>Ga0315298_1000848_pt1 | contig 58518 bp, 60 predicted proteins | sample WHS_1_MG_FD_203077 | JGI IMG/M metagenome (GOLD analysis project Ga0315298, IMG submission 203077) | Extremophilic microbial mat communities from Washburn Hot Springs, YNP, Wyoming, USA - WHS_1_MG | ecosystem: Environmental > Aquatic > Thermal springs > Hot (42-90C) | place: USA: Wyoming... | reverse complement strand
ATTCACCGCGATGTTCTTGTACCAGGCGAACAGCGCGCTCGCGGACTTCAGACGAAAACTGCTTGGACTTATTCATGGCTCCATTCTCTCAAAGGTTGGAGCCTCCACCAAACCCGGGGCGGTTCATTGTAACTGCTTCATAATTTGTTATAGTTGTTGCATATGTTGTGTGGAGGTGAGCAAGGAAGTCAGCATTGATTCGCAGCATCCTGACTGGGATGGCCTCACGACGGGTGGTAACCAATCGCGGGAAGCGTAATCCGCGTGGCATCAGAAAAAAGATGAATTCGTATCCGGTTCGAGATCAAGGTGCTCCGCTGCATCAGCCCTGTGATCTCATGCCGATCATCTTATCTAACTAAACAGTATCGACCTTGGCACCTGAATGATATTCCATCCAACGCCCTGTCATAAATAACGCTTTCACCATAATACGTTGCACAGAAAGATAATTAATATTATTCTTTGGCAAAGAAATTACAAACTATATCTTGGTGCAACGAGATCATAGCCTGCTACAGGGGCGCACATGGCGCCGGCATCAATCAATTTAGACTGGCTAACTGGTGAGGATCATGCTTATATCTGAAATAAGTGCCGATAATGAGGAACATGATCTTTGGGCCGACTGGATTCTGCATCGACGAAATGCAGGCAGCCCTGGATTCAAGCAGCGCATCATGGCTGAAGTTGAACGTTATGCGGACCGCGTGCTCGATGCTGCACAATTACAGCCAGGAATGACGCTTGTGGATGTCGGTTGCGGGGACGGATTCTTGGGCTTGCATGGAATAAAACGCATAGGCCCCACACTGCACGTCATCTTCACGGATATTTCTGCACGCCTACTAAAAACTGTGGAGGAAAAATGTATCCGCGAAAATATACGTGAACAGTGTACATTTTTTATTGCTTCTGCTGAAAATCTTTCAGCTATCGTAGACCAAAGTGTTGATGTTGTTGCCACCCGTTCAGCGCTCGCATATGTTCACAACAAACCGGCTGCACTGAGAGAGTTTTGGCGGATACTAAAACCGGGTGCTAAGATAGCTTTCGCGGAGCCAATATTTCAAGATGAAGCTCTCTCTGTTGGCGTCCTGCGTGCAATCATTGAATCCAACCATGAAACAGCAAAAAACAACATTATAAGTTTGATTTACCGATTGAAATCAGCGCAATTTCCCAGCAATCAAGACCAGATGGAACATGCGTCATTTTGCAATTTTTCCGAACGCGATTTGCTGCGCATGATACAAGAAGCTGGATTTCATGAAGCCCACCTAGAATTGCACATCGATGTGCATAGATCGTTAATAAACTCTTGGGATGAATTCATTGGCCGCTCACCGCACCCGCTTGCTCCGTCACTGCAACAAGTCATGGAACAATCATTCAGCGTGGACGATCAGAAATTGTTTGAGTCTGTGATACGCCCGGCAGTAGAATCCAAGACGATCCTCGATAATGAGCGAATCGTTTATTTAACGGCGACAAAGTATCCTTGATGAATTCAATATAGTGCCTAAGCTAGGTAGATAGTTGGACAGAATTATTCCCGGTATCGCAGTAGAAATACCTCATTACTAAGCACCCCCTCGCTCCACCGGCTCCGCCGCTACCCGCGTAGCCTTGTTCGTCGGCTTCGTCGGCTTCGTCGGCTTCGTCGCTATCGGGTCGGAGGAGGCGCGCTTACACGCTGCCTCCGTCCGCCTCACACTGGTCTTGCACTCCGACAATGGCATCCCGATGAAATCATCCACGCTACTGACCAAGCTCTATGATCTGGGGACCGCCCCGTTCCAGGGCCGGCCACGGGTCAGCAATGGCAACCGGTATTCAGAATCGCTGTTCCGAACGCTGAAATCCTGTCCGCAGTGGCCGGGGAGCGACTTTGCTGACCTTGACGCTGCACGAATCTGGGTGCGTAACTTCATCGTCTGGTACAACTATGAGCATCGTCGCATTCGCTTCGTCACTCCGGCCCAGCGTCACCGGGGTGAGGATCACGCGCTGCTGGCGAAACGTCATGCCCTTTATGAGGTGGTCAAGGCAAAAAATCCGGAACGCTGGTCAGGCGGCACACGCAATTGGACTCCCGTCGGGGCGGTAAATCTGAACCCGCAGTGGCAGGATAAAAAGGCCGCTTAAAAAATGGGAGATGGTATCTACCTTGACAGACGCGCGCGGGCGCCGCTGAACTACGTCATGGGTGCCCTGGAACTCAATATGAATGAAACAACTTTGAAAGCAGTTATTCCAGGCTGGCGGCCCAAGCCATAGATTCCAGAGATATACGCGTGATATCGGCGATGGTGAAGCCCAGGGATGCAGCACGGTCGCGCACCACATCAATTTCACCACGCTCTACGGCCTCAATGATTTGGAGCAGGATGCCGTCTTCGCCTTGATGCTCCATTATGGCCGCACGCATTTCTGGGCACAGCCGCAACTCATCTAATAGCCCAGCCATCGGTTTTTCCAGGTAAGCATCCAGTAATGACAGCATACCAACCAGGAAAGATCGGTGCAGCGCGAGTGGATGCGATTCCAGTAGCGTTGAACGTTCGCGCAACATTTCAGCGAGGCGGGCGCGGGTCGCCGCAATCACCAGTAACGGACTTTTGCGCCCACCTTGGCTGGCAAAGAGCAAGAGGGTCAGCCAACGCTGCAAAGGTTGCCGACCGAGCAGAATAAGTGCGCGGCGGATGCTATCGATTTCTTGGCCGCGGGTCAGACCTGCTGAATTCAGGTAGCGGAGGAGCTGATAAGATAAACTTGGATCCTTACGAAAGATTTCTTCGATATCACTTACTGGATTTTCCTCTGCAAGAAGATTCAACAAGTTAAAAATTGTGCGTTGATTTTCGGTAAGCATTCTCCCCGCGACAATCTCGGGGTGCATAAAATAATAACCCTGACTATAATCGACGCCTATTTCAAAGCAGCGCCGCGCTATAGCTTGAGTTTCTACGCACGTAGCAATGAGTGCCGGCGTGTTGGCCAGGTTGGCCTTGCGGACCATGCTTATCCACGCCTCCCATGCCGCAGGCTCGTTGGTATTGGTGTCGATTCTGACAAAATCCACGAGTTTCAGTAGTGCCATTTGCCACGGTACGCCCTCAAAAAGATCCAAAGCCAGGCGAAAGCCGCGCCTCCGCAAATTCATCATCTTCTCAATGAAATCATGGCCGGGCGCTTCGGCAATAGTAAATGCAGGAATGATCTGTTTGGGTGGAAATAACGCAAGACTTTCTTCATCAAAACAGTTGTTACTGAAATTTATGAAGGCCGGTTTCCTGCCCAATAATTGTTCTACATTAAATATATTAAAAGTTTTGAACATTACTCTGGCCGAGGAGAGGAAGGGGTCGGTCAATGGTCCATTGTATGAGTCTTCGTCCCGGACAAAAAGTTCATAGCCAATAATTTCATTCTGGCGTCCGAGGATGGCCTGCCGGACGATGAGTTCCTGCGTGTCTTTGGAAACGGTTGTTTTGGGAAATTCAACAGGCATAATGACACCGTCATGGGGCGATTTAGTAGAGTTTTGGAAACGTCGGTCACTTGCAATAAGCGCGCAGTGTAAGTGCGCCCGATGAGATATTGACTCGGGTCTAGGCCGCAAAGAATGGCGGCGGTCAAAGTATACCACCCCTCGGTATATTGATGAGGGATGCCACGATTACCCGGCAACGGAGACAGAGCGGCCCGGAACAAGCTCATTGCAAAGGCAGTATAAAGCAGGGGATGCGCTTTTGTACATGATGGGCATTTGAGGAAAATATCTTCACAACACAATCCCGCCATTTTCGCCAAAATGACCAACTGTGGATCCTTATTGGCGATTTCCAGGAACTCCATTATGTACCCCGTCGTAGACATTAAGTTAATGTACGCTATCCGCGATCAAATTAGGTCGCTTTGCGGTGGACAACAGGAAAAAGTGTGGACTGAGCAAGCCAAAGACTATCGACCTTCAGCGTTCACCACAAAACCTTAGTTCTTCGTCATGGCCCTCTGCCGATCCTGGCACCAATGTGCCGAGTTCATCTGGAATCGAACGACGACCAAGCTGGGATGTCACCGCTATGCCTTTAACTGGTTTGGTGGTGTACCGGGTCGGATGATCATCAGTCACGTCAAATGTGCAAGCCCCAAACTCTGCATCAACTATCCCACCGCCCCAATGTTGAAAAAGACACGACGGCACCCACATATCATATTGACACAACTTATAAATGCAAGTCGCACCCTCAGCCCAATTTCCGCGATTGTCTCGGGTCGTTGGGTTTTCAGTGGCCATGACGGAAGCTTTTCGGTTCTTGCGGTGGTGCCAAGACTTTTGCAAGCCGCGATAGTGCGCGGATCTGCGTGTTGTCGATACTCTGGTTGCGGTTGGGGGCCCCTTCTTGACGTAAATCGGGCAGCCAGACATCTCGCCGGGGTAACGATCAAAGGGGTTTTGGGGGTTGTCGCGAAGATTGGCCGGTCGGCCCGTGGACGGCAGCGTAAGAGCGTTGGCGAATATCGGCAAATCAATCGACTGTGGCAGCGGGAATCTTCAGCACCCAGGCACCGGCGCATGGCGCACCAGTCGCCCCGGGACCTGAAAGAGTCGCCAACGAACGGTCGCGATGCGATGCTGTTGCCATCCCTCCCCCAAGGTGGGGTGGCGAAAGAGCACGAACAAATTGTGGGCGATCACCCCAAGCCGGAAGAACGCTGCATGGGTGCTTTCCTGACCACAAGGCCCCGCTCCATCCCAAAACCGACTTGAGTTCTTTGATGCCGTTTTCTGAGCATTCTCCCCGCTGCCGGTACCAAACCAGGACGTCGGCGGTGCTACCCACTCGGTTACTGGCGATAACGTGGTAGCGTGGACGGTCGATTTCCAGGAGATCGGCCTGCTGCGGGTAGCGGACCACGATGAGCCATCTTGAATGAAAGCACCGTTCGTGCCATTTTCCTCATCGGCCCCTCCTGTAAGTCCACCCGATAGGTGAATCTTTTCGACGAGACCATTATACCGGAAACCCTTGTGGGTTGGACCTTCCCGCCAAATCATCCGCAACTCAATCGCGGAAATAAGGCTCAGAGAGGGGATAGGCTATGCCTATCGTGGTACGATCGAGCATTATACTGCACCACCCAGTCTGGAATCAACTTCGGCGCCATGGGTCTCGCTATGGCGTAACCCTGCAAACAGTGGCATTGCAGCTGGGTAAGCAGGGCGGTATGCCCCGTTGTTTCCACCCCTTCTGCCACCACCAGCAGTCCCATCAGCTTCGCACTAGTTACTACCCCAGCCACAATCGCATGATCCTTGGGATCGTGAAGGATGTTTCGGACAAAACTCTGATCGATTTTGATAGTTTGCGCAGGCAGCTTCTGCAAATAGGTCAGTGAGGCATTCCCGGTGCCAAAATCGTCCAGCGCGATCCGCACTCCCAGTCGGTTGCATGCCAACAGGGTTTTCTGTGCCTTGGCAAAGTCGAGTAGCGGTGCGGTTTCGGTGACCTCAATTTCAACCGAGGACGCAGGCAGATCGGTATGCGCACCCAAAGCGGTCTGCAAATCAGATAGAAATTCCTGATCCAATAAATGGTAAGTGCTCATATTCACCGAAACGCGCAGAGGCAGGCCCTGCCGATGCCAGACCTCTGCTTGCGCTAGTGCCGACTCCAGCACAAAACAGCCGATGCGTCGCGCCAGACGCGGCGCATCTAGGACGCTGGCAAAGGCCGCAGGAGGCAATAGTCCAAGCTCCGGGTGGTTTAGACGGAGCAATGCCTCCACCGCCACGGGCCCTTTGGCAATCTCCACCACGGGCTGGTAGTGGAGCAGCAATTGCCCCTGATTCAGTGCAACTCCTGTCATCCTGATACTCCCATTTGGTCTTTTTTGAGGTTGATCCCCATAGGCCACTCAACCCATTGGAACTGCTCCTTCCTCACTGCTTTGACCGCATAACTGGCCAAATCCGCATGCCCCGCAGCAAATCCTCGAGGGCGCATCATCCAGCAGCTAGACGCAACGCCGTCCATACTTTGTTGTGGTAATCCAGGAAGCGCATCGTGGGTAACCAGCCTGCTGGGTCAGTTCGATGGTCAGGCAACATTTCCTGGTGACATCCCGGAAAATCAGAATCGTGCCCAACAAGATACCTCGTCGATCCCGGATCGGTACTGCCTTTTTCCCGCTCGTGACCCACTCACTCACCGCAAATTAAGTGACCATCGTCGAATGTGGGTAGCAACAACAGGTCAAACCACCCGCGATTGACGACTCCATGTTACGCACCATACCACCTGCAAAACGGGGCGCGGAACGCCACCTCGCACCACGACGCGAAACACCCTAATGTCTAGTACTACGGCACACAGGCGCCATTCGTCCGTTGCCGTGCTCATGCCAGCAAATATCCTTGACTGGAAACCTGGGCGATCCATAAGATGGCGCGCATAATGGATACAAGTGAAATACGAATGCCATTCATGAGGATGGAGACATGCCACCTCACGCAAAACAGAGCCGGCATACTTGGAGCACTGAGGTGTTAGCCAAGCTCGCAATAAGCATTTAAATATCGATAAATATATTTCAATCAATAAGATAATGTGTGGCATACTTATTGCATAATTTTGCATAGCCTCAGGAGATACCATGCTTGCAGACATCACGTTTCTTTGATAGGGCCGCGTCTTTGCTCGATGCACAATTGGAGGTACTGACCAGCAATCTTGCTTCAGAATTTTTCGAACCACCCTAAAGCATGAAGGATGCATAGGGCAGACCTGGAATTCGTGGACGATACGGTTGCCGTGAAGCCATTGGCCATCCCAAAGGTGTGCCTGCCGGGCATTTTCCACGGAGCCACTGGCGAAACACCTACAAGAATCCTCACGAAATTGTCCGACCCCTTAAATCGCTGTTTCTGGGAACTGGTGTTGTCTATATATATTTGCTCAGTGCGTACATATATTATACAACTCGTCCACTTGACAACTGAGAAAAGATCATAAGATAATTTAATTATATCATAATCAGGAAAAAACAATTTATGGTCAGTGCTCGACTATTACGCCCCGAAAAAAGTCGCTTAACATCCGTCATTGGTGAATCGTCAGCCTGGAAAGTTATTCTCAATTCATTGAACGCTCTTTCTAGGGCACCATCTTCTATATCGGTCTTACTAACCGGCGAAACTGGTACCGGGAAGGAAGTAGTGGCGCGTGCGCTTCATGAGCAATCTGATCGGATCGGGAAGCCCTTTATCGCAATCAACTGTGCTGCAATACCATCTGACTTGCTTGAGTCAGTGCTTTTTGGCTATGAAAAAGGCGCCTTTACTGGAGCATTGTCAAGAACAACGGGAAAGTTTGAACAGGCTGATGGAGGTACAATTCTTCTAGATGAAATAGGAGATATGCCATTACCATTACAAGCTAAGCTATTGAGGGTTCTTCAGGAAAAACAAATTGACCGGGTCGGCGGACGAGAACCGGTAGATATCGATGTTCGTATTCTTACCGCTACACATCGAAACCTGCGGCAGGAAGTAATCAGCCGGCGCTTCCGCGAAGATTTGTATTATCGCTTGAATATCTATCCAATAGAGCTTCCGCCATTACGCGAAAGGACTTCCGATATTCCCTTATTGGTTAATTATTTTTCCAATCGATTATGCAGCAAGGGGTATCCATCATTAACAATTACTGACGCAGCGCTCGATATTCTGATGCGCTACTTTTGGCCTGGGAATGTACGGGAATTGCAAAACCTGGTGGAACGGTTAGCCGTGCAGCGGTTAAATGGGCACTCCGGACAGATTGCACCGGAAGATCTTCCTAGTTATTTATGTCATCCTTTGCTGGATTCGTTACGCACTGATTATGCCGATAATCCGTGCTCTGTCAGATTGGCACCCGTAGAGAAATTGGGATTCTCAGTGCTTCAACCCAAACTTTCCGGTGACAATTTCAGCTTGCCGGACACGTTGCGCCAGATTGAGCGCACATATATAGAGCAGGCCATGCAACGCGCCAATGGAAATATGTCGGAAGCCGCCAGACTACTGGGCGTTCCGCGGACCACCTTGTTCACTCGCGTGCAGTCGCTGAATATTCCATACATAGAGCGTCGGCAACCAGTTAGGTCATTGCAGAACCTTTGATCGATCATACTGCCGCACGAAAAATGGTGCCCTCACGCTTGCGGCACCGAGGTGCTAGCCAAGCTCGCAACAAGCATCTAAATGGATGTAAATTTTATTGTAATCAATAAATTAATATATGGCATGATTATTGCGTATTTTGGCAAACTCTCAGGAGGCGCCATGCTTGCAGATATCACGTTTTTTGGTAAGGCCATGTCCTTGCGCAATGCACAACTGGAAGTGCTGACCAGTAATCTTGCTAATGCATCAACACCAGATTACAAGGCGAAGAATCTGAACTTCCGTGCCGCCTTCGCGGCCGCTCTTCAGAAGCCCGGAAACAGTGTTGGCAACACTCTACGTTATACGCAATATGAACGAGGCTCGCCGGTTGGCTTGAATGGCAACTCCGTCTCAGCAGAGCAAGTGATGATGCAGATCACACAGACAGCTTTAGCAAGTGAGGCCGACGAACAGTTTGCATCGGGAGCCATCCAATCGATGACCAATGCTATCAACACCTCTTCTGTTTACTAAGGAGCTCACATGTCTTTAATCAGCGCCCTCACCATCGCCGGCGATGGCATGTCTGCCCAATCCATGCGGTTGGCCACGACAGTCAGCAACCTCGCCAATGCAAACAGTGTGACGTCTAGTACAGGAACTCCCTACCGTGCCCGTGAAATCATCTTTGCAGCACAGCCGTTGAGGACGTCCTCCAATGGTATGCAACTCGATACCGTGCGCACCGCAGGTGTTGTGCAGAGCAATACACCTCTTCGCTTACTCTATGAACCCGGAAATCCACTCGCTAATCCTGCGGGATATGTCCAGTCATCGAATGTCAATCCTATCGAAAGCATGGTGAACATGCTCTCCGCCTCGCGTGCCTATCAAGACAACGTCACGGCCGCCAATGTTCTGAAAACCGTCGCCATTAAAACCCTTTCGCTCTAAGTATCAGGAGAAAATCATGTCCATCAGTTCCGTTCTCGCTTCCTCACAACCAGTTTCTCAATCTGTAGCCTCCAGCCTGGTGGCCGGTAGCACAACCGCATCCAGTAGCGGGATGGCCTCTGGCAATATTTCTGGACAAACCATGACTGAATCGGACTTCCTCACACTATTGGTGACCCAATTGCAGAACCAGAACCCTTCGCAGCCGGTCAGCAATAACCAGTTGGCGCAGGAGATCGCTGGATTCACGACTGCTAACGGCATGACGCAGGCCGATGGCATTCTGCAACAGATCAGCAACCAGATTTCGCAACTCGGCACCACAGCTGCAACAACCACTTCCGGTTCATCCACTTCCGGTCAGACTGCAACGACTGTCGCCTGATCAACCTATTGCTAAGGAGCACAAGACATGGGTTACAACACGGCAGTTAGCGGCCTAAATGCCGCACAAACCGATCTCAACACTATTGGCAACAACATTGCGAACGTGAATACCGTGGGCTTCAAAAGCTCCAACGCGCAATTTGGCGACCTATATGCCGCATCTATTGCTGGCGCGGCAGGTAATAATACGACCCCAGGCATCGGGGTTTCAACGGTCTCGCTTTCCCAAAGTTTTACCCAGGGCAATGTGACCACTACCGGCAACCCGTTGGACATGGCCATCAACGGTGGCGGTTTCTTCATCCTGAACAACAACGGCACCAATGATTACAGCCGCAATGGGCAGTTTCAGATCAGCTCCGGTGGTTATTTAACAAACAATGCCGGACTACCTTTACAGGGATATCAGCCGGTACCGGGAACCCCTGGCAAATTCGCCACCGTGTTAGGCAATCTCAAGATCAATAATTCCGCGATGCTCCCCCAAGCGACCACGCAGGCGGGGTTGATAGCCAACCTCAACGCCACCGACCCTGCCATCAATACGACGACAACCCCCTTTAGCACCTCAAATCCAAACAGTTACAATAGCTCTACCACCACGCAGGTATATGACAGCCTAGGAACGGCACAGAATGTCACCCTATACTTCGTCAATGCCAGCGGTACGGGTGGAGCGAACCAGCCGAACAACTGGGATGTTTACTACGCCGCCAACAATAGCAATGGCAATCCGGTTTCATCAGGATCGTTGACAACGCTAACCTTCAACAACAGTGGAACGCTGGTTTCCGGGGCTTCCGGCACCATCAACGTGGCCTCGTGGGGCAATGGCTCGTCAGGCAGCAGCATCAATGTCAGTCTCTCTGGTTCCACACTCACGAACTCCCCTTTCGCCGTGACTTCGGAGACGATCAATGGCTATGCGCCCGGCACCTACTCTTCCATCTCCATTCAGAAAAACGGGGCAGTGGATGCTAATTTCACCAATGGGCAAAGCCGTGCGGTGGGGCAAGTGGCTCTGGCAAATTTTGCGAACTTGCAAGGGTTGTCCCCAACGAGTGGCAACCTGTGGCAGGCCACAGCCGCTGCGGGAAACCCATTGGTCAATGCCCCAGGTACGGCGGGTCTCGGTGCTATTCAGTCTGGTGCGGTGGAGTCCTCCAACGTCGGACTTTCTTCACAGTTAGTGGCAATGCTCGTCGCACAGCAGGCATATCAAGCCAACACACAGACCATCAAAATGCAACAGCAGGATACTGCCGTGCTGCTGCAACTGTAAGGACGACACATTATGGAGGGATCTGCGTATATCGCCATGACCGGGTTACTGGCCGCATCCAAGCGGCTAGACGTGACGGCTAACAATCTCGCCAACGCCAGTACCACGGGTTATAAGGCCGAACGCGCGGCTTTTCGCGCCGTTCCGTTCTTTTACCAAGGACAACCGAATAGGGTCGACGTGGTCGCGCAAAAGAATGGTATGGACCTCCAGCAGGGAGCCATACAGCAAACGGGGCGCCCACTAGATATCGCCTTGAATGGCCCAGGGTTTTTCGTGGTGCAATCGCAGGGTGGCGTGAAATCCTATACACGTGCGGGCAACCTTAACCTGTCGGCGCAGGGAATGCTCATTAACGCGAACGGTCAAGCTGTACTGGGAGTCGGTGGATCGCCCATCTATGTGCCGTCGGGGGCTAGTGTGCGTGTCACTTCGAATGGAACAGTATCCGCAATCCCGAACACTCCAAACGCGCGAGCCGCGAGCGTAGGGCAAATTCTAGTCGTGAACCCACTATCCGCATCCATTCAACCACAAGGCAACAATTTGTTTGCGCCCAACCCTGGACAGAAAGTCAGCATAAAAGGGATTGCGGCACAAATTGTCCCCGGTGCGCTGGAAGGCAGCAATGTGAATCCGGTCAACAGCATGATTCACATGATCAGCGCCTCACGTCTATTTCAGTGGGAAACCCAAGCCGTGCAGACCATTTCCACCGACCAAAAAGATGCCAATTCCATCCCTAGCAATCTGTAAGGAAAGGAGAACGATTTATGCTTCGCGCACTGTCAACCATTCGTACCGGCCTGGAGGCCTCGCAAACGCAAATCGACGTCATCGCCAACAATCTGGCGAATGTGGGCACGACGGGATTTAAACGCCAGAGGGCTTTGTTTCAGGATTTACTCTATCAGAACGTACGTCAGCCTGGCGCACTATCTTCCACGCAGACGAACCTCCCCATTGGTCTGCAATTGGGTACGGGTGTGCGTGTTGTGGGAACACAACCCATCGAAACCCAAGGTAACCTCACGCAGACCAGCGATAGCCTTGACCTTGCCGTCAATGGGAACGGTTACTTTCAGGTGCTCATGCCCAACGGCACATTGGCCTATACCCGCGACGGATCTTTTCAGCTCAACCAGAATGGGCAGATGGTTACCGCCAATGGATATCTGACGCAGCCACCTATTACGGTCCCGGCCAACGCCACTTCCATTACAGTCGCTCAAGACGGCACCGTCACCGCGCAACTGCCGGGGCAGGCCGCACCCACGCAAATTGGACAAATACAGTTGGCCACTTTCCAGAATCCGGCGGGGCTCCAACGGATCGGCGATAATCTCATGCTACAGACCGGCGCATCGGGTGCACCCAATATTCAGCAGCCGACCATCAACGGTACAGGCGCAGTTATGCAGGGCTACCTCGAATCCTCCAATGTCAACGTAGTGAATGCCATGGTAAGCATGATTACCGCTCAACGAGCGTATCAGTTGGGAACAGATATGGCCAACACGGCCAATCAAATGCTGGGCTATCTGGCGAATATCTGATGCCGGCGACATTGACGACCTTTACACAAAAGCTGCTTATTGCCATTCAGGCGGCAGTCATATTGGCTGGGTCCGTTGGATTACTCTCTGGATGTGCCGCCGGTATGCCGTTTCATCGCAACAAATCATTTGCACCTCTGCCATTACCCCCGATGACGGCACCACAAACATCATTAGCGAATGGTCAGATTTATCAACCAACCACGGCAGAGAACTGGTATTCAGATCATCAGCCATGGCAAGTTGGCGACCTGATCACGGTAGACATTCTGGAGAATGCCACGGCCAGCAATGCCATCCAAAACGCGACCAGTCGCAAAAGTTCCATTGGCGATGCCATCAGTAGTTTTTTTGGTCTGCCGCTCTCTTTTGGCAATATCGGTGGCAACAAAATTTCCCCGAATGTTACCGCCGGATCCAGCATCAGTAGTAGCGGTGCTGGCGCATCTACCCAGAGCAACACGCTGATCAGCACCATCTCTGCCACCGTTACGCAGATACTCCCCGGAGGAAATCTGGCAATTCTTGGACAAACCAAACTGAACTCCGGCGCGGGCACCGGCGCGGAGTGGATTCGCATATCGGGAATCATCCGTGAGGGCGATATTGGCAACAATAACACCATCCCTTCCACGGACGTGGCCAACGCGCGAGTGGAATACAGTGGAACTGGCCAAGGGTATCAGGCAGCTAAAATGCCCTGGTTGGCGCGCTTCTTTTTGACATTGTGGCCATTCTGATGCCTGCGACCACTAAGCGCGCGGCGGTACTGTGCCTGATCTTCTACCTGGGTGCCGGTGGCTGGATATCTAGCATACCGACTGTCATGGCTAGCACAGTAGGTCAACTCTCCCGCATCGGGGGAGACCGCACGAACCGAGTCATCGGATATGGATTGGTTGTGGGTTTGCCGGGGACAGGCGATCAAGCGACCGAGGTGCCGTACACCACCCAAACGATTACCAATATGTTACGGCACATGGGCATTAATCTTCCAGCCAACACGTTCATGCAGCCGAACAACGATTCGGCGGTAATGATTACGGGAAGCATTCCAGCCGATGCGCGACCAGGGCAAAAGTTCACGCTCACGGTTTCCGCCGTGGGAAATGCGAGCAGTCTGCGTGGGGGTATTCTCTTGATGACACAACTGCATGGTGCCAATGGCCAAGTCTATGCTCAGGGACAAGGGCCAGTACTGGTAACAGGCGCAGCCGCTACGGGAGGGGGTACATCCTTGGTTATCAATAATCCGGACGTGGGACGGATTGTTAACGGGGGAATCGTGGAGGTGCCCTTGCCACCATCCTCGCCGCAGGCAGGCATTATTACCCTACTGTTACGCAGGCCGGGTTATGTCATGGCGGCGCGGATGGTAGAAGCGGTGAACCAGATCTTCCCAGGGTCCGCACAGGCACAGGGACCAGGGGTAGTGGAAGTCCATGCACCAATTGATATGAACGCACGGGTCGGATTTATTTCCGCCCTGCAACAAATCCCGGTTAGCGCCCCAGCACCTCGACCGACTATTGTCATCAATGCCCAGGATGGCACCGTGGTCATGGGGTCGAATATCCGCATTACGTCCTGTGCGGTGGCTACTGGATCATTATCGGTAAGCATCCAGACCACACCGATGGTGAGTCAGCCGAATATGTTTGGTCGGGGGGTCACAGTCGCTACCAGCAATACTAAAGTCGGTATTAAAACGCATAAGGCACACCTCTTTCTGCTCAGGAAAAGCGCTAGTCTGGAAGATGTCGTACGTGCCTTGAATACCGTGGGAGCCACGCCGGCAGAACTTGCATCTATCCTGCAAGCCATGAAATCCGCCGGCGCTCTGCATGCGCGAATCAAGGTCATTTAATAGAATGGCGCACCCTGTCTTCTCCTCTCTATACCGACCGGCGTGGCCTCTGTCGGACGTGACACAAGTATCCATGGTCGGAAGATCTGCCCTGAATGGAAAGGGTGCAACCAGCGCACAGAGAGAAAACCCCGCCGCCAGCTATGCTCAGGCTGCACAAACAGCTGAACAATTTGCTGGGGTATTTATTGATCAATTGCTCGAGCGCATGATGCCCAAGCTCTTTGGTTCCGCTGCCGGCGCTGGCACTTATCAGGCGATGCTTTTGCAGTCTCTGTCCACGCAATTGTCGCAGACCGGCAATGGGATGGGCCTCGTTCCGATACTGGATAAAGCATTGGGTATTCCCGCGTCGACAGTGGCCCCTATCGGGGAAACACCACCAATCATTCTTGAGCCATCGCTGCCGAACGCAGGGTGGGCAGGGGGGAATATGGGTTCTTCAGCCACGCTTTCCGCTTCGGCACGGGCATTTGTCGCGCAACTAATCCCTCTCGCCAAGCGCGTTGGCAGGCTTCTGGGGATTGCTCCGAAACTGCTTCTGGCCCAGGCGGCGTTGGAAACGGGTTGGGGCGCCCATATGATTGGGAATAACTTGTTCGGTATCAAAGCTCTTCCTGGTGAGCCCAGCGTACTGGCACCAACAAACGAAGTGGTCGATGGTATCCTGACGCCGACCATTGCGGCTTTCCGTGCCTTTTCCAGTATCGGGGGCTGTATGGAGCACTACGCGCGACTCATCAAAGAACATTACCCACAAGCGATGGAGACTGGAGACAATGCGCAAGCATTCGTTCAAGGTCTTGTCCGCGGTGGCTACGCTACCGACCCGGCATATGCCGCGAAAATCATGCAAGTGGCACAACTGCCGGTCTGGTCCCATATTTTGAGTGCACCATGAAGCAATACCGGTGGTTCTTAGTTCTGGGGATTGGCGTCTGCCTGATATGACTTCTCCTCGCTTTACCCCACAGGCAGAACTGGCCGTGCAAGTTAGCGTCTGCACAGGAACGGCATTTGTGTCGTAACCCCTAGGTAGGATGCGAAAGAAAATTGCGTGGCGTGATTTATAGAAGGAGCACCAACGATGTCATTAACCAGCATTCTCCAAGTGGGCTTGTCCGGCGTACTAGCGAGCGAAAACGCTCTGCAGACCGTATCCAACAATATCACCAATGAGAATACACCGAGTTATGTCAGAGAGACCGCCATCCTTTCCGAAAATGCTAGCCAGCCCAAGGCCTATGGTTCTCTGGGCGCAGGTGTTGGCACGCAGTCGATTCAGCGCAACTTCAGCAGTTATGCCGAGAACCAGGTGCTCAATGCAACCTCCCTGGCAACGACCTTCAGCGGGCAAGCCAACACACTGAGCACCCTTTCCAGCCTGTTCCCAGTGGGATTCACTCAATCTGGGCTTCCGGCAGCCATCCAAGCGTTTTTTGCATCCGTGCAGACTTTATCGACAAATCCTTCCAGCATTCCCAATCGGCAAAGCGTGCTCTCGCAGGCGGGGAGCTTGGCCGCGCAATATCAGAACGCGACCACAAGCATCAGTAACACCCAAACCTCATTGGTGCAGCAGATGCAGCAATCGGTATCGACGATTAACGGATTGAGCACTCAACTGGCGTCGATCAACCAAGAAATTCTAAAAAACCCAAAGGGAGCCCAAGTTCCCAATAGCCTGCTGGACCAGCAAAGTGCCGCTCTGACTTCTCTGGCTGGCCAAGTGGGTATCAGCACCATCCAGCAACCCAACGGGACCTTGATCGTTGCCACGAAAAGCGGTGCGACACTGGTAGATGGAAGCCAAAGTCTGCAACTTCGGGTGCAAACGGGCGGCACCTATCAGCAAGCCGGTCAGGCTGGTATTATTTACCAGCCCACCGGGCAGGTACTTACCAGCAAGATCACGGGTGGTCAGCTCGGCGGGGCCATTACCGCGCAGCAGCAGGTCAGCACTATTCAGTTACAATTTGGATTACTGGCACAAGGCATAGCCGCGGTTACCAATACACAGCAGGCCCAGGGTGTGGATCTCAATGGTAACATCGGTCGGCCAATGTTTGCCGTCAGTGGCCCGCAGGTTTTCCCTGCCGGGAGCAATTCGGGTAGTGCCATTGTTTCGGCGACGATTACCGATCTGTCCGCCACCCCCCCCACCACCTTCACGCTGGAATACAACGGCTCTCAGTGGAACGTTACAAATGACGGTACCGGAAGCACCACAGCGATGACTGCTTCTGGAGGTCAGTTAGCTTTTGGCGGTATGACCGTGGGTATCAGTGGCACCCCTGCGACAGGGGATAGCTATTTGGTGAATCCGGTAGGCAGTACCGCTGGCTCGTTTCGAGTAGTCATGACTAATCCCAATCAGGTGGCGGCCGCGGCCCCTTATGTGGCGAGCGCTGGATCCCTGAAAAATGGTGGATTGGTCAATACCAATGCAGGCACGGAAACTCTGTCTTCAGGGATGGTACTGGCGCCATCAGGTTCGGCTGCATCGGGCGCGGCAGTGATTGCTTCCGGCTTCTTCGGGCAACCCTTGACCGTCACCTTTTCAGGCGGCACGCAATTCAACGTTACGACCAGTGGCGGGGCCTTTGTTGCGTCTGGCACATGGTCCGCGAGTGGCACTACCGCGCTAGAGGTGCAGTATCCTTCCAACTCCTTGGCGTCCGGATCCGCTTTTGTTTTTTCCTGGGCTGGTGGTACACCAGCTTCTGGAGACACTTTTACTTTGAGCAGCGGCGCTCCAGGAAGCAATGCTAATGCCGTATCCATGTCACAAGCGGCCAGCCTGCCGGCACTCTCTGCGGGCTCGCTCAATCAGTTCACCGCAGACATGTCGAACTCCTATGGTAACCTGCTGCAGGGTGTTAATCAGGGCGGTGCTGTGGCACAGACTACGTTGACCCAGGCAAAAACCGCACTCTCTAATATCTCGGGCGTCAACCTGAATGCAGAAGCCGCTCTGGTGGTAAGCTACACGCAAGCCTATCAGGCAGCATCTGCGGTGATTCAGACATCCAACACCCTTTTCCAGAATTTGCTGCAATCGATATAAGGAGCGAAATCGTGATTTCGGCCATCAGCACCCCCAATAGCTACGCCTTGCCTACCAATGCCATTCTGGCGGACCAGTCGCAACTCACGATGCTGAACCAGGAGCTCGCCACTGGTCAGGCGATCAGCAATCCAGGAGGCAATCCGACGGCTGCATCCCAGAATGTGCAAATCACGCAACAAATTGCCGCACTCACGCTTGACGGAGAAACCGCCGGGTTGGCGCAATCCAGTTTGCAGACCCTGTCTTCCACCATAGGTAGCATCAGCAGCCTGGTGCAGTCTTTGCGGCAAACGGCGCTTACTGCCGCCAATGGAACCGTGAACGGACAGGACCGACAGGCGCTGGCCATCTCTGTGAACGAAGGATTGCAACAGCTACTACAGCTAGGCAACTCTCAAACCCCGGACGGTAATTATCTCTTGTCTGGGAGCCAGAGCAGTACCAGTCCTTTCGCGCTCAATGGCGGCACCGTCTCCTATGAAGGAAATGCCGGCACGAATCGTCTGCAAATCGCGCCAGGCTTGACGATCCCGACATCACTTTCTGGGCAATTTTTATTGATGGATATTCCTACAGGTAATGGATACGCCGCAGTGAACGCGGCAAGCGGTAATGTTGGTGCAGCAACGGTGGCCGTGGGTGGCGTTACGAACTTGGCCGCAGCCACCGCCATGGACGTGCAGAATCAGTCCTACTCGCTGCAATTCAGCACAGGATCCGCGGGGGCTTCCGGGTACGCGATCGTTAACGCATCGGGAACCACGGTCGCCAGTGGCGCATATACACCAAATACGGTCATTGATGTGGCGGGCAGTCAGTTCACCTTGCAAGGCACACCTGCGGCCGGCGATGTTTTTACCATTGCTCCCGCTAAAAACCAGAGCCTCTTCCAAACTGTGCAGCAGATGTCTACCCTGCTCTCCCAGGGAGGATCCGGCGGTGCGCCAGGCGCGCAATTTGATCAGGGGATGAATAACATCTTGTCTAATTTCAATCAAGGCCTCACTCGACTGCTGACCGGACAGGCCGCCGTCGGCAGTTCATTGGCCCAAATCAACGCAGTCAGTCAGACAAACTCCACCCAGCAGACCAATGATGCCATCACCCAAAGCGGCCTCATCTCCGCCAACCTCCCGGCAGTGGCAACGGCCTTTGAGCAGGGCAGCACGGCACTGCAAGCGGCGCTTGGTGCCTTTTCCGCCATTCAAGGAATGAACCTCTTTACGACTCTCAAACTGTAAGAGGAGCGACAGCCTGTGCATCCACACCACGAAAATTTTGTCGGTTGGGAAGCAATCCCTCAGGGAGCGATAGCTCGCATTATTGCTTCCGCACGTGCACAGCAAGCGTTGGTGGAACTGTTCTTTGAAGATGCATCGTCCAACATGTATTTTCTGAAAGACGCAACACCAAACATATTGTTGGATGTTGGCGCAGGGCATTCCAGAATCCCCCAAAAGGGTACGATAGTAACTGTGCGCTGGCGTCGCGCCGAGGATGGCTATCATTATGGATTTCAGACAATGTCGGATGGGGTTATCCGGCACAGTGATGGTCATGATGCGGTGACATTGGCATTTCCAAAGGTCTTGCTGCGTACTCAGCGTCGTAGTGCCTACCGGGTACCCGTAGACCTGGATACCGCACAAAGCCTGACGGTTCAATGGGATGATCATGTCGATTACAAGTCAACAGCGGCCTTTGCCCATGACCTAAGTATTACCGGTGCGCAACTGTCTTTCTCGACTTATCTCGAATGTCCAGTTGCGATAGAAATTGGGCAGCGACTGGAAATCACCGTGAACTTGCAGGGCGAGCATTACGGAAGTACCGCCCAGGTTGTGCGCATGGAAAAGGTAGGCACACCCGATGACCATTCAGTCGGGCGCGAGCGTGTGCTGTTGGGTGTTCAGTTTATTGATCCATCACAGCCGTTTCAAAATGCGCTGGAAGCCTATGTCTCTCGCCAGCAGCAATTACTGTTACGGCGCTAGCCCTGGTAAGGGTGTCCTGCATGTGTTCGACGGCATTATTTTTAGCGCTCCAAATCAAGGGGGTGGCGTTTTTTCATGCTGCAACGATGCTATTATTTGTTTGGATGATCGGCCCACATGCGGACTATCGCTGGCGCATGGGAAGTTGGCTCGTGCTGTTCAGGCTGAGGGTGCGGTAGTACTCACCACCGCTGAAGGTGGACAAGAATATCGTGGGCCGTGGGCAGATATTCATGATGTTCTGCTCACTGAACAAGGATTTTATCTCGTCTCCACCGAAACTTCAGAGATCTTACAGTGGGACGTTGCAAAAAAACTGTAGTGGAACGATGGCAGTTCTCTGAACAACGTGATTCGTGGCATATTAGTTGTTTGGGAATCATCCACGAAGAACTGTGTTTTACAGCTTTTGGGGATTTTACAGGGACGCGTGGCTACAAAAACAATTCCGCTACCCGTGGTTTTCTTCGGTCTATTCATGGCACCCAAAATCCTTGCCTTGAAGGTCTGAGCCAACCGCATTCCATCCTCACAGCACGGGACGGCTATCTGTATCTTTGCGACTCAGAGACTGGAAATATCAGGCAGTACACGATGGAATTCACTCTACAACGCACCTTGAACATTGGCGGCTATTCACGTGGGCTTGCCTGGCGGGACGGGATACTCTTTGTTGGGTTAAGTGCTTCGCGTAACGTGGTAGAGGGTGAGCATCAGCAGGCAAAAATCGTCGCTTTTGATACCAAAACATGAACAGAGATTGATAGAATCGTCGTTCCCTGCCAAGAAATCTATGATCTGCTGATATTTGATGACCGTGAAGAATTCCTGTTCTGGGTAGAACGTATTTTGATATATGAGCGTACCCGTGCATTAGATAGTATCCGATCATTAGAAGAAAAACTGGCCGGTAAAACCAACGAATGCGCGAGATTGCATGTTTTTCTAGGGTATTAGGGAGTCAACGCAGGAGCGGGAAGCACGCCGAGCAATAATTGGCATAAATATTGCATTTTAGCGTTAATGGATTTATTGCTCTGGGGATTTTTTAACACATGTCCGATCATTTCGAGGAATATCACAACCATCCACGCCCTGAACTAGTTCATGCATTTTTTCGTAGCCCAGGACTCGTCTTGGATGTCGGCTGCGGAGGCGGCGCTACGGGCAAGCTCATCAAAGAAAAGTGGCCGGATGCGCGAGTAATCGGGATGGATATTGATCCAGACTCCCTCAACAGAGCCCGACAGCTACTGGATGCGGTGGTAACCAGCGCCAAAGACCCCACCCTTAGTGATTTGTCTTCGGCTGGCATCAAAACTGCCTCGATAGACACGCTTATACTTGCTGACATACTGGAGCATCTGGAGAATCCTTGGAAATTTTTGCGCTGGATTCGCCCCATGTTGACCCATGATGCTCAGGTTATCGTTTCCTTGCCCAACGTACGCAACCTGGGCGTGATGCGGCAGGTGTGCGCGGGCGACTGGCCGTATGCCGATAGCGGTTTGCTCGACATAACCCACCTGCGGTTCTTCACCAAGAAAACCGCAGCAGATATGCTCCAGGCTTGCGGGTACGAGGTGCTTTATACGGGGCTGGTGCCCGATGTGCGACTCAGTCATCAAGGTCGCCCAGATCATACCGTACTGATCAATATTCAGGGCGGCGCCTTGCATGGCGTCACTCCGCAAGCCTTTGATGAATGGACCGCTTTGCAACATCTCTTCACAGCTCGTTTAAGCGCCACGGCGGACGAAATGGCGTCGGATACGCTGCCGTCCGCTGACGAGGACCGCAACTGCGTTCAAATGCAGTTGCAATCGACTCCAACGCCAGAGGAAATCTGGCGACAAAACCAAGCATTACAAGCACAGGAGCGGGAATGGCTGCTAGAAGCTCGGCAATCTCCAACCGCGCCAATTTTCCAGGTCGTCCTCCGTCAGTCGGTACGTAATGTGCAGTCTGCCGAGCGCGCAGTGCAAAGCCTGGTCAAACAAATTGTCACTCCGAACGCGGTAATCGTCCTGCAAGCATCCACGGAAATTCCCATTCTTTGGCCTGAATTGCCAACTGCTTGGTCAGTAGTTCAGGGCTTCCCCATAAACGATGCCATTGTTGCGCTTCCCAATCCGGAAGATGCATGGGTTGTTTTTGTAGACTCTGGTGACTTTCTGGCAGAAGATGCCTTGGCCCGTCTGGGGGTATCCATAGCCGCGCATCCGCAATGGCGTGCAGTATATAGCGATGAAGATCTGGTAGACGACCACGGTCGGCATAGTCATCCGCATTGCAAGCCGGATTTCCATCTCGACACGCTGCGTAGTCTCCCTTATATCGGTGGATTGTTCGCCATTCGCAAGGACTTTCTCAAAGCCATCGGCGGATTGACGTCTTCTTTCCCCGGCGCCGAGGAGTATGACGCCATCCTGCGGGCTGCGGAGGTTTTGTCTGAAAACGCTGAACCACTGATCGGCCATGTGGCGCGGATACTCTATCATCGCGGTCATCGCTCCGGGAGTGGGGAGTTCTCCGTAAATACCATCGTGGACTCCGGGCGGGCAGCTCTTCTTGCCCATTTACAGCGTACCGGCGAGCGGGCCACGGTGGAATATGGTCCTGTGCCGGCTACCTATCGGGTGGTGTACGAACTAGAACGCGAGCCATTGGTCACGATACTGATTCCCACCAAGGATCAATTTGGTTACCTGAGTCAATGCGTGGAGTCTGTCCTCGCACAGACAGAATGGCCGAATTACGAGATTGTTATCATAGATAACGGGTCTACCGCACCGGATGCCTGTAACTATCTGGACGCCCTGGAATCCAACGAAGAGCAAATGGAGGGCCGCCTGCGCGTATTCCGGTACCCAGGCCCTTTCGACTATACAGCCATGCACAACGCTGCTGTAGAAAAAATGGCACGCGGTGAGGTTCTCCTTTTTCTGAACAACGATACCGCCTGTCTACATCCGGAATGGCTGCGCAATATGATGCGGCACGCTCTACGTCCAGCCATCGGCGCAGTTGGCGCGAAGCTGCTCTTTCCCAATGAAAAAATACAACATGCAGGCGTGATCATTGGTTTGTCTGGCGGGGCCGCCGATCATCCTTCTTTAGGGGCTGACGCCACAGAGCGTGGATATTATGGCCGCCTGATCCTCACCCAGAATTATGAAGCCGTTACGGCGGCCTGCATGGCGGTACGCAAATCGCTTTTTTTGGAGGTCGGCGGGTTCGATTCGCAGTTTCCTATTCAGTTTAATGACGTGGATCTTTGTCTCAAATTGGGTGCCAATGGTTACCGTACGGTCTGGACTCCGGATGCCATTCTGATGCACCACGGATCTGCTAGCCAGCGTGCCGAGACCGAAGGTAGTCCGGAAGCCGTGAAGAAGGCCCAGAATGTCCTGTCCGAAGGCAACGATCGCATGTTCCGCAAGTGGTGGAATAAAATGCGGCGGGATACCGCCTACAATGCCAACTTCACCCGGCATGGTCGCGGGTTCCAGCATGAGATGGTACCAGCCTTGTCCTGGCAGGACGATTGGCGCCCGCGTCCGCGTGTATTGGCTCACCCGGTCAATAGGGAAGGCACCGGCGAGTATCGGATTATTGCCCCGGCTCGAGCCCTGGCACGTTCTGGCCATCTCCAGTCCATCGAATCCATGCAGTTGCTGACCCCACCGGAAATGGCACAACTGGCGCCGGATAGTGTTATCTTCCAGTTGCAAATGGAAGATCATCAGTCGGCGACCATCGAAAACTGGCGACGTTACAGTCCGGACACGCTCCGGGTCTTCGAAGTGGATGACTTGGTTATTCATTTGCCCATGAAGAACGCGCATCGCCCTCAGATGCACAAGGATCTCTCCGCACGACTTCGCGCGGCGCTCAAGACCATGGATAGATTGGTGGTAACGACCGAGCCTTTGGCGCAAGCCTATCGCGGTTGGATCGATGATATCCATGTGGTACCGAACTACCTGGAGCGTGCGCGATGGGGTAATCTGGTCAGCTGCCCTGCTGGGGGCGGCGAGAAGCCCTTTGCAGGATGCAAGCCACGTGTCGGATGGGTCGGTGGCGTCAGTCATCAGGGTGATCTGGAATTGATTGCCGATGTAGTGAAGGCTACGCACCAATCCATTGACTGGGTGTTTATGGGCATGTGCCCTGACGCAATGCGTCCTTATGTGACTTTTGTGCCGCCTGTCCCACTGGATCAATACCCGCAAAAAGTCGCCTCTCTGGGGTTGGATCTGGCGGTGGCCCCACTCGAAATGCATCCTTTCAATGAAGGCAAAAGTCATTTGCGCTTGCTGGAGATGGGGATATTGGGTATTCCAGTGGTCTGCACCGATATTTTCCCGTATCAAGGTGGGTTCCCGGTACTGCGGGTAAAAAACCGTTACCAGAGTTGGCTCAATGCTATCCAGGATGCGGTGGCTGACCGTCCCGCGCTCGCACAGTCGGGACAGGCCCTTAAGGCGCATGTGGAGGCACACTGGATGCTGGAAGACCATCTGGATGTATGGGTCGAGGCATGGACCGTCTCGCGCGCCAGGACAAATTCCACAAGCGTGACGTAAAGGGAGATAAGGCGGCACCACGGGGTGCGCCGAGATCCTTTCACCACAATGAGGGAAAAATCATGTCTACTGCTTTCGGTTCTATCAATACCAACGTTTCCGCGCTATCCGCGCTGAATTCGTTGGGCACCACCAATCAGACCATCACCGGCCTGGAAAATCAGTTGTCCACCGGGCTTTCCATCAACAGCCCCGCTAACAACCCGGCGGGCTACACCATTGCCCAGGGTTTTACCACCCAGATTAACGGTTCCAACCAGGGCATTTCCAATGCCAACCAGGCCGTCTCGCTGCTGCAGACCGCCACCGGAGCCCTTGGCCAACAGACGAACATCCTGCAGAACGTCCGTACTATCGCGGTCCAGGCCGCCAACGGTTCCAACACCAGCGCGGATCTGGCATCCCTGCAATCCACTGTCGGTCAGTTGGTGGCACAGGTGTCCACCATCGCGCAGCAGACGCAATTCAATGGCATCAGCCTGCTGAATGGCAGCTTTGCCGGCGTCCAGTTTCAGGTTGGCGCCAATCAGGGTCAGGTGATCGATGCCAGCGTCGGCAGCACCGCGGCGACCAACTTGGGTGTGTATCAGACGGCGGCGGCTTCCGGCACTTATACCGCAAATGGGACTGCCGGCGGAAATTCTTACGTGATTTCCTCATCTGGCGCTTTCACGTCTGGCAGCATGAGCATCTTGGGCAGTGTCGGTAGCGGATCGGTGAGCGTCAGTTCTTCTGGCGAATCGGCAGCTTCTGTTGCCGCCAGTGTTAATAATGTCTCCAATCTGACCGGGGTCAACGCACAGGCCTATACTAGTGTTGCGTTCAACGTTACGTCTACCGGCGATATCAGCTTTTCTCTCGGTAATGGCACCAGCGGCAGCCAGACTAACGCGGTGAACATTTCGGCGAGCGTAACCAGCGATACAGCGGCAGGACTTTCCAGCCTCGTGCAATCGGTGAATAACAACACTTCCACCACAGGTATCGCCGCCTCCGTGAATACCAGTAACCAACTGGTCTTAACTGATGTGAACGGCAATAACGTGAGCATCGCCAATTTCAGTGGCGCGGTCTCGCTCGGTACGAGCAGCACCACTATTTCGACCAGCACCTCTGGCGCCACGGTTCAGGGGTTGGTGTCCTTCCAGTCCGCCAACGCTTTCACGGTTTCCGGTGGCTCTAATGTCGGCGTCACCAGCGGCAGCGCGCTGATCAATCTGACCCAGGTGAACGTGGGTACCCAGCAGGGTGCCAGCAATGCCATCACTATTATCAGCTACGCCCTGCAGCAGTTGAATCAGCAGGGAACACAGCTGGGTGCGGTGCAGCAGCGGGTACAGAGCGCGTTGAGCAACCTGCAGACCACGGCTACCAATGATCAGGCAGCGCGATCGGTTATCCAAGATGCCAACATCCCGCAGGTCAGCACAAACCTGACGCAGGCACAAATCCTCCAGCAGGCGGGTGTCGGAGCACTCTCGGTCTCCACCCAGACGCAACAGGCGTATCTGAAGTTGATTCCGTAAACCACCATGTGGAGCGCTTCGGCGCTCCCCGTGTCCACTACCAAGTGCGTCTGAATCAGAGCGCACTTGGTAGTGGGTAAACCACCGATGCTAAACAGGTGCTTGCATGTCCCTATCCGGTATACTCAGTTCCAGTCAGGTCACCTCTTTGATCACTGCGGCAGAAAATCAATATAACGCTCCCGTGAAGATTTTACAGGGCCAGGAAACTCCCCTGCAAACACAGATCAGCGCGCTGGGCAATATTTCCTCGATCCTGGCTTCGCTGCAAAGTGCAACACAGGGATTGAATCATCTTTCTACATTAGCGCAGACCCAAGCCACCGTCGGAAACAGCAGCATTCTTTCGGCCTCTGCAAATAACACAGCGCAATCTGGCACTTATCAGGTGACGGTCTCTGGCCTTGCGGCAGCCCAATCGCTCTATAGTCAGGATTTTTCCAGTCAAAACACCACGGTGGGCACAGGCACCATCGGCATAACGGTCGGAAGTGGGACTACTGTTAATGTGCAGATCTCCAGCACCAATAACACATTGGCCGGTATTGAAAATGCGATCAACGGCGCCGGCGCCGGCGTATCCGCGAGCCTCGTGTATGACGGAACGGGTTATCGGTTGGTAGTGGCTGGCAATCAGACGGGAGCCGCAAACAGCTTTACCATCAGCACGACCGGTTCGGCACTGTCCGGGTTTACCTACACCTCCGGAACCACAACGATGACGGAAAGTCAGTCAGCACAAAATGCGTCCGCCACGGTCAATGGCATTGCTGTCACCTCGGCCACAAACAGCTTTTCAGGGACGATCCCGGGAGTTTCCTTTGCGGTGAGCGCTACCGGCAGCACGACGATAGACGTGTCTCCATCCAGTACGGCGGCAAAGACCGCCATCGCCAACTTCGTTAATGCCTTTAACGCGGCATCCACAGCCATCCAAAAGGCCACTGCTTATACGCCAGGGGCCGCCAGCGGGCAATCTGGCAGCGGTGGACCATTGATGGGGAATCCCATCATCAGCAGCATCGAAAATCAGATGTTATCCTTAATTTCCACTACCACGGCAGGTGGTGTCTCGGGGGGTGCCGATGCCATCGGCTTTGGGAATGCCGGGATCACTCTGACTTCCAGTGGCACCATCACCATTGACAGTGCCGCACTGACATCCGCCTTAAGCACCAATTATAACCAAGTGCTGGGTCTTTTTGGTGCCATGGGGGGGTCCAGCAACCCCAACCTGCAATATGCAGGCTCTGCCGCCGGCACTGTCGCTGGCGTCTACACAGTAAACGTCACCACCAACAGCAGCGCACTAACCTCAGGCACGGTGAATGGATATAGTGCTTCTGGAACCAACGGTAGCATGACCGTGGAGAATGGTCCGGCGCAAGGATTGTCTCTGAATATTGCCCCCGGTGTAACCCCAACGGCGACCCTTTTCTTCAACCAGGGAGTCGCGCAACGTCTTGGGAGCCTTCTGAATTCCGCGTTGGGTACCAATGGTACACTACAGCAAGCCGAAAACAGCGACCAAAACCAGATTACGGCGATGAATAAGCAGATCACCAGCTATGAGAAAACAACTCAGGCACAAATCCAGGCCATGATCGCACAGTTCTCAGCTTATGAGAATGCGTCATCTTCTGCCGGCCAAACCAGCAATGAGCTCAATGCAATCTTCAGCAATCTATTCGGGGGCAGCAGTGGCGGCTAATCCTTATCAGGTGGTACGCGATGAGACCGCTACCCCGATTGATCTGTGGGACCGTGGTTACAAACGCTGTGTTGCTTTGCTATCCGGCGCGAAACGTGCCATTGAGCAGCGCGAGCATGCGCAGCAGGGACGGATGCTTTTTGATGCATTTGCCATCGTTGAGTTCTGGACGGCGGCCTTGCCGATTCAGGAAGAGGCTCATGACGCGTCAACTCCGGGTTTGGCGCCCCGCCTTCGCATTGCGTATGAATTCATTCTCAACAAAATTGCGCATGGTAACGCCTTTGGGAAAACGGAAGACCTGGATGAGGCGATCCACATGCTGGCGCACCTGCACAGCATTTTCCATGCGAAACGTTAACGGGCGGCGCGTTTAACCACGGCACGCAACGATCTGAAAAATAATAAGTTATTTTTGGAACAATTATTGCATTCCCAAGGAACGGTTTGTATCCTTTGGAGAATATATACGTGACCCCATCCATCCAGGCGGTTGGTGCCTCCTTGGCGCAGAGCCTGCTCCAACTCAAAACGGAGACGCTTCCGTCTTTGCCTACCATCTCAGCGGCTGGTGGCGGTGCCGGCTCGGATCATAGCGGGTTCGCAGCACTGATTACACACGGGTTATCCATCGTCTCGCAGGCACAAGCCGCCGCCGGCGCCAACGAAAAGGCATTTGCGGCCCAGGTTCCCGGGGCTCCGTCCCTGTCACAAACCATGCTCTCCATGCAAAAGAGCAGCATTGCTTTTCAGGAGCTTATTGGTATCCGAAATGAATTGACGCGCGGATACATAACCTTGATCAGCATGCCGGTATAAGTCGTATGGCATCCAGGCTACAAGAGATCAGCGATCGCCTACAGCGCACCTGGGCAGAAGCCAGCCAATCAAAACGCCTGGTGATAGCAGGCACCGGAGCCATGGGTCTTGCCGCCCTTTTTGGTATCTGGGCCTGGGTGAATCATACCGATTACGCCGTGGTGTATTCTGGTCTCAGCCCGCAAACAGGCGGCGCCGTGATTGCGCTTCTCCAAAAAGAAGGTACCCCGTTCAGGCTAAAGCAGGGTGGCTCTACCGTTGAAGTGCCTGCGGCGGATGCTGCCCAGGTACGCCTGACTCTGGCTGAGCAAGGGCTGCCGACACAGGCATCCAGCGCCTTATGGAAACACCTGCAAAATGAGAAACTGGGCACGTCCAGCTTTGTAGAACACACGACCTATCTGCGCGCCCTGGAAGCCAGCTTGGGGCGCGATATCGAGTCCATCCACGGGGTTGAAAAGGCATCGGTAAACCTTGCGCTTCCCGAGCACACGCCGTTCCTTGAGACGATGCCGAAGGCTAAGGCTGGTGTCACGCTACAACTGATGCCAGGCGTAACGCTGAGCAGCCAACAAGTCTTTGGTATTACGCATCTGGTAGCATCCAGCATCCCCGGCCTATCCAGCGCGGATGTAACGGTGGTTGATCAAAACGGTCACGCGCTGACCGCGAAGACGCATGGAGCCAGCGCTTCCCGGATACTGCATTTGCAGAACAGCGTCGAGGCGCACTACCGGAAGCAGATATTGGCTCTTCTGGCTCCCCTCGTTGGCGGTGCTCGGAATGTCCGGGTCGTCGTCGATGCTCGCCTGGATCTTGCTAAGGGACAGCGCAGCGCGGTGACTTACGGAGTGGGGCATGTGGTGACGGCAGCCCTGTTGTCGGCACACAGGAAAGGGGATCTGGATGGCGGTTCGTTTGGTATTCCCGGTGCCCTGTCCAATCAACCACCAGGGGCGCCGCTGGCACCGCTGACTGCCCCGATCAGCAGCGCTCCTACAGCGCTAACCTTGAGCGAAATCAAGGCGATGATCCCCGCCTCGCAAAAAAACGACCAGCATTTTCGTTATGTCCTCGATAAAACGGTTGCTTTTAAGAAGGATGCACCATGGCGATTACGAAACCTGTCGGTCTCCGTACTGGTCAACGGAACCGTTCTGCCATCCACCGCGACGGCCACACTGGTGGCTGCACCAACGGCATCCACGATCTCTACAAAAGGCGCGGCGACCGCTGCGAAAAAAACGGTAACAACAATCTCCAATATGCAGACATTCACTGCCCAGGACCTGCAATCCATGCAGAAAATGGTGGACAACTCCATCCATGCATCGGCGCAAAATGGCACGGTCGATGTGGAGGCCATGCCGTTCCGTGCGACGCCGACAGTCCACCGTGCTTGGTGGCAACAGCTCTCTCCATGGAGAATCTGGCATGCTATTGAATGGTTCCTCTTTGCGTTAGTGGTTCTTCTCCTACTGAGAAAACCCATCCGGGAAATGATGCAAGGGCTACCCAAACGCCGGGGACTGGAAGCTGTATCTCATGCCGTAGTAGCGCAAGGCCCTGTATCTGAGGACCAGCGGCGTGGGGCTGGCACTGCACCACGGGTACTGAATGATGATGGCGCGGTCCTGGACTTTTCGGGCGTTGGAGAAGGACGACTGGCAGAAAATATGGAGACTATAAAAACCTTAATCCGCAGTGATAGTACCAGGGCGCTGCAAGTAGTGCGCGAGTGGATTGGTGACTTGGGCGAAGGAGAAAGTTGATGGCCGACATATCGCCAGGACGTAGTCATTTAAACAAAGGGATCGACTATGCGGCGACATTTTTGCTGAGCATTGGTCCGGATGAGGCCGCGGTGCTCATGCAAAAACTTGCGCCACGAGAGGTACAACGGCTTGCCGCAGCCATGTCCAGACCCCGCAAAATTAGCCGGGAAGTGCTGGAAACCGTCATGCAGGATTTTGTGGATCGATTGCGGCACCAAACCTCCGTTGGCGGTCAAGGTGATTCCTATCTCCGCGAGGTGCTGGCCAAGGCCCTCGGAAAAGACAAGGCCACAGAAGTTTTGGATCGGATTGTTACGGGTGGTGAGTATGCTGGCCTGGAAATCATTAAGTGGGCCGATGCCAAGACGATAGCTGAAATGATTCGCTTTGAACATCCTCAGATTGTGGCCTCGATTTTGGCCCATCTGGAAGCGGATAAGGCGGGTGACGTTCTGCACAACCTGCCCGACCGCATTATCCCGGATATCGTTTTTCGGCTCGCGACGATGGCCCCGGTGGCTCCCAACGCGATTCGAGAACTCAATGAAGTTCTGGATCAGCAGTTGTCTGGACAAATTACCAATACCATTGTTCAGGGAGATAGTGGTGGTCCGAAGGCGGCGGCGGAAGTGCTGAATCGCCTTGAACCCAGTCGCATGAAGTCCTCTCTGGACTATGTGCGTGGACTGGATGCCGTGCTCGCCCAGAAAATTGAAGACAACATGTTTACTTTCGAAGACCTGAAAGAACTGGATGCCCGCTCTCTACAGTTGATCCTTCGCGACATTGATCGAAATGTACTGGTCACAGCAATGAAAAACGCCTCGGACATCCTTAAAACTCAAATTTTTGCCAACATGTCTGAGCGTGCCGTCGAGATGCTTCGTGAAGAGATGGCTTCGCAGGGCCCTATCCGCCTATCCGAGGTGGAAAGCGCTCAACGCACCGTACTGTCGGTCGCGCAGAAGCTCGATCAATCCGGCCAGATCGTCCTCAATCGTGGCGGCGAAGATGCGGTGATCGGCTGATGCGTAATATTATTCATACAGACTTACCAGCGTCGTCGCCAGAAGGGTCGCGCTTGGCCAACACTAAAGTGTTAAATCAAGCCACTCCAACTAGTTTCTCAGCACAATTGCAAATAGCAAAAACGCAGACTCACAAAGCCTTGCAGCAATATCCAGCAGCATCCCGGAAAGACCCAGGAAGCGCCGCTGGTACAACTACTAGCGGGACTGGAGCACAATCAGTACCGCCATCCAATACAAATGCACTGCTCGCTCCGACACAGGCACCAAGCATCATACCGGTGAATAACCAGACGGTAGACCCGAGGGGTATGGCATCAGCGAGGTCCGGTCAGGGACGATTGCAACCATTTTCGCACGCACAAAATGATATAGCAAAAACAACATCAGGAACCAAACTTTCAACCAACATTACTGCCCTTTCAGAATCAGGCCCACATTCTGCCATGATCCATGGAGCCGTAACCAAACTACACCCGCAAGGGTACAGGACGTCGCTTCAACAATCTGTGCAGCAGTCGTCGACGGCCACACCGGTGGCGCGATCCATGGAGCCATTGCTTCCGCAGGGTATCCGGCATGGCCACGCTATCAATCCGCATCAAGCAGCAACCCAAATCGCGGATATGAGCCCGGGAGAAAGCGTTCTATTGCACCAGAAGGCACGGCACGCACCCAGAGGTGTCGTAATATCATCATATACTGGCAATAATAATCACCAAATAAACATGCACATGCGACTCTATGTCGAAAATAAGAACAAAACACCTGTCGGAATCACGAACAAGGTTGCCGCACTTATGCCACAGGTGGTAGTACCTAATGCTGCTATTCAAGTCTCTCAAAGCACGGCGGCAAACGGGCTCAACAGCCCGGCAACCTTGACAGCAAGTGGGGTGAACCTACTGGTTACCGGAAGCGCCCCCCTCGTAGGGGTTGCTAACCCGTCAGTAGCCACCACCAACTCATCTGCCATTCAGGAATCATGGAACCAGTTAGCGCCCATCGACCTGACTCAGCCGGGCTGGCAGCACGTCATCGCCGGGCGTATTCGGCAAACACAACAGGGCAGCGTGCTACAAATACAGGTGCATCCACATCACCTCGGCCCCATTTCCATGCAAGCATCGAATGGTGCAAATGGCGTGATTTCTGTGTGGCTACAGGCGTCCAACCCCCAAACGCAAGCACTGCTCCAGCAAGCCTTACCGCAGATCAGCCAGAGTCTGTCTGGTCTTGGGTCCAATGCATTCGTGGAGGTGAGCACTAACGCTTTTGGAACTTTCGGGTCTGGCGCACAGGGTCACACTCCCAATCATGGGCGCACTGGAGAATCATCTTCTCGCCCATCACCAACGGTGCCAAAAAACCCGGAATCATTGGCCATTGATTCCGTAACATCCACAGTTACGGGCTTTGAGTCCTGGATATAACGACATGTCTACAGATGAAAAGAACCCCTTGCAGGGCGCCAACCCTTCGCCACCTGAAACGATATCTGCCACCGTCAACCAAGATGATATTGATGCCTTGATGGCGGCAAGTGCGGATGCTACGGAAACAGCCGGTGATACGGCGGTTTCTCAGGATGATATTGATGCCTTGATGGGTCTGGGAATCACTCCACCCGTAAGCACCCTCTCCGTCCCCACACCGCGGTCAACACCGGAATCCGTCCCCAGTTCCGAATCTAAGCGGGGAGATCAGAAAGTGGGTAGGAGCAATACGGTATCTGTCGACCTTCTCAACCAGGACCGTGTTGCGCGTAGTCGCATGCCGACCATGGAGGTGCTGAATGATCGCTTCGCGCGCGCCTTTCGCGGTAGCCTATTTAATTATCTACGCGTCAACGCCGACATCATACCCACTTCAGCGCAGATGACCAAATACGGAGATTTCATCGGGAAAATTGCGTTGCCCTCCTACTTTGTAATGGTCAGTATGACCCCACTACGTGGTTCGATGCTGTTTATCCTGGATCCCTACCTATGCTACGCCGTCATCGAGGCGTTCTTTGGCGGCAATGGCAAACTTGAGCCCAAATTAGAAGGACGTGATTTCAGCGTTATTGAACAGCGCGTTTTCAACCAGATCATAGACCATGCCATTGCCGATTTCACCTCCGCCTGGGATCCAATCGTCAAGCTGCAGATGAAAGTCACGCGATCCGATGTCAAGGCGCAGTTTGTGGGCATCGCCGCAAGCCCAGAAGTTGTGGTAGCCAGTAGCTTTGAAATCGAGATGGAGCGCTGGCGTGGCAAGTTCTTTGTGTGTTTTCCATACCATTCCGTCGAGCCCTTTCGTGAACAATTGATCTCGGGCGTTGCCGCAGATCAGACGGAAATGGATGCTACCTGGAAAACAGCTTTGCACAAAGATATTCAGGATGCCTGCGTTGAGGCCACCGTTCTGCTCGCGGCAAGAAATATTACTTTTGGTGAAGCCTCCAAGCTTCAGGCGGGGGATATTATCCCTTTTGATAAACCTGACATCGCGACGCTTTTTGTCGAAGATATTCCCATTGGGGATGGGCGATATGGAGTGTCTAATAGAAAATATGCTTTGTGCATCACCCAATATCGGTCTCCTGATGAGGAAGACATCTTGAAAGCGGTTCAGATAAAGAAGGAATAACAATATGGCTGAAAACTCTGTGAACGCACTCCCCATGGAAGATTTTTCTGCAACCATCGATGAGATCGAGAATAGGGAAATACCGGCTCCTCCTGGCGGCAAGCCCTCCTTAGACATGCTTCTCAATGTTCCCATGCGCATTTCCGTGGAATTGGGGCGTGCGCGGATCCCGGTGAAAAGCATTTTGCAACTGTCTCAAGGGTCTGTAGTGGAGCTTGATCGTGCATCTGGGGAACCCTTGACGATTTATATTAATGGCGAACTTTTTGCCTACGGCGAGGCCGTATTGGTCAATCAGGAACGGTTTGGAGTGCGCCTGACATCGATCGTCAACCGAAGCGAACAAATCAAAAATCCCCGGGAGCCATAAACCATGGCCGGAGGAGTTCCACTGCTTGCAGCCGCCACCGGCAAGGCGAGTGCTTTGGTAACATACTCGTTGCCAGTGCAGACTGTTATTCTGATGACGATGCTGATGTTTGTGCCGGCCATTGTACTGATGATGACTGGGTTTACCCGTATTATCATCGTCCTCTCCCTGCTTCGGCAGGGTTTGGGATTGTCCACGATGCCGCCTAATATTGTATTGATTGGCTTGGCGCTTTTCCTGACGTTCTTCGTCATGCAACCCACTTGGTCACAAATCAACCAGCGCGCCTTGGAACCCCTAGAAGCAGGAACCATTACCGTTACTCAGGCGATAAGTATAGGTGCTACACCATTACGTACGTTTATGCTGAAAAACACCACCAAGGATGCCACTGCAGAGTTCCTGCGCATGGATGGCATCAAAAAGGCATTGCCTACAGCAGCGGCCATTCCCATGCGCGTATTGATACCCGCATTTGCCGTTTCGCAATTGGAATCGGGATTCGAGATCGGTTTTTTAGTATATCTGCCGTTTCTGGTTATTGATTTGCTGGTCGCGGCAGTACTCATGGCCATGGGTATGATGATGGTCTCTCCGCAGACCATTTCCATCCCCTTAAAATTGATGCTTTTTGTATTGTCCGGTGGCTGGCTATTAGTAACGGGCACCCTCGTCAGAAGTTTTTCATGACGCCCGAGTATCCATAAAGGCGATTCAAAATGATCCATGATGGATGGATGTTGAGCGCTGTTACGCAAGCAGCCCACACCGGAGTTTTGATGGCGTTACCACTGCTTGGTGCCGCACTGGTGGCAGGAGTAGTCATTGGCTTTGTTCAGGTGGCCACGCAACTCTCGGATATGAGCGTCGGATTCGTGCCCAAGGCATTTCTTATTGTGCTGGTCCTGTTCATAGGCGGTCCTTGGCTCGTATCCCTCTATACCCATTACATGGCACGGCTCTATATGGAGATCCCGCATTGGGTTCAGCACCGATAACACTCTGCGAGCAGGACACCAATGCCTACCTGCGTGAATATTATCCGCTGATCCTACGTCTGGCTCAACGGATTCAGGACGGTCTGCCCTCGCGTAACGCATACGATGACCTCGTGCAGGCAGGTATGCTGGCCGCATGGGCATGCGCAGGTCACCATCAACGATTCGCTGCGCCGCAAGAATTTGTCAAACTGCTGGCTGTGCGCATTCGCGGCGCCATGTTAGACCTGCTGCGGGAAGAAGATTGGGCACCACGTCGACTGCGAAAAAAAAATAAAACGCTGGAGATCGGAGCGGCCCACTGCATTCAACACCTACAGCGCTATCCTAATGACCAGGAGTTGGCCGAAGCTATGGGATGGTCGGTCCATGAACTCCATCAGCATTGGAGTGAAATCGGACGCGCCGCCCCCCTATATTTGGAGGATGTGCTTCCTGCGCATTCGGAACTCATGGACGACACTGCGCAGCCACATCACCGCGCAGAGCGCGATGAGGCTAAAACATTTTTAACGGAGGCTATCGCTGCCTTATCGGAGGAAGAGCGTACCGCTCTTTCCCTATACGTCTTGGAAGAACTCACCTTGGAAGATGTTGCGTATGTGATGGGATTCAAGAGCAAGAATACTGCTCTAAAGTGGGTTACTCAAGGAATCACCAAATGTCGCGCTTTTTTGTTGGCGCAGGGTCTTGATGCCGAATCAGTCTAGCCGCCGCAGACATCACTTCACTTTTGAGCTACCATTGCCGCTGAGATTGCCAACCAACGCGTTGCAGTGGCCTTTGCATCTACCGCGTAGTTTCCAGATTGGACCTGTCCACGCAGACCTTCAAGACGCGCAAGATGCGCAAGATCAGAAGAAACCGGTTGTGGAACAGCCTCACCCATCACTGGTTGGACGGCTTTTTTTGATGTCGCCGGCAACGATATCGGCGTACGTGATACCGCGTTTTTGGTCTCTAGGGAACTCAAAGAACCACCGCTGGCACTGCTTACACCACCCAATGGATTGTTCATTGCTGTCCTCCTGCCGCGAACGGCGAAGAATCAACCTCACCGCCTATATACTGGTGCATCAACTGTTGGTGTGCCTTTCGCCAAAAACGCAACGCACTTTCAACCATCATACCATTATCTGTCGATTTCTGTAAGACTTCCTGCAACAACTCTCTAACCTCCGACGCTATTGCGCCATCGATCTGAAAAGACTCCATAAGTCGCGTTTTTTCATCCGCAACCTGCACCAGTCGGTCATAATCGCCATTCGAGACAGCCAACCTCTCGGCATCAAGTAGCACGCTCATGGCTCTCAGATTTTCCATTACCCCAGCCAGGTGGGCAACATATTTTTTCTTCATCAAGCCATCCCCTTATGATTTACCGGGTGTAAGCAATATCTTTCCATCCGGTTGAACGATTCCAGTGACCACTTTGTCACTTTCTGTGTTGCGTACCAAAAGCGCGGAACCGACACGCCCATCATTCAGGGCAATGCCCTCGGCGCGTATGCGCACATTCCCAAAGCGGGCTTCCAGAGTTACCTGCTGCCCCTGATGAATGATTTCTGGCGCCACTAGGTTTTGTGGGTCAATCTTCGCTCCAATATTTACATTGGCATTTAAAACTTTCCCAACTACGGCCTCCTCAGAAAAACAGACCGGGCCCGTCTCCGCCGAGATCAACTCGCGCCGAACGGTCAAGTCCTGATGTTTTATTACGACACCTGCGCGCAAAAAGTCCGCGGCCAGGACAACAGGTCGCCATAGTGTGAAAGTGAATGGCACATAAATGGTCCAACGCGGCGTAGCACAAGACACCGCCACAGTTGCCGTCCAGGCGCTACGGTCCGTCATTCGTGCCTGCAGCGGACTTCGGCAGGCGGTCAGCCAACCATGCGTCGTTGGTGCCAGCGCAGTTACCTGAGCATCGGGCATAGGATTTTCCCGAATCAAGACCAAGCGCGCCGCCTGCACTACCGAAGTCGCGCGTTCCCATTCGGCCAGATTCCCCGCATGTGCTTGAATAATATATATGCTAAAGAAAACAAGTATGGCGGTATATTTATTGCATATATGCCCTTTATGAATGCAACACACATTACCCCCTTTCTTTTTTCCAGTCTGGACGCTTCAGGTCAGGAGCCCCGGCTAGAGGAGAGTGCATTATCTGTGCCAACGGCGGAAGAGATCCAAGCGCAAGTGTTCGCCACCGCACAAAGGGATGGCTGGACAGTAGGGTATGGCGAAGGCTTCACCGCTGGGAAAGATGAAGGCTGGATCGCTGGAAAACAGGAGGGCCGGATCGCCGGAAATACTGAAGGTTTAGCTGCTGCGGCGACGGAGGTGGTTTTTCTCCGAACCCTCGCCGCAGAGTTGGCCAACTGGGAAGAAGAAACGAGAGAATTCGTAGAGAGGATGACACTTTCTATCGCATTGGATGTGGCTCGTTTTGTAATTCGCAAGGAAACGCGAGAAACCACGGCGGGCGCACTCCAGCAACAATTGCAGAATTTGCTCAAGACACTACCATTGCCCACTCTGACGCCCCACTTGGTCTTGCATCCAGACGATATTGAAAGCCTGCAGGACTCAGCCCCTGGGGCTTGGACAATTACTCCTGATCCACTCATGGAACGGGGTGGGGTGCGCGTGCAGGCCCGATCGCCGGAAACATCCGGACAGACGACTGGTGCCGAAAGATTCACCATGCCGGAATGGGATGCCCGGATCGAAACTCGTTGGGGGGAAGCCCTTTCCAAGCTCACGGGGGCCGACTGATGCGGATGCTAGCCCAAGCCGAAATACATTTGCGAGATCTCACCTCCACCCTTGGCGACTGGGGGCCACCGCCCATTTCTGGTCATGTGCTACGCGTCAATGGCACGGCCCTCGAAGCCGTAGGCGTATCCGCCATGATTGGCCAATATACCCGGCTGGAAACGCCGGAGGGATGGCGTTTGGGTGAGGTCATCGGATTTTCCGGAGACCGCGCCACCATCATGCCCTTTGGCGGTCTACGCGGTATTTTCCCCGGTGCGCTGGTTACCCTGATGGAGCAAAACACTTCGGTACCGGTCGGCTCGGCCCTGCTTGGGCGTGTCGTCGACGCCATGGGCCGACCGCTGGACGGACGTCCCCTGCTTGCTCCAGAGCGTCGCCCGCTGAAAAGCCCGGCGCCACACCCCATGCGTCGCCAACGCATCCGGGAGCCTCTAGATGTCGGAGTTCGTGCTATCAATGGCCTGCTGACGATAGGAGAAGGGCAACGGGTCGGCCTGTTCGCCGGCAGTGGTGTGGGTAAAAGCGTCCTCCTCGGAATGATGGCACGACATGCCGCGGCCGATGTCGCTGTCATCGCGCTGATCGGTGAACGCGGTCGCGAGGTCCGGGAATTTGTGGAAGATATTCTCGGGGATGGTCTACGGCATGCGGTGGTCGTCGTGGCTACAGCAGATGCGCCACCGGTGCTGCGCATGCGTGGTGCCGAGTATGCCACCGCCATTGCCGAACATTTTCGCGATCAGGGCCAGAAGGTCGTGCTGATCATGGACTCCCTCACACGCTATGCCATGGCCGCCCGCGAAGTAGGGTTGGCGGCGGGGGAATTACCCGCCACCAAAGGCTACCCGCCTTCGGCATTCTCTTCCTTATCCTTATTGACCGAACGTGCCGGAACGGGAGAAGTCGGGGCGATCACTGCTTTCTATTCGGTGCTGGTGGAAGGAGATGATCTGCAGGACCCGGTAGCGGATACCGCTCGAGCCATCCTTGATGGACATATCGTTCTCACTCGGGATCTCGCTGCCAACGGGGTTTTCCCGGCCATTGAACCGGCGTTGTCCGCGAGTCGGGTAATGGCGTTGGTAACGACGCCGGAACACCGACAAGCAGCTCAGCAATTTTTAGATTTGTGGGGCCGTTATAGAGAGCGCTCGGATCTGATTGCCATCGGCGCCTATGCCGCAGGGTCCGACCCATTGCTAGATCAGGCTGTATTGCAATTTCCAGCATTGCGTCAGTTCTTGCAGCAATCGCCGACGGAATCTAGCGGGTTCACAGACAGCCTCCGCGACCTGCAAATGGCTATCGGAAGCGCGAACTGATGCGACCGGAAACACTAAAACTCTTGCAGGCCGTGGCCATGAGAAAAGTGCAAATTACGGCACAACAGGCCGCTGAGCAACAGCGCCGACTGCAACAAGCCACGGCACATGAAGTCCTGTTCTTACAACATGCAGCCAAGCTGGAAGTGCGCACCCGAGAATGGCTTGATCAGGATTCAGGATGCCCAACTCACCTGCTTCTCGGTGCCCAGCACTTCCATAAAGCCATGCGCACGGCCCTGGATCTTCAGCATTCCACCATCCTGCACCTTCAGGAAACGCAGGCGGTCACCGCCACTACGGCTGTCGCTGCCCAACGTTTGCAGCGACAGATCATGCATCTCTCCACACAACAGCAGCAAGGGGAAGCAACCACTCAACGGCAGCAAGAACAGCGTCTCAACGACAATCTCTGTACGCGACCGAGAGTTACCTAACAGTGACTACTGACATGATCACCAAACTACTCCGCCAGGATCTTTGGTACGCAATGATCGCCTTTCTCCCGGTTGGTTTAGCCACGGTCGTTGTCGGGTTGTTGGTCACCATTCTACAAGCCTGGCTGCACTGGAATGATGTGTCGCTCTCTTTTGTTCCAAAAATAATCGTCACGGGGATTATTTTTATTTTTGGCTGGTGGATCTTTGTATCCGCATTTACGCAATGGTTTGAACAACTTGCTCAAGCGGTGCCGCTATGGCTGCAACACTGATTACGTTTACACAGGCACAAGTCGACGGATGGGTGGAAACCGCCGTATGGCCGCTCACCCGTATTTTGGCTTTTATATCGGTGGCTCCGTTCTTTTCTTCTAGCTGGTTGCCGACCTTCTGGAGACTTGGTTTTGGCGTTGCAGTCACCTGGGCCATTATCCCCACACTGCCAACCGCCATTACATGGCCGGGCATGGCTGTTGCCGTGATCGTCCTGACGGTGCAAATGGTGATTGGCGTTAGTCTTGGTCTCCTTTTCCGAGCCATGCTGGGAGTCATCGAGCTAGCCGCTGGATGGATCGCTTTGAGCATGGGACTTGGGTTTGCTACTACGGTATCCCAGCAATATGGAGAACAAAGCAACACCCTTAGCGAGCTATTCTCTTTTGGCGTCTTGCTCCTCCTTATTGCCGATGGCGCCGTCCTCGGAATGCTTCATGTCGTGGCCATGAGCTTTCAGGTGTTTCCAATAGGTTTTTTTTGGCCAAACTGGAGCTGGTTGCAGCTAGCCAACTATGGGCAGGTGATATTTACCGACGGCATTCTCATCGCCCTACCGGTCATCATGATGGTACTCGTCGCCAATCTTGGGATGGCGGTGATTGCCCGCGTCGCGCCACAGATCAATCTTTTTGCCATCGGTTTCCCGATCTTGATTCTTGTGGGTATGGCTGGACTTTATGGACTCATTCCTTGGCTACCGCGACTCGTGGAACACATCTTCTCTCTTACTGTGCGGATGGTCTGAACGATGGCAGAAAAAGAAGACCGCACTGAGCAGGCGTCGCAAAAACGATTGGATGATGCCCGCGAAAAAGGGGATGTTGCCCGTTCCCAGGATTTTACTTCGGCCTCCGTGGTTATCGGGGTTGCCGGGCTTTTATTGAAAATTGCCCCAGTGACGGGTGCCGATCTCTACAATAATCTGGTGATCTCCCTGTCACCACCGGTTGGGACGCACGCACTGCTGAATCCTCAGGACCTCTTTCGTAATGTCTTTAACGACTTGCGAACAGTCATCAGCGTTTTTCTGATCGCTGGCACGGTAGCCTTGTTGATGGCGGTCGGCGGAACAATTGTCATCGGCGGATGGACCTTTTCTCCGCAAAAATTCTTCGACATTGGTCGATTGTCCTGGATGCAGGGGATCATGAAACCATTCTCTAAACAGGGCGCCACGCTCCTGCTGGGCGATATCATGAAAACCATGGTGTTAGGTACGGCTATGAGTCTGATGCTCTGGGATCAGAGGGAAGAATGGTTCGCGCTGCTGACAGAGCCGTCCCATGCCGCAATCCCTCATGGTTTGAAGGCACTGGGGGGAGATTTTATGATTTTTGCCTTGCTGCTGCTCATCCCAGGAGGGGTGGACGGCATCCTTCAGCGCCGAATGTTTGCCACCAAGATGAAAATGTCCAAGGAAGAGATCAAGGACGAGTATAAGGAATCCGAGGGTAACCCCATTGTTAAATCGCGTATACGGGCACTGCGCCGCAAAATGGCAAGAATGCGTATGATGAAGGCCGTCGAAACGGCTACGGTGGTGATCGTGAACCCCGACCATTACGCCGTTGCGCTGCAATTTCAGGAATCCATGGCCGTGCCTCAGGTGGTGGCTAAGGGTGCGGACATGATAGCCGAACGCATCAAGGAACGGGCACGCGCTCATCAAGTCCCCATCCTTACCGCCCCACCGCTGGCCCGTGGTCTGTATCGATTCGGTGAGATTGGTGCATCCATACCAGAAGGCCTGTATGAAGCCGTAGCCGTTGTCCTCGCCTACGTGGAACAATTGAATCGCGCCAAAGCAGGTTGTGGGGCAGCACCGCGCGACTGGGGATCGCTTGAACTTGCCGCCAAGATCGGCAAAGAATTTGAGGAGGCAACCCAACATGGCTGATCCACAAACTATCAAAGCCTCGTCCGGCGCCATCCCAGCTCCTGTTGAACTGTGGGCGAATTATCAGTCGCTGCTCGGGCCACTGGTACTTATCATGATCCTCACAATGATCGTGGTTCCCCTACCACCCATTCTGCTCGACGTGTTGTTTACCTTTAATATCACGTTTTCTCTGCTTATCCTGTTTGCTGCGTTGCACGTCAAAAAACCACTCGATTTTTCAGCGTTTCCGACCGTGTTGTTGCTTGCCACACTTCTTCGCTTGGCGCTTAACGTCGCCGCGGCACGGGTTATTTTGCTGCATGGGTTTCACGGTACTCAGTCCGCGGGGATCGTGATTGAAAGTTTTGGTCGCTTCGTCGTAGGTGGAGATTATGTCGTGGGCATTGTCGTCTTCGCCATCCTGATCATTATCAACTTTGTCGTCGTTACCAAAGGATCTTCCCGCATCGCTGAGGTCGGCGCTCGGTTTTCCCTAGATGCCATGCCTGGCAAGCAAATGGCTATAGATGCAGACCTAAACGCGGGCATGATCACGCAAATCGAAGCACGCCGCCGTCGTGATGAGGTCAGCGCCGAATCGGATTTTTACGGTTCTATGGACGGTGCTTCCAAGTTCGTGCGCGGCGATGCCATCGCCGCCATACTCATTATTATCATCAATCTTGTTGGTGGCCTGATCATTGGCGTATTCCAGCACAATTTATCACTCGCTGCCGCTGCGAAAACATACACCCTGCTTTCGATTGGAGATGGATTGGTCGCACAAATTCCTTCTTTGGTCATTTCCATGGCGGCTGGCATCCTCGTCAGTCGTAGTGGCACTGAAGGTGAGGTGGGTCACTTGGTTAGTGGGCAAGTGCTCGGAGGCAACCGCAAGGGGTTGCTTATCACCGCCGTTACTTTAGGTATAACAGGCATCATCCCCGGCATGCCCCACGTTGCTTTTTTGTTTTACGCTGTATTGACGGGTATTTTGTGGCAGGTGCTGCAGCACCGGGCCACAGCCACAGTGGCGACACGGGCGATGGCCGCTCCGCCCCAAGAGCCTCCGACAGATGTTGTGGATTCCAATATTTTGCGTCCGGTGGAACCGCTCTCCATAGCCATTGGTTATCAGATCATTCCACTCATTGCTGAGGGTGGAGACCTGCAGAAACGACTTAACCTACTGCGGCGGCGGACCAGCGAAAATCTAGGCTTTTTACTTCCCAGTATTCATGTTCATGATGATCTGACTTTGCATCCTGGCGGCTATCGCATTCAGGTGCATGGCGTTCGGGTCGCCACCGGCGATGTACGCGTAGGCTCTCTACTAGCCATATCAGGGAAAACTCCACTGCCCCCCTTGGAAGGTATCCATACGACCGATCCGGTATTTGGAGCTTCCGCATATTGGATTGCTGCGGAGCGCAGTGATGATGCAGAACTGCTCGGCTACACGGTCATTGATCCGGCCACGGTAATCACCACACATACCAACGAATGCCTAACCCGTTATATCGGCGAACTTTTTGGTTTGCGACAAACCCAGGAGCTGCTTGATATCGTCGCAGCACGCAACGGAAAGTTACTGGAGTCGGTTGTCCCGCGCGTCATCTCCGTACCCGCCTTGAGCAAGGTCTTGCGGGAACTGATCGTTGAGGGGGTTTCTATCCGTGATATGCCGACCATCCTTGAAACCCTGGCAGAAAACGGACAGGAAGGTGCCAGCATGGTGCAAACCGTGGAGATTATTCGCTCACGCCTCGGTCGTCAGATACTGAGCGTGCTGGCACCCGACGACCCCATTCAGGCCGCCATACTTGGGCAGTCCATGGAACAACTTTTACTGAATGCGGTGGAATCAGCCGACCCAAATGGAATGCCTGCTCTGGAGCCTTCTATCCTGATGCACCTCATGCAAGCACTACGGCAAGGCATCGAAACAATGCAGGCACAATCGTTAAAACCGCTGCTCGTGGTACGTGACCCATTGCGCCAGGCACTGTCCACCTGGCTACATTCGGCGGGATTGACGATGGCTGTGGTCGCTTTTTCCGAAGTGCCTGGTGCAAGGCCGTTGAAAAGTGTCTTGGAGATCTCCTAATGAACAAAAAAATCTTGATCGGTGGTTCTATCCTCTTGTTGTTGGCGCTCGGAGGTGGTGGAGCATGGTGGATATTGCATCGGCCAACGGTCACCGCCACACCAAAACCATATATTCGGCAACTAAATTTCAAATCCTTTGTGCTGTCGGTGCAGGGCCCGCATGGCACGCCGCATTATCTGGCAATCAACATGTCCGCAGTGATCTCCTCTCCTGTGGCGCTCCCCGCTACCTGGGCGGTTACGCACAAAGCGATGTTACGTGCCAGCGTGCTCTCCGCCTTGCTGCGGCTTCCCGATATGAATGAGGCAATTACAAAGCCACCGGTCCGCGCCGCGCTAAAAAAATCTGTGCGTCAGGCAGTGCTCCAGGTACTGCGTCAGACAGATTCCCAGGCTACCGTGACCGATCTTTATATCACCAAGCTGCTTATGCAATAGGAAGTCGCCTCCATGGCCAACGAAGAAATCAAAAGCACACTAGATGGGCGGGGCTACAAAAAACCCACGGCGAAGAATCGCCTGGATTTACTGTTTCCGTTTGGACTCGCCGGTGGCTTCGCGGCACTGTTAGGTGCTGCCATGGTGGATGGCACCAGCCCAATTGCCTTTCTCAATCTGGCCGCGCTTATCATTGTCGTAGGCGGAGCTGTCAGCGCATCCATGGTGCAGCATCCATGGCCCATCGCGAAACGGGCGCTACTGATAATCAAATGGGGATTTTATCCCCCTCATTATGATCCCGCTGAGTTTATTGATGAGATCATTGATTGGGCCAAAAAGGCGAAGAGCGGCGGCCTGCTTTCTATGGATGCGTTGATCGAGGGGGTTGAGGATCCTTTCATGCGAAAAGGCCTGCAGATGGCCGTGGATGGTATCGAATCTGTTGTTATTCTCAAAACCCTGCGTCTGCGCCTACATACACAAACCGAGGTAGATATGATGGCGGCCAGCCTTTATGAAGCGGCTGGGGGATATGCGCCTACTTTTGGCATCATGGGTGCGGTAACGGGGCTCATCGAAGTGATGCACCACCTTAATGATCCCTCTACGCTGGGCACAGGGATCGCCGCCGCTTTTGTGTCTACCATTTATGGACTGGTCCTGGCCAACGTAATTTGCATTCCAACAGCCAATCGTCTGCGCGGAGTGATCGCGGAACAACTGGTGGCTCGCAATGTCTTTTTAGACGGACTCGCGGGTATTCTGCGGGGTACCAATACCATGGAATTACGAGAGGTGCTGGAAAGCTACTATTTGCCAAAAACCCGAACTCCACCACCCCACGATACAGAGAAGTCCGCCCCCCTCGCCGACATGGGCAACGCGGCATGAGCACCAAAAAAGCAGACGACTTGGAAGCATTGGATGAACAGCGGCATAAGCGGTCCGAGAATGCGGCTGGAGCGGATCGATGGTTGATCTCCTATGCTGACTTCATGACCCTGTTGCTGGCCTTCTTCATCGTGATGTTTGCCATCTCTCAAGTAAACAAGGCCAAGGTTGAAGGTTTCGAGCAATCCATGCAAGTTGCTTTTGGTGGAAAACGACCCGTGACGGAAACGGCCCCACCCAAAGCTAACGCGCCCTTTCATCATCTACCTTCTCCAGTGCCGCTGATCGCCGTCCCACCCGCAGTCGCCCAGGCCATTCGTAAACAAGAGCTTGCCATGATGCGGATGCGAGACAAACTGGAAAAAGTGCTACAACCACTGATCAATACCCATGAGGTCAGCATTGCTCACACCCCAACGGGGACCAGAATAAGGATCAATGCCAGCGTCCTCTTTGCTAACGGCAGCGCCCAACTTCAGCCCGAGGCGCTCCAAATCGTCGATGCCGTGGGGTTAGTACTAAAGCCCCTCCACTATCGTATTTTCGTGATCGGTTATACGAATAATCAACCGATACGTTCCGCAAAGTATCCGTCGAACTGGTACCTCTCATCAGACCGGGCGCTCTCGGTATTGAACAGATTTTTGCATGATGGTGTGGATCCATCTCTCCTGAGTGCTGTAGGTCGCGGCAAATATCATCCTGCCGTTCCCTATACCCAGAAAACCATGCAGCAAGCGCTTGCAGGAAATCGACGAGTTACCATCGTCGTGCAAGGGAATACGCGCATTATCATGAGAGAAATGACGCGCACGGCGGAACAGGGGCCGACAGATACACCGAACGCCATAATCAATTAAATGCTATCGGAGGAAATCAGTGAGCATCAACACCACCCTCAAATACTTAGTTGTCGATGACTTTGCGACCATGCGCCGAGTTGTGAAAGGACAGCTTCGAGAACTGGGCATTGAAAACATGGACGAAGCGGAGGATGGGGTAGACGCGTTGGTCGCGTTACGCAAAGGTGGATTCGGCTTCGTCATAACCGACTGGAATATGCCCAACATGCAGGGTATCGATCTGTTACGCGCCATTCGTTCCGACCCCCTCTTGCACCACCTGCCAGTGTTGATGGTAACGGCAGAGAACAAGAAGGAAAACATCATTGAAGCTGCCCAGGCGGGGGTCAACGGATATATTGTCAAACCTTTCACCGCCGACGTGCTCAAGGAAAAACTTGAAGCCATTTTCAAACGTCTGGAGGCCGTGCGATGACGCGACGTAAAAGAAGACCGGCTATCGCCACTGATTGCAAGTCGGATACCGATAGGATGCAACCGCTGTTAACGGCCAACTCATCCGTAGGCATGCCGACGCAGTCAAATGGATTGCGCCTGCTGGCAGAGGCCGACCTACTCCTGAATGAGGGGCTGAGACGTATCGCTGGTGCAGGTGATGATCTGCCAGATGCCTGCAACCCGATTGAAGAAGCCTTGGCGTTGTCCGAAACCCAGACGATGAATACTTTAGAGGCCCTTGAATCGGCCCAAGCCGCTATTCGACGGATTGAGAGTGTTCGGCAAGGCTTTATCGACAAGGACATCCTGGAAATCAAGGCGGCCATGGCCACCATTCTAAATTCTCAGCAAGGACAGGATTTGGCTGGACAGCGCCTCAAAAAGGCACTGCGTCTTTTGCATGCGGTGGATGACCGTATCAGCCAGGCTTTGACAAGCTTGCAAGACGCTATGGGAGTGCCCCGCATGGAGACAGTTGATATTGCTTCCACACCGGAAAAACCACCCTTTGTGCATACTGACGCACCGGCTTTGGATGCGGCGATTCATGGGAAACATGTTGAACAGGATGATGTAGATGCTCTTTTGGCCGAGCTGGGGATATGACCATGGATATGGAAATTCTACAGGACTTTCTACCAGAAGCGACGGAGTTGCTTCAGAAGGCACAGAGCGAGGCGCTGACGTTGGAGAAAAACCCCGATGACGCCAATGCCATCGCATCCTTGTTCCGCGCCTTTCATACTCTGAAGGGCGGGGCGGGTTTCCTGGAAGCTACGGCGATGGTTGATTGGTGCCATCATTTGGAAGATTTACTCGACAAAGTGCGTAACAAAAGCCTGCGCATTACGCCCGAGATGGTGGATATCATCCTAAAGGGGATCGATGTAATACAAGGCATGTTAGGTGCGTTGCAGGCAGGTGATTATCCAACCATCGGTCCGGAGAGTTTGGGAAAGATGATTCAGGAGATGGCCAGTGGGCAGTCTTTAGTGGGAGCGTCGAAGCAGTCGAAAACTCCAGATGTGGTGGCAACATCTACACCCGCGGAACATCCTTCACTCAACGTATCCGATACCCTATACATAGAACATCGCTCCCGTGAGGACGGTTCGGAGGGTATTTATCTCCAACAGCAGAGCGTGGATTCCACGTGTCCTGTTGGTAATGGAGAAGATATCATTACGGAGGATGAGTTCGAACAGTATCTCGATCAGCTATACGGTCCCGGCCAGAAACCTGGAGATTGGCCAGCAACCTCTCTAAATCTCCCTGTTACTGAAGAAACCACAGTTGCTCCCCTAACAGTCCAAGACCAGATAAAGCCAGTACCAACAATGAGCAAAGCAGCAGCTCAGCAGGACAGTCCACCTGAAGTGGCTGAAACCACTCTGCGCGTTGATGCCGTGCGCTTGGACGCAGTTATGAACCAAGTGGGAGAGCTCGTACTTCTGCGCAATCGCCTCGCCTCAGCTGTGGGTGGCCTCAGCGAAGAGAATGAGGATATGGCCCGTATTGCCCGAGAAATGGACCTCACCGTCAACGATATCCAAAACACCGTCATGCGCTTGCGCATGCAGCCGTGCAAACGCCTTTTCCAGCAGTTGCCCCGGGTAGTGCGCGATGTCTCGCGACAATTGGGCAAGGAAGTCAAGTTGGAGATTGTGGGCGAGGATGTGGAGATCGACAAGGCCGTCGTTGATGCTCTCGCCGGCCCCATGACGCATCTAGTGCGCAACAGCTTGGATCATGGCATCGAAGGTCCCGAGGCGCGTGCCGCCGCCGGCAAGGCGCGCACCGCCAATTTGCGTGTCGCCGCCATCCATCTCGGCGACAAGGTGCGCATTGAAGTCTCCGACGACGGCAAAGGCATTGATCGACAGTTTGTCACCCAAAAGGCCATCGACAAAGGGGTCATCACCGCCGAGCAGGCAGTCCGTCTCTCGGAACAAGAGGCCTTGGAACTCATCTTCAGGCCCGGCTTTTCCACCAAGGATCGGGCCACAGATCTATCGGGTCGGGGCGTCGGTATGGACGTGGTCAAGGAGACGGCTCGTAAGTTACGCGGTCGCCTGGATCTCCAAACCCACCTCGGCCAGGGTACCAGCATCGCCATGGAATTTCCCCTTACCTTGGCCGTGTTGCCGGTCCTCTACCTGCGCTTGCGGCGGGATATCTACGCCCTGCCAATATCAGCCATCGACAGTTTGACCGACATGGAGGCGCATCGCATCCATCGGCTGGCTGGTCGAGTTACTTACCGGGTTGATGACACTCAGATCGTACCGCTGGTAGACCTGGGGGCCATTCTACAGGATAAACCCATGCGCATGGATTCCGAGAGCGTTGAGGGGGTACTGACCGAGCGCGGTCTCTTTATTGTCTCCGAGGTACTCGGCAACGAAGATTCAGTGGTAAAACCCATCGACTTCCTTGCCGACCAGAACTGGTACCAGGGCGCCACCATCTCCGGCAAGGGCGGAGTCGTCCTCATTCTGGATGCCGGGGCGCTGGGCGCAGCCGCATCGCTCGCCGCTGAAGGATCTGTCCAATGAATATTCAACGCATCATGATGATCGTGGACGCTTCCTACCATACTCGCCGCACCATCGAACATTCACTACGCGAGATCGATCGACGTGCTTTGAATGCCATGGTGCTAGTCAAGCGTCATGGCAAAGCGCTGGCGGGGTATGGCGTGGTGGCCCAGGCATTTCGCGAGCGTGCGGCCAACCTCAAGGAAGCGGCCTCCCATCTGCAGGAATCTATCGCTCCTCTCATCCAGGCCCACATGCGTATTCTGCAGCACCGTAGTTATGCCGATCTTTTCCATCGGAAAATGCAGGAAATGTATCACTACGACATAATCTGCCCCACATTCGTCCGCACCGAAAAAACCTGGGAGCGGGTCATCATCGCGGAAGAGGCAGTAGCGCTTACCATTCTACGCCAACTGATTAAAAACGTGGAGAAGCTACAGGAAGGCATTGCGGAGCAAGAATACGTGGTCATTATTGGCCGCATCGAGGCCGCGCTCTCCGAAGGCACTGGCGCACCATTGATGCGGGTATCCCGGGACATGGGAATGGCAGTGGCCACGGTGCGGGATGCCATCTGGAAATATCATAACCAACTGGAGGAAATTCTGCATGAAAGCAACATCGGTATTTGAAGCGGGCAACCACCGCTGGTGGATCATTTACGACCAAAATGAAGACCGAGTTATCGACTCTAATGTCTATGTTATGGAATCCAATGAGCAGAGCATTCTGCTGGATCCCGGCGGCTTCGAAATTTTCCCCCAAGTCTTTGCCGCCATGGTGGAGGTGGTGCAGCCTTCCACCCTCCAGGCCGCCTTCGTTTCCCATCAAGATCCGGACATTGCCTCCAGCCTGCCCTTATGGAACGCCTGTAACAGCAATATCCAGTGGCACATGCCAAAGCTCTGGGAAGGGTTCATCCGTCACTATGGAGCACTGGACGCGAATTTTGTGGGTATTCCCGATGAGGGGGGGGGGCTCGTCATCGGCGGGCGCAAGCTGGAATTCATCCCCGCTCACTATCTGCACTCCTCGGCCAACTTCCACGTCTATGACCCTGAAGCTAAGGTTTTCTTCTCTGGCGATGTGGGAGCGGCATTGCTACCGTCGGGGCACAGTGCTTGGGTAGAACTGCGTGATTCAGATTCCAGTAAGGCCTTCGATGATCATATCCAGCACGCCAAATTCTTCCATCAACGTTGGATGCCCTCCAAAGAGGCCAAGAAAGATTGGATCAGTCGTGTTAGCCAACTGGATATAGACTTTCTCTGCCCTCAACACGGCGCTATCTATGTCGGAGAAAACGTACAACGTTTTTTGAGCTGGTTTGATGCGCTCGATATTGGCACCGCCATATCCCGCTGAAAGAGGCTGGACAAGCAAAAACGGGAAGTCGCCGCCAGGTCGGTGGAGATTGGGAATCAAATGGAACTCTCTGATTCATCTAAAAAGTGAGCAGAAATATGAATCGCGGACTATTACTGAATTATGCGCAGGCTTTGCTGGACTCCATTCCCAGCCTGGGAATCATGAATCGCACCGCCTTGGATACCATAAATTTCCACCATGGGCGCTTCAACTTCATCAAATGGCTCAAGCCATCTGGGTTGCCCAGCAATCGGGCAACCGGGAGGAAACCGTCCGGCAGAGCACGGAAATCTCTCGCCTGGAGCAGGATATTCTAGACAAGTTAAATACCCTGAGTACCGCCATCCGTCACCAGAACATGTAAAGGAGCCCCCATGAATGATGTCTTGCAGGAAGTAGACGAGCGTTCCAAACTCGCCGGCACCAACAAATTTGAGCTCTTGATCTTCCGCCTCGGAGAAGATCAAAACACCCATACCAGAGAAATTTTCGGGATCAACGTATTTAAGGTCCGCGAGGCGCTGGTCATGCCACCTATCACGCCTATGCCCGGAGCGCCTGAACATGTACTTGGCGTGGCGAATATCCGCGGCCAAATTATTCCGGTGCTCGATCTGCCTGGCGTGGTGGGCTGTGTACCCGCGAGCCGCAGCATACTTCTGGTTACCGAATATGAGCGTTCTATTCAAGGCTTCGCCGTGGAAGAAGTGGAAGAAATCCTGCGACTGGAATGGAGCCGAGTGATGTCCGCCGAGGGGGCAGCCGTAGGAGGCATGGTAACGAGCTTTGCTCGTCTAGATGAAGATGCGGAGGCGGGACGTGTCGCCTTGGTTTTAGATGTGGAGGCTATTCTGCGAAAGGTGCTTCCTTCGCGTTTCATGATCGGCGATGAAATGGTGCAAACCCATACGGTGGGCATTCCCCAGGGATCCGTAGTGCTCTATGCCGATGACTCAGGTGTTGCCCGTAGCCAGATTGAAAAAGCTTTGAGTGCCCTTGGATTACCCTTCATCGGCACCAAGACAGGCAAAGAGGCATGGGAGCGGTTACAAGTTTTGGCGCAAGAAGCCAAGGCTGCAAATATACCTATCCGCCAGAAGGTGGCTATAGTCCTGACTGATCTGGAAATGCCGGAAATGGATGGGTTTACCTTGACCCGCAAAATTAAGGAAAATGAGACGCTAAAGGCCATTCCTGTGGTTATCCACTCCTCCCTGTCGGGGTCCGCGAATGAATCCCACGCGAACAGCGTCGGGGCCGATGGTTATGTCGCTAAATTCGTGCCCGATGAACTTGCTCGAGCGGTGACTAAGGCGGTAGGGGCACTGTAAGCTGGAATGATCAAATTGTCGCGGTAGAAGAGACACCATTAAAGAGGAAGATAACATGAAGGTATCATTGAATATGTCTGCTATTTCATTCACAAAACTAGTCCATTCGTTGATGTGGAGCGCCATAGTAGCCTTAATTATTATCTCTGCAACAGCCACCTGGACGCTTTTTATGGCAGAACAATCGGGGACAGATACGCTACATGATGCCGAACGTACCGCCGCCCTAATTGATTTTCGTCAGAGCGTAGATGCCAATATTGCGCTAACAGGCATTCTTGCGACAGAACAACAATATGAACCGGTGGTTTACATAGCCCTCAAGCGTGGAGAGGAAAAAGTTTCTCAATCTTTTGCCAGATTACAGCGCGTGTCTCCAGCAATAGCAAGTAGTTTTACAGGGCCAGATAATATTTTGCAACATGCGAGCAACAAGGTTTTACTTTTGTCAACAACAATGAATCAGTCAGGTGCGTTGACGGCCTATCAAAATAATTTTTTGCCCGATGTAAAGAAGTTCAATAGTGCTGTAGACGCTATTGTAGCCCGTCAAAACAAGGCTTCACAAGCTGCCATAAAAGAAAGAGAATCCGCAGATAAACGGGCTATTATATTGCTAATTATAATTGGGCTATCCGCCATATTTATAGTTTTTTTATTTGGCTCTATTATTGTACGTAGTGTTGTCCGGCAGCTTCAACGTATCAGTAAAGCAATCCAAAAAATCGCCTCAGGAGATTTAAATGTGAAGGTCCCTGTAGATGCCGGCGGACCATTGGGAGAAATTGCTATCGCAACCAACCAGATGGCCACTGATCTATCTACGCTTATTAAGGGCATCAGTGTCAGCGCACAACAGATTTCAGATACCTGCGTGCAACTCTCCAGCGTGGCAAACACGCTGACTGAAGAGGTCGGTGACACCAGCACTCAAACTGAGAAGGCGAGCGACGCGATGACCAACATGGCCACAACTAGCGTTCGTGTAGCACAGGATGCAGAGGATATATCTAAAATTGCCAGCGCCACCGCTGATTCAACCCAACAAGGAAATACAGCCATTGGTCTGTCATTAGAAGAATTGAGCTCAGCAGGAACTGCTATTATTGGCATGGCACAACAAGTCCAGAGATTGGAAGAATCTTCTCACCAGATTGGAAGTGTTGTTAGCACCATAAAAGAGATCACGGCCAAGACCAACCTGCTTGCTCTCAACGCGGCTATAGAGTCGGCGCGTGCAGGCGAATACGGAAGAGGTTTTGCAGTCGTGGCAGACGAAGTCCGCAATTTGGCAAAAGGAACCGCTGTTGCCGCAGAGGATGTTTCTGCAAAGATAATACATATTCAGTCCCAAATGCAGTCCTTTGCAAGACAAATGGTGCAAACCAATGGGCAGGTGTCGCATGGAACGGAAATGGCTGGAGAGTCTCTGCATCGTCTTGGGTCGATAAACGAGTCTATTGCCAATATTTCGGAACGAGTCGCCGATGTGGCGACCTCCGCAGAAGACTTGAGAAATACTGCAAGCGCTATCAATGATAATATCATGATGATTTCTCGGAAAACTATTGGTATAAACAAGGAGATTGAAATCACGCAAATTCAGATTGTTGCGTTACGGGATGAATCACAGCGATTGACTGAACTCACTGGACGATTTCGGATCACTTAGTTCCATTGTTATGCATTGAAAGCTACAAACTGCTCGCCAAGAATTCTAGCGTTGATGCATAACCTTTCAGTCGATCGGACCTACGCAAAAAGCCGCGGAGGCCGCTCGACTGTGTTAAATAGCGTGTAAATTGACCACCTGATACCCTGCCGAGTTTAGCCCGGAGGCACCTGGAGTGATTTGCATGGAAACGATCGCCAGAGTTCGTCAGCCGGATTGCCCGCAAAATGAATCTGTCCCGCACCACGGTACGCAACTATGAGGTAAGACTTTCGGTTGAGCATGGGCGTGTTATCGTTGAGCCAGCCACTACAATCGCCAATCTGACGCTGGTGGATCGTCTCAATCTCTTCGATCCTGTCTTGCATGGTGGCGAAGTCATGACGGCTGAACGGGTTGGCGCTGAATTGTGGTGACGCCAGTGGGCTCGGTGCCAAAACCGGCAGGAAATCCTATGGATCGACTGCAGTCCTCATGCCGGAAAGGAAATTAGGTGTAACGGCTTGCAATCGAAAACGGCGTGCTCGCAATCAACAGGGATCGTCACCCCTTTCTGGGGTTGTCTCCGTTACCAACTTTATTTGCACAAAATTTAGGGGCTTTGGGCCTGAGTAGCCAAAAGGTTACCAACTTTATTTATTTTTGCAAATTTCGAGGCGTCAATTTTACTGGCTTAGATCTGATAAAAGTTACCAACTTTATTTTTATCTTACACGGTGTGGCATTCGGTGCTCCGGGTGCGGTCAACGCTTCCTGAGCGGATGTAATCATCGAACGTGGTCCCAAGGGTGTCAGGCAGAAATACCCGCCCACCACCGGCTCCTTCAGAGCCCTTGCTCACATGCTGAGAACTGCAGTACCTTTCCAAGTGGCCTGGGTGATCCGTAGCCCGATCGTCTGGACCAGACTGATTGCGGTCATTCAGCAGCGGAAAGCAAATGACATCATCCGCCCTCACCTGCCTGTCGTATGTCGGAGGGGTATCGTCGGATATAGCCCCAACAACGGCCCTTCAGCGCCCACATTAGATGCCAATTCATTTGCCGTACTCATCGTAAATCAGCTTAAGGATTCTGTACTTTCGTTTGAAGAAAAATAAAGTTCGTTTTTTGAAGAATCCTGCCATGGCTTCATGAAATTCTTGGTTCAAACATTTCGTCGATTCTATGTTTTGTTCAATGTTTGTAACAATTTCCTCAGTAAGTGTTTTGAGTTTTCCCACAAGGTCAGGCCCGAGTTCTCGTTCCACAGTTTGAGGCTCAAATGCCTTACCCGCCCTTACACCGAGATGCTCCATCTTTGGGTAAAGCTGATTTAGTACGACGCTGGATCGTTCTTGAATCAGATCCTTCACTACTTCAAATCTCTGTTCCTCTAGGTAAAAGCGAGACAGGAATTGAGCATGATCTGTGTCTGCCAGAAAAAACAGTCCATCAATATCGAATGAGATATTAAGAAATTGGGTAGATATGTTTGCCTGCATTCTGAGCCACAGTGCAGGCGAGTTTTTGTCTGGAAGGATTACTTCCTTGTAGTATTGGTTCTGAGCGTTCCATAGATGAGATAGATTGAAAATAGCCCTGTTCACAGCTTTTCGTTGTTGGTTTAGCTCATTGCGCTGTTCTTTTCTGTTTTGTAGAAGGAAAGCGAAATAGGATCCAAAGCCGGCTGCGGCGAATGAAGCTACTGCGGTTATTAAAGTTGCGTTCAATGGCTGATTCTCATCTCTTTTTCTTGCTGTACTTGTGCCAGATCACTGTATCCAACTCAGCTAGTGATTGTGCAGGGTAGTCGCGATTCTGGGCGAGAGAAGCTCGGAGTTTGATTGCCAGATCGGCATATTGTGCGCCCTCACTAGCATTTCTTGGTGCCCTGTATTTCATAGCTCTTAGATATGATTTCATAGGTGCGTTTAGTACTGGGTATTTGTCTGGGAATTCAAGACATAACATTTCAGAGAAGAACGCCTTTCGCGCAGGTTCTTCAAGTTGTTTCAGTCTATCTATTTCCCTAGAAACTACGTCATCTCGTTCATTACTTGAGGCATTGAGTATGGAGAGATAGCTACTTGCGATCTCTCTGAAATTCCCAGAAGCGCCTTTTCGCTCCCAACCGTTACCCTGTAAGCGATCGCCGACTTCATGACTCCAGTACCGAGGTAACTGTTTGTAGAATTGAGCAGAAGTGATCTTTCCATTAGCACATTGCGTAAACAAATCGATGAGGCTCTTTCGATGCTGTTGATAAATCTTTAGATTACGTCGTCTAGCATCTAGCAATTTTTTTATGGATTGTATGTTTGGTAGTTTTAGTGCGGCAACGGGTTTGTTCGTTGTGTCCGATTTATTATTTTTTCCATCGTTGCCGCCAGCCTGGCGCGCTTCTACATATTTATCCAACCAGTCTTCTGATACGGGAACAGATTGCTTCTCTATGGACGCAATCCATTCTTCTGCCGCCATGTATTCCACTTCTTTAAGCTCAAAGAACGTGTTAGCTTCGTAGTTTGATTCAAAGGCGGCCAGCGTGAGATTTGATGAGCCAACCAGAGCAAAATACTGACTATTAGACTCCTTCCAGAACATCGCTTTAGGATGAAATCCGGAGATCAAGTCGGCCACAAGAAACTGAGCCTTTCTCTCGGGCGGCAGGCATTTCATAACTGCTCTGCAAGCCTCTTTTTTAGTTATTCCAAAATCCTTCCCAATAATTAGCCGGAACCGTTGACATTTATCATTTAGAACCAAAGAAGAGTCCCATGCAGTCAGATATGCTGTGACTACAAACAGCTCTTCTGCCTTATTGAATGCGCGTTGATAAATTTCTGTTAGGTTGTTTTCGCTATTTGGTGTATGCAGAAATAAATTCACGAGTATCTTCCTTTTTTGTTGTTTTAATGTCTTTTTATAATGCTTGAAAGCATTCTACGTTTCAGCCATTAGAAGCGCCTGTGCAATATTGCTGTGTGCGCTACCAGCTCTCTAAACATTTTCTGGACGTAAACGTTTCCGCCAGATATTGGCTGTTTCGCAGCCGGAAGCAGACGATCCAATGATTTGATCTAACGAAGCTTCAGTGTCTCCTTCTAGCCGATATTACCCGTTCCCAGTCTGGATGTGAACGACTGCTTCCGCTGCGTACCTGACATTGATAATGAAGGGGGATATCGACCGTGCCTCTATATTTTCGATAATACAGGGCATTGCGGCCGATACAGCAATGCCCGATATTCTTGTGTGGGAAGTCGGCCATCTTCCCCCTTTACTAATATTATAAACACTCACTCACGGACCATGTATAAGTTGTTGAGGATGACATTCTGTTGTTCGTTAACATCAAGTGCTCAACAGGTCTATATAGGATTGAAAACTGTAATTTCGATGTGTCTTTTGGCCGGTTATTTCGGTCACTATACCCATGTCTTCCAGAGTTTTTACAGCGGCGTTGGCGGTCGGAAAACTTGTGCCCAACCTTTGCCTCACCCGTTCCACGGTAAAGCGGGGCATCATGGGTAACATCTCGAACAGCCGGTAACTGGCGGGCCCAACTTTGGACGATACCAGCAGGCGATGGCGGTCTGTAGACATCAGGCTGGCAATCGAAATAATGCTGCGTTCGGCATCGGAGGCGGCGATCGCCACCCCCTCCAGAAAAAATGCGACCCAGGACTCCCAGTCACCTTCGCTGCGGATATTGGAAAGTTGGCGGTAGTATTCGGCTTGGTGCTGCTTGAGATAACCGCTCAGGTACATGATTGGCTCGGCAAGCAGACCCCAATGCTCCAGCAGTGCCGCGATCAGTAGTCGGCCAAGGCGTCCATTGCCATCCAGGAAGGGGTGGATGGTTTCAAACTGGGCATGGACGAGCGCGATTTTCACGAGAGGTGGAAGTGCCGGGGATGTGTCGTGGATGAATCGTTCCATGTCACTAAGCAGGGCGGCGATCCGGTCGGCGGGTGGCGGAACGAAGACGGCGTTGCCCGGACGTGTTCCTCCGATCCAGTTTTGCGAGCGGCGCAACTCACCCGGCTGCTTGGCTGAACCACGGACGCCAGCGAGCAACAAGCGATGGGCCGCACAGAGCAGACGAATGCTGATCGGCAAGCCTTGGGGCGAGCGCAGATTTTCCTGCACCAACCGGAAGGCGCGCAGGTAGTTGGTGACTTCCTCAACATCATCTGTGTTGCTGATCGCAATGCCTGCCTCCTCGTCGAACAGGTCGGTCAAGGTGGCCTGAGTCCCCTCGATTTGCGAAGTCAGCAGGGCCTCCTTGCGAATAGCACTATAGAGCAGCCAATCGACTGATGGAACCAACCCCGACACTCCGGACAACCGTGCCAGAGCCAGTTCGGCATGACGATTCAGGTCGATAAACGACCCTGGCTCCAGCGCGGGCTCAGTGGGTGGCAATGGGTGCGGCACAAAAGCTTGTACCAACTCGCCCAGTGTCGTGGTGGTCACATAGCTACCTGCAGAACGATCCATTTGCATACCCTTTAATGGCTACACAATCTATTAAGGCATTTTTTAATTGGCATGGTCAACATTAAACGATACGTTAATAAAAATCTCTGTCCTCGCGGTAGGCGTCTATGCGCGGGCGGAGGAAAACCGCCTGGGGCCAGAGCGACCGGGCGCGGGCCGCCGTCATGGCGGAATGAATGCCAAAGCGGCGGGCCTCATGGCTGCAGGTCGCCACAACTCCCCGGCCGGCAGGATCGCTGCCGACGATGACGGGCTGACCTCGCAGCTCGGGCTGGTCCCGTTGCTCCACCGCCGCAAAGAAGGCATCCATGTCCACATGGATGATCTTGCGGAGTTCAGCACCACTATCCGACGCTGGGTCCGGCAATCGACAATCTTCTCGTCTGTCCAAAGTCTACCAGGAGACGCCTGGCGAGCGGGAGAAAGGCCAAGGTAAGGTGTGGGAGAGAGTCGAGCAGGCAGTGACGATGCTTGCCGACCACCGAAGGAAAGCGGTAGATTGCAAAGACGTAGTGGGCGGTAAAGTTTGATTGCAGGCATTCAACAGCGGAAAGCCAATGACATCATCCGACCCCGCCAGCCCCAACTCTTCCAAAAACCGATTATGCCGCTTCTTATCCACCTCCGACTCTTTGAGTAACGGCGCGATCGTAGCCTGAGTGGCCTGGCAGTCATGCTCCGGCCCTTGTTCTGCTGTGCTCACCTATCGGGAGATGTTCAGGTTATAACCGTTTCTCCCATCTCCTGAATGGCTACCGAATGAGCGAGGCGGTCCTCTTCTTGGCCTTTGATGACTATACCGCACCGCCCAAAGAATCAGGCGCGGGCCAGTAGCTGATCCAGTGCATTCGCAAATGCCTGGCGGTCCGCTTGGCTCAGGGCAGCGGGGCCACCAGTGCGCACGCCGGAGTCCCGGAGTTGCTCCATCATGTCACGAATCCGCAGGCGCTCGTGGATGGTTTCGG
>Ga0315298_1000847_pt1 | contig 58525 bp, 46 predicted proteins | sample WHS_1_MG_FD_203077 | JGI IMG/M metagenome (GOLD analysis project Ga0315298, IMG submission 203077) | Extremophilic microbial mat communities from Washburn Hot Springs, YNP, Wyoming, USA - WHS_1_MG | ecosystem: Environmental > Aquatic > Thermal springs > Hot (42-90C) | place: USA: Wyoming... | reverse complement strand
CGGAGTCGAGTTACTAAGGGCGCGTGGTGGATGCCTTGGCGCCAAGGGCCGAGGAAGGACGTGGTAGGCTGCGAGAAGCCACGGGGAGCCGCCTGCAGGCATTGATCCGTGGGTATCCGAATGGGGCAACCCGGCCGGGGTCATGCCCGGTCACCGGCATCTGAACACATAGGGTGTCGGGGGTAAGCGGGGGAACTGAAACATCTTAGTACCCCGAGGAGAAGAGAGTATTCCCCGAGTAGTGGCGAACGAAAGGGGAGGAGCCCAAACCCGCATCATGTAAGGTTGCAGCCGTTGTGGTGCGGGGGTTGTGGGGCTATCGCGGGGCCCTCTGCGAGGGGTCCGGGTTGGCGGGGTGGCTAGTCGAACGCTCTGGAAAGGGCGACGGAACAGGGTGAGAGTCCCGTAGGCGAAGGTCACGCTGGCCGGCCTGGCGGTAGTGCCCGAGTACCACGGGCCACGTGGAATCCCGTGGGAAGCTGGGGGGACCACCCTCCAAGGCTAAATACCCTTGGCGACCGATAGTGGACAAGTACCGTGAGGGAAAGGTGAAAAGCACCCCGGGAGGGGGATGAAAAGAACCTGAAACCGCGCGCCTACAAGCAGTCGGAGGGAGCGATCCTGACGGCGTGCCTATTGAAGAATGAACCGGCGAGTTACTCTGTGTGGCGGGTTAAGGGTGTTGGGCCCGGAGCCGGAGCGAAAGCGAGTCTTAATAGGGCGCGAGTCGCACGGAGTAGACCCGAAACCGGGTGAGCTACCCATGGCCAGGCTGAAGCCCTGCTAAACCGGGGTGGAGGGCCGAACCTGTGTATGTTGCAAAATGCTAGGATGAGCTGTGGGTAGGGGTGAAATGCCAAACGAACCCGGAGATAGCTGGTTCTCCCCGAAATGCATTTAGGTGCAGCCTCGGGTGTGAGCCTCTCGGGGGTAGAGCACTGAATGGGCTAGGGGGCGCGAGCTTACCAAACCCAATCAAACTCCGAATACCGGGAGGTGTTGCCCGGGAGTGAGACGGCGGGTGCTAAGATTCGTCGTCGAGAGGGAAACAGCCCAGACCGCCGGCTAAGGTCCCGGAGTCCAGGCTAAGTGTGAAAGGATGTGGGGTTACCGAAACAGCCAGGATGTTGGCTTAGAAGCAGCCATCATTGAAAGAGTGCGTAACAGCTCACTGGTCGAGTGATCCCGCGCCGACAATGTATCGGGGCTAAAGCCTGGCACCGAAGCCGCGGACCCCGTGAGGGGTGGTAGGGGAGCGTCGTCACGGCGGTGAAGTCAGCCCGGGAGGGCTGGTGGAGCGGTGGCGAGAGAGAATGCCGGTATGAGTAGCAGAAGGTGTGTGAGAACCACACCCACCGAAAGCCCAAGGTTTCCGACGGAAGGCAAGTCCACGTCGGGTTAGTCGGGCCTAAGCCGAGGCCGCAGGGCGTAGGCGATGGACAAACGGTTTATATTCCGTTACCGCTTGCGGATGGTAGAGTCCCGCTGGAGGACGCCGCGGGGTAGGCCGGGGGTGGCGTTGGAGATGCCGCCTCCAAGCCCGCAGGTCGGGGAGACCCGGCCGAGGGGTGGGGCAGTCGAGGCGAAAGCCGAGGCGATCCGGTCGAACCCTGGGGCCGAGAAAAGCCCTGGCGGGGATGCCGCAGGCGACCGTACCGCAAACCGACACAGGTGGGCGGGGGTAAGAACCCCAAGGTGGACGGGAGACCCCTCGTTAAGGAACTCGGCAAATTGGCCCCGTAACTTCGGGAGAAGGGGCGCCCTCTGGGGTGATCGCGAGAGAGCCCTGGGGGGCCGCAGTGAGCAGGCCCAGGCGACTGTTTAACAAAAACACAGCTCCCTGCCAAAGCGAAAGCTGATGTATAGGGGGTGACGCCTGCCCGATGCCGGAAGGTTAAGGGGAGGGGTGATGAGCTCCGAACCGAAGCCCCGGTCAATGGCGGCCGTAACTATAACGGTCCTAAGGTAGCGAAATTCCTTGTCGGGTAAGTTCCGACCCGCACGAATGGCGTAACGATCTGGGCACTGTCTCAACGAGGGACCCGGCGAAATTGAACTGACGGTGAAGATGCCGTCTACCCGCGACAGGACAAAAAGACCCCGTGGAGCTTTACTGCAGCCTGACGTTGGATTGGGGTGCAGCATGCGTAGGATAGGTGGGAGGCTGGGAGCCGGTCCCTCTGGGGGCCGGGGAGCCGACGTTGAAATACCACCCTTGGCGTGCCTTGATCCTAACCCGCGCCCGTGATCCGGGGCGGGGAGAGTGTCTGGTGGGCAGTTTGACTGGGGCGGTCGCCTCCTAAAGGGTAACGGAGGCGCACAAAGGTCCCCTCAGGCTGAATGGAAACCAGCCGGTGAGCGCATTGGTATAAGGGGGCTTGACTGCGAGACGGACGTGTCGAGCAGGGGCGAAAGCCGGTCAAAGTGATCCTCTGGCCCCGCGTGGAAGGGCCAGGGCTTAACGGATAAAAGCTACCCCGGGGATAACAGGCTTATCCTGCCCGAGAGTCCACATCGACGGCAGGGTTTGGCACCTCGATGTCGGCTCGTCGCATCCTGGGGCTGGAGTAGGTCCCAAGGGTTGGGCTGTTCGCCCATTAAAGCGGTACGCGAGCTGGGTTCAGAACGTCGTGAGACAGTTCGGTCTCTATCCGTCGCGGGCGTAGGGGATCTGAGGGGAGCTGCCCCCAGTACGAGAGGACCAGGGTGGACGGACCTCCGGTGTGCCAGTTGTCCCGCCAGGGGCACCGCTGGGTAGCCGACGTCCGGCCAGGATAAGCGCTGAAAGCATCTAAGTGCGAAGCCTTCCCCAAGATGAGATCCCCCACTGGGCCAACCAGGTAAGGCCGCAGCTAGACCAGCTGCTCGATAGGCCGCAGGTGTAAGGCCGGCAACGGCTTCAGCTTAGCGGTACTAATGGCCGAGGACTCGACCCGAGTACTGATCCGTCTGGGCTAGCAGGACCAGCTCCCATCTCGAGTTGGATCTCTCCTTCGGACTATTCACTTGTTAGGGCAATGGGGCCGGCAGCAAGAACCTGCCGGCCCCTCTCTCTTTGCCGCCTGGCCGAGGTTGACACCTCCCTAGCGCTGCTCTAGGATTGACCTCAAACCACACCGAATCAGGGTGCCGTCACATGGATTCCGCCACTCCCCGCAGTTCCGCGGTACTCCTTCTCCTCTTCGACAGGCAAGGCCAGACCTTCATTATCCTCACCAAGCGTACTCAGGAGGTGGCCAACCACAAGGGCCAGATCTCTCTGCCGGGTGGAGCGGCGGAGCCCGGGGATCCAACCCTCTTGGCAACAGCCCTACGGGAGGCCAGAGAGGAGCTGGGGATAGAGACCGATAACCTGGAGGTCCTGGGACGGCTGGCCGACGTCTACACCCCGGTGAGCAACTTCATCATCACCCCTTTCGTCGCCAGATTGTCTGCCCCCCCATCCCTGAGGCCAGATCCCACCGAGGTCGCCCAGGTGATCGAGGTTCCTCTCGACGCCCTTGTGGACCTTTCCGCCTGGTGGGAGGAGGAAAGGGACGATCCGATCGGAGGTAGGCGCACGGTCTACTTCTTCCGCCACGGCACCCACATAGTATGGGGAGCCACCGCGCGCATCCTGAGGCAGTTCATGGAGAACCGCGAGTCGCTCGAGAAGCTCCGTAGCGAGGAGGACCAGAAGTGACGTCACCCCTGCCAGACCGGCGAGCCGAGATGCGCCGCCTGACCTGCCCCCACGACTGTCCAGACCGATGCGGCCTCCTCGCCTTCATACGCGACGGCCGCGTGGTCGAGGTGCTCGGCGACCCGTCCCACCCCGTCACCAGGGGCATCATCTGCCGCAAGGTGATGGAGTATCCCCGCCGCATCTACGGGCCGGAGCGGCTCCTCTATCCCATGAAGCGGGTTGGCCCGAAGGGCTCGGCGCAGTTCCAGAGGATAAGCTGGAGGGAGGCCATCGATACCATCGCCGACCGGTTCGCGCAAATTCGCGACCGTTTCGGGGGCGAGACCATCCTACCCTTCGCCTACGGCGGCACTATGGGGATCGTCCAGCGTTACGCCGCTGGCGCCAGGTTCTTCAATCGGCTCGGCGCTGCCACCCACACCAGGACCATCTGCAGCTCCGCAGGCCTCGCAGGTTACAGCTACACCATGGGCGCCCCAATGGGCACAGACCCCGAGACCATTCCAGAGGCCCGACTGGTCCTCATCTGGGGGGTGAACGCGGTGAGCACCAACATCCACCTCATGACACAGGTCCAGCAGGCCCGCAAGAAAGGGGCCGAGGTGGTGGTCATCGATGTTCACCGCAACCCGACGGCCCGCGCTGCAGACCTTTTCGTGCAGCTCTACCCCGGCACCGACGCGGCCCTGGCCCTCGGCATGATGAACGTGATAGTCGCCGAGACGCTGCAGGACCAGCGTTTCATCGATGCCCACACAGTCGGGTTCGACAGGCTGGTCCTGCGCCTGGCCGACTACCCTCCGGAGAGGGTGGAAAGGATAACCGGCGTCCCTGCAGAGCTGATCCGCTCCCTTGCGCGCAAGTACGCGGCCACCAAGCCCGCCTTCATCGCCCTGGGCAACGGTCCCCAGCACCATGAGAAGGGGGGCATGTCCACACGGACGTGCTCCATGCTCCCAGCTCTGGTGGGGTCCTGGGGGATCCCCGGCGGCGGCGCTCTCCGCAGCAACAGCGGCTACTCTGCCCTGAACAATCGGGCGCTGGAGAGGCCGGACCTGGCCCCGAACCCGCCTCGAACCATCAACATGGCGCAGCTCGGGCGGGAGCTGCTGGAGGGCGATCCACCCTTCCGAGCCCTCTTCGTCTGGAGCTGCAACCCCGCGGTCATACTTCCAGAGCAGGCGAAAGTGGTCGCCGGCCTGTCGCGAGAGGACCTCTTCGTGGTGGTCCACGAGCAGGTCATGACAGACACCGCGCGCTACGCTGATATCCTCCTCCCTAACACCACCTGCTTCGAACAGGACGATTACTTTACGTCAAGCTGGCACCTCTACGCCTCTTACTCGGAGGCCGTAATTCCACCGGTCGGCGAGAGCAAATCCGACTACGAGGTGTTCCGTCTCCTCGCCGAGGCCATGGGCTTCAAAGACCCTTGCTTCCAGGAGAGCATCCACGAAATCGCCGAGGCCGGGTTCCGCAATCCCGACAACCCCTATCTGAATGGTATCAGCGCCGAGCGGCTCCGAAACGAGAGACTGGTGCACCTCAGCACCCCGCAGCAGCCGCACATCGCCTTCGCCGACGGGCACTTCCCCACGCCCTCCGGGAAGATCGAGCTCTACTCGGCCAGCATGGAGGCCGATGGATTAGACCCACTACCGGTCTACGAGCCCGCCATCGAGAGCCTGGATGGGGATCGGGACCTGCTGCATCGCTATCCCCTGCAGATGATGGCGGTCCCCAACCATCACTTCCTCAACTCCTCCTTCGTGGACATAGACACGCTGCGCGAGAAGGAGGGTAGGCCCACCCTGGAGATCCATCCGAACGATGCGCAGCTGAGGGGGATCAGCACCGGAGATACCGTGCGTGTGTGGAACGACAGGGGGGAGTGTAGACTGTATGCACGGGTTGTGGACTCGGTCCTGCCGGGGGTGGTAGCCAGTACCGGCCTCTGGTGGACACGCTTCCACCCGGAGGCAGGGGTGAACCGCCTCACGCCATCTCGCCTGGCCGACATGGGGGGTGGAGCCTCATTCTTCTCCACCCTTGTCCAGGTGGAGAAGGCCGCGGTCTAGCGCCGCCTTCTCCACCTCCGGGCCCAGCTAGAGATAGCTTTCCACGCCTCTGACCAGGCGGTAGCCAAACTCCACATCCGGGACGGCTATTCCACCCTCCCTGGCCCTCTGGACCACGTAGCCGGCCGTTTCCTCGATCTCCGTCTTGCGTCCCCTCAGGATGTCCTGCAGCATGGAGATCCGCACGCTAGTCTGGCCGGATCGCTCCAGGTTCTCCCCTCGCGCAAGGATCATCTGTACCGCCTGCTCCCTAGGCGCGTCCACAATGGACCGGATGGGGAACCCCTGGTAGTCTTCCACCTGCACGCCGCACGCCGAGGCCACCGAGGCGCATTCATGGGTTATGTCTACGAACAGCTCGGCCAGGTCGCGACTCTTGCAGACCTTGTAGTACTCGAGCCTGCTGGCAGCCGAAAGGAGAGCCGCGGGGACGATCTGGCACAGCTTAGACCACTCCGCCGACAGGATGCTGGCAGGCACCTCGGCCTTCATTCCCGCCCCGTTGAACGCCTCCGCCAGACGATCCACGCGCTCCGATCTGCTCCCGTCCAGTTCACCGAAATAGGTCACCCCGAACATGGTGTGCTGTGTTCGCCCGGGCTCCAGAAGGGTCGCGCCCAGAATGGTGGTGGCGCCTATTACCTTCGGCCAGCCGTATCGCTCGGCCAGCTGGCCGTCCTTGGCCATTCCGTTCTGCAGCGAGAGGACGGCACCGAAGTCCACCCCCGCCACCCGCTCCAGCGCCGCCGCGGTGTCCCTGGTCTTCACCACCACCATGAGGTAGTCGGCCTCCCCCACCTCTTCGGGGCGGGATGCGGTCTCCACCCCCACGCGGAACGGCTCGCGGGCGATGACCTCGATCCCTCTCTCCCGCAATACCGCCACCTGATCTTCCTTGCCCACCACCACAACGCGGTGCCCGGCACGGGCGAGATACCCTGCCACCAGCAATCCCAGGCTTCCAGCCCCCAACACGGCGAACCTCACTCCTCTTACCCCCTCCTCCCGTTGCTGGAATGGGACCACCCACAGGATGGGTCCAATGTGCGCCACAGTATACCATTGCTGTGGCGAACCAAAAGCGACCTGGGGACGGCTCCATTACAGCAGAATCTGCAGTGTCCCTCCTCGTCCATCCTGGACAGCCCTCCGCCCAGCCCGTGTGTGCTCCCTCATCCCTCCGGGATGCCCCGTCTCTGAGCCAGAATGTGTCCTGAGCCTCCACCTACTCTGGCAGGCCAAGGACTGCCAGTCTTCCGGCCGACGATCTCCGAACCGCACCGCCGTCGTTGCTGAGAGGTTGACTCGGATCGCCTCTTTGGTCCATTCTGTGCACAGCGACCACGAGGTTGTTCCAAGACACCGCCGTTCAGTACTCGGACAAGGAGGATACTCTCACATGGACAGCTACTCCAACGTGAAGGAGCTGCTGGGCTCCCTCCAGGGCGCCGTGGCCGTTTCAGACGGCCAGCTCCGGATCCATGACGAAAAGAAGCTGGCATCACAGCTTATGGACACCCTCGTATTCAATGCGGTCTTTGCAGGCGATGAGGTCAAGGCCGCGGCTCGATGGCTGATCTGGGAGAGTGGCCAGCAGCTTGGCGTGGTGCCGTCTTCCATCCAGGGGCTGTACGAAGCGCGCGGCCGAGGAGAGGCTGGTGGTGGCTACACGGTGCCCGCCATGAACATCCGGGCGCTCACCTACGACGTGGGGCGCGCCGCTATCCGAGCGGCCATGCAGCACAACGTGGGGGCGTTCATATTCGAGATCGCCAGGTCGGAGATGGGGTATACGGACCAACGCCCCGACGAATACGCCATCGTCCTGGTAGCGGCTGCGCTTCGAGAAGGCTTCCGCGGCCCCATATTCATCCAGGGTGACCACTTCCAGGCCAACCGCAAGCGGTGGGAGAAGGACCCCGCAGCCGAGATCGACGGGATCAAGAAGCTGATCGACGAGGCCATCCCGGCCGGCTTCTACAACATCGACATCGACACATCCACCCTGGTGGATCTGTCGCAGCCCACCACAGAGGAGCAGCAGAGGAACAACTTCGCCAACGCCGCGGAGCTTACGGCCTACATCCGTTCGCGTCAGCCGGAGGGAGTCACCATCTCGGTAGGGGGCGAGATCGGAGAGGTAGGGGGCAAGAACAGCACCCCGGAGGAGCTGCACGCCTACATGCAGGGCTACTTGCAGGAGCTGAGGGCTCGGGGAGCCGACTTGAAGGGGATCAGCAAGATCAGCATCCAGACAGGGACGGAGCACGGCGGCGTGGTTCTCCCCGACGGGAGGATCGCCGACGTCGCCCTCGATTTCGATGTGCTCAAGAGCCTCTCGCTGATAGCCAGGAGCCAGTATGGCCTGGCTGGGGCGGTCCAGCACGGCGCATCCACGCTCCCTGACGAGGCGTTCCACAAGTTCGTCGAGGCCGAGTGCGCCGAGGTACACCTGGCCACAGCCTTCCAGAACATGCTGTACGAGAGCCCCCACTTCCCGGACGACCTGCGTCGGGAGATGTACGACTTCCTCCACAGGGAGTTCGCGGATCAGAAGAAGGAGGGGCAGACCGAGGAGCAGTTCATCTACAAGACACGCAAGAACGCCTTCGGCCCCTTCAAGAGACGGCTCTGGGAGCTGCCAGCGGAAACCAGGGACGCCCTGGGAAGGGAGTTGGAGGCCAAGTTCGCTTTCTACTACCAGCAGCTCGCGGTGGCCAACACCAGGGATCTGGTGGACCAGTGGGTCAAGCCGGTCCGCATCTCCAGACCCCTGCCGGCTTCCCTGAAGTAGGGCGGGATGGGCGGCGGGCCAGTGGACCGGCCCGCCGCGCCCCTACTCCTCTATCACGCCCCTCCGTTCCAGATCCTGCCTGTACTCCCTGTACTGCTCGATGAGGGGATACACCTCGTCCTGGGAGAGCTGCCGGACCTGGGAGTAGCCGAAGAAGAGGGCCAGCACCTCCGGGAGCCTGAGGCCCGCGCGCCGCACGGCATCCTTGAAGCGGGCGGCCGCCAGGATCATCTCTGCCTCCTGCAGCACGCTATCCGGCTCGGGCGGGGACGGCGGAGGAGCCTCGCCCCTCAGACAGAGGGGGCAGTGCTCGGGATCATGCTCCAAGCTCTGCTTCTCCGGCCATTCCTGGACCTCCAAGCTCTCGGGGTCCAGGTGGACCAAACGGCTCGGCCGATGAGAAGCGGGATCATCGTATTCCTCGACGACCTGTCTTTGCAAGCCAGCCTCCAGCAGATGCCTGGCCAGGTCCTGCCGGGTCAGCCCCACGCGATCGAAGACCAGGGCATCGTAGGCCCCGTAGTAGCTCCAGCCCCGCTGCGACAACCAGTAGGCCGCCTCGTTGGCCCGTCCGGCCGTCTCCAGGTTGAAGCGGGCCTCCTCCACCAGGTCCATGATGTCAGGACCCTCCGCACCCTCGAAGTTCTCCAGATCCTCGCCAGGCGCTCTCCACAGATCCATCACGATAGTGTAGCGGCGCCTCAACTCGGCCGACTTGCTCACCTTCAACCTCCGGACGGCTTACCTGAGGGCAGCAGCTGCCCCCGATTGACACGAATATGGTACACCGCCAACCGCTCCTTTGAAAGTGCACTCCGCCTGCGCCTTGCACGCAACTGCCCTTTCGTGCAACAATCGCTGCCTGCAGCCACAGCTGCCTGTTTTCTGCGTCATCCGCAATGGTATTGATAACCGGACATCCCAACAGTAGACTTGGTGGCGGCTACCGCTCCATCAGTGGGCAGCGCGCGCTATAGAAAGAGGTTTCCGATGCTCGATGAAAGAAGCCCAGTGCCACTCTACTACCAGCTGCAGGAGATCATCCGCTCACGCATCGAGAGCGGCCAATGGGGACCAGGTCAGCAGCTTCCCCCGGAGGCGGAGCTCTGCGCCGAGTTCAATCTGAGTCGGGGCACAGTGCGCCAGGCTCTCGCCGACCTGGTGCGCGAGGGTATGCTCTACCGTCGGCGAGGCAAGGGCAGCTTCGTGGCCGCCCCCAAGATTCCCCACGATCTGATGAAGGTGGCCACGGGGTTCAGCGAATACGCCGCCCAGATGATTGGAAGCGAGCTGGGAAGCAAGTTGATCGAGGTCAGCGTGGTGCCCGCTACCCGCTCCATGGCAAACAAGTTCTCCATACGAGAGGGTGACGACCTGATCGAGGTCCGCAAGGTGAAGCTGGCGAACGATCAGCCCTACTTCCTGGCCACTTCCTATGTTCCCAGATCGCTCTGCCCCGGCCTCGAGCTAGCCGACCACTCCGGCTCCCTATTCCGCCTCTTGCAACAGCGGTACGGCATCAGGGTATCCCGCATCGACGGCTGGTTTGAGCCCATACTGGCAAACGAGTACGAGGCCACACTCCTCCAGGTGCCCAAGGGCTCGCCTGCCATGCTCTACGAACGGATCCGATACACAGCCGACGGCAGGGCGGTGATGCTCAGCAAGCACGTGATCCGCGGCGACATGTGCCGGATCACGTTCCAGATCGGCAACGGAGGACCTGCCTAGCCGCGAGTGGATGCTTCCAGCAGGACCGAGATTGTGACCGTCCATCCTTGGAACCCAGCAGACGGATCAGAGAAGGAGAGGACCTTGGCGGAGAGAATGAAGATCGTCTTCTTGGACGTCACCACGCCAGCCATGCGCAAGGTGCTGACGGAGAACCTTCCCACCGGCTTCGATCTGGTCTTCGCCGACGTCGACACCGAGGACAAGGCGGTGGCGGCGGTGGCCGATGCCGATTTCATCTTCGTGTGGGCGTCCCACGTTCCCACCAGAGTGGTGGAAGCCGCCAGGAAGGCGAAGCTCATACAGAAGGCGGGCGAAGGAACCGACCGGATAGACGTGGCCACGGCAGCCCGCCTCGGGATACCAGTGGCCAAGACCTCAGGGAGCAACTCGGCCTCCGTGGCCGAGCTCGCCACGCTGCTGATGCTGGCCACGCTGCGCCACCTGCCCATGGCCCACAACAGCACCGTGTCCGGTCGCTGGCTCAAGTTCGATCTCCGGCCCGGCTCCTATGAGCTCCGCGGGAAGCAGGTAGGAATAGTGGGACTGGGTAAGATCGGCAAGATCGTGTGTCGGCATGTCCAGGGGTTCGAAGCCTCGGTGGTCTACTCCGATGCCTTCCGCCTCCCGGAGGCCGAAGAGGCCAGGCTGAACGTGCAGTACATGCCCCTGGACGACCTGCTCAGAAGCTCGGATGTGGTGACCCTGCACGTCCCGCTACTGCCATCGACGAGGGGTCTCATCGGCCGCAGGGAGATCGGACTGATGAAGCCTACCGCCATCCTGGTGAACACCTGCAGGGGGGCTGTGGTCGACGAGGAGGCGCTGGTCGATGCCCTCAGGTCTCGAAGGATCCGAGGAGCCGGCATCGACGTCTTCGCCAAGGAGCCCCCGGATCCCAACCACCCCTTCTTCTCTCTTGACAACGTGGTGGTGACGCCGCACTACGGCGGCGGCACCGAGGACGCAGAGCTGGAGGGTGTGCGACACGCCTACGCCAACATTGTGCGAGTGAGTCGCGGCGAGCCCCTGGACCCGGCCGACCTTGCCCCCGTGCCCGGGGTCGCCTAGCACACCTGATTCCGGCATCCACCACAAGGAGCCGGTAGCCCACGCCGGCACTCTCCCATGAAAGTGCCGGCGTGGAGTTCGGCTCCGGAGGCTCTTGAGGCTGCAGCCGGCGATGGCCGCCAGTACCTCCCCGGCTTGCGGAGCCTCCGTGGGCCATGGAGCTGCCCGCTGCGAGAGCTGAGTTCGAAGGTCGTGCGCGTGCGCTGGCTGAAACCTGTCGGGACCTCATCTTGCATCTCACGGCAGGCCAGGGCGGAAGGCTCGAGAGGGAGACGATGATCCCAATCCAGGACGACCCCGGCCGCGTACGCCGAAGCGTGCCGTGGGTGACTCTTCTCCTGATAGCGGCCAATGCGGTCGTCTTCGCCTACGAGCTCTCCCTCGGGCCGTCCCTCCAGGCCTTCATCCAGGCCTATGGTGCGATCCCAAGGCAGATCACCACCGGGCAACCACTGGTGTCGGCTGCCCCATCACCGGTGTACATCACCCTGATCACCTCCATGTTCATCCACGCCGGGTTTCTCCATATTGGCGGAAACATGCTGTTCCTGTGGATCTTCGGCGACAACGTGGAAGACTCCCTGGGACACCCAGTCTATCTTGGCTTCTACCTGTTCTGTGGAATTGTCGCGGGGCTCGTTCAGGTAGCCGTCTCTCCTCTATCCACCATCCCGGCCATCGGGGCATCCGGAGCCATCGCCGGCGTCCTGGCCAGCTACCTCCTTCTCTTTCCTCGCGCGGTAGTGCGCACGCTGCTGCTTATTGGTCCCTTCATCACCTTCAGCAGGCTCTCGGCTCTGCTGATGATAGGAGTCTGGATACTGTTCCAGGTGGTGAGCGGTGTGGTCGAGCTGGCGGGCAGCGGATCTGGAGATGGGGTGGCCTTCTGGGCCCATGTGGGCGGCTTTGCGGCAGGGCTGTCGGCGACAGCCCTTTGGCGGCTCGCCAGCCATTACCAGACGGGCGAGCCTTCGTCCTGATGGGTCTTCAGCTAAGGTAGCTCTTGAGAAGCTTGGCCACGGAAGGGTGCCGCAGCTTCTCCAAAGCCTTGGCTTCTATCTGCCGGACCCGCTCTCGGGTGATCCCAAGAGTCTCTCCTATCTTCTCCAGCGGGTAGACGTGCCCATTGCCGAGGCCGAAACGCAGCTGGAGCACCAACTGCTCGCGAGGGGTCAGAATGGAGCCCAGCGCTTCCTGGGTTTCGCGCTTCAGCAGCATCTCGTACACCGCCTCCTCGGGCCGCTGGGATACCTCGTCGGCCACGAGATCCGCCAGCTCCGACTCTTCCTCCTCGCCTATGGGCGCCTCCAATGAGGATGGAATGTGGGCGGCCTTGATGGCATCTCGGACCTTCTGAGGCGAGATCCCTAGGGCTGCCGCCAGCTCCTCCTCCGTGGGCTCCCTCCCCAGCTCCTGGGTCAGGCGCTGTGTAGCCTGGTTCAGCCTGGTGATGGCCTCACCCATATGCACAGGCAGCCGAATGGTCCGCGCCTTGTCCGCGATGGCTCTCGTCACCGCCTGCCTGATCCACCACGTGGCATAGGTCGAGAACTTGAACCCCTTCCGCCAGTCGTACTTCTGAACCGCCCTCATCAGTCCGATGTTGCCCTCCTGGATCAGGTCCAGGAGGGGGAGCCCGCGGCCGGTGTAGCGCTTGGCCACGCTCACCACCAGTCGCAGGTTGGACATGATGAACTTCTCCAGAGCCTCGGTGTCACCCTGCTCGATCCGCTGGGCCAGCTCCACCTCCTGCTCGGCCGTCAGCAGCGGAACATCAGCGATGTCCCGCATGTAGGAGAGAAGGGGATCCTCGCCCGCCACCCTCCCCTCGGACTCGATCTCGGTAAGCTCCTTGCCGAGCAGTGTGTCCTCCTGAACAGCCTCCTCCTCTTCGTCGCTCTCGACCACCTCTATGTCCTGCTCCAGGAGAGCTTCATCGACCTCCTCGATCAGGTCCGGGTCGCCCACCAGGGCCTCGATCTCATCGTGGCTCACGTAGCCCCTTTCCTTGCCCCTGGCGATGAGCTCGTCGAGATGCAGGTCGGGCTGCTTGCCTCTAGCCATACAATCCACCTCCGCCACAAGGGCAGCTTGCCGTCCAAACCTCGGCATGGGTCCAGCCCGGCGCCCTGGGGGCAGTAGCTGGTCGGCAAGATGCGTGCCCCCGGCTGGGCGGTCACCAGCCGATGGAAACCCTCTCTCGGTCCTCGATCCGAGAGAAGAGCTCCCTATTAGATTCTACCCACTTGACCTGCCACTCGATACCCCTCTGCACAGGAACCGTGGGCACCCAGCCGAGGTCTTCGGCCGCCCTGCGGACATCGCTCACATAGACCCGCTGGTCTCCTGGCCTCCAGACATCGTATTCGAGCCGCATCTGGAGCCCGAGGTAGCGCTCGAGGAAGGACACCAGCCACCTCAGGGAAATAGCATTCTGCGGCCCTCCCCCGATGTTGTACACCTTCCCGGCGGCAACGTCGATCCGACCCACCGCAAGATCGTAGGCCGCAACCAGATCATCCACATGGAGGACGTCCCGAACCTGGAACCCATCGCCGAAGATGGTGAGCGGTGAGCCGATGATGGCCGACGCGATAAAGTGGGTGACCCATCCCTGCTCCTCGGTACCCAGCTGGTGCGGACCGTAGATGCAGGACTGTCGAAAGACCACGGTGGGCACCCCGTAAACGCGGGCGTAGTCACGAACGTACTGGTCCGCCGCCCCCTTTGAGCAGCCGTAGGGCGAGTGGAAGTCCAGCGGCCACTCCTCGGAGATGCCCATCTGCAGGCTGCGGTAGCGATAGCCCCGATCGTCCAGGTCTACCTCGATCCCCTCCATACTTCCATAGACCTTGTTGGTAGAGGCAAAGACGACCACCGGACGGCGGCTAGACTCTCGCACCGCCTCCAGCAGGTTGAAAGTGCCCAGGGTATTGACCTCGAAATCGTGCCGCGGATCCGAGATGGAGCTGGTCACCCCCACCTGGGATGCCAGATGGAACACCACATCCGCATCGCCGACGGCCCTTCGCAGCTCCCCGAAGTCCCGGACGTCCGCAACGACCGTCTCGAGTCTTGAGCAGTCCAGCGAGCGCAGCCATCTGAGGTTGTCCTCGGTACCAGCCCTTGAAAGGTTGTCGAAGAGACGGACCCTCCAGCCACGCTGCAGGTAGTGCGCGACGAGATTGCAGCCGATGAAGCCGGCTCCCCCCGTGACCAGCACCAGCCCTTGCCTCTTCTCTACCAACACCTCACCATTACCCCCACACACGGCCAGAGTTCAGCACGCTCACAACGGCCCCACTGGCATGGTTTCCAGCGACACAACTCGGAATGTACAACCAGCAAGTGTATCAAGATCGGGGCCAGCGGCGATAGCGGCAGTGCCTTTGGAAGATTATCGGGTTGGACCCTAGGCTTCACTAAGAGAACACGGAGAAGACGCCGGAGGACGAGCCGCGCGGATGGCGCAGGGAGGACACCTTCGCTATCGCCATGGTGAACGGGTCAGGCCGCCACCGGCAGTCCTTCCGGCGGGGCAAGACCCTCTCGGACGAGGATATGCCGCACCGCGGCGGCCAGGTCGGCACAGACCGGGCAGATCGGCATGTCAGGCGGCCAGCCACATCGGAGCTGCTGGAGCCCTCGGCCCGTCAGCACGAGGATGGGGTGGCTTCCCACCTCTTGGGCGGCCCTAATGTCGGTCAGCGCATCCCCTATCAGATACGACTCCGTCAGATCGATCCCCAGCCTGATGGCGGCCTGCAGCAGGAGGCCTGGCTGCGGCTTACGGCATTCGCATGCCTCTTCGGGGCGATGCGGGCAGCAGAGGACCTCCTCGACCACAGCCCCCCCCGACCGCAGCGCCGCAACCATCCGCGTGTGGATAAGCTCCACGGACTCTCTGCTGACGATCCCTCGGTTGATGGCCGCCTGGTTGGTGATCACCACGATCCGAAATCCAAAGCTCGTCAGTTCTGCCAGCGATTGGACCACACAAGGCAGGAAAACGAACTCCTTCCAACACTTCACATGGTCATCGCGGTTGACGTTGATGACCCCATCCCGATCCACAAAGACGGTCTTCATGGCCCCCTCAGGCAGCCTTTAGCTCCCGGCGACCAGCCGCCTCCCGCAACGCTACTGCCACCACGTGCTGCAGGATCAGATGCGCGTCCTCCGCCTGCTCGATCCTTCTACTGGGGACGACAACACTTATGTCTACAATGCCCTTCAGCCGTCCTCCGGGGTAGCCAGTGAAACCCACTGTCCTGGCGCCCCTCTCGCGGGCGGTCTCCACTGCCAGGAGCACGTTGGCAGACTCCCCGCTCCCGCTCATGGCTATCACCAGATCCCCGGCCTGCACCAGGCCCGCCAGCTGCCTCGCGAAGACCTCCTCATAGGACAGATCGTTGGCCCAGGCCGTGATGAGCGGCACGTTGTCCGTCAGCGCTATCGCCCGAATCCCCCCATTTCCCGGCGGACCGAGGCTCTTCGCCAGATCGCAGACCATGTGCGAGGCGGTAGAGGCACTGCCGCCGTTCCCGAGAACGAACAGCTGGCGGTTCTGGACTGCCACATCCCTCACAGCATCCACCACGCGCCTGATCTCTTCCCGCGGCAGCCTCCTGACCACCTCGGCCAGCTCGCTCAGATATGTTTCGATCGGATCCATGGTCCCTCGCCCCGAACGCCTCAGCCTTTGCCTCCCTCTTATGCCAGCAGCCCCATCCACGAAGCCCCGGCGAGGAGAGGGTGAGGGAATAAGCAACAAGCATGCCGGCAGGGTGACCCCGCAACTCAACCAGCCGGCTCGGCACGGCTCAGATCCCTCCACCCCATGAGCGTGAGCCCACGCCTCCAGAGACCGATGACCCCAAGGAGGCAGACGGGTATGATCCAGGTCAGATGGAACACCACTGCGTACCCCAGCGCGACCTCCTTCTCCACCCCGAAAGCGCTCAGCGCCAGGACCACGAGATAGTGGTACACCCCCACGTACCCGGGAGAAGATGGCACCACCATCCCCAGATTCGTGATCGCCACCACGAGAGCGGCCGCCCATATGGGGGCATTAATGTGGAAGACGATCTGCGCGAGGAAGGCTGTCGCCACGGTCATTAGCCAGATTGCACCAGTGGCAGCCGCGACTCGAGCCAGAGCCGCTGGACCCTTGAGGCCCTCCAGCCCTTGGCAGAGGGCCTCCGCCGAACGTTCCACCAGCTCCTTGCCCGGGAAGTGGGGCGCGCCCGTGATCAGGCCCACCAACAACCTGCGCCAACGAGGGTATGCCAGCAGCATGCAGAGCAGCAGCAGCCCCACTCCCCCGGCACCCACCGCCAGCCCGGACTGTGCGACCCACGGCGGCAGATCGGTCGTCGGCAGCACCACTGCCAGTAGAAGCGCCACCGCCACCACGTCCAGGATCCTGTCCAGAGCCACCGTGGAAAGAACGGCAACCGTGCTGACGCCCTCGATCCTAGCCAGCATGTAGCTCCTGGCCAGCTCGCCCAGTCGGCCGGGAAGGATCGTGTTCACCAGGTATCCCACTGAGATGCTGTAGAGGAGGTTGATGCGAGAGAGCCTCCCCAGGGGCAGCAGCAGCAGCTCCCATTTCACTACCTTGAGCCACAGGCTCGCCCCCACGGTCCCTAGGACGGGCAGCAGCCACCAGTAGTCAGCCCCCTCCATGGCAGACCAGAACCTGGCCCAATCTACATTCCACAGCAGCAGAACCAGGGACAGGCCGCTCACGAAGAGGCCGATCAGGAGCCTCGCTCGAGCCTTCCCGCCCCCCTTTGCCATGCCCTCCTCAGGTGCCCGCTCTCTCGCTCCGCACCTCCCATCGTCAGAGAAGGATTGCCGCAGTGGAGCCATCCCCGCTGCTGCTCTTCTCTCCCCATCGGTCGTTTGCATCGGCTTCACCCTCGCGCCCACCGACGAGCCTCCCCACGTCACCTCCGCTGACCCTCACCGCGCACACCTTCAGCGCCGCGATCTTCGCTACGGGGTCCCTCGCGGGAGTGGTCAGCACGTTGGCCGGGGATTCGCCGAAGTGGAAATCCATGAACACAACCCCCTCGGGCACCGAGGGGGTCACCTCAGCTGTACAGGTGGCCCGACCCCGCCGCGACGACACCACCACTTTCTCTCCGTCCACAACTCCGAACCTCTTGGCATCGGAGGGGTGGATCTGCAGATACTCGCGGTCCAGAAGTCGGTTCAAGCCTGCAACTCGGCGGGTCATAGTGCCCGTATGGTAATGGTACAGCCTGCGGCCTGTGGTGAGCAACAGCGGGTACTCCTCGTCAGGGAGCTCTGCGGGCGGCATGTAGTGGACTACCGAGAATAGTCCTCTGCCTCGGGTGAAGCGGCCCACATGGAGTATGGGGGTTCCAGGGTGGTCCGAGGTCGGAACCGGCCACTGAAGGCCGCCCGTCTCCAATCTGGCGAAGCTTATTCCGGCGTAGGACGGCGTGAGCGAGGCGATCTCGTCCATGATCTCAGCGGGCCCGTCCTGATCGAACCCGGCCGCCAACGATCGGGCGGCACCCCCAAGCCTGTCGGCAACCCGGCGTGCAAGCTCCTGGACGATCTGCCAGTCCGGGCGCGCGCCACCTATCGGGTCTATGGCCTTGCGAACTAGCTGCACCCGCCGCTCGGTGTTGGTGAAGGTACCATCCTTCTCCGCGAAGGACGCGCCGGGCAGCACCACGTCGGCGAGGGCGGCCGTTTCGGTGAGGAAGATGTCCTGCACCACCAGGAATTCTAGGGACGCCAGCGAGCGCTTGAGGTGGTTCACGTCGGGGTCCGAGAGGAGAGGGTTCTCTCCCATGATGTACATGGCCCGGATCCGACCGCTGTCGATGACCTCCACCATCTCTGACAGGGTCAAGCCGGGTAGAGAAGGAAGCTTGCATCCCCACGCTCTTTCGAACCTGGCCCGAGCTCTCTCGTCGTCGACCCTCTGATACCCGGTGTACACGTCGGGTAGCGCTCCGACGTCGCACGCACCCTGGACGTTGCATTGTCCTCTCAACGGGTTGATACCTGCCGACGGCTTGCCCACGTTTCCCGTGAGCATGGCCAGGTTTGCAATGGCCTTCACGTTGTCGGTGCCAGTTGTGTGCTGAGTGATCCCCATGGTGTACAGGATGCACGATGAACCGCCCGGCATCCCTCCGGCCGTCGCGTAGATCCTGGCGGCCAGTTCGATCTGTTCTGCTGGCACCCCGGTTATTCCGCTGACCAACTCGGGTGTGTACCTCTCGACTGACGCCCTCCACTCATCGAAGCCCTCCGTGCGCTCCTCGATGAAGGCCGTGTCCTGCAGCCCCGCCCTCAGGATAGCGTGGGCGAGTCCGTTGAGAAGAGCCAGGTCAGTGCCCGGACGCAGCCTTAGCCAGATGTCCGCTATGCGACAGAGGTCGATCTCCTTGGGGTTCACAACGATCAGCTTTGAGCCCTTTTTCCTTACCGCCCTCCGCACCTGAAGGCCGATTATGGGGTGCGCCTCAGTCGTATTGCTGCCGATGACCAGCAGGCAGGAGGCATCCTGGATCTCGCCGATGCTGTTGGTCATGGCACCGCTGCCAAAGCTGGTGGCCAGACCGGCCACCGTGGGGCTGTGTCAAAGTCGTGCGCAGTGGTCGACGGAGTTGGTGCCCATGACCGCTCGGGCGAACTTCTGGAGCAAGTAGTTCTCCTCGTTGGTGCACTTCGCCGAAGCCAGGGCAGCGAAGGGAGCATCCCCCTCCCCGCCTGGTCGGGCGTACGAGGACAACCTGGAGGCCACCAGATCAAGGGCCTCCTCCCAGCTGCTCTCCTCAAGCCGTCCGCCCCTCCTGACGAGCGGTGTGACGAGCCTGTCGGGATGGTGGATGAACTCCGTTCCGAATCGGCCCTTGACGCACAGCGCCCCCCGGCTCACCGGGCTCTCGGGGTCGCCTTCCGCGCCTACCACCCGGGACCCGCGAACTTGCAGAAGTAGGCCGCACCCAACGCCACAGTAGCTGCACACCGTCCTCACCCGGCGGGTCGGTTCCTGATACCCCTTCATCACTATGGCCCCTACCGGGCACTTGGCCGCGCACTGGCCGCAGCTCTCGCACAGGGAGTCCATCACGGGCCGATCCATGAAGGTCCCGACCCGCGTGGCGTATCCCCTGTTCACGAAGCTGATGGCTGCCAGCCCCTGAACCTCGTCGCACACCCGAACACATTTCCCGCAGAGCACACATCGATTCATGTCGTAGGTTAGGAAAGGATTGGATTCGTCCACCGGGATGTCTCTGGTGGTCCTCGGGAAGCGCCTCTCCCGAACCCCCACGTAGGCTGCCGCCCTCTGCAGGGAACACCGGTTGTTCTTGGAACAGGTGAGGCAGTCATCGGGATGGTCAGCCAGCAGCAGCTCCACCACGGTGCGGCGGGTCATCTCCACCATCGGGGTGTCGGTCCGCACCTTCATGCCGTCCGCTACCTGAATGGTGCAGGACGCCGGAAGCCCTCTCACCCCCTCGATCTCGACGATGCACAGCCGGCATCCCCCATAGGGCCTCAGGTCGGGATCGGCGCAGAGGTTGGGGATGTATATCCCCGCCGCCAGAGCCGCCTCCAGCACCGTCATCCCGGACCGTGCCACGATCTCGTTGCCATCTATGGTTATCCTGATGACGGACACGGTCGGCCTCCTTACGACTTGACTACAGCCGAGAACTTGCACAGCTCATAGCAGGAACCGCACTTGATGCACTTGGACTGGTCGATTGCGTGCGGCTTCCGCTTGGCCCCGGATATGGCCCCCACGGCACAGTTCCTGGCGCACACCATGCAGCCAGTGCATCTGTCAGGATCGATCTCGAAGTGAATGAGCGCCGTGCAAACCCCGGCTGGACACCTCTTTTCGAAGACGTGGGCTTCGTACTCGTCTCGGAAGTAGCGGAGGGTGCTGATCACTGGGTTCGGGGCGGTGCCTCCCAGGGCGCAGAGGGAGCCGGCCTTTATCGCCTCGCCAAGCTCCATCAATCGATCCAGGTCGGCAGGCTCCCCCTTGCCCTCGGTGATCCGGATCAGCGTGTCCAGCATCTGCTTGGTCCCAAGCCTGCACGGGGTGCACTTCCCACAAGACTCGCTCTGGGTGAAGGCGAGAAAGAATCGAGCCACATCCACCATGCAGCTGGTCTCGTCCATCACTACCAGCCCGCCGCTTCCCATGATGCTGCCAACTCGGCTGAGGTTCTCGTAGTCCATGGGCAGGTCCAGGGCGCTGGCCGGTATGCACCCCCCTGAGGGGCCCCCCGTCTGCGCGGCCTTGAACCTCCTGTCCTCTGCGATCCCTCCCCCGATGTCGAACACCACCTCCCGGAGGGTTATCCCCAGCGGAACCTCAATCAGCCCCGGCTGTTTGACCTTTCCGGCCAGAGCGAAGGTCTTGGTCCCCTTGCTCCGCTCGGTGCCCACGGATGCGTACCATTCGGGGCCATTCAGCAGAATGGGAGGCACATTGGCCAGGGTCTCCACGTTGTTTATGGTCGTGGGCTTGCCCCACAGACCCGACTGGGCGGGGAACGGGGGACGCTGCCTCGGCATGCCGCGCTTCCCCTCTATGGAAGCAATGAGGGCGGTTTCCTCGCCACAGACAAAGGCACCTGCCCCCTCCTTGATCTTCACATGGAAGGAGAAATCAGAGCCCATGATCCTGTCTCCCAGCAGGCCCCACTCCTCGGCCTGGGCGATGGCCTGCCTAAGGCGACGGATCGCCAGGGGATACTCAGCCCGGACGTAAAGGAAGCCCTCCGACGCTCCAATGGCGTAGGCGGCGATGGCCATTCCCTCCAGCACGGTGTGCGGATCCCCTTCCAGTACGCTCCGGTCCATGAAGGCCCCAGGGTCGCCCTCGTCGCCGTTGCAGATCATGTACTTGGGCCATCCCTCAGCGTTCCTGCAGAACTCCCACTTGACGCCTGTGGGAAACCCCGCACCGCCGCGCCCTCGCAATCCGGATCGCTTGATGATGTCGATCACCTGCTCGGGGGTCATCTCCGTAAGGACGCGGTGGAGAGCCGCATAGCCGTCGTTCGCCACATACTGATGGATGCTGGTGGGATCTATCAGCCCACAGTGTCTGAGAGCAACCCTTCTCTGCCCACGCATCACCGGCAGGTCTTCGAGTCGCGGTATGCCGTCCAAGGGGTCACCGCCGATGACAGCCATAGCCAGCTCGGGAACCGGCTTACCTCCCAGAACATGGCTGACCACTATCCACTCGGCGGCCCTGGTCGTGACGGAGCCGTATGAGATCCTCGGACCACCAGGCGCTACCACGTCCATAATCGGCTCGGCGTAGCACAGACCGATGCAGCCCACCGCCTCTATATCCGCCTTGGCCCGGTGCTGCTCGAGGGTCTCGCGGACCGCCTCCTCGATGCGCCCAGCCCCTGCCGCGATCCCGCAGGTGCCCATTCCCAGTATGATGCGGGGGGTGGTGCTGTTGTTGAGCTGATCCCACCTGACACGGGCCTCCGCCTGCAGCTCCGCGAAGGAGGCCCTGGCGGTCACAGCCGCGCCGCCACGAGAGGACGTGCCCCTTGGACTGGGATCAGTTCCCGCTGAATTGTAGTGCTGCTCCATCATTCACCCCCGCCCTGCACGGCCTCGAGCCTCTTTTCTTCGGTCAGGCGGCGTCCGTTGCCCTCGAACAGCTTCCTAACCTTCTGTGGAGTCATTCGCCCGTGCACCTCGCTGCCCACCACCACTACTGGCGCCAGGCTGCACGCCCCAAAGCAGGCAATCTTCTCTAGGGAGTACTCGAAGTCCTCGGATGTGCTCCCGGCGCGCACGTTCAGCACGCTCTCCAGCTCCTGGAGGATCCTCTTGCCTCCTCGAACGTGGCAGGCCGTCCCCTGGCACACCCTGACATGGGTCCGGCCGGGAGGGGTCAGGCGGAACTGAGCGTAGAAGGTGAGGACTCCGTACACCTCACTGGGGGAGAGCTTGAGGAAACGGGCAATCTGCTGGATGTGGCAACCCTTCAGATAGCCGTACCGTTCCTGGACCTTCTGCAGGAGCGGGATCAAGGCGCCCGGCTCACCACCGTATCGGGCAAGCAGATCGTCGATCGGATCGGCCGCTGCTGGCACACCTATCACCTTCTTTCCATGAAAGCCCAGCGCGCCTACCTGTTCGCGCTGCTGGCCAACACCGCCACGGCTTTCGCGGGTGACGGAGACGACACCCATTGGCTGGTGCAACAGTCTTCGGCTCAATCAACGCCCGGGTTACGGGAGACCACTCGGGAGACGCAATGGAGGACAGGAGTTACCCTAGGGGGAGGGATGCCTGTGGAAGTAGCGACGGGACTTCCCATCATCTAGGCTCCACAACTTACTGAGACCTATATACTCCAGAAGAGGCGGATTGTCAAAGGGTTTTTCTCCACGCGGGATCGCGTCCGAGGTCGAAGAGAGGGCCGAGGGATCAGAGCAACGCGGCACCGCCTTGCTAGCGGATCGGGAACGCCCCTGGAGTGCCGAGACACGGCTCTCGTCGGGATCACCAGGGGTTCCCCCAGGAGCCCGGCGTGCCGACGCAGCGGTTCAGAAAGGTGGGCGCTGGCTACACGCCTCCATCAGGTGTCCAAGGATTGCCCTCGCTTGAGTAGATCACCGCACCGCTCGGCGGCCACCCGCATCACCTCCAGGATCCCGATCCCCCGCTCCCTGGCGATGGCGGCGCAATCCTCGTACTCGGGCGCGCAGCTCACCTGGCCATCGAACGACTTCACCTTCACCCGAATGGTTCCCAGAGGGGTCTCGAGGCTTTCGATGCGGCGATCGGCTACCATCCTCGCAGTGCGACCTATACGAACCCCCAGGGTCGTGGTCTCTCGAATCACCGCCGCTGCCAGGTCCCGCTCCAGCCCCAGCGGCGCGATTACGCTCAGCATGACGGCCGGACGGTTCTTCTTCATCTGAATAGGAGTGAAGAACACATCCAGGGCGCCTGCCGCGAACAGCCTCTCCATGGCGAAGCCCAGGGACTCCGGCGTCATGTCGTCGAGGTTGGCTTCGATGACGAACGTGTCGGCCTCTGGCAGGCCGCTGGCCACCTCCTCTCCGACCCACAGGCGAAGGGCGTTGGGCCACGGCAGCGTCCTGGTACCGAAACCGTAGCCCACACCCCGCAGCCTCATCTCGGGCTGCTGGAAGGAGGCAAGGGCGGCCAGAATAGCCGCACCGGTGGGCGTGACCAGCTCGGCTTCCACCTCCAGAGGCCTAATGGGCGCGCCAGCTCGGGCCAGGATCTCCATGGTGGCCGGGGCGGGGACCGGCAGCAGACCGTGCGCAGTCTCCACACTTCCACCGCCGGTGGGGAGCGGCGAGGCGAACACCTTGGTAGCCCCCAGCAGCTCCAGCCCTGCGACGGCGCCGACGACATCCACCAGGGCATCGATAGCACCCACCTCGTGGAAGTGTACGGCCTCCACGGGCAGACCATGCACCTTGGACTCGGCTTCGGCCAGCAGCTGGAACACGGCCTTCGACCGCTCGCGCACCCTGGGAGCCAAGGAGGACCCATCAAGTATGGCAACGATGTCCGACAGGTGTCGATGGGGCTGAGCCACCCCTCGATCCATTTCCACCGTGGCCTGCGTCCCGCTTATCCCCTGCCGCTCAACTCGATCAAACCGAAGCTTGTAGCCTCCCAAGCCCAGCCCGGCCACCTCACGCTCCAGCGCGTCAGCCGCCACCCCGGCATCCGCAAGAGCCCCGAGGATCATATCGCCACTGATCCCGCTGTAGCAGTCGAAGTAGACGATCATCCATTCGCCTCCAGCAGTTCGATCGCCCTCCCGGCCAGGAATACCGACCCGGCAACCAGCACCAGGTCATCCTCTGAGGCCATCTCCAGCGCCCGCTGCAGGGCCACGGCGGGCTCTGCCGCCACCTCCACGGTGGCGAAGCGCCTCATCTCCGTGGCCAGCATATCCAGGTCCGCCGCCCTTCGGTGCCCCGAGCTGGTCACGACCACCAGATGGGCCGCAGGGCCCAGCACCGAGGCCATGCCGGCGATGTCCTTGTCGCCACTGGCCCCGAACACCAGCACCAGCCTCTGAAAGCGGAACCGACTCCGAACCGTATCCATGAGCCTCGCCGCCGAATCCGCGTTGTGGGCCGCATCCACCACCACCGTCGGACGCTCCCGCACCACCTGGATCCGCCCGGGCCATTTCACCGATGCCAGTCCACGACGGATGGCCTCCTCCTCCACTCGGAACCCCTGGCCCCCCAATAGCTGAAGGGCCGCCACGGCCGTGGTGGCGTTCTCCCTCTGGTGATCACCTAGAAGGGGGATCCGCAGATCCTCGAGAACACCCTCTGGGCCCACCACCCGAAACGTCTCCTCCCCCGGAGCCGAGGACCATCTCCAGTCGCGTCCCACCTCGTGAAGCAGCGCGCCGCTCTCCACTGCCTGATGCCGCAGAACCTCCAGCACCTCTAGCCGCTGCCGAGCTGTCACTGCGGGCACCTTCCATCTGAAGATCCCCGCCTTCTCCGCGGCTATCTCCTCCAGACTGTGCCCCAGCACATCCACATGGTCCAGGCTGATAGAGGTCACCACCGAAAGAACGGGGTCCACCGCGTTCAGCGCGTCGAGGCGCCCGCCGACCCCTATCTCCAGCACGGCGATCTCCACCTTCCTCTCGGCAAAGTAGGAGAGGGTCAGCGCCGTTCCCACCTCATAGGTGGTGATGCCGCCCAGCTCACCAACAGTCCCCTCGAGAGCCTCCACCTCAGGCCTTATGCGCTCGACGAGCTCCACCACCTCCTCGGGCGTGATCAAGGCGCCGTCCACCCACGTGCGCTCTCGCCAGTCGATGAGATGCGGCTGCGTGTAGCGCCCCACCCTGTAGCCGGCTGCCCGAAGCCCCTCGGCCACGAACGCCACCGTGGAGCCCTTACCCTTGGTCCCTGCAACCAGCACACACGGGTAGCTTTTTTGGGGAGAACCCAGCCGCTGCAGAAGAGAACGCATACGGGGCACCTTAAGAGGGCGGAGGAACTTCTCCTCCGCCCTCGCGCGTCCCGGCTCCCAGAACGACATGATCCAACCAAGGGCCTCTTGGTAGTCCATCTATCGGCGTCAAACCTTCTCTATCCGCACCGCCGCCACCTTCAGCTCGGGTGTCTTGGCCGTGGGGTCCAGCGCGGGATTGGTCAGCCTGTTGGTCGGACTCTCCGCGAAATGGAAGGTCATGGACACGGTTCCAGCAGGAGAGTCCCTCGTCACCTTCGCCCTAGTGGTGACCTCCCCGCGACGAGAGATCACTCGGACCATGTCACCGTCGGCGATCCCGAGCTTCTCCGCATCCCGCGGGTTGATCTCCACCAGCTCCTCCTTCCTGAGCACGTTGAGCCCCCTGACCTTTCGGGTCATGCTCCCGGAATGGTAGTGGTAAAGGCTCCGCTCGGTGGTCAACAGCAACGGATAGCGCTCATCGGGAAGCTCCGCTGAGGCCTTGTACTGGAGCGGGGTGAACCGCCCCTTGCCGTCGGGCGTCAGGAACTCCTCACGATGGAGGATCGGCTTGCCCGGGTGCGCCGGGCTGGGACATGGCCAGTGGATCCCACCAGCCTCCAGCCGACCGTGGGATATACCCGCGTAACTGGGAGTCAGCGAGGCGATCTCCTCCATCACCGCAGCCGGGCTCTCGAAATCGAACCCCTTCCCGCCCATGCGCTTGGCGATCTGGCAGACGATCCACCAGTCGGGCCTCGAGTCGCCCACGGGCTCCAGGGCCTTTCGAACCCGCTGCACCCGCCGCTCGGTGTTGGTGAATGTGCCTTCCTTCTCGGCGAAGCTGGCCGCAGGCAGAACCACATCCGCCATGCGGGCCGTCTCAGTGAGGAAGATATCCTGCACCACCAGGAACTCCAGCTTCTCCAGCGCCTCCTCCACGTGCCCTATGTCGGCATCCGTCAGAACCGGGTTCTCGCCGACCAGATATACGGCCTTCACCTCCCCACTATGAGCGGCATCGAAGATCTCCGTAAGAGTCAGACCCGGTGATTCCGGCAAGCTCACGCCCCAGGCCGCCTCGAACTTGCGCCTCGCCTCGGGATTGGCCACCTTCTGGTAGCCCGTGTAGACATCGGGCAGCGCGCCCATGTCGCACGCCCCCTGCACATTGCTCTGCCCCCGGAGGGGATTGACCCCCGAGGATAGCTTGCCCACATTTCCTGTGAGCATGGCCAGGTTGGCGGTGGCCAGCACGTTGTCGGTCCCGTGCGTGTGCTGGGTGATCCCCATGGCGTACAGGATCGAAGCAGGCTGGTGCAGTGCGTACAGCCTGGCCGCCGCCACGATCTTTTCGGCCGGAACGCCGGTGATCCGCTCCACCGTCGCTAGGTCGAACGCCGACAGCGACTCGACGAACCTGTCGAAGCCGGTAGTCCGCGCCTCGATGAAGCCGCGATCCAGCAGCCCCTCGTCCACGATCACCCGGGCCATCCCCATCAGAAGCGCCACATCGGTCCCCGCCCGATGCTGCAGCCAGAGGTCAGCGAAGCGGCACAGGTCTATCCTTCTGGGGTTCGCCACGATCAGCTTGGCCCCGTTGCGGACCGCCCTCTTCACTTCCAGCCCGATGATAGGATGGCCGACAGTGGTATTGGTCCCAACTGCCAGAATGCAGGCGGCGTCCCCAATCTCCGCGATGGTGTTGGTCATGGCGCCGCTGCCAAACGCTGTGGCCAGACCGGCCACTGTAGGGGCGTGTCAAGTACGGGCACAATGGTCGATGCTGTTTGTGCCCATCACCCCCCTCGTGAACTTCTGGATTAGGTAGTTCTCCTCGTTGGTGCACTTGGCCGAAGAGATGGTGGCGAACTGCCTGCCCCGGTACCGGCTCAACCTGCTCGCCACCAGGTCCAGCGCCTCATCCCAGGTCGACTCGACGAACTGGCCGTTCTTCCGGATCAGCGGCTTGGTCAGCCTGTCCGGGGAGTTGACGAACTCGTAGCCGAAGCGCCCCTTGACACACAGGTTCCCGTGGTTCACCGGGCTCTCCGGCGCTCCTCTCACGCTGACGATGGTATCGCCCCGCACACCCAGGTAGATCTCACACCCAACCCCACAGTAGGTGCACACTGTCTTGACCTCGCGGGCCGGCCGATGCTCCTTCTTCGCCACCAGCGCCCCCGTTGGGCAGCTCTCGATGCAGCTCCCGCACGACTCGCAGGTGGTTTCTAGCAGCGATCCACCCGGTCCCACGGCCGTGGCTACCCGATACACGAAGCTCAATGCCCCAACACCCCTCACGGTGCTGCAGATCCGGTCGCAGCGCGCGCACGCGATACACTTGTTGGGGTCCCGCTCGATGAAGGGGTGTGACCTGTCGAGCGGGTAGAGCGCACGGTCCTCCCTGAACGGGGGCGGCGTCACCTGGTACTCGCCTGCCAGATCCCGCAGGTCGCAGTCGAATCGGGCCTTGCAGCCGCACTCGAGGCATCGTTCGGCCTCCCGCCTGACGGCCTCCTCGCTGAAGCCCAGCTCGATCTCCTGGAACCCCCTGAGCCTGGCATCCAGAGGTATCTTGGGCATCGGCTCCCGTGGCTTCTGCTCCGCATGCGCAAACTCCAGCTTCCCCGCCAGCTCCTTCAGATCCCCACGCTGGTGGAAATAGGGCTGGCGAGCGTTCTCGATCGGCTCCCCCCTGAGGTACCGATCGATGGCCAGCGCCGCCTTCCGCCCCGCTGCGATCGCCTCCACGGCCGTGGCGGCTCCCGAGACGCAGTCACCGCCCGCGAAGACGCCCTTCATGTCCGTCTGCCAGCTCTCAGGGTCGACCACAATGGTGCCACCCCGCTCGGTCCTCAGATCCGCCTCGCCCGCCAGCGGTGACGCCTCCGGCCGCTGCCCGATGGCGGCGATCACCGTATCCACGGGGAGGACGAACTCGGATCCCGCCACTGGCTCCGGCCGGCGTCGCCCACTGGAGTCCGGCTCGCCCAGGGCCATCTGGATGCACTCCAGCCCTCCGACCCTGCCATCGGCCTCCAGCACTCGGATAGGCGCCGCCAGGAACTTCAGCCTGACGCCCTCCTCCTCAGCCTCCTCGATCTCCCACGGCGAGGCTGGCATCTCAGCCCTCGAGCGCCGGTAGACGATTGTTACATCCTTTGCGCCCAGGCGCACAGCCGTCCGGGCCGCATCGATGGCGGTGTTGCCCCCGCCCACCACCGCGACGCGATCCCCCAGCTGCACCGACTTCCCCGCCGCCACGGCCCTGAGAAACTCGATGCCCGCCAGCACGCCCGGAAGGTCCTCACCGGGCACCTGCATCTTGGTGCTCTGGTGAGCACCTATGGCCAGGAAGACAGCGTGGAAGCCGTCGTCCAGCAGCCCCTGCACGGTGAAATCGACGCCAAGACGGCGGTTCACCTCGATGCTGACACCCAGCTCGGTGATCCGCCCGATCTCCTGGTCCAGCACCTCCTGAGGCAACCGATAGTCCGGAATACCGTAGCGTAGCATGCCGCCCGGCTTCGGTAGGGCTTCCAGGATGACCACATGATGTCCCTTGAGTGCCAGGTAGTAGGCCGCCGAGAGGCCGGCCGGCCCCGCTCCCACCACCGCCACACGGTAGCCGCTGGATGGGGCGATATTGGGCTTGATGTGGTCCGGATGGGCCATCTCGTAGTCGGCCACGAACCGCTTGGCCGAGCAGATCGCTACAGGCTTGTCAATGAGGTTCCGCCGGCAAGCCTGCTCGCAGAAGTGAGGGCAGATGCGACCTATGACCGCCGGCAGCGGTAGCTTCTCCTTGATCAGATCTACGGCTTCACGGTAGGCCCCGCGCGCGATGAGGGCGAGGTACCCCTGCACGTCGATGTCTGCCGGACATGCCCGCTGGCACGGAGCGACGCAGTCGCCGTAGTGGTCGCCCAACAGATCGCCGAGTCGCTTCTTCCGCGCCTCCACGACCCGCTCGCTGGCCGTTTCGATGACCATCCCATCCGCAACCGGTGTGGTGCAGGAGGTCACTAGCCCGTATCCCTCCACCTCCACCACGCAGAGGCCGCAGGAGCCATGCGGCTTGAGCTGTGGGTCATCGCATAAGGTCGGGACGCTTATCCCGTTGTCCCGACACACCGATAGAATGCTCTGCTTCGGGTCGGCCTGCACCTCTCGCCCGTCCACCACCACCGCGATCTTGGTGCGGTACGCGGATGGAATGGCCGGCCCCGCGAGGATGGTGCCCTTGGCGCCACCCGGTCCAACTCCGGATCCCGACATGTTGCACCTTCTCAGGAACTGGGTAGGCGGGAACGCCGGACCGGCGTCCCCTGGGGTTGCTTCTGGAGAAACAGGGGCGGCCGCATGGCCGCCCTGAAGTCCCTGCTTTCAGACTCTCGCCGCCACCTTGGCCCGCACGTACTCGTCGATGGCGGCCGCCGATCGCTTCCCGGCGCCCATGGCGGAGATCACCGTCGCAGCACCAGTCACCACATCTCCGCCAGCGTAGACCCCCTCTTTCGTGGTCCGTCCCGTCACCGGATCGGCCACAACCGTGCCGTGTCGGCTCACCTCCAGACCAGGCGTGCTTCTCGGCACCAGCGGATTGGGGCTGGTTCCTATGGCCATGATCACCGTGTCCACATCCAGGACGTACTCAGAGCCCGGGACCGGTATCGGGCGTCGCCTCCCGCTGGCGTCTGGCTCTCCCAGCTCCATCTTCTGGCACTCCAGGCCACGCACCCAGTTGCTTTCGTCCGCCAGAATGCGTATCGGGTTGGTCAGCAGATGGAACTCGATGCCCTCCTCCTCCGCGTGCTCCACCTCCTCCAGCCTGGCCGGCATCTCCGCTCGCGAGCGTCGGTACACGATGGCCGCCAGCTCGGCACCTAGCCGCTTCGCCGTGCGGACGGCGTCCATGGCCACGTTCCCGCCGCCCACCACCGCCACGCGCTTTCCTCGAATGATGGGGGTGTCGTAGTCCGGGAATAGGTAGGCCTTCATGAGGTTGCTACGCGTGAGGTACTCGTTGGCCGAGTAGACACCATTGGCGTTCTCCCCGGGGATCCCCATGAAGCTGGGTAGCCCCGCACCCGTGCCTAGAAACACGGCGTCGTACCCGAACTCCTCCAGCAGCTCGTCCACGGTGAAGGCCTTGCCGCACACCATGTCGCAGAGGATCTCCACTCCTAGCGACTTGACGTATTCCACCTCGGCCCGCACAATGTGCTTGGGCAGGCGGAACTCGGGGATGCCGTAGCTCAGCACGCCACCCGGCACATGGAGAGCCTCGAAGATAGTGACCTTGTGCCCCATCCTGGCGAGGTCGCCGGCCGCCGTGAGGCCGGCGGGCCCGGCACCAATTATGGCCACCTTCCCGCACCCGGGACGAGGGAGCGACGCCGGATCCAATCTCTCCGTCCCGTTCTTCCCATTCTGCGCCAGCGCCCAGTCAGCGACGTACCGCTCCAGACGGCCGATGGCTAGCGGCGCACCCTTCTTGCCCAGCAGGCACCTCGACTCGCACTGCGTCTCCTGCGGGCACACCCGACCACAAATGGCGGGTAGGTTGTTCTTTCTCTTGAGGGCGACCACCGCCGCCGCCAGGTCGCCCGACCTCAGGGCAGCGATGAACTCGGGGATGTCCACGTTCACGGGACACCCCTCCGTGCAGGGGTGATTCTTGCACTGCAGGCACCGCTGGGCCTCAGCGAAGGCCTGCTCCTGACGGTATCCTAGCGCAACCTCGTTGAAGTTCCTGCTCCGCTCCTCCGGGTCCTGCGCGGGCATCGGCTGTCGATTGAGATCGATCTTAGCCATCAGACCCGCACCCCCTTCCCTTCACGCTCGGATGCGCACCGGGAGCACTGCCACAGCTCCATGGCCAGCTTCTCGTTCTCGCGATAGATCTGGTTTCGGGCCGCCAGCTCGTCCCAGTTCACCAGATGCCCGTCGAAGTCGGGACCATCAACACAAACGAAGCGGGTCGCACCGCCCACCGATACCCGGCATGCCCCGCACATCCCAGTTCCATCCACCATCACCGGGTTGAGGCTCACTATGGTGGGTACATTGAAGGGCTCAGTGGTCCTCGATACGAACTTCATCATCGGGATGGGGCCAATGGCTACCGTCCTGTCGATCACCCCCGCCTCGCACAGCTCCTTCAGCGGCTCCGTCACCAGCCCCTTCCGGCCGTAGGAGCCGTCGTCCGTGGTGACGATCAGCTCGTCGCTGACGGACCGCATCTTCTCCTCCCAGAAGATCAGATCCTTGCTCCTGAACCCGATGATGGAGACGACCCGGTTCCCTGCCTCCTTCATCGCCCGTGCGATGGGATAGATGGTCGCGGTGCCGAACCCTCCTCCCACGCAGCAGACGGTGCCAAACCTCTCTACCTCCGTCGGAAGCCCTAGTGGTCCCACAAAGGTCTCCAGGCTATCACCCACCTGCAGGGTAGCTAGCTTCGCACTGGTCTTGCCCACCTCCATGAACACGACGGTGACCGTGCCCTCTTCCCGATCGTAGTCGGCGATGGTCAGTGGGATCCGCTCGCCGGGCTCGTCGATGCGGAGAATGATGAACTGGCCTGCCAGCGCCTTGCGTGCCACGAAAGGGGCAGCCACACGGAAGAGATGGATGCGGGGAGCGAGATCCTCGCGGAAGACGATGCGATACATTGGCAGAACTCCTTCGTATGCATCCGGTTTCCATTCGGCCCCGAATGGAGGTCGCTAACCGGAGCTTCGCGCCTTCGCCACGCGGTTCGCGATCAAACCAGCAGTCGCACCTGCTCCCACTCCGTTGTCGATATTGACCACCGTCAGTCCGGGGGAGCAGGTCTGAAGCATGGACATGAGGGCGGCGGTACCCTGGCCGCCGAGCCCGTACCCCACTGACGTGGGCAGCCCGATCACCGGGACATCGACCAGGCCAGCGACCACCGACGGGAGCGCCCCGTCCATCCCAGCCGCCACAATCAGGACATCGACCTTGGAGTCCTCCATCAGGGAGCGTAGCGGCTCGAAGAGCCTGTGGATGCCAGCAACCCCGACGTCGTACACGGCATAGGTTTCGCAACCCATCTCGGCCGCGACGATCCTGGCCTCCTCGGCGACCGGGACGTCGGACGTCCCGGCGGTGATGACCCCCACACGTCCACCGCGCCTGGGCGTTTGGTAATCGTGTCTCCGGATCACCACCATGCGGGAAGGGTGGTGCTCGGAAAAGGCGTACTCCGCGAACTCGGCCTGCAGCTTCACCAGCAGGTTCTCGTCCACTCGGCTCACCAGGACGCGCCCCGTGCGCTCCAGGAACTCCCTGCAGATGGCCAGCACATCCTCGTGCCGCTTGCCCTGAGCCATGATAACCTCGGGAACGCCCTTCCGATCCTCCCGCGCCAGGTCTGGCCTGGCGTACTCCAGTGGAGGGGGCGGCATCTGGGCCCCTTCCTCCTGTGGCGACTTCCTCCCGCCCTTTTCGTTTCGCGCCATGATCCTCTTAGACGAGCACTAACAATTAGCCTTGTTGCCCACTACGAGCCATCCGACGGGGGATTATACCCGACGCAACCCTCCCCCGCAATCGCGATCCGCCTCTCTTACTGAACACGAATGCCCGCTATCCGCTCCAGCGGCTCCACCAGCGACACCATGTCGTTCCTGGCGAGCCCTAGCCCCACACCCTCGTCAAAGACCTGCTCCGCCACGGCCCCCATGAGCAGCCTGCAGGACAGCTCCTTCGCCAGCCTGGTGATTAGTCCCAAGTCCTTGCTGAGGATGCCCACGTCCGTGGCCGACCCGAACGCTCTCTCCAGCACCATCGGCACTGTGCGATTGAACATGGCACTAGCCCCGAAGCTGGAGCCGATGACGTCTAGGAGAACACGGGGGTCTGCCCCAGCCTTCACCCCAAACACGAGGGCTTCCAGGGCTGCAACGGTGTGGATCCCTACCAGCAGCTGGTTGGTCAGCTTCACTACGCTGCCTATCCCTGGTCCTCCCACCAGCACCACCTTGCTACCCATGGCATCCAGCACGGGCTTGGCGCGCCGAAACACCTCCTCGTCCCCTCCCACCATGATGGTGAGAGTCCCGTCCTCGGCCCGAGGAACCCCGCCACTGATCGGCGCATCCAGAAAATGGGCACCTCTCTGAGCAGCTGCCTGGTGAAGCTTTCGGCTGGTGGCCGGGCCGACGGTGCTGTGATCCACGAGGATCTGCCCTGGCTGGGCAGCGGGGATCAACCCCGCCGCGCCCAGATAGACCTCCTCCACTGCCTCCGGCGTGGGAAGACAGGTCAGGACCACCTCGGCACCCCGCGCCGCCTCCTCGGGCGACGTGGCCGGTATCGCACCGATGGCGGCCATCTCGCCCACCACCCCCCTGCTTCGGTTGTGGACCGTGAGCTGAAACCCCTTCCTGAGAAGGTTAGTGGCCATGGGTCTCCCCATCTTTCCGAGGCCGATGAACGCAACCCTCACCTCTCCACCTCCATGTCCCGTGCGGAACTGTCCCTCTCGCGATTCTATATCATCGCCCCTTGCCATGCCGGACCGCGCTGGGTCCTCCGCAGGGTCTTTCAGTTCTCTAGGGTCGCGGCTGGGCCGCACCAACCCGACATCTCGAAGACGGCGTTTCAGCGATCAGAGTGGTCAACCTCGGACCCTCGTGGGCTGCCCACCGCCCGTGAAACCAGTCGCCAAGAGAGAAGTGGAAGGCCTCTGTGCGCCGGGGTGTCTCCGATTGTTTAAGGCAACGGGAGACCTAGCCGCGGGAGCGCTGGCCTCCGGCCCGCCCATGGTCGGAGGACGCGCTCGCGGCGGCGGTTGGAGCGGCCAGTTTCGGCCCCTCGTGGGCGGCCCACGGCCCATCAAACCGAGTCGCCGAGCGAGAAGAAAAAGGCCCTGGGGTCCTCCGGGCCCTCGGCATCGGAAGGGGACAACATCCGCCCTATTGACCGACAGTCAACCAGGAGACAGACACCTAATACCAGGCATTCAACAAACCTGGTATCATCTCCCATCAAGCGGGTCTCGGGCCCGTCCAGATGGGTCGGGATGGCCAGCACCCGCATGGGCGCGTGCACTATTCCGCAGTCTTTCTGCACCACGGTCCGCTCCCACGGGGTGCGAGCGGGCCTGCGTCCAGCCAGCCTGCTCCGACTGCCACCGGGCCGCACCGCCGGCAGGAAACCGATGGCAAAGAGCCGACTGGCTAGCGGAGTGCGGTAGAGACTGACGTTTTGTGGAGGGGTTCAGTGGGTCGTTGGGTTTCCATGGCCGGAAGGGAAGGCGGCACCGTCCCCGCCGTGGTCCTGTCGCCGGGGTTCTCGGCGGATCACCTGGCCTTTGCCGCCACCAACGCCGGGGTGTTCCGGTCTCGAGATGGGGGCAGGACCTGGGAGCCCCCCAAGTCGCCCTTGGATGCCTTTTCATCCCAATCCATCGCCATCTCTCCGACCTTTGGACAGGACCACACCCTGTTCGCGGGATCGGCAGATGGTGGTGTGTACCGGTCCACGGACGCGGGGGAGAGATGGGCCCTCTGGGCGCGGCTAGGACAGGGCTCCGGGGTGGTGGCACTGGCCGTCGCCCGGGAGGAGTCCGGGCTCACCATCGCGGCTGCTACCCTTGGCGAAGGGCTCTTCGTTAGCAAGACAGGCCGCGAGTGGAAGGCCTGCAACTCAGGGCTTCCAGACCTATCCATCGTAGCACTTGCCCTGTCCCCGGACTTCCCGCGCGATGGAATAGCCTTCGTGGCCACGGAACGCGGCCTTCATGTCACCTCGGACGGGTGCCGGTCCTGGAAGCAGGTGTGGAGCGCTGGAGAGAACGACGGGGTCCAGTGCATCGCCATCTCTCCGGATTTCCCGGTCGATGGTACCGTTCTGGTGGGAACCGAAAGGCAGGGGGTCATGATGTCCACCGATGGCGGGTCCACATGGCTTCCTGCCGGCTCTGGTCTGCCCGACTCCTGCGTCAACTCCCTGGTGGTGTCGCCGGACTTCCGACGGGACCGCACCGTAATCGCGGGAACAGGTGCAGGCTTGGCCATCTCCACCGATGGCGGCCATGCCTGGCGCGCCGTCGCCGCCGAGACAGAGATGATCCTCGGGCTGGCCATCGCTTCGGGAGAGGAGCGAGTCGCCATCGCGGGGCTGGTTGGGGGAGGAGTCCTTCGATCACCCGACGGTGGGATCCATTGGGAGATAGCCAACACCGGTCTGGAGGCGTCCTACCTGTCGGGCGTGGTTTTCAGCCCTGATTTCGAGACTGACGGGGTTCTTTTCGCCTGGGGCCTTTCCGACGGGGTTCTCAGGTCGCTGGATGGTGGCCGGAGCTGGCAGCCGTCCACTGCCGGGATCGAAGGCCTCACCCTCTCGGCCCTGGCCGTCTCGCCAAGCCACCCCTGGAATGGGGTTGTCCAAGTTGCAACTTCATCAGGCATCTTCAGGAGCACCGACCGAGGGGAGAGCTGGAAGCCACTGGGGCTGAACGACCGAACTATCGGCTTGATGGCGATTTCGCCTCTCTTCGCCGCGGATCCCACCATGGTGGCGACCTCCGGGCGCGATCTGTTCTGGTCTTCGGACGGAGGTTCTGAGTGGAACCGGCTGGAGCCACCTGCCGACGACGAGAACCCGGTGGCAGCGGAACTGGCCGTTGGCCCGGAGGGAGGCCGCACCCTCCTTCTGGCTACCTGGCGGGAGCCCACCTACTATCGGCGCGGCCGGGTCAGGGTGTGGCAGCGACTTCTGCCTGGCGAGGGATGGAAGCTGGTCTTCACCAGGGATTCCGACAGCAGGGTGGTCGCGCTGGCCGTGCCCGACAGCTTCCGGGAGGACGGGAAGTTCTTCATAGGCAACGGGGAGGCGATCTACCATATCGCCCCGGATGCCCAGGAGCGGACCCGGGAAGGGGTCAGGCCCATCTGGCTTCCGTCGTGGGTCGGCACCCGAAGCCACCCCGTGGTCTCCCTGGCTGCGGCCAGCCGGTTCTCGATCAATCACACCCTGGTTGCAGGTGGGGGCGATGGAGTGCAGATCTCCAGCGACGGGGGGCTCCGCTGGCAGCGAGTCGGCGATGTCCCCGGCGGGCGACCCGTTGTGGCCGTTGCGGCCTCTCCCGGCTTTCCGGATGGCGGCAGGCTCTTCGCCCTCAGCCTGGGCGGGCGGCTATGGAGATGGGAGGAAGAGACCAGTTAGGGCACGGGATCACGCGCCGCGTGCTTCCGGCACCCGCCATCGCTCCATCCCGGGGACGAAGAAGAAGAACAGGAATATCCCCACCGTGATGACAAAGTCGCCCACGCTCAGGATGGATGGCTCTTTGAAGGGCATGGGGACCGATATCCGATCGCCCAGGAGGCTGAGCGGGGTGTCCGGCCTCATCAGGGCGAAGGTGGACCACTCGCCGCGCCCCTCCGGCTCCACCAGGGCCTGGAGCTGCCCGGCTGCGGCCGCCTCCTTGGGGTCGACCGGCATCTGCCCGCCGTTGGCGCCGATCACCAGCGCGTTGAGCATGAGGCCTAGCCCGATCACCGAGATGCCGAGGATCCTCCGGTTGAACCAGGCGAAGATCACCACCATCAGAAGCGAAAGGACGTAGAGCAGCCCGCCCAGCGGGGGAAGCCCAGGGAACGGATGGCTGCTGAGCATCGGGTAGATGGCGCCGGGCACGAAAAGAAGCCGAATGGCGATGGCAGCCCAGAGGACCCCGACAAGGCGAAAACGGAGATCCAGTAGCCGGACTAGAGGGCGCCTTGCGGCCAGAGCCAGTAGGAAACATGCCAAGGTCACCATGGTGAAGTACATTCGTCTCTCCCTGAGTGCCGAGGGCCGACTGTCCGTGGGAAACCGCCCCCGCGCCTAGCCCTCTGGTGCTAACTGCTCACGATCTGGCGGGCAGCAGCTCTCCATCCAGCCGGACACCCGACTCCTTGAGAACCTCCACCAGCACCCGCACTACCTCGGGATCGAACTGAGTCCCGGCCGCCGCCCACAGTCTCCTCACTGCCTCGGCCGGCTCGAGGGCCTTCCGGTAGACCCGATCGGAGGTCATCGCCTGGTAGGCGTCGGCCACATGAATGATCCTCGCCCCGATGGGGATCTGAGACCCGGTCAGCCCCTCGGGGTACCCGGTTCCATCATAGTGCTCGTGGTGATAAAGAACCAGGTCCACGCCGGGACGGAACAGGGAGAAATACCTGAGAACGTTGGCCCCTCCCAACGGGTGCTTCCGCATCATGACCCACTCGTCGTCGGTGAGCCCGCCAGGCTTGTTGAGCACCATGTCCGGGGTGCCCATCTTGCCTATGTCGTGGAGCTGGCCAGCCAGCTTCACCATCTCAACCTCCTCGAGCCGCAGCCCCAGCTTGGTGGCAATCTGCGCTGCCAGGCGTCCCACCTCAGTAGAGTGCTGGTAGGAGTAAGGGTCTCGGGACTCGACCATCTCGGCCACCGCCACCAGCGCCCTCATGGTCTCCAGACGCAGCTGGGACGTTGTACGGGAAGAGAGGTAGACCACCGCTATGGGAAGGACGAGCAGCACCATGCACAGGGGGTTGATGATCCAGAGGAGCGCGCCCACCAGCCCGATATCGAGGGTTGCCGCCTGCTCCAGCACCATCTGGCGGAAGCTGCGCCGCCAGACATCGATCATCCTGGTGCCATCCACCATGGCCACTATGGCGCCGACGAGAACCTGGTTCAGTACGAAGTAGGCAGCCAGGGCTGCCGCTATGGTCGATATCCCTTGGGGAGTGGAGACCATCCTCACCAGTACGTACTCGCCCGATGGCACATCCTCGAGAAGCAGGCCCGCAACCCCCACGGAAAGGACGTACTGGCCGGCGTTGAAGGCCCCCTTGTAGAGCGGCTTTCGGCGCCACAGGTCGGCGGCGAGGATTGCGGCTCCTCCCACCAGCATGGCGAAGGCGGGGCCGAAGAGCAGGATTGCCGCCATGTACACGGACTCGGACAGCGCCAGTTCGTTCCTGCTATCGTCGAAAAGGTGTGTCGCAGGAATGGTGATCGGGTGAAGCTCTAGAAAGAATGGGGCGACAGCGAAAAGGAGAGCGGTCAACCACAATCCTGGACCGCCGGCCGACCTATCGGCGAGGTTCGCTCCCGAAGTCAGCACATAGACGCCAGCCATCGCCGCCGCTGAGGCCAAGACGGCAGCAATGTAGACCTTCGCCACGATCGGCAGTCTGCGAGCCCTAGTATCCACAGAAAGCACCACGCCCTGGGCAAGCTAGCCCGGCGGCCAGAGAACCGCGGAGACCCTTCATCACCAATATCGGAGGAAGTTGGGAGAACTTTAGCCCGCGGAGGACCGGGGCTGCGCCCGGTCTACTCTGTCCATGAAGGCCGACCGCACGTGAATGGTACATTCCTCTTGGTCCGCTGCCAAGTCCCCCATTTGGGCTACCCAAGGCCCAGTCTCCATCGGCAGCGTCCATCAGGCCTCTCCAACGGGCGCGAGGCACGTAGTCGGTCCCCAGGAAAAGGTAGCCCGCCCCCCATCGGGACCAAATCCCCTCCGGAGGGCGGGTCAAGAGGCCTATCGACGATGGACATTTCTGCCGATAATTAATCGTGCGCTGGTCATCGTCGATTGGGAAACGCGCCCGGTGCTTCGGCAAAGGGTCGATGGTTCAGATCGGCCCTAGCCCCACCTGTTGCCCGCGCCGGCGGCGATGGCCAGCGCCGCCACCGTCATGGCCACATACAGCAGCCTGACCCACGTGTAGCGCCACTTGATCATCCTCAACACCTCCCTTCCTCGCAGAATGCGGGGGCAGAGGCCGGCCCGTGGCCTGCCCGAAACTGGGTTGGACCGATCCACGTTCCGCTGCCCCGGCTCCCTGCCCTCGAACCCATGGATACGATCCCATCCGCCCACCGGGGGACTCGCAGAGGAAGGATGGGATCGACGCGGAGACGGACCGATGCTGGGACGCCTGAAGGATAGGTGATCTTCAACCAGGATGCCGCTGCAGAATTCTAGCACAAATTCGGCAGTAGTCTATACCTATTTTTCGATGGTCGGTTGACGACCCAACATAATAGTCTCGAATAGGGCTGCCAGCAACCTCGAGGCAAGATGCCGTCCGTGAAGAGCCTAGCCGAGAGCATTCCGGGGCGGCGTCCCGACCTATGGTGTGCCGCCGCGAACGTACGACCGAGGGCCGGCATTCACTCGCCCCGACGGGGTGGGGCCGCCATCGTCCCAGTCCCGCTGGATGGTGACATAGTGCTCCTGCCAGGGGTCGCCTGGCATGCCGGTATGGGGTGTGAGATAGCTGACAGGGGTGAGGAAATGCGAGGTCCACTCCTCCATGGGGATGTATCGGTCCTCACCGAGCCAAGATCGACCGCCCTGATTGGGGTCCATGATGTAGACACCGAGGATCACGGCGTCGGGGTCTCGCGACGGATCGGCTGTCGCTTGGACTCCTCGCACCAGGACGTAGTGATCGCCGCGCCAGATGAGCGCCACGGACGGCTCACGGTAGTCGGGGCTGGCCAGCAGCCAGGCAACAGTTCGCGTGGCCTCCCATGGGTCATCGTAGATGAAGTGGTTGAACCCTCGATCATGGAGCCAGTGGTGAGCCGCCGACGCCACCGCAAAGGGGGACGCGTTCCACTCCTCCTCGGTGTAGCCCGCGTTATGGCTGAGTTCCCAGTCCCAGATCTCCCTCTGCACAGCTTCGCTATCGCCCAGCGACCTGCCCAGATCGAACTCTATCCAGCTCTGCAGATCGGCCGGGTCGCACCAGACGGCCGTCATCTGGCGATGGAATGGCAGGTCCAGGTCCAGATCGAACATGTCGGTCCCTGCCGGAGGCTCGGCCGGCACCAACCACTCGCCCTTGACATAGCCCACCCTGCCGCCATCCGTCACTCTCCACCACCCATCGTTGACGGGACCGGCCAGTAGGCGCAGTTGGGTCCCCGTAGGCAGGATGGACACCGCCGGATTGTTCGCTCCCGGTCCTCCCCGCAGGTTCAGGGCGTCCGCCACCACGACCGCTCCGCCACCCGCGGCCAGATCCGCCGCCATCGCCCCACGCGCTGGCGGCCATCCCACCAGGGCAAGCACTGCCAGGCCAAGCACCACCAACCGCAAGAATCGAAAAGCCACCATGGAACCTACCTCCATGGTGGCTCAGGATAGGCCGGGTGCCGGCCATTTGCAAGATGGTACGCCCTCTACGCGGCCATCTGCTTTTCCGCAGCACCACCGTTCGCCAGGGCACTGCACCGAGAGTGAGTGAGTTGGAGCTTGAGAAGATCCTCGATATCCAGGGCCTTCGGTATCGCCTCGGAGAGGCCGGGGTCGTCGGGAGACACACCCTCTCCACAGACGGAGCACCTCCCGCCGCGACGCAGGTAGAGCCAGAGGACCTGCCTCTTCCTGGCGAACTGAGACTTGTTCATCGGCCATCTACCGTCCTCTCCGCCGGCGCTCCCGCCGCGCCTTACCGACCCTCTTGAGCATTAGCCATACCACTGGGAAGCCCACCACGTCGGATGGACGCCCCGACGAGGACCGCCAACGACCTCTCAGCCTCTCCGTGCCGACATGGCCAGCCAGGCCGCCAGGACGACCAGGCCAACCAGCACCACGCCCCTGATCCCGTAGCGGCTAACTGCCGCCGAGACGAGCAGAATGCCAGCGGTCCACAACAGCGTGGCCATCCATTCGCGAGTATCGGCGCCTCCCATCCGCGCGCCCGCCACCGGGCCAGTACGCCCCATCAGGCCCCGGCGGCGGTCGTACTCGCTCCGTCGGTTCTGGTTGGATAGCACCTCGTAAGCCTCGTTCAGCAACGCCATCCGCCGGTTGGCGTCCGGTGACGGGTCCACGTCGGGATGGTACTTGGCCGCTAGGCGACGGTAGGCACCCTCTATGACCTCCCTCTCCGCCTTCGGCGACACCTGCAGGATGGCATAGTAGTCTGGCTCTTCTCTCATGCTCAACCCCGGGAAGCGGATCTGCATGGGGATCTGCCGCTGGCCTTCCACGCGACGCGTCGGTCCTTCCCCAGAGGACTCTACTGTAGCGAAGGCTGCAGCGCAAGGTCAGTTCATTACAGATGGCAAACCCTGCTACAATATCCAGGTAGCCACCAGCCTCCCGAGCTGTGAGGGGTGGCGAGTCCCCGGCTCATCGCACCATGCCAGCCGGGGGATCTTTCCACGGATCGCGAGAACAGCGTCCCAGGTAGATCCCGGATCGGCCCTTTCCCTCATGGCGAGGCATCCACTTGGACGCTCGAGTACGGAGTCAGGATGAGCATCAGCGAGAACAGCGAAGTAGCCAGGGCCGAGCGGGCCCGCCGGATGGCGAAGTGGGCCACCCTGGGCGCCGCCGCAGCGCTATTCATCGTTGGTGCCGTCTATTCCGGTGTGCTCTTTCTCAACAACAGCTACGCCGTGTCGGAACTGGCCAAGGACTCGGCAGGAGCTCTGGGGCAGAAGCTGGTAGGTTCGGAGTCTTTGCCCGCAGAGAGCGGAGGGAAAGAGCCCGGCCCCGGGCTCCCGGCAAAGGGAGCAGCCGACCCCCGATTCGCCTTTCTCCTCATGGGCTACGGAGGGGGAGGGCACGATGGAGCCTACCTCACGGACTCCATGATGGTTGTGATAGTCGATCCGGCTCAGAAGACGTTGACTCTCCTCTCGCTTCCACGTGACGCGTGGGTGCCGATCCTCTTCGATGGACAGAAGCCGGTCTACAGCAAGCTGAACACGGCCTATGCCTACGCCAGGGATAGCGGCCTCTATACGAACCGCCTGTCCAGATACAAGGGTAGCCAGGGCGCCGGCCTCCTCGCCGCAGACACCGTGTCCCGCATCCTGGGGATACCCATCGCCTATTACCTCGCCCTGGATTTCGCCGGATTCCGACAGGCCATAGATGCGGTCGGGGGGATCGACGTGGACATCCCCAACAGCTTCAGCGCCTGGTATCCGGCCAATGACGATCCATCCATCGACGACAGTTGGACGGTGGTCAGGTTCCGGAAGGGGATCGAGCACATGAACGGCGAGCGGGCCATCGAATACGCCCGTGCCAGGGAGACCATCGACAACATCAGCGAGGGCACGGACTTCGCAAGATCGCAGCGTCAGAGGCTCATCATGGAGGCTTTCAAGAGCAAGCTGATGCAGCCCGAGGGCTTGGTACACCTGCCTCAACTCCTAGCGGTGGCGGCCAGCCATGTGGACACCAACTATAGCCTGCCATCGGTGACCCAGCTGACCCAGCTGGCCATGGATTGGAAGAATGTAAGGTTCTTCCAGGCCGCGCTCACCAATACCAACTATTTGGCGGAGGCCACCGGGCCGGAGGGAGCTTACATCCTGGTGCCCGACAGCCCCGGTCAGTCTTGGGCCCCCATCCGGGCTGTAGTCCGGAGGCTCTGGGAGAACCCCGAGCTCGGGGTGGCAATGATGAACACCGAGGTGGCGGTGGAGAACAGAACCGGAGTGGCCGGTGTGGCTAGCCGCCTTGGCGATGCCCTGTCGAAGCTGGGCTACAGGGTTGGCACTCCAACCACCGGTACCGTTCGCCCCGATTCCCAGGCATTGGACCGAACGGACGGCAACGGGAGGCTTCTGATCGATCAGTTGGAGAGGGACCTGGGGATCCACTGGAGCCAGGTCACCACAGAGAAGAGCAGCAAGGGGGGCATCCTCCTGCAGATCGGGAGCGACGATGCCGCGCTCGCCGGGGTGTCCGTTCCGTCGGACGCCACGGCGCCCACCAGCTCTTATGGGGTGGCGCGTGCCGGAGGGTGGTCACCCGCCGCGCCCGAGCCCACCCCAACTGCGACGGCTTCGGCATCTCATTCACCCACGGCGGAGGGCTCGCCGATCCCTAGCGTGGTGGCGACGCCCCATCCAACGAGCCGCACACCCGTCGCCACACCCCCTGTGGCCCACACCCCCACCCCAGCTCGATCAGCCTCCCCAGTGCTGCCCACGCTCCCCGCGCCCACACCAGCCGCCACCGCGGCTCCAAGCCACCCAAGCCCCACCAACCCCAGTCCCACGTCGCGCCCGTGAGCTGGCAGAGCGAACCCTCAGCAAGAGCCACGCACCAGCTCCATCACGGCTTTCAGGTTCTCAAGCAGCACCCCTTCTGCTAGCCCAGAGCTGGTGCCGAAGATCAGTCCCCCGTCTCGCCAACCCACCGAGAGCACATTCTCTACCGCCGCCGCAAGCTGCTCTCTACTCCTCGGCAGCACCAGCTCCGAAAAGTCCAGGTTTCCCCAGAGGCAGAGGCGGTCCCCATAGCGTGCCTTCACCTGCGCCAGATCCATTCCTGCCGCCGCCTCGAGGCACTGCAGCCCGTCGAATCCTGCCTCCATCAGATCCGGTATGGCCTTCTCTAGGTTGCCGTCGGAATGGAAGAACGAGACCGCCCCGGCAGAATGGGCCGCCTCCACAACCCTAGACGCAGACCGCAGGAACCGCTCTCTCAGTATCGAGGGTGGGACCGCCAGGCCACGGCTGTGGGCAACGTCGTCGGCCATCAGAACACCCATAGCCCCCAGGTCGACCGCGCGCGCCACCAACTCGCGGTTCAACCGTTCCACCGCCAGCACCATTTCTTCCACCTGCTCCGACCCTCGGCCCACCGCCAGGAGGAACTGCTGCCATCCGAGCAGGCGCGCGCCCCACGTGAAGGGCCCATCCAGCATGACGAAGACGAAGAGCCGGCTATCCTCGACCCAGCGCAGCAGATCGGGCCACGAGGCGGTGTCAGGAGATGGCAGATAGCCCTCCAATAGGGGAGGGTGAAACCGGGTCGGCAGGCATACCAGGTCCATCCCGAGGGAGGTCAGGGCCGCCAGACGCTCCTCGAATCCGACGGCCTCAGCACCGACCAGGGCAGCCACCAGGACATCATCTACGAGGATCTCGCCGCACGGCACCCGGTCAACAGGCCTGTGCCTAATCGCGGAGAGAACCCTCTCCCTTGGATCCATGGCCGCCACCGGCATCTGCACCTCCCGGATCGATGAGCTCGCGCTTCAGCCATTCTACCCGATCCGGCGAACCTAGCAGCAATCCGATACCCTGCTAGGGTATAATAGCGGGCAACCGAACCCCGGGTTCCACCCGCCGTCTCCCCGTTGGGACGGCAGACACAACACTTCGGGAGGTATCTCATGGGTCTCCACAGCTGGCTGTTCGGTCCGAAGGTGGACGAGGTGGAGGTCACCGAGGTGCACACCCTCCTCGCCCAGGGCGCGGCACTGATAGACGTGCGCGAGCCCCACGAGTGGGCCGGGGGCCGCATCAAGGAGGCCCGTCTGGTGCCCATGGGCAACCTGGAACGCGAGCTCTCCAAGTGGCGACCTGACCGCCCGCTGCTGTTCATCTGCAGGACGGGCCGCAGGGCGGCCAGGGCGACCGACTGGGCCAGGGCCCGCGGGTTCAAGGCGATGAACGTCAAGGGCGGAATGGTCCAGTGGACCCGATCCGGCCTCCCCGTGAAAAGCGCCCGCAGGTGACATTAGTCCCTGTAGGAAAACCGCCCGGTCAAACGGGATGTCAGCGGCAAGACTGCCGCGCCCGTCCTCTCGGCATATTTCCAGATCGAGTCGTCATGGGGAGGGACAACCACTCACTGCGATAGATCGAGACCTGCAGGGAGGCGCAGACCGCTACCGGCTGTTGAGGCGCGATGAAGGTTGACGTGGTTCGAGGACCGGGGTATGATGCCACCAGCGGTCGGGCACGCCCCGGTCCGCTGTCTCCTCGACCGGGGATCGATGGCGAGCCGTATCGCCGGACCTGCCATCGGCCCGCTAACGGTCATCATCAACGGCGCCCCCCTGGAGTAGATGGAACCACAGGCTGCATGGAGTATTCGACCGACTGGAGGGTTGCCATGCACATGGACCAGGAACGGATCCGTTGCGCCTTCATCAGGGGCGGCACCAGCAGGGGAGCCTACCTGCTGGAGAAAGATCTCCCCCGCGATCCCGTCTTGCGGGACCAGGTGATACTGGCCATCTACGGGAGCCCAGACCCGAGACAGATAGACGGGATCGGAGGGGCGGACAGCCTCACCAGCAAGGTGGCCATAATCTCGCCGTCCGACCGCCCCGACGCCGACGTGGACTACACCTTCGGCCAGGTCAGCATCACGACCGCGTTGGTCGACTACAAGGGGAACTGCGGAAACATCTCCGCCGGTGTGGGGCCCTTCGCCGTGGACGAGGGGCTGGTCAAGGCCGTCGAGCCCATCACCAGAGTGCGCATCTACAACACCAACACCAAGAAGATCATCGTGGCAGACGTACCCGTGAAGGACGGAAAGGCCCTAGTGGAGGGGGACTGCGCCATCGATGGGGTCCCCGGAACGGGTGCGAGGATCATGCTGGACTTCGTCGACTCCGGTGGGGCCGTGACGGGGAAGCTGCTGCCCACCGGCAACGTCCGAGACACCATCCGGGTGGAGGATCGCAGCTACACCGTCTCCCTGGTCGACGCCGCAAACCCGGCCATCTTCGTCAAGGCGGCGGATCTGGGCATAAGGGGGACCGAGCTGGCATCCGAGATCGATGCCAACCCCTGGCTCCTGGCAGAGCTGGAGAGAATCCGCTCCATCGGCGCGGAGATGATCGGTCTGGTGCAAGACCACCGCGACGCCACGAGGCTGAGCCCAGCCGTGCCCAAGGTCGCCTTCGTGTCCCCTCCTCAGGAGTACAGGACCTCGAAAGGTGATGCGATCCAGCCTCAGGATATCGACCTGACCGCGAGGATCATGTCGATGCAGAAGGCCCACAAGGCTTACGCCGTCACCGGCGCCATCGTCACCGCCACAGCCGCCAAGATACCCGGCACCGTGGTCAACGACTGCTTCAGGCCCAGAGAGGGGACCGATTTCGTCAGGATCGGTCACTCTTCGGGCCGGCTCGCCCTGGAGATCGTGGTAGAGCCCCGGGGCGACGGCTGGTTCCTGAAGCGAGCGGCGCTGGAGCGGACGGCCAGACGCATCATGGACGGCTTCGTGTACGTCCCGAAGAGCAAGATGAGCTAGAGAGCCGAGGAGCAGCCAATGCCCTATCCAGAATCGATGCGCCCCTCCCTCCGGCTGCTGGAGGCCACTCGCCCCCAGCGGATGAGAGAGGCCTTCCCCAGGATGAGCCCGGAGGAGAAGACGGCACTTCTCGAGGCCTTCCATCCCGACTTTCGAGCCGACGGCATGAGGGAGATCCGCGTTGGGCCAAACCGGGGAGATCACACCCCCCACGAGTTTGCAGACCAGCTCGAGGCCAGGAGCCGGATAGACCCTGATCAGATCGACCTGGAGAGGATAGACCACGACGTGGACGTCCTGGTGATCGGCGGCGGGGGCGGCGGAAGCACGGCAGCGCTGATCGCCCAGGAGCATGGCGCCAGGGTGCTCCTGGCCACCAAGCTCCGCCATGGTGACTCCAACACCACCATGGCGGAGGGCGGCATCGCTGCGGCAAGCCATCGACATGACAGCCCCTACCTCCACTATTTGGACACCATGGGCGGTGGTCGCTACATGAACAAGCCGGAGCTGGTGCAGGCCCTGGTCATGGACGCCCCCATCGTCCTGGACTGGCTGCTGAGGCTAGGGGTGATGTTCGACCGAGAGCCCGACGGCACCCTCATCTGCTCGCTGGCCGGGGGGCAATCGCGCAAGCGTATCCACTCCGCCAAGGATTACAGCGGTCTGGAGATGATGCGGGTGCTGCGGGACGAATGTCGAAACCGGGGGGTCCCAGTACTGGAGTTCTCCCCGGCCGTCGAGCTGATCGTCGACGAGCGGGGCTGCTGCGCAGGCGCGGTCCTCTACAGCTTCGACACGTCACGCTATCTGATCGTCCGTGCACGAACGGTCGTGCTGGCAACCGGGGGGATCGGTCGCCTTCACATCCAAGGATTCCCGACCACGAACCACTATGGCGCCACGGCCGACGGGCTGGTTATTGCCTATCGCGCTGGAGCGCGACTCCTCTATATGGACGCCATACAGTACCACCCCACCGGGGCTGCCTGGCCCGAGCAGATGCTCGGCTGGCTCTGCACCGAAGCACTGCGCGGGACCGGGGCACACCTGGTGAACGTGGAAGGGAAGAGGTTCATCAACGAACTGGAGACCCGTGATGCCACCTCTTCCGCCATCATCCGAGAGGTCGACCACCGTGGGAAGGGAGTCCGAACCCCGGCCGGCAACCACGGGGTCTGGCTGGACACCCCAATGATCGACATGCTTGGCGGGGAAGGGAAGATCCATAGACTGTTCGCCGGCTTGGAGCGGCGCTTCAAGAGCTACGGGATCGACATGACTCGCGAGCCCCTTCTGGTCTACCCTACCCAGCACTATCAGAACGGGGGAGTCGAGATGGTGGACGCCGAGGGCCGCACCACCGTGCCGAACCTCTTCGTAGCGGGCGAGGTGGGTGGAGGTGTCCAGGGCCGCAACCGGCTGGGGGGCAACTCCCTAGTGGACATCTTCGTGTTCGGGCGGCGCGCGGGCAGGGCTGCAGCCCTCCAGGCCAAGGAGGTCGAGCCGGCCCGCCTCACGCTGGACCACGTCCGGGAGTATCACAGGCATCTCTCGGAGGCCGGCATCCTGAACGGCAGGGTCTCGCCGCTCCTGCTGCCCGACTACACGACGGTCCAACCAGCATCTGGCGCCAGATCTTGAGCATCGATGACGAGGCGGTTTGTGGTGTCCCCAAGCCTCACTTTCTCTTCCTGTAACGGGAGGCAACTCATGGCTCAGGGCACAGACCTGAACATGATCCCCATCTACATCATGGGGAAGCTCCATTACGTGCCCGAGGGGCTTACCATCATGCGCGCCATGGAGCACGCGGGCTACAGGCTGGTCAGGGGAGTCGGCTGCAGGGGAGGCTTCTGCGGAGCCTGCGCCACGGTCTACCGGGTGGAAGGGGACCACCGGCTGCACATGGCGCTGGCTTGCCAGGCACTGGCCCTTCCCAATATGCATCTCACCCAGCTGCCCTACTTCCCGGCACGCAAGGCCACCTACGATCTGGAGGAGATCTCCGATCCCGCCATGGCCGCCATCGACCTCTACCCCGAGCTCGCCAACTGCCTCGGCTGCAACAGCTGCAACAAGGCCTGTCCTCAAGACCTCAAGGTGATGGAGTACGTTGCTGCCATGCTGAGGGGCGACCTCCGCGAGGCGGCCGAGCTCTCCTTCGACTGCGTGATGTGCGGTCTCTGCACCGCCCGGTGCCCCGCCGAGATCACCCAGTACCAGGCCGCTATGTACGCCAGGAGAGCCTTCGGGCGCTTTGCCAGTCCGCGCCCCGTCCATCTGGAGGACCGCCTCAAGGAGCTGGCCGAGGGTAGGTGGGACCAGGAGGTGGAACGGCTCACCCATCTCACCACGGACGAGCTGAAGGCGCTATACGTCTCTCGCGACATGGAGACCCCTACCGGCGGTTTCGCCAAGGCAGTCGGGTGAGGTGAAAAGAGTGACGACCGCCAGCGAGGGGCTGCCCCCACGGAGCGAAATCCTGGACCGGATCCTGGACCGAGTGCACCCACCAGTTGCGCGGTTCAGGATCATCTCGAACGGCCTGGCGCGAAACCACACCCTCAACACCACTGACGACCTCTCGGACACGAGGGCATGTCTCTCTTGCGGCAACTGCGTGGACGCCTGCCCGGTTGTCGCATCCAAGCCGGAGGGCACCATGTTCGTGCGCACATCGATGCTGCTGGAGAACGTGGTGGACGATGAGTGCCGGCGCTGCTACCGTTGCGTGGCGGCCTGCCCGCAGATCAGCCGCCCGCTGAAGGACTACGTTCGGGGCTTTCGAAGGATCGAACGCCTGTCCCACTGGGACGCCCTGGCCAGCTACCTGGTGCTGATGTCGACCGGGATTGCCATCAACCACTGGGGAGCCGAGCTCCCACCGGACCTTCGCACTGGCCTCGGTCTACTGCACCGGCTCTTCACCATCGGTCTCGTGATGGCTCCCATCATCCTCTTCCTTCTGGACCGACACCACTTCAACATGATCGGCCAGCGTGCGCTCCACTGGTCGCCATCGGATCTCCAGTGGTTCAGAGCGGTGTGGGATTGGATGGTGAGCGGGGGGAAGAAGGGTACCATCAAGCGCGGAGCCTTCAACCCTGGCCAGCGCCTATGGTACATCTACGTGCCAGCGGCCATTGTTATCTTCGCCGTGACTGGCATCGTCAAGTGGATAGGTCCTCAGATCGCGGGCGAGGAGCTGGTCAGGACCGCAACAGGGATACATGTGTCTACAGCCCTGCTGACGGACATCCTGCTGCTTCTACACGTTTACCTGAAGCTGATCTGGCCTGTATTGAGGGATGTAGCCAGGGGCACCCGACAGTACCTGGAGCTTGAAGGGCTGAGAAAGAAGACGGCCCTCTCCCGCTGAGTGGCACCTACGCTGGACGTGGTTGCGGTAGGGTCTGGCCTCCCCGCTGGCAGCCCATCTGCGGCCACTGTAGTGTAGGTCTCCTCCGCCGCACTGTCCCTGCCAGTCCCAGCTGGCGGAGCACTATCGTGGGCCCCGCAGCCGTATCACGTTCCAGGAGAGGCGCGGCAGGTAGGCCACCAATACACCATCGTCCACCCGCGCGCTCCCGGCGGCGCGGGGCACCACCCGCTCCGGCTCGCTGAGCGTGTTGGCATCCCGCGGCTCCCCCACCATCACCAGATGGTCGAGCACATGATAGCCCGGGAGGCCGCGTACGTCCCCCTCGAGGCGCAGGTCCGTGTCCGTGCCTCGGTTCACCGCGAAGAGGGTCACGGCCGCGGCGTCCGGGTCGTGGGTGGCCACCGCCTCCAGCAGGGGGACCGGACCCATCTCCCTGTCCTCGTAGGAGGGCGAGGTAGCCCTGACATCCAGAGCCACGCCTCGGCCGAAGCGCGAGGCGTGGTAGAAGGGGTAATAGATGGTCTGCCGCCAGCTGCCACCCCCGGTCACCGTGCGGATCGGAGCAATGACGTTCACGAGCTGGGCGAGACAGCCGATCTTCACCCTGTCAGCGTGCTTGAGAAGGGTGATCAGCATGCAGCCCACCAGGAGGGCATCCTCCAGATTGTAATCGTCTTCCAACAGGGGTGGGGCCACCTGCCATGGATCCTGGCGCCGATCAGCCTCCTTGGAGTGATACCACACGTTCCACTCGTCGAAGGCCAGAAACAGGGTCTTCCGGCTCCTCTTCCTCGCCTTAACCGCGTCGCAGATGGCGACCACCGAGGATATGAAGCCGTCCATGTTCAGAGACTTGGCCAGGAATGCCCTGGTGTCTCCCTCGGGGTTCCCGTAATAGCTGTGCAGGGAGATGTAGTCCACCTGCTCGTAGCAGAGGTCGAGGACGGTCTCCTCCCATTCCCCGAAAGTGGGCATCCCCTGGTGTGAGCTGCCGCAAGCAACCAGCTCGATCCCCGGGTCGATGCGGCGCATGGCTTTCGCCGTCTCGGATGCCAGCCTGCCGTACTCGGCTGCAGTCTTGTGGCCGATCTGCCAGGGTCCATCCATCTCGTTCCCCAGGCACCACGACCTGATCCCGTGGGGCTCTAGGGACCCGTTGGACCTCCTCAGATCGCTCCAGTAGCTCCCTCCAGGATGATTGCAGTACTCCAGAAGATCCACCGCGGCCTCAACGCCCCGGGTCCCAAGATTGACCACCAAAAGCGGCTCGGCATCCACCTTTCGGCACCAGGAAACGAACTCGTCGACCCCGATCTGATTGGTTTCCACGGAGCGCCACGCGGGATCCAGCCTGCGCGGTCTGCGGTCCCGTGGGCCAACCCCATCCTCCCAGCGGTATGCCGATACGAAGTTGCCTCCAGGGTAGCGAATGAGTGGCACCTTCAGCTCCCTGACCATCTGCATGACATCGCGTCTGAAGCCGTCCTCATCGGCTTCCTGATGGCCGGGCTCGTAGATCCCCCCGTACACCGCACGTCCCAAATGCTCGATGAAGGAGCCGTACAGCCGAGGATCCACATCCCCTATGCGCAGCTCCGGGTTCAGGGTGACGCGCGCAAGCGCTCGCTCGGTGCCCACTCCTCGCCTCCCCAACCACAGTCAGTGGCTCAAACAGCGTTAGACGGCTCGCCGTCCCACGAAAACAGCAGGGGCACGGCAGATCTCTTGACCCGGTCCGTGCCCCCTCTATCGTACATGGCTCTAGATCGACTTTGCTACCCCGCCAGGGCCCCACCTTTAGGGCAACAGAGTAGACCCCATGAGGTACTGGTCGCACTCGCGAGCGGCCGCGCGCCCCTCCTGGATGGCCCAGACCACAAGGCTCTGCCCGCGCCGTCCGTCTCCAGCCGCGAAGACCCCCTCCACGTTGGTGCCATGGCTCCCGCGCACGGTCTTGATGTTGGAGCGCTCATCGCGATGCACGGCCATCTGGGCTAGCAGACCGTCCTCCGGCCCCAGGAAGCCCATGCTCAGCAGCACCAGCTGAGCCGGCCACACCCTCTCGGTTCCTGGGATCTCCCTGGGGATCGGGCGGCCGTTGGCGTCGGGCACCCACTCTACTCGAACGGTGTGGACCTCCTTCACATGCCCGCTGCCGTCGCCCACGAACCTCTTGGTCATGGTGCAGTACTGCCTCGGATCGCTCCCCGCCACGGCTATCGCCTCCTCCTGGCCGTAGTCGGTGCGATGCACCCTGGGCCACTCCGGCCATGGGTTGCCGGGCTGGCGGCTCTCCGGCAGCCTGTCCAGGATCTCGAACTGGACGACGCTCCTGCACCCGTGTCTCAGGGAGGTGCCCACGCAGTCGGTGCCGGTGTCGCCGCCACCTATGACCACCACGTCCTTTCCGGCGGCAGAGAGATCGTCGTCCGGGTCCAGCGGGACCGCGCCTTCGTCCCCCGACTCCAGCAGCCGCCGGGTATTGGCCCGCAGGAAATCCACCGCGAAGTGGATTCCCTTGAGGTCTCGCCCCTCCACCGCGATGTCCCGCGGCTTGGTCGAGCCGATGCAGAGGACCACCGCGTCGAACTCGCTCATCAGCCTCTCTACCGGGAAGTCCACGCCTACCTCGGTGTTGGTGACGAACTGTATACCCTCGGCGGCCATGATCTCCACGCGCCGGCGCACCACCGACTTGTCCAGCTTCATGTTGGGGATGCCGTACATCAGCAGCCCGCCGGGGCGATCGGCCCTCTCGAAAACGGTTACCAGGTGCCCCGCCTGATTGAGCTGGTCAGCGCAGGCCAGGCCGGATGGTCCGGATCCCACCACCGCCACCTTCTTGGTTGTCCTTGTGGCAGGTGGCCTCGGAACGACCCACCCCTTCTGGAACCCGCGCTCGATGATAGCGTACTCGATGCTCTTGATGGTCACCGGAGGGTCGTGGGCGCCAAGGGTGCACGAGCCCTCGCACGGGGCGGGACAGACCCTGCCGGTGAACTCTGGGAAGTTGTTGGTCCTCAGCAGCCGCTGCAGCGCGTGCTTCCACAAGCCCTGGTACACCAGGTCGTTGAACTCCGGGATCAGGTTGTGGAGCGGACATCCAGCAGCCATCCCGTTCAGCAACGTCCCCGTGTGGCAGAACGGGACCCCGCAGTCCATACAGCGGGCGGCCTGCGTCTGCAGCTTCTCGTCGGGAAGGGAGAGGTGAAACTCCCTCCAGTCCAGTATGCGCTCGGTGGGTGCCCGGTCGGGCGGCACCTCCCGCTGAAACTCCATGAATCCCGTCGGCTTGCCCATCCTCTTCTCCTAACCCGCCTCCAGGTGCACCGGACCTACCCATCGGCGAGGCGCATGACCCCGCCCTAGGACGATGAACCTGAGGAGTGAGGCACCTAGTTCCCGCTGACTCGAGCCAGGTCCTTCTTGTTCAGCTCGAAGGCCACCATGATGGCCTCCTCCCCGCTGTAGCCCGCAGCCTCGGCCTCCTGGAAGGCCTGAAGCATCCGCTTGTAGTCCTTGGGCATCACCTTGACGAAGCGAGGGATCATCCGCTCCCAGTCCGCCAAGACCCTCCATGCCACCTCGCTGTCCGTGTACATGGCATGCCTGCGGATCAGCTCTTCCACCACGGGGAGATCCGACTCATCCATGCTCTCCAGATAGACCATCTCCTGATTGCAGCGGCGATGGAAGTCCCCGGCCTCGTCAAGCACATAGGCGATCCCGCCCGACATCCCGGCCGCGAAGTTTCTGCCGGTGGGACCCAGCACCACCACGCGCCCACCGGTCATGTACTCGCAGCCGTGGTCCCCCACCGCCTCCACCACAGCACGGGCACCGCTGTTCCTCACGCAGAAGCGCTCTCCGGCCTTTCCTCGGATGTACGCCTCCCCGCCCGTGGCGCCGTACAGCACCACGTTGCCGGTTATGACATTTTCCTGCGGCACGAAGGTAGATCCCTTCGGTGGGTACAGGATGATCTTCCCGCCCGAGAGTCCTTTGCCAAGGTAGTCGTTGGAGTCTCCCTCCAGAACGAGGGTGAGCCCCCTGGGGATGAAAGCCCCAAAGCTCTGGCCAGCCGACCCCTGGAAGTGGAGCCGAACGGTGTCCTCGGGTAGCCCCTCCCCGCCGTACCGCCTGGTGATTTCGCTCCCCAGAATGGTTCCGACGGCCCGGTTCGCATTCCTGATCGGCAAAGTCGCTGACACGGGCTCCTTGCGCTCCAGCGCCGGTCTGCACAGGTCCAGTAGCACGGTCCTGTCCAGCGATTTCTCCAGCCCGTGGTCCTGTGGGATCTGGCAGTACCTGCCCACCTCGGGAGGCACGTCCGGCTGATAGAGGATCCTGGAGAAGTCCAGACCCCTGGCCTTGTAGTGGTCCACGGCCGCCCGCATCTCCAGCCGGTCGGTCCGACCGATCATCTCATCCACAGTCCGGAAGCCGAGCTTCGCCATCAGCTCCCGCATCTCCTGTGCGATGAAGTACATGAAGTTGATCACATGCTCCGGCTTGCCGGCGAAGTTCTTCCGAAGCTCGGGGTTCTGGGTGGCGATCCCTACCGGGCATGTGTCCAGCTGGCACACCCGCATCTTGGTGCAGCCCATCGCCACCAGAGGCCCCGTTGCGAAGCCATACTCTTCGGCCCCCAGCAGCGCTGCTATCACCACGTCCCGCCCAGTGTTGAGCTGGCCGTCCGTCTCCACCACAATGCGGCTTCTCAGGTTGTTCAGCACCAGGGTCTGATGAGTCTCCGCCACCCCCAGCTCCCATGGCAGCCCGGCGTGTCGGATGCTGGATCGCGGTGCCGCGCCAGTACCACCGTCGTAGCCGCTGATCAGCACTACGTCGGCGTGCCCCTTGGCCACGCCGGCTGCGATGGTGCCTACCCCCACCTCGGAAACCAGCTTCACATTGATCCGCGCATTGGGATTGGCGTTCTTCAGATCGTGGATCAGCTGGGCCAGATCCTCGATGGAGTAGATATCGTGATGGGGCGGGGGCGAGATCAGCCCGACACCAGGAGTCGAGTTCCGCACCTTTGCCACCCAGGGATACACCTTCCTTCCAGGGAGCTGGCCTCCTTCTCCCGGCTTGGCACCTTGGGCTATCTTGATCTGGATCTCCTTGGCCGACACCAGGTACTCCATGGTGACTCCGAAGCGGCCCGAAGCCACCTGCTTGATGGCACTGCACCGCGAGTCTCCGTTGGGGTCTGGCAGATATCGTGCGGGGTCCTCGCCCCCCTCACCGGTGTTGCTCTTGCCACCGATCCGGTTCATGGCGATGGCCAGCGTCTCGTGGGCCTCCTTGCTGATGGAGCCAAAGGACATGGCCCCCGACTTGAACCGCCTGCAGATCGACTCGATCGGCTCCACTTCCTCGATGGGGATCGGCTTCGCGGCAAACTTGAACTCCAGCAGCCCCCGAAGGGTGCGGAGCACCCTGCTCTGGTCGTTCATCAGAGCGGCATACTCCTGATAGTCCCTGTAGCTGCCGGACCTGCAAGCCTTCTGGAGCTTGTAGACGGTCAACGGGTTGAAGCTGTGAGGCTCACCCTCGTGACGCCACTGGTAGAAGCCGCCCACGTCCAGGGTCCGATGCCTCGGCAAACGGGGCGGGAAGGCCCGCTCGTGGCGCATCCTGGCCTCCCTGGCGATCACGTCCAGGTCGATCCCCTCCACTCGAGAGGGGGTCCCCTCGAAGTACTCGTCTACAACGGATCTGCTCAGGCCGACCGCCTCGAAGATCTGGGCCCCGCAGTAGCTCTGTATGGTGGAGATCCCCATCTTGGATATCACCTTGACCACGCCCTTGACCGCCGCCTTTATGTAGCGGTACTCCGCCTGCTGGTAGGCCGTGTCGGCCAGCATTCCCTCGGCGATCATGTCGTCCAGCGTGGCTAGGGCCAGGTAGGGGTTCACCGCCGAAGCCCCGTACCCGATCAGCGTAGCGAAGTGGTGCACCTCTCTCGGCTCCCCCGACTCCACCACTAGGCTCACCCTGGTTCGGGTGCCCTTCCTGATGAGGTGGTGGTGAAGTCCCGACACCGCCAGCAGGGCCGGGATAGGCGCGAACTCCTCGTTCACGCCGCGATCGGACAGGATCACGATGTTGACGCCGTCCTCGATGGCTCGATCAGCAGCCTCGAACAGCGAGTCCAGTGCCCGCTTGAGCCCCTCGCCGCCCTCGGACGCCTTGAAAAGGGTGGGCAGGGTGACGGACTTGAAGCCGGGCCGTTCGATCAGCCTCAGCTTCGAAAGCTCGCCATTGGTCAGGATCGGCCTCTTCAGCTTTATCCTTTGGCAGCTCTCCGGACTTGGCTGGAGGAGGTTCCGCTCCGAGCCCAACAGAACCTCGGTGGAGGTAATGATCTCCTCCCTGATGGCGTCGATGGGAGGGTTGGTAACCTGGGCGAAGAGCTGCTTGAAGTAGTCGTACAGCATCTGGGGGCGTTCTGATAGCACCGCCAGGGGGACATCGTTACCCATGGAGCCCACCGGCTCGACGCCGCTCTGCGCCATGGGGGCCAGTATCATTCGGAGGTCCTCGTGGGTGTATCCGAAGGCCTGCTGAAGCTGCATGAGGGCCTCGTGCCCCATCTCGGCGCCTTCCAGGGACAGAATGTCGAAATCCCCACCCTTCCCGTGAACCGCAGCCCAGTCGAAAGCACCCGGTGTGTGCTCCTTGGCGCTCAGCAGCTGGTTGAACGGCACCGAGCGGCGGCCATCGACCCTGACACCCGGCAGCTCGTCCAGATCCACCATCTGCTCCTTGAGCCAGCGCTGGTATGGCCGGGCCGTCGCCATCTGCCGCTTCAGCTCATCATCGCTCACAATGCGCCCGGCCGCGGTATCCACCAGAAGCATCCGCCCCGGCTCCAACCGTCCCTTGTACAGCACCTGGTCGGCGGGGATGTCCAGGACCCCCACCTCCGATGCCATGACCACCAGGTCGTCCTTGGTGACGTAGTAGCGGGACGGGCGAAGCCCGTTCCGATCCAGCACAGCCCCAACGGTCACGCCATCGGTGAAGGCGATCGAGGCCGGGCCATCCCAGGGCTCCATCAGCGCGCTGTGGTACTCGTAGAAGGACCTCTTCTCCTCGCTCATGCTCTCGTGGTTGGACCACGGCTCCGGGATCATCATCATGACGGCGTGGGGCAGGGAGCGACCGGCGAGCACCAGGAACTCCAGACAGTTGTCGAACATGGCGGTGTCGCTGCCGTCGGGATTGATGACGGGCAGCACCTTGGGCAGATCCTCCCCGAAGAGTGGGGACTCGAACATCGCCTGCCTGGCGTTCATCCAGTTTACATTGCCCCGCAGAGTATTGATCTCGCCGTTGTGGATTATGTAGCGGTACGGATGGGCACGCTCCCAGCTTGGAAAGGTGTTGGTGCTGAAGCGCGAGTGAACCAGGGCCAGCGCCGTTTCCATGGAGGGATCCAGCAGATCCGGATAGAACTGCTGGAGCTGCTCCGACATCAGCATGCCCTTGTAGACAATGGTCTTGTAGGATAGGCTGCTGATGTAGAATTGCGATCCGCCGGGAACCGGCGGCGCGGCGTACCGTATCTCCTTCTCTGCCCGCCGTCGAATGACGTACAGCTTCCGCTCGAAGGCCATGTCATCAGCTAGTGCCCGGCTCCTTCCGATGAGGACCTGCCAGACCTGTGGCTCGGCGGCCCTGGCCGTCTTCCCAAGGGAGCTTCCATCCGTGGGAACCCTGCGCCAGCCGAGGACGGTCTGGCCTTCCTCCGCCACGATGTCCTCGAACCGCCGCCGGCAGCCCATCCGCTCGGACTCATCATGGGGCAGGAAGACCATGCCTACGCCGTACCAGCCAGGGTCCGGCAGCGCCTCCACTGCCGCCTCCGCTGACACCTTCCTGAAAAAGGCGTGAGGCATCTGGAAGAGGATGCCAGCACCGTCGCCGGTGTTCGGCTCGGCGCCGGTTGCCCCCCGATGAGTCAGGTTGAGAAGAACGGTCAGAGCCTTGCGAAGGACGTCGTTGGATTTTCTCCCCTTGACGTCCACAACGAACCCGATGCCGCAGGCATCGTGCTCGAATCGGGGATCGTACAGTCCCTGCCGGTGGTGAGGTTCGGAAAATCGCTCACCCTGCACAGTTGCCATCGCAGACCTCCGTCGATGGAACCAGGGTAGCCCTCTCTAACTGAAGGCTCCCACAACCTGCTGCGCTCCAGCCTTGTCACATCACCGTCGGCTGGGCCTCCAACGGCGAAAGGCCGCTTTCAAGAGGTATGCCCGCCCCGCGGGTCCTCCTGATCTCGATACGGTCAAGAGCCAGCAGTCGCGTTTCGATGGGGCGATCGCAGGCGCGAAGCGCCTATGGGGAGAAGTGAGGAGAGTCGATCGGAGCGGCTGTCATCGCCGATCGACCTGGTGCCCCGTCACCCTGGGCGGTGAACTGGGGCCACCTGATAGACGAGCCGACATCCCTGTCGTGCGATTCGAACCCGGTTACGGCGGATCCGACAAGCTCCTGGCAGCCGACTAAGCACCAACTTCTCCATGGCCCCAGTTTAGCAAAGAACTAGCCGCCGCACAAGCTTTGAACCGCCATTTGTTAATCTCCAGCGATTCTGACACCCCTCAACTGTTCAGCGAAAATGTCCTCCATGATGGAGACGGTGACGTTGAACGAGAGGGAGCAGAAGCGGTTGCTAGTATTGAAC
>Ga0315298_1000846_pt1 | contig 58542 bp, 52 predicted proteins | sample WHS_1_MG_FD_203077 | JGI IMG/M metagenome (GOLD analysis project Ga0315298, IMG submission 203077) | Extremophilic microbial mat communities from Washburn Hot Springs, YNP, Wyoming, USA - WHS_1_MG | ecosystem: Environmental > Aquatic > Thermal springs > Hot (42-90C) | place: USA: Wyoming... | reverse complement strand
CCATCTTTAAAAGTATGACAGGTTGGAGTCTATTCGATGATTGCTCCAAACTACAAAGTTTCAATAACGACTGCCCCGAAGGGGCCACCTCTTCCGGGCGAAGTCCCGGAAGAGGCGTAGATTCTTAGATGTTTAAATCTGAGAATTTATCTCTAACATTTTACAAAAAAGCCTCCCCTCCCCAACGTGGGAGGGGATTTAGAGAAGGGATGACTAAATTCATACCAAATCTCTTTGTCCACCCTCACCCTCCCCCATCGAAAGGGGGAGGGGATATATTTTTGAAATTTCAAATATTTTTGGTTAGATTTTCCTTTCGAATAGAGTAAAAAATATTTACTCCTTCCACTTCCCGATCCATTTGCCCTTGAGATTCTGGGTTATCTCCACGCCCTCTTGTTTTACCTTTATAACCCTTTCAAAGGTATCTCCTTTATAGACCCTTCTACCTTGGCCAGTTGTAGTGCCTTCTTGGATTTTTTAACCTCTATCACCCAGGTAAAAAAATCATCCTTAAACTCACTTTTTATGACTTTGCAGTCCTTTTCTTCTTGGGGAACACAATCTTTCTTTGTCACACATTGAGTCCATGTCCGCGGGGGCATCTTCATGGGCATTTTTGGGATTTCCATCGTCATCGTTATTTCCCAAAGCCCTTCCTTCATGTTGGAGCCTCCTGCCAGGACACTGCCTGAAAACAGAAATAAAGAAATAAAAAACACCAGAATAATAATTTTTTTACTCATCTCTTTCTCTTTTTGTTTGAGGTTTTTTGCTTTGTCCCTTCCCTTGATAATCATCTTCTTCTTAACTCCCCCTCACCCCCTCTTATTTAAGAGGGGGTTGGGGGAGTTATTTAAGGGTTATCTTCAACTATTGTTCTACCAGTTCCACCCTTCTATTCTTTGCCCTGCCTTCTTCGGTCTTATTCGAGGCAACAGGGGCAAGAGAAGCCACTCCGAACGCCCTCAGTCTGTCCGGTGAAATTTTATGTTTTGTCGTTAACTCCTTCACCACTGCATCTGCCCTTGCCTTTGAGAGTTTTAGATTGTAATCAAGAGTTCCCACATTGTCTGTGTGACCTACCACATAGAGTTTCAATCCCTTATTTTCTTGAAGGAGTTTTGCAATCTCTTTAATCGCAGGTTCTGATTCAGGCTTTATATCTGCCTTGTCAAAGTCAAAATAAATGCCATAAACTGAAGCACTTCCTTTTGCTTGAATATCACTCATCAGACTCTTTGCGTCCGCTACCACCTCTTGAGCCATTGCCTCTTTTTCAACAATGGTCATCCCGTAGCTTTCTCCTTTCCCTCCACCATGCCATGAATCTATATAAACCCAGAATGTTTTTCCTCCCTTATCTAACTTTAACCAGATTTCATACGATCCTTCCTGGAAAACTTTGACCCCGCCAATCTTCTTAATTGCATTTTCATGGTTTCTTATAACCTGCAATCCACTGGGAGGAGTGAACCCTTTCTTTATATGATAGTCGATTTTAAATACTTTTCCTTCGACCTTAATCTTTTTCCCTTTTTCATCCTTGAAGTCAACTTCACCAAATTTTTCCTCTTTGCAATGTTCAATGTAAAAATTTTCCATTCTCGTAAACATCGGATGATCCTTGCAGCCGTGTTTATCCTCCTGGGCAAGGGTAATACCACTGACGGCAAATACAAAAACCCCCAGCAAAGATAATATTCTTACGCATCTTCTCATATTCCTACCTCCTTAATAAAATGTTATTTTTTCCATGTCTGGCCCCAATTTATAATTGATGAACAAAGATTTTGGCCTTTTTCATAGATGACCACTTCAATCGTTGAAGAGGTATAAGGTTGAGATCCCAAATATTCAGCCTCGAAAACAACGTTGTCGGGGAAATAGTGTTGCCCTTTTGGGACTCCGGTAGGTTCTCGCCCGGCAGGGTTGTATCGAAAATGAGAGCTCTGATTTGCCCTATTGGGAATATAGGCAGAAATGAAACAGGCATTGGGATGAGAAGGGGGAATATAATACTGAACCTGACATCTTACTTTATTTGGACTTGTATAGATTCTTTTGATTCCCTGGACTCCACATTTGGTATATAAGGCAAATGTTGCTCCATTTTGAGGGGTAAGGTATCTTTCTGTTGCACTCACCTGCTGCCACCAGAAATCACTTGAGGTTTGGGTTTCTTTTCCTGAATCCAGATCGCATGCATAGGTTCCTCGAATGACCAAATTGTCTCCTTTGCTATGATGGCTTCCGTTTGGATTAAAGGTGAATCATTATAAAGTTAAATTATAGCCATATGTTCTAATGAGTACCTTCCCATATCTCCCCTCATTTGTCCTGTAAAGAAGAATTGTGTCTGCAGGTAGATTGGTTCCAGAAATTCGCGATATAGACAAATTTGCTGATTTTATCTCTTCTAATCTCACGCTATCAAACTGATGTGGTAGTTGTGCATTTACCGTCGTACAGGTGAAGACTAAAATCAACAGTGTCAAAAAGAATAATGCATTAAAGATTTTCATAAGATCACCCCTTTCTATAACGAAAAGTGAAGCTCCCCGGCAAGGGAATATCTTTCATGTTGTGCCCCTTGACCCCGCACACAGTGCGGAGCACATTCCGGTCAGATGATTACCCCCATTTTATCCCTGGAGAGATTTTCTCTTATGGAAGGTCTCTTACAGAGACGAGCTCGATTCTCTGGGGTCCAAATCTGAATAGCTTACTATCTGGGATCACCAGATTTGACTGTCGGTAATAAAATCTTTCTATTTCCAATTTCTTTTTGCTTTTCAGTATGGTTCGTGGCCAGATAGGGGGTCCCTTCATTCGAAATTGGAAGGTGAAAAGAGGATAACATTCTCCTCTATCCGCCCCCTTCTTCCCTTCCACTCTCATCCAGAGTTTATTTGCCTCTCCTGGTTTTATTTTCGAAATATTAGCTGTGAAAATAGTTCCCGTTGCAGCTTTGCCAAATCCATCTCCAACCATACCTCTGTGAAACTTTACCTGGGAGGAGGCGGTCGTCTCTGTGGTGTCAAATAGCTTTATTTCTGACTTTTCCCCTTCCGGGTAGACAACATCAGGGAGAATAACATCCATTAAAAGATCTTCCACATCGTTTTCACCTTTATTTTCCAAGTTATAGTTTAGATTGAATATGACCCTTTTACCTCCATCCTTAAGGGAGACATCATAAGAAGTGTAAACGTGGAGCTCCAAGACCCTTAGGCCTCCCTTTATATAAAACTGAGAAAGATTTCCAAAGTAGTTTTCATACGGAGCAATGACGGCCTGTCCAGGTGGAATAGACACATTGGCCCAACGGAAGACAATTTCTTCATTTCTCCTCTCGATTGAGGGGCGTTCGAGGATCTTATAACTTGTTATCTTTACTTTTTGTGGAAAATATATGGGCATTGCCAAAAGGGATTCTTGCCCGAAAGTCGGGTAGAATTTCTTTACTATATAGAGACCTTTGGGAATGGGCGACTCAATATCAATCTCTATGGTTTTATCTGATAGATTGGCGATTAAGGCCTCATGGTTGATAATAGGCTCAAAGCCGACCCTTGTCTGAGGAACATCCCTTTCCACCAGTAGGATAGATGGCTTGTCTTGGGCCATTGCTGATGGGTTCGAATCAGACGCCATCGAAGCAATGCAACACCCCTTGATGGAGCAGGCAAAGGTTGCTAACATCAAGACACTGAGAATAGGGAAGCTTTTCTTCATTCCTTATGCTTTGTATTACTTCACTTTGGTAGGTGGCCAATCCTTTCTTCCACTGCCTCCCCTCGTGCCTCCGCCTGTTTCCCTACTGAAGAGACCTTCGTCGCCTCTTAAACCGTAAGTACCAACTGGATAACCTTTGTCTCTTTGTGCCTGCTCCAATGACCATCTCATCGTTTTCCCTTGCTCCAATGTATATTTCCAGAAGTTTACTGCTACAAATTCCGATTTATTAACATGAAGATTTATATTCCCGCCAATGTAGGTTCTTGGTCGCCGGGACCAGATAGCTGAATTCAGGGGGTCTTTGTAGGAGTTGCACGAGTTTGTTAAAATAACGCACCCATAAATGCCACTATAAGGATTCAGTATCGAAAGTTCATTGTGCCAAATAGTTTGGTCCCATTGGACCAGTCCGTAACATGGAGTACCAGAGCCGTCAGTTACCCCATGACCAATGTTGTTCCAGCAGAGGAGTTGGTTGGCATTTTTCAAAAAATCCATAACCCTCTCTTTTGTGCTCTCCCTTCCGATCAGTTTTGCTACATAAGGTGCAAACTTCCTTTGCATAATATTGAAAATTTGATGAGTAGCCTCTACAGCTGAAGGAAACTCTGTACAGGGAGTGTTGACAAGCCCTTTGTCTGCCCTCGCAGTAGTAGCAGCCGCGAATCCAGTAGCCAATTTATTTTTCTCTTGTTCAAGTTGGAGGTTTTGAGGTACTTGAGTCTGAACCGCTGCGATTCTTGGTTGATAAATTTTTTCTATCTTGATAATATTTGCCCTTCCATCCTCGAAGGAAAACTCAATTCGGGACATTTCAGCGGTGTATGTATTTCTTAGTAGGTTAAGAACGATTGTTTCTGCAATGTAACCCTTTGGGGTTTGTCTGATTACATTCGTCTCTGCCCGACTTGATACACCTCTTGAGAGTTCGGCAGAAAGATTCTGGGTAACCAGATTTCTTGAGACAGCAATAAGCCTATTCTGAACCTCCTGAGACAATTGGATATGGGACCTGATGCTAATGTCTAATTTAATTGGTACTGCGGGAGTAGTCGGTTTAGAGGTTCCTTTTATTGGCGGCTGTTGCTGAGAAAAGCTAACTTGTGCGCCTGACAATAGGAAACCTATAACCAAGAATGCGATCAAGATTAGTTGATATTTGCCTTTTTTCATTTTGGTACCTTCTCGGGTAAAATTAAGCGTTAAAAAAAAGGATTACTTCGGTTGATAAAATTGCTCCACCGTCCAAATGGTAACCTTCCCATCTTCATAGGCGAACTCGATCCTTGACATCTGTGCAGTGAAAGTCTCTTTAAACAAACTCATGACTAATATCTCCACAATGTATCCTTTGGGTGTTCTTTTTATTATATTTGTCTCTGCTTTTACAGAAAAACTCTTTACAAGAATCTCAGATAGATTCTTTCTAATAAGATCCTCTGTTATTCCCACGAGTTTATCCTGAAGTTTTTGTTCAATCGGAAACTGTGCCTTTACTGTCACTGTAACAGGAATCAAAGGTTTCTCTCCTTGAGCGCATAATTCGGTAGAATTTACCAAAGTCCAAATAAGGACAAATTGAGTTATGATAAATGTTACCGCCACAATTTTATGAAATCGATCCATTTTAGTTAATTATGTCAGATCGCTCCTATCATCAATAGGAGAAGGTTTATATCCTCCTTTGGTAACATACATTTCATAAACGGGTAATTGTAAACCCGCCGAAAAATACATTCGGTTCAATTGGAAGACCCAATTTAACACTAATAGTGCAAATCCCAAAGTTGTCTCCTTGCCTGTAAATATGGGGCGAAATCTGAGTCAAAGCTACCCACCCATCCCTTGAGGTTAAAGGGACTAAATTTTGTATTTTCCTATTAGGATTTCTGTCTGATATAGTTATTTCAGGATTAGTTTGTACGGCAATCATATAGGTCGCTGGAGGTAATGGAAGATTAAGGTCAAGAGTGCACGTTGCGAAAGGGAAAACATCATTATCGATATGTGAGGATATAGACTCTGAGAACAGCTGCACGCCGTAAACCGAAATTCTGCCCAACGGAAATGTTGAATTAGTCGGAGGGTGAAAAAACGTTGGTCTATTTTTAATCATCGAGAATTTAATCCCCGCATTCCAGTTTAACTGGTCAATTTGCTGACCCTGAGGTGCAGGGGGAATTGGATTTCCATCAAGCGTTTTTATTGAAAGTTCGCTGGTCTTAATTTTTGTGCTCTTTGCCAAATTTTCGAGAATTGTTCTTGTAGCTTGATTCCCCATAAGGGTATTGATCAGTGTCGAGCGGTCCACATTTTCCTGAAGTTTCCGAAGCATATTGGGATCAATGGTTGGAACTTTAGCAATGGGTTGTAATTGAGCGGGTTTTTGAGGAGTTTGTCCTGCAATAGGCTTCTGCTGGGAATAGACTGTTAGGGCGAAAATCAAAAGAAAACTCATTGACATTAATAAAGTCATTAAATTCTTTCTTTTTTTCATCTTAACGTCCTTGCATAAAGATTTACTTCATCTCGTGTTCCTTTAGTTTAAATTAAAGGGAACGGTTCTCTTTATTTTTCCTCCAGCCCCTTTGTCGCTCCACCCGCTTTATCTTTTCAGTAATATTATAGGTCTTAGCCATCGTCTAAACAAAATCTCCACCGCAATAAATCATCCTTTTCGTCCTCAAATATATCCTGACGGTTGTTCCCTTGCGTCAGCACATGATAGATATGTCCTTTGGGAGTTACTCTTGCTGTCCTCGGCATGCTTTGAATATAGTATCGCCAAATGCTTTTTATCAATGAAAGAGAACCGTCCCCTTTAACAAATACTTACCGGCCTATCAGCCGGGGTTAAATATGCAGGAGCGGATCTGGCGGCAAGCCCGCTACGAGGCGACGACCAATCGATGGTTTGAGGAATTAGATGTGATTTGGCATACAATTCGAAAAACCACGCGTTCATGGTCACCTGCCAAGATCCGCAGATTATGTAACTTGACTTAAGTCGTTTATATTAATTTTCCCGATGAGAATAAAGTGTCTAATATTCTAATAAGATCGCTTCCTCCTAATATGTACTCTAGGCAGGCTCCGTGGGAGCCTGATCGCCATTAACAAATTATCCCAGACAAAACCCATCAATTCCTTCTATCGACAGCAAGCCAGGGGCACGGGTAGAGGGCCTAATGGTTCCGCAAGAGTTAATTTGGCCCTTACTCCGAGGTCAGCACTCGATAAAACGACTTGGGTAACCTTTGGATCTTTTGATTTTATCGTAAACTTTGTTGTGATCGTTGAGGTTATCTTCTGAGTGGTATTAGTCAGCGCCTCTTTAAAGAAATTATCCAATAACGTCTTATTTTCCGGCACAAAAGAATAAACCAGCGCATTAGGTTTTGCGGCAGAAATCCTTCTGGTTAAGTCTTTCCTTAGATAAAATGTTCCACTTTTTGTGAAACCTCTATCCGTTCTATAATTAGCATTGATAGAGATGCGATCGCTAATTAAATAATTCTTATTGAGATCAAATACCAAAAGCTGATCGAAGGCGCCTGTTTTTGTCTGTTCAGTTGCTTTGGGACTATCAAATTCCCAAGTCATCGAACAACTGGCTTCGCAATTGCCATGGGAATCACATTTCGCCTCACATTTCCCAGTCTTCTTACAGCTTACTTGGAATAAGGCTAATGCAACGCATAACAAAGTAATCGATATCAATTTGATCTTTTCAAATTTTATCCCAAAACATTTAATCTTTTTCATGACTATTACCTCCAGATATATTGAATTTTTATGAATTATCCTTTAATTGTTCCATAAAAGCTTAACCTTCAATGAAGAATTAAAATCCCCTTTTCTATAATCTTCTCCTCTCCAGGGATGGAGAAAGGATGGGAGATAAAAATCATCCGTTTTTTTATTACTTTATTCTTTTGGGTAGCTTTTTTTCTCTGCTACCTTTCCAATGGAGCCACTTCCAATCACAGCACTATTAATTCCTGGAGCTTCTTTTCTTCCTATCCGGTAAAGGGCCGCATTGAAATTTCTATTTCCACCTGAGGGATTTTGACCGAAATGTACAGGTTCTCCAATATTATCCTTAAAAAGGAGGATCTCGGTTTTTTCTCATAGGACCACCACCACGTATTATTTAAGAGTCGATTTATTATTTATGGCCTCAGGGTCCAGCCGAGAGGCCTTGCACAGAATTCCCGTGTTGAATTTGCTTTATGGGGGAATCTTTCATATTCTACAAATACGGTGAAACAATGGTCGGATCGCTGAAAGAAATAACGAGTATAAGGGAAATAATATTCGGAATAGCCACTTGGAAGAAAGGTATCTCTCAACTCAACCACCATCTGGTCACGATCATTAACCCTTAGATTAGCCCGGATGGAAGGACCTTCGTTTCTTAACCGAACTCTAAATCGAATCTCCTGACCGGGATATGCAGGGTCAGGAAACATCTCAAGTTCTTCAACAAAGAGCGGACCTATCCATTGGGTAGAAAGCGTCCATCCGTAATAAGACCTTCGGGCACAAAATTTCCTAACTGCATCCACAGGCCTTCTCGTTCGCTCAATATCCATCTCAACGGTGAAACAATGTTCATCTCTTGAGAATCGATGGGGAGATTCCGGAAAAACAACCTGGTTATAACCCGGATAGATTCGAATATCATGAAGGCTACTTAAAACCCGATCCTTTTCCTTAATATAGAGACTAACTTTTGCTGAATATGAGGATTGATTGGATATCATTACTTGGAAAGTTATTAATTGACCTTCACGAACAGGGTCGGGTTTCATCTCAAGTTGAATGATTCTGAGATCTGTGGGATCAATCCTTGGCCTAAATAATTCAAAAAATTTATCCGCCTGTGATTGAGCAAGGGATGGAAATAAAATAAGAAATCCTGCTAAAAAGAAAATAACCTTTTTCATATTAATCCTCCCGGAAAAAGACCTTTTAGACCAACTCCCGTTGTATAATTGGGCATTGGATATGGAGCCAATTGACTTCCAACTATTTCGTAGAGACAAAGGTTTGGTTGAGTTACAAAGGACTTCCCAATAAAAGAATAAGTTCCTGAAGGCAGGGAAGATGAGGGTGGAGGAGAAGGCTGTTGGTATGGAGGGGAAGGAGGCGGAGTAGATGGCGTAGAGGATGGAGTTTTGGGACTTGAAGGTGGAGGATATGGATAAGGTTGAGCAGGAGAGGTTGAAGGGGGATAGGTCTGAGGCGGATAAGTTTGAGGGGGATAGGTTTGAGGAGGATAGGGCTGAGAGGGAAAGGGTGATGTAGCCATTCCAGGAGGTCCGATTGCGGGCGGAGGCATTCCAGGCGACCCATATACAGTAGGGGGCTTAACTGAGGGGAGAGGAATCCCAGTTGCTATTTTATTGAAAGTAGATTGATCTACGTCGATCACCTGATCCCATTGAAACCCCCATGCCTGAAACGTCTCGGGGTCAGGAATATAACACTTTCTTCCTCCTCTGATCACGTAGGTTTGAACTTTGCCTTTGAGTCTGATCAGAGTTCCATCAGGAAATGGAGCAACAAACTCTTTGGACCAGAGAGGAGGTCCTTCCGGGATATTCATCACGGTCTGAGGATCAAGTTCCTTTACGTCCTCCATTTTGAATCCCATCTGTCTGAACACCTCTTCACTTGCAATGGCTCGCCTTTGTCCATTCTGGATTAGATAGATCTTTTTATCCCCTTGAGCCCTGATGAGGTCCCCATGTTGTTGCGCAGAGATTATTGAAGGACCTTTAAATAAAAGGATCAGGGAAAAAATTATTATTTCAAATTTAATTAGATTTTTCTTATCCATTTTCTACTTCGATGCTTATTCATTTTATGGATTTTCTGTGATGGCTCCTTTTCCTATCCATCCCTCCTGACCATCCTCAAGCCTTACCTGAAACCACGAACCCTTTTCCCCTATCACTGCAAGTGGTGTTCCCTTCTGGATTTCTATTAGAGGCTTAAAATTTGTCCCTGGACCTTCTCTTAGACTCACCTTTGGCCATTTCACATAGACGACCCGCTCTTCAGAACTTGGAGCCATTCCAGAAGGAGAGGTTGATTTAATCATTGGGGTAATAGGCGTTGGCTGAGAAGCAGATTGGGGCATTGGAGCGGTTGGAGGCCTGGAGGAAGATGATTCTCTATAGTATTCTTTTGGTGTTTTTGCTACGATGACCCTTACTGCCTCTTCAATAGCAATTCTTACAGCCTTCTCCATAGGGGTTTTTGAGTATCCTGAAAGAGAACCCGAAAGGACTCCTCCACTAAGAGCGCCCAATCCTTCAATATCCGTGGCGCTTCCCTCAATCTGTTCTGATGCAAGTCTTCGGCCTGTCCTTGCATCAATAACTTTTACTATCAGAGCAACATGAGATTTCTTAACCGCAGTTGCCGCCTTTACCCCACCAAGAACATCCCCTATTTTTCTTGTAATGTCCCGGGGCAATGGAAAACTACTCTCTCCCTCACCCCCCATTCCGGAGGCCCCTGGTTCAAACTCAGTAATTGTACCCATGATAAGGAGATCGGCTCCCTCTATTTCTCCAATCCGGGGTGCAGTCTCTTGTCTTACCCTTCCCGAGGCACCGAAGTCCTGTTCTACAAGGACATCCCCAATGGCCTGACGTTCAAGAACAATGAACCGATTGGTAGCAAAAAGGGCATTCCCAAGCATCTCTGCCATCCCTTCTCCTATTTCGTATGATCCCTTGGCTGATTTATTTTCAAATCTCGTCACTGCTACCCGAGCCTTAGGTCCCATATAGTCTTCTTTCTGGGCTTCTTCAATAGTTGGACCTTGACTTGGGGTTGCACGAGCCTTAGGACGGATCACCTGGGCTGAAGAAGGGTTACACATGAAAAACATTGTCAGGGTGAGAAATGTTAAAAAAACCACCATTATTTTCCTCATAACATCACCTCTCTCATAGTAAATCTTTCAATCTCTTTAAGAAAAAGATTGAAAAATGTGTGAGGTACTAATAATATAAAATTTTGGGGGAAAAAAGAAATCTTTACCCAATCTAGCCCTATATCATCTTTCCCGATTTGTCAAGTGGATATTTTTTCCTTTTTTTGGATTCAATTCCAGACGATCTTTCCCGACTACAAACTCTCGCTTTGGAACTCAATTGATTGTTTTAAAAAGACCTTTGCGGTCAAGAAGAAAACATGAAGTAGTTTAAAACAGCCTAAGAGGATCTTCCTACGAATGAGCATTCCCAGGATGAATGAGGTGTTAAGTTAAATCGTTCTCTCATAAGACATAAGACTTTAAGAAAGTCGGTATCATCCTTTGCTAACACAAGGCAAAGAAATTTCTTGATATAAGCCAAAAGGATAGATAAAATTTAGATCATCCTTTAGGGTCGAATTCAAAATCATCTAAGAAGGCCGATGGAGAAGAATCATATTAAAAAGAAATTCAATCGAAACTTTTTGTCCTTTTTAATTGTTTCTCTTTTTACTCTCATTCTCATAGGGACAAGGAATCCTCCATTCTTAAAAGGCGAGGAGAATCCTTTGGAGGATAGGGTTGAGAAACTGAAGACCTTCAGAGAAAGGAGGGATCGGTTTTTTAAAGAAGACCCAAATTCCCCGTTAAAAGAGTTTGACCGAAAAAACTTTAAAGGCCTCCGGTATTTCCCAATCGATCTGAGATATACGATGGTAGGTGTAATCAAACCCTATTCTGACTCTAAATCCCTCTATGTTTATCTACCTACTAATAAAGGAAGAGATAAGAAATATGTGAGATACGGTTATTTCCGATTTAAGTGGGAAGGGAGGGAATATGTGCTCCAGGTTTATCGGCCTCTTGGCGGAGGGGAACTCTTTCTTCCCTTTAAAGATAAAACCTCTGGGAAAGAGACCTATCCTGATGGGCGTTATCTTCCCATTGAAACGATGCCGGAGGGGAAGGTTCTAATAGATTTTAATCGTGCCTCCAACCCTTTTTGTGAGTATAATGAAAAATATCTTTGCCCCTTTGCCCCTCAGGAGAATTGGCTCCCTATTGAGATTCGGGCAGGGGAGAAGAGATATCGTCACTCCCCATAAGAAGAATTTACCTCTTGTCTACCTCAGAAATTCCCAGCCGATTAGGAAGATGCAGAAAAGACCAATGGCCAACATGGCAAATCCCATCACATTCGAGAAGAGGTCTGCCCATGCGCTTGGATAACTTGATCGATAGGTTTCAAGTCTATTCTGCGCCATCAGCCTCTTATACTGTTCAGGCCTCTCTTCCACCAACTCATATTTCGGAAGCCTTCCAGTAAAGATCACCGGATCAAATGGGAATTTCGACGGCCGGAAATGGGTGTTGAAGAAGTGGACTGTGAAGATAAATCCAGAAGCAAGAAGTGCTTCATCAGAATGAACAATATGGGCAATGTTCAGTACCCAACCTGGCAAAAAGATGCAAAAGAACTCTGGGAACCAGAGCATCAGGCCAGAAAGTCCGATTGCAAACATTCCCCAATAGACTGCCAAGAAGTCAAACTTCTCCCAATAAGTCCAGCGGTCAAACTTGGGTTTTGGACCCTGACCAAAGAACCAGCGAATCATTCCAATGATGTCTTGGATATCCTTCCAGCGTGGGCAGAGGGATTCAGGGCCAAACAGTTTCTGTAAAGGATTGGGATTTCCAGGCAATTTTTTATAGAAGAGGAAGTAGATGAAATAAGCGTTGGCCGATCCAAAATAGAGAAAGGTAATGGCTGCAGCGATTCGGTGAACCAGTCCTGCCATCCCTGCTCCTCCCCAAAAGGCCATCAATCCCTTAGCCCAAGGAGCATGAGAGAATTTTAGTGGCAGTCCAGTGAGCACAAGTGCAAGGAAAGTGACCATCATCGTAAAATGAAGGATGATATCTAAGGTTTTGAAGCGGCGATACATCAGACCGGCCTCTTCTAATTTGACATGATGGACTGGGAAAAAGATTCCTTGCTTTCTCAACTCTCTCTTTTCCCAGAAATCCTTTCGCCACCAGAGAAAGGTATGGATCCAAAATACACCAAACACTGAAACCAAAAGGGCAGTCATGATGATAAACACTGCGTAAAGCACAGGTTCTCGTTCAGGATCGTTATGGGTCGCATGGGCAATCCACATGACAAAATTTGTATTGGCACGGGTATGGCATTTCCCACAGGTTTCTACCAGACGAGCATCTGAAATGGTAGATTTGGGGTTATCTTTTGGAAGAATGGAATGGAAACCATGACAATCCGCACACCCTGCAACTAACTTTGGATAACCCAAATGTTCAACCTTGCCATGGTAACTTTCATAATAGGTCTGAGTGGCAATGAGGAAAACTTTATTTCGCTCCATCATCTCTTTGTCCCCATGGCACTTCTGGCAGACCTCAGTATGAAACTCCTTCCGGAATTGGACCGCTTTGGGATCGTCACCCTTAAGGATCGGAACCTTATGGAGACCATGACAGTCGTGGCAGGCAGCAGAATCAGGGTTCCCTGCAAAAATGGCTTTTCCATGGACACTCTCTCCATAGCCATCATCCTCATGACAGGCGGTACATTTTTGAACGACTCGGGTCTTATCGCCTTTCCAAGGGGTGATTTCATGAATCCCTGTATGACAATCCTTGCATTGAACGTCGTTGATGAAATGGGCACTTGCATAATGCTCTGCCCCCTCTTTTTTATGGCATCGGTGACAGGTGACAGGTTCGGTATGAATCTTTGCCCCTTTAGCCTTCAAATGTTCCTTGACATCTGTGATATCCCAGTGACAACTATTACAAGAATTGGCTCCATGGACGGATTGGGCAAACTTTCTTTCACTGATTTTCGAGTGGCACCCGAGGCATTCAGAGTTATCAATGCATTCATAGCAGTACTCTCTCCCCCGGATGACAAACTTCTCTCCTTTTACGGTTTTGTCAGGGGGTTTGACCATTTCAGGTTTAGGGTTCTCTTTCTTAGAAGATGGTTTTTCAACGGCCAAAAGGGATGCGCCCACTAATAGAAGGCTTAATGAAAGGATGAATAAAAATAGGGTCTTTTTCTTAAACTCCCTTCTCATAATTCCTCCAAGACCAATCTCATCAGGTTAACCCTTTACACGAGAAGACTGGAAAAATATTCATGATCCATTTAAACGGATGATTGATTAGAATGATTAAATCTAACAAAGTATAAAACGGAATCTGTGTAACATAATAAGAAGTTGAAGTCAATAACTTTTTGAATTCTGTTACAGAAGGAAAGCTCTAAAAAAGATCATAAAAACTGGTGAGGCAGAGTTTCAATCCCTTCAAATGTGGACAAAAATAATTTTATTTGGGTTTAAGAAAATTTGTAGGATAACCCTTTTTAGGTTGATTTCTTGTAGGGTAAGCCCTTGTGGCTTACCGCTTCTTGGTAAGGGATAAACCCTTACCCTACGGATTCATTTAGTTAAGGGACAAGCCCTACCTTACACATAGTTATTATCTTGCCGCCAAGGAAGGAAGGTTCTTTCACCCACCTCACCTGAGTGATTATATAGTGATAAACTTTTCAGAGGCCTCGGAAATGGTCTGAAAAGGTCTTGACAAGAAGGGGAGGTTGTGATAAAAAACTATAAAACTAAAGTAGTTTCTTAATAGTTCACCCCAAACGATGGAGAAAGAGAAAAGGGACCAAATTCTTCACCTTGCCAAAAAGAGGTTTGAGAGATTTGGCTTTAACAAGACCACGGTTGACGAGATCGCTAAAGATGCTAACATCTCTAAACGAACCCTCTATCAGGAATTTGAGAGCAAAGAAAAAATCCTTGAAGAACTTTTTATGTATGAGGCTTTATCCGTCCGAAAATCCATTCTGTATCAGATTAATAAGATTGACGATCCTACGGAGAAGCTTCAAACCTATATACGGTTAGCCTTAAAATATCTTGAGCAGAACCCCTTTATTGTTAGTGTGCTTCATGACGAGAAAGGATTCTTTGCCCCTTTTCTAAAAGATAAACCCCATATCATCGAAACAGGAATTGAGGAGATCTTTGTTAACATTCTTAGGGAGGGTATCCGGAAAGGGGTTTTTCGGAAATTGGATGAGAAAATCGTTGGCCATTGCCTCTTCCTACTCTTCAAGGGCTTTACCTATGGCAGAAACAGCCCTGATCATCCGATCGGATTAAATGAGGTCAACCAGTTTATCCGTTTTATCATCCATGGGGTTATTCTTCAAAAATGAGCGAGATCGTCATTACCCGTTCAATGATGGGAATAGGAAATGAATCGGTTTTCTATCAAATTAAAACAGGAAGGACTGGTCAGTTTGATTCGAATGACAAGTCGTTTTATGGGCCTGCCCCTTTTTAAGGTTTATGCCTTTTTCGTCAATGGGCTTCTCATTGACACCGGGTTTACGAATTGCAGGTTCGGATTTTTGAAACTCTGTGAAAGGCTTCACTCCCTTCACACGATTGTCAATACCCATCACCACGAGGACCACACCGGTAATAACTTCTGGCTGCATAGGAGATATGGTCTTTTACCTTTGGCCCATCCCAAAACTTCATCCTACCTAAGAATTCCTAATCAATGGGTTAAAATTTATCGTCGTTTTATTTGGGGAACCCCACCCCCCTCGGAGACAGGCGAGGTGGATTCAGAGATTCGAACCTCCCAGTTTCGCTTTTTAGTCATTCCTACCCCTGGACATTCGGATGATCATATTTGCCTTTATGAGCCCAATGAGGGGTGGCTCTTCTCAGGAGACCTGTTCATCAAAGAGAGGTTGAAATATTTGAGGGAAGATGAGGATATCCATTCCGTGATCGAGTCGTTAAAAAAGGTGGCGGGGCTAAGACCCAAAAAGATGTTTTGTTCATTCAGTGGATTGATTGATCACCCTGAGGAAGCTCTCCAGCGAAAGATTTCCAATTTAGAGACCCTCCAACATAGGATTAAGGAAGGATTAAAACAGGGATTATCCCCTCAAGAGATTCGGAGAAGGATTTTAGGAAGGGGAGATCAATTCAAATGGATTACCCAGGGTCAAATCTCCAAACAGAATTTAATTAATGCATTTATAAGACCAAAGGAGCGGAAGGATGAAGAAAATTAAAAAGACAGCGGTTTTAGGAGCAGGTGTGATGGGAAGCGCCATTGCGGCTCATTTGGCCAATGTAGGAATCCCCTCTCTGCTTCTCGATATCGTGCCACCTGAGATGACCGAGGAGGAAAAGAAGAAGGGATTGACCTTTCAAAGCCCAGAGGTGAGAAATCGGTTCGCGATCTTGGGGAAAAAGAGGGTTCAGGAGTCAAGACCTGCCTCACTCTATTTGAAGGATGATGCAGAACTTATCTCCATTGGAAACTTGGAGGATCACCTCTCCTTGATCTCCCAGGCAGACTGGATCATCGAAGCCATTATTGAAGACCTCCATACAAAGAGAGAGCTTTTCAGAAAACTCCTTCCCTTTCTGAAAGAAGAGGCCGTGGTCAGTTCCAATACTTCTGGCATCTCTATTCAAAAAATGGCAGAAGGTCTTCCACAGGATTTTGAGGAGAGATTTTTGGGGACCCATTTCTTCAATCCGCCCCGATATATGAAACTCCTTGAGATCATCCCTGCAAAATCTACCTCTAAGGCGGTGATGGAAAGCATAGCCCAGATTGGGGAGAAGATTTTAGGAAAAGGTATCGTCTTTGCGAAAGATACTCCTAACTTTATTGCCAATCGAATCGGTGCCTTTGCCACTGCGATCACCATGCGGACGACCATAGAGGAGGGGTATTTGATTGAGGAGGTGGATCAGATTACTGGCCCTGCGATGGGCAGGCCCAAACTCGCTACCTTCAAACTTGCTGACCTCGTGGGTCTGGATGTCATGGCCCACGTCTCAAAAAATCTCTATGAGAGCCTACCCGAAGGAAAGGAAAGAGAGTATTTTGAGTTTTCTCCCTTCTTCCAACAGATGATCAAAAACCAGTGGCTGGGCCAGAAGACCAAACAAGGTTTTTATAAGAAGGTCAAACAGGATGGGAAAGAAGAGACTCTGGTTTTAGATTATGAAAAACTTGAATACCGACCCCAGAAGAAAGTAAGCCTTCCCTCTGTGGAGATGGGGAAGAATATTGAGGATGTCAGGGAAAGGATCAAGGCTCTGGTGGCGAGTTCCGATCGGGGTGGAACATTTGCCTGGAAGATCTTGAAGAAGACCCTTCTCTATTCAGCGGAGAAGATTCCTGAGATCTCGGATGATATTGTGAATATCGATCGAGCCATGAGGTGGGGATATAACTGGGAACTCGGTCCTTTTGAAATCTGGGATGCCATCGGTCTAAAACCCTCTCTTAAAAGGATGGAGAAAGAGGGAGAGACAGTCCCACCGCTGGTGGAGAGACTTATGAACAAAGGCTATTCCTCCTTTTATGAGAAGAAGGAAGGCCGAACCTTTTACTTCGACCTTGGAGCAGGCCAATACCAAGAGATCGAGGAAAAACCAGAGATCATTCTTTTACCCAGTCTAAAGGAGAGAGGTAAGACCATTCTTTCCAATCCTGGAGCCAGTCTGATCGACCTTGGAGATGGAGTGGCTTGCCTCGAATTCCATTCCAAGATGAATACCATTGGGGCAGATACCATCCAGATGATGAGAGATTCTTTAAAGGTGGTAGAAGAGAGATTTGATGGACTGGTCATTGGAAATCAGGCGGAAAACTTTTCTGCAGGGGCTAATCTGATGCTTATCCTCTTTGAAATCCAGGATGAGAACTGGGATGACCTTGAATTCTCTGTAAAGGCTTTTCAGGATACGTTAATGGCCATCAAGTATTTTGAGAAGCCAGTGGTGGCTGCTCCCTTTGGCCTCACCCTGGCTGGTGGATGTGAGATCTGTCTGGCCTCGGCCAAGGTGCAGGCCGCTGCCGAGACCTATATGGGGCTCGTGGAGGTTGGAGTGGGGCTGATTCCAGCAGGAGGAGGAACTAAAGAGATGTTGCTTCGATGTACAGAAGGAATTCCTGCTGGGGTTGACGCTGACCTCCTCCCATTTGTTCGAAAGGCCTTTGAGACCGTGGCCATGGCAAAGGTGGCTACCAGTGCGAAAGAGGCTCAGCAGATGGGTTACATGAGGTATACAGACAAAATCACCATTAATCGCGACTATCTTCTTTACGATGCGAAAAGGACTGTGTTGGATATGATTCGGGATGGCTATCGACCTCCAAGGCCTAAAAAGAGTATTAAGGTCATGGGAGAGAAAGGATACGCCCTTCTTAAGATGGGCCTCTTCTATATGAGAGAAGGTGGTTACATCAGCGAATATGATGAACATGTTGGAAGGAAGTTGGCTTACATCTTTTCAGGGGGAGATTTACCCGATGGGACTGAGGTGACTGAGCAGTATCTCTTAGACTTAGAGAGGGAGGCCTTCCTCAGCCTCTGCGGAGAACCAAAGACTCAGGCAAGAATTGAACATATGTTAAAGACAGGAAGACCTTTGAGAAACTGAACAGTGCAAAATGGTAACCCCTCCCTACCTCCTAGTCTAACGCCCCCATCCATCTTCCCCCTCTTAAGGTAAGAGGGGGAAGGGGGAGTTATAAGGGGAGGAGAGGTGGGGTTAAAAATTGGGAGGTGTTCAGATGAGAGAAGCAGTGGTAGTTTCAGCCGTGAGGACGGCTGTTGGAAAGGCTCCAAGGGGAATATTGAAGGATACCCGACCCGATGATATAGGGGCTATTGTGCTCCATGAGGCAGTGGCAAGGGTACCTGGTTTAAAGGCTGAAGATATCGATGATGTTGTGATTGGATGCGCCTTTCCTGAATCCGATCAAGGGCTCAATCTTGCAAGAATTTTAGCCATTAGGGCAGGATTCCCTTATACGGTTCCAGGGCAAACCGTTAACCGATTCTGTTCTTCAGGGCTTCAGGCCATTGCTACAGCCGCTTATGAAATTATGATTGGAGCAGTAGAGGTGATGGTGGCAGGTGGGGTAGAGTTTATGAGCCAGGTCCCCATTATGGGCTTGACTCCTTCCCCTAATCCTTATCTGGTAGAACACAACCCACAGATCTATACATCCATGGGACTGACTGCGGAGAATGTAGCAGAAAGATTTGGGATTACGAGAGAGGAACAGGATCGATTTGCACTCTTGAGCCATCAAAAGGCGGCCAAGGCAATTCAGGAAGGGAAGTTTAAAGAAGAGATTATTCCTGTGCCTGCAAAGGTGAAGGAGATCAAAGAGGATGGAACCGTTGTCATCAAGGAGGTCCTTTTTGATACAGACGAAGGGGTTAGATACGATACCTCCTTAGAGGCGATGTCAAGCCTTAAACCTGTTTTTAAACGAAATGGAACAGTGACTGCAGGTAATTCATCTCAGACCAGTGATGGGGCAGCAGCCCTGGTGCTTATGTCAAGGCAGAGGGCAGAAAAGATGGGAGTAAAACCTCTGGCGACCTTTCGCTCTTATGCGGTGGCAGGGGTTCCTCCTGAGATTATGGGGGTGGGTCCAGCCTATGCTGTTCCAAAGGCCTTGAAATTGGCAGGTCTCACCTTAGATCAGATTGGGTTGATTGAGTTGAATGAGGCCTTTGCCTCTCAGTCGCTCTATGTGATCAAAAAGTTGGGGATGAATATGGATATTGTTAATGTCAATGGAGGGGCAATTGCAATGGGCCATCCGTTAGGATGTACAGGAGCAAAATTAACCACGACCCTCCTCTATGAGATGAGACGCCGAAATGTTCGCTATGGTCTGGTGACCATGTGCATTGGCGGCGGGATGGGTGCGGCTGGAGTCTTCGAGAGAACCGAGTAATGGAACACTGGAATATTCTTTTTTAAAGGAGGTTTTTATGGAAGAATTCGTAAAAGGTGGAGCATTTCTGGTTGAATCGATTTCTCCTCAGGAGGTTTTTACTCCAGAGGAATTTTCAGAAGAGCAGAAACTCATTGCACAGGCAGCGACAGAATTTGTTGTCGGCGAAGTCCAGCCATTGATCGATGATATCGAGGCACAGAAGGAGGGGCTTCTTCCCAGTCTGGTCAAAAAGGCTGGGGAGTTAGGTCTTCTCTCAGGAGATATCGAAGAGGAATATGGGGGGCAGAACCTGGATAAGGTCAGCGTCTCGCTGTTAATGGAGAAACTCTCTCAGGGAGGAGGATCCTTTATGGTGGCTTATGCGGTTCATACAGGGATTGGTTCTCTTCCCATTATCTTCTTCGGCAATAAGGATCAGAAGAAGAAATATCTTCCCAAAATTGCCACAGGGGAATGGATCACTGCCTATGCCTTAACAGAGCCAGAAGCAGGGTCCGATGCCTTGAATGCTAAAACCACAGCCACCCTCAGCCCCGATGGGAAGTATTATATTCTGAATGGCCAGAAACAATTCATCTCCAATGCAGGGTTTGCTGATGTCTTTGTAACCTATGCTAAAGTGAATGGGGAGAAGTTCACCTCCTTTATTGTTGAACGGAAGTTTGAAGGAGTCTCGGTGGATGAAGAAGAGAACAAGATGGGAATGAAAGGCTCCTCCACACGAAGCGTAATTTTCACCGATGCTAAAGTTCCGGTGGAAAATGTCCTCGGAGAGGTGGGAAGGGGTCACATTGTGGCCTTCAATACCCTAAACATTGGTCGTTTTAAATTAGGCGCAGGTTGCGTGGGCTCTTGTAAGAGCGCACTGCAGGAGGCGGTCACTTATGCCAAGCAGAGGGTACAGTTTGGTAGGCCGATTGCCGAGTTTGGCCTGATTAAGCATAAGATTGCAGAGATGGCGATACGGACCTTCACTGTGGAGAGCATGGTATACCGGACCGCTGCCCTGGTGGATCGGATTCTCCAGCGGGTTGACCACCATGCAGAAGATGTTGGGATTCAAATGGCTAACGGGATAGAGGAGTATGCGATTGAGGACTCCATCAACAAGGTTTATTCTTCTGAGATGCTGGACTATATTGTAGATGAGGCCCTTCAGATTCATGGAGGGTATGGATACATTCATGATTATCCAATAGAACGGGGATACAGGGATTCCAGGATTAATCGAATTTGGGAGGGAACTAACGAGATCAATCGTCTTCTCATTATGGATATGCTGACCAAACGGGCGATGAAGAATCGCCTTCCGGTTCTCGGAGCAGCACAAAAGGTGGCAGGAGAACTACTCAGCCTAAGACCGAAGGTGGAAGCAGATGATGGTCAACTCTCCATGCAGAAAGAGATGGTGGAGATGTCGAAGAAGATTGCCTTGTTGGTCGCCGGTGCTGCGGTTCAGAAATATATGATGAAACTGGCAGAGGAACAGGAGATTTTGGCTTCGATCAGCGATATGGTCATCGAGGTCTTTGCCATGGAGAGTGCGCTGCTGAGGGCCATCAAAACCATGGAAAGATTTAACGATGAAAGGGCACAGATTCAGAAGGCCATGGTCAAAGTCTATGTGAATGATGCCTTCGATCGAATCGAAGGTTTTGCCAAGCAGGCTTTTGCGGCGATTGCGGAGGGGGATATCTTAAGAACCCAGTTATCGGCCCTTAAAAAACTGACCCGTTTTACTCCTGTCAATACGATTGGCTTAAGGAGAGAGATCGCTGACCACGTCATTAAAATAGGAAGATACCCATTTTAGAGGCCATTGCCAATTAAAAAATAAGTAAGGGTCCATCAGCGATTTTTTTAATTCCCATAGCTGAAGATGCGTCGTTCCACTTGCCGTTAGAGGAAATCCTATCGGACAGATCCTTTAAAGCCCCAAATAGGTTTTTCGTAAAACCTCGTTTTGAAGTAATTGCTCGCCGGTTCCTTCAGCAATAATCTTTCCAGAGGAGAGGACATAGTTGCGGGAGGTCATTTTGAAGACGGTACTCACCTCCTGCTCAACGAGTAAGACGGTGATTCCTAACTGACTGATCTCCCCGATTTTCTGAAATACCTCTACTCTCAGAAGGGGGGCCAATCCGGTTGAGGGTTCATCAATGCAGAGTAGTTTGGGTTTAGACATCAACGCTCTTCCTACGGCAAGCATCTGTTGTTCTCCACCGGAAAGCGTCCCCGAAATTTGTTTTGATCGCTCCTTGAGCACCGGAAATAATTTATACACCTTACTTAAGTTCTCCTGAATTTCATTCTTGTCCTTCACCAGGTAGGACCCAGCCAAAAGGTTGTCCAATACGGTCATCTCTCGGAATGGCCTTCGCCTCTCTGGACAAAGGATCAGACCACGCTTTACGATTTCATGAGCAGGAATATGATCGATTCGTTCTCCATCAAAGGTGACCGAACCCTCCAAGACAATATCCCCGTGAGTAGACCTCCGAGTAATCTCTTTCTCCCAGGCGACCAGACCCGTAATGGCTCTTAGAAGGGTCGATTTGCCAGCCCCATTGGGACCGACGAGGCTGACCAGCTCTCCGGTATCCACGCCCATGCTTAAGTGATTAATGAGCATGGCTTTGTCATACCAGACTGACAAATTGGTCACTTCCAGCAGCATGCCCTAACTGCCTCCTTCACCAAGATAGGCCTCAATCACAAGAGGATTTTTAATAATCTCGTCAGGTGTTCCATCCGCAATGATGTTTCCAAAATTTAGGACGATGATGCGATCCACGATCTTCATCAACCATTGAAGTTTATGCTCAACAATGATCATGGCTGGCCCTTCGCTATGTAATCGACCAAAGCGGCCACCTTTATGCAGTCGGCTGATGGATTTGGCCATAAGCTCTGTCTCAGCAGGACTCAGCCCACCAAAAGGCTCATCCAAGAGGAGTAAATCCGGTTCTGTGGCGACGGCGCGGGCCACTTCCAATCTCTTCAGGTCACCCTGTGAAAGGGTGGAGGCGTTTTCACGGGCCATATCTGAAATACCTGCGAATTCGAGAGCGTCCATAGCCTTTGCCTGAACACGCTTGACCCATTCTCCTCTCTTCTTGGCTCGGGGGGAGAGGCAGGAGACCATGACATTGGCAATAATAGGAAGTCGCCTGAAGGGTCTCATGTTTTGAAAAGTACAGGCGATGCCCATATTGACGATATCCCACGTTTTACGACCTACAAGTTCCTTTCCCATGAAACGGATACTTCCATGGTCGGGTCTTAGAATGCCAGTAATCAAACGAAGCAATGTGGTCTTGCCCGCACCGTTTGGTCCGATCAACCCCAAGACCTGATCCCTTTCCATGGAAAAACTGACATTGTTGACCGCTCGAAGTCCGCCAAAATTTTTGGTGACTCCTTTAATTTCGAGGAAGGGTGGCCTCATCTCATTTCCCTTCTGCCTCTTCTCTCAACTCCCTTCGCGAAACCTTTCCCACGTCTGTCTTTGGAAGTTCCCCCCTGAATTCGATAATCTTGGGGACCTTATAGTGGGCGAGGTTCTCCTTACAGAAATTAATAATATCCTCTTCAGAAATCTTTCCCCTGGCTTCGCTCTCCAGAACCACATAGGCCTTAATGAGTTGCCCCACTTTTGGATCGGGAACGCCCACGACGCCTGCTGCCTTAATTTGAGGATGCTTGTAAAGAACCTCTTCGACATGTCGGGCAAAGACTGAATAGCCTTTATACTTGATGAGGTCACGTTTGCGGTCAAAGAAATGGAAATAACCCTCTTCATCCATACTCACCAAATCTCCGGTTCTGAGCCACTTCTCTCCATCAATCTCGATAAGAGATTGTCGGGTTTCCTCCTCCCTTTTCCAATAGCCTTTCATAATGTTGGGTCCATTTAGGATCAATTCCCCTACCTCCCCTGGTGGCAAGAAGTTGGTCCCTTCATGTTCGATAATGGCTGCTTTCATGCCTGGCAGGGGCACACCAAAGGATCCCTTTTTGGGTCTATGAATCGGGCTTCCATGGCTGATGGCAGTGGTTTCAGTCATCCCGTACCCTTCAAAGATCTTCGATCCGGTCCTTCTTTCCCACGCATCAATGGTTGATTCATGAAGGGTATCTGCCCCACAGGCGATCAGTTTGAGTCGCTTCCAATTCACCCGATCTGTTTTCTCATATTCCTTAAGGTATTCAAACATAGTGGGTACGCCATAAAATGCAGAGGCCTGATATCTTTCCATCGCAAAAAGGATGTCATCTATGTCAGGGGTGGTAAAGAGAACCATGGTGAAGCCCTGAGTTAGACTTCCCAGCATCACAACCACCTGACCATAGATGTGGAAAAAGGGCAAAAAGGCCATGACTAATTCGTTGCCTTTTTCAAAGAAAGGCCAGAAGGCCATGACTTGTGACTCCAAGGCTACCATATTGTAATGAGTCAAAATCGCTGCCTTAGGAAGCCCGGTGGTGCCTCCTGTATAAGGAAGAGCGGCGATGTCCTTCTCTGGTTCGATCATCACTTTGGGAGGCTGAGGGGGGTACTTCTTCAGGAGGTCCTGAAATTGAAGGAGGCCTGCCTCCTTTATAAACTTGGGTGTTGGAACATGTAATTCGCCATAGACCTTTCCCAAGGCACTTTTCCCAAACATCTTTTTGAGTGTTGGAAGGTATTCTGCGATATTGGTCAGAATCACATGTTTGAGGGCAAGACCGGTCTTTTCGACATTATCATAAAGGATGTCCTGACAGACCACGGTCATTGCATCGCTGTCCTGAATCTGGTGTTTGATTTCATGGCTGGTATAGACAGGACTGATGGGTGTCACTTTAGCCCCGATTTTCAAAGCGGCTAAATAGGCGATGACAAACTGTGGACAGTTCAGAAGATAGAGGGCGACGGTGTCTCCCTTTTTAACCCCCAAATCGGCCAGGGCTGTAGCAAAACGGTCGGTTAACTCTTTCAAGGTTGCATAACTGATCTTTTTCCCATAAAAGATCAATGCGGTCTTATTGCTGTATTTCTCCACCACTGGGTCAATGAGGTCAGGGACGGATAGGTTAGGGATCTCCACCGTGTCCGTGACCCCTTCAGGGTAGTGCTTTAACCAAGGTTTTGAAGCATAGATTTCTTTTGGATCCATCTTTTACCCTCATAGTTTAATCTAACGGTGCTGTGCAGATCCGACAGGTATGACGCAAAGCGACATTTCTGATTTTACATCGGGGGCACTCCTTTTCGATCCTATCACGAAGCCAACGAAAGAGCCCGTCAGGCATATAAAGGAGAATAAACAGCACCACGCATGCGAACATCAGCATTCGAACCTCTTGCCAAAATCGGAGCAACTCCAATAATGGGAAAAGAACGAATACTGCACCGACAGGACCATAGATGGTCACGATTCCGCCGAAGATTGCCCAGATAACCACCTGGAAGGACATGGAGACTTCAAGAGTTGATGGACCTGCGATCCTCATAAAATGGGCATAGAGCCCTCCAGAGATTCCTGCAAAAAAGCCGCTGAGGGAGAAGGCCAGAAGTTTATATCGAGTGGTGTTGATCCCTGAGGCCCTAACAGCAAGTTCATCCTCCCGGATGGCATGGAAGATAATTCCGGTATTGGAGTCGGTGATCTTCCACATGATGGTACACAGACTAAGCATCACGATGATGGTGATATAGTAATCAGTGATACGGGACCCAGAGAGCCTTGAAATTCCTGAAATCCCTAATTCACCCCCTGTGAGACGGGGAAGGGCAAAAACAATGCCCATCAAAATGATGGGGAAGGCAAGGGTGGTCAAGGCCAGATAGGTCCCTCTGAGTCTCAGACAAGGGATTCCGATGATCAGACCTGAGAGAACCGCTCCCAACGCCCCCAAAGGGATGGTCCCCCACGGGGGGATACCCACGTATTTGTTGAGCAGGGCTGCCCCATAGGCGCCCACCCCAAAGAAAAGGGCATGTCCGAAATTCATTTGGCCAGTGAAGCCAGAAAGGAGGTCCCAGCTTGCAGCCAGTATCGCAAAGATACTGGTAAGGGTGAAAATTCTTAGGAGATAGGGGTCTTTAGTCAATAGAGGCAAAAGGAGCAAGAGGATGAAGAAAAGGACAGTCACCACACGGGAAGGGAGAACCAGCACCTCGTTTTTGAATACAATCAACAGCCTTCGTAGGTAGAAAAGAATGAGGCCTAACATTATCTTTCTTCCTCAAAGTAAACGCCAAAGAGGCCTTCCGGCCGTATGAGCAATACAAGAATCATGATGGATAGGGCTACCGATCCTTTCAGAAAGGAGCCCATTGGAGCAAGAAAGACTACGAGCGCTTCAGCAAAGCCCAAGATATATGCCCCGATGAAACTTCCCTTTAGACTTCCCAGTCCACCCAGAACAACGACTGCCATCATCATGACCAACGGGTGCATCCACATGTGCGGTTCAAGAATGGTGAGTGGGACGACGATGGCTCCTGTCAGTGCAGCTAACCCAACAGAGATGCCCATGGTCACCATGGCGACCCGAGACTCGTTGATCCCCATGAGGTTGGCCACTTCCCTGTCTTGAGCCGTGGATCGGATGGCTAACCCCAGTTTGGTCCTGTTGAGAAGGGCCCAAAGCACTCCCATCACCAGCAACGCTACAAGAAACGTTAAAAGCTGTTGATAAAAGACCTTTACACCTAAGATCAAAAAATACCCCTTAACCAAGGCAGGCACACTCAAATAGGTGCCTGTAAAGATCAGGGCCATGACCTCCTGAAAGGCCATGGCTAAGGCAATGGTGGCAATCAACACAGCACCCTCGTGCTCTCGAATGGGGTTAACAAAAATCTTATAGGAGATGAGGCCCAAGAGGGTGACCAGAACAATTGCGGTCACCATACCCCAAATCGGATGAAAGCCCATCTTATGGGTAATGACATAGATACTATAGGCAGCGAGCATATAAAAAGCGGTATGGGCGATGTTGACAATTCGTGCCACACCGAAGATCAGAGAAAACCCTATGGCCAGCAGGGCAAATACACTTCCACTGATAAGACCACTGATGACAATATTAAGCAATAGATCCATATGACCTCTTTGATTTAACTCCTAAATTCAAAACTTTAAACACTAAATAAACTCAAAACCCAAATTTGTTTAAAATCCAAAATGTTGAACCTAACTTGAAGTTTAAACATTTGGATTTTAGGTTTATTTAGGATTTATTGTTTAGTGTTTAGAGGTTGAGCCCACCTATTTCTTATACTTCTCAATCATCCAGGGTGGTATCTTAACAGGGACAATTCCCTTATAGGTAATCTCGGGCGCCTCAGGGGTGGCCTTCCACTTGTTGGGCCAGACGCCCTTTAACTCACCATCTTGCCACTGCACCCCCACGGCTGTTAGATATCCTGGGCCCCATCTGAGTTCGTGGAGATGTCGTCCTTCGGCATCTTTCAAATAGGCTATTGTCCCTGAAGGTACCTTATAAACACGATTCTCCAGTATAGATACCAGTTTATCGGGATCGAGGGTTTGAGCCTGTTCGATGGTCGGCGTCAGCCCATAGACGATCGCCGAATAAGTATCCGCAGTATAGGTGGGTGTCTCACCAAATCTCTTTATATAGGTCTCCACAAAGGGCTTTGTCAGTTCATTCTGCTCAACTCCACGGGCATAGGTATTCATGGTAAAAACATAGTTACCCATTCCCCGGGTGGCTTGCCAGAACCCATCCTTCTGAGCCTCTACGTTAATGCCCACCTGCATCGCCGGGATTTTGAGTTCACCAGCTTGTCTGGCAAACGGAATTCCAACGGAAGAAGAGAAGATCGTAAAAATGATATGAACTTCGGTGCGCTGAATAGCAGAAAGTTCAGCCGTAACATCCGTCGCAACTGGAGAGGGTCTCCAGATGCCTACAATCTCCATACCCATCTTAGGAATGGCACTCTCTGCCGCCTTGATCATCGGTTCGGTCCATTCGGCCTTCTCAGCAACAATAGCCACTTTTACTTTGGGTAGGTTTAAGGCTTGTTTCAATATGGCTCCAACGGTTCCCAAATGAATAAAACTTGTTCTTCCCAGAAAGGAGGAGTTGAAAGGGGAACCCCGGAACCAATACTTGTACACATTATAATTTTTGGCCACCCGCAAACAGAGCTCATCATGGGCAGCGCCAACTCCAATAAAGATCTTCTTGTTCTCCATGGCAATGTCCTGCATGGGCAAGACAGCCTCGGTTCTAAAACCGCCGACGATGAAGTGCACCTTGTCCTTTGTGACGAGCCGCTCCATGGCATTGGTGGCATCTGTGACGTTGAGGAATTCGTTGGAATCTGCCTGAATGATCTGGACCTTCATCTTTTTTGAACCCACTTGAATCCCTCCCTTGGCATTCAGCTCCTCAGCAGCCATGGTCGCACCATTCCAATGGCCTATGCCTTGGACAAATTTCATCGGTCCGATCACACCGATCTTAATCACATCCTGCCCAAGGGCAACTGTAAAAGACCCTATGATGAATAGAGATGTGATTGCCAAAATAAGAATTTTTTTCTCCCATCTTTCCATTTTGAAATCCTCCTTTCCTGAGATTTTCTAAAAATCTCTGATTACACAGGATATTATCCTCCCATAAAAAGTTCTTCCCGCTTCAGCCATCTCTTTGAGCAGGGAGGCGGGTTTGAATCGAACTCCATGCTCCTCTTCCAGCTTTAAGAGTTGTTCATATACATTGCGTATTCCCCATGCATCCGCATATCGGAGAATGCCGCCCCGGTAGGGAGGAAACCCTATACCATAGACCACAGCCAGGTCCATATCCTGAGGTCGATCACAGACCCCATCTTCGATGATATAAGCCGCTTCATTAATAGCCCTTGCAAGCATTCGATCCATGATCTCTTTGTAGGAAACTTTTTTAGGTTTTATTCCATTCGCTTTAAGATAGTTTTTGATCACCTCCTCTACTTTGGGATTGGGGAAAGGCTTTTCCTCCCGGTAATCATACCAACCTGCCCCAGTCTTACGGCCATAGCAACCTGTTTGATAGATGAGTTCATAGATGGGGGACATTTTCCATCGCTGTCCAAGGGATCGCTCAAAATACTTGGCCACATGGTAGTTGATGTCAAGGCCGGTAAGATCCCCCAGGGTTGCAGGCCCCATGGGCAATCCAAAATCAAGGACAGCCTCCTCAATGGTCGCTGGACTGACTCCTTCTCCTACCATAAACGTTGATTCTCCCATGAGGGCTCCAAGTTGTCTTGATACATAAAAACCAGGACCGTCATTGACCACCACAGGGACCTTTCGAATCGCCCGAGCAAAGGCCACGCTCGTTGAAAGGGTTTCATCGGATGTCTTTTTCCCGCAGATGATTTCAAGGAGTTGCATCCGTTCTGCAGGATTAAAAAAGTGAAGTCCTATCATCCGTTCAGGATTTTTTAACACTGAGGCCATCTCTGTGATCGATAGGGCTGAGGTGTTGGTGGCAAAGATGACCTCTGGTCTACAGATCTCTTGAAGCCTCTTCCAAATCCCTTGCTTGATCCCCATATCTTCCAGAACAGCCTCTATGACCAAGTCAACCCCAGCCAGATCCTCAAGAGAGGTGGTCGTCTTTAAATGATCTTGGAGGGTCTGTTCCAGTTGGGAGGAGGTCATCTTTCCCTTTTTGATAGGGTAGTCAAAGGTTTTTCGTATGGCGGAAAGCCCTTTCTCAATCGCCTCTTCATTGATATCCCAGAGGATGGTCTCAAACGGATGGGTAAGAAGGAGATGGGTGATTCCAGAACCCATCGTTCCTCCCCCAAGCATCGCCACGGTCTTGATCTTCTTGGGCTCCACCCCTTGAATCCGAGGAAGCCTTCCTGCTGCCCTTGTGTTGAGAAAGATTCCAATGAGATTCTTTGCAATATCTGACAGTGCACAATCACAGAAGAGCTGAGCCTCAATCTTCAGATCTTCTTCAAAATTCTCGGATAGCCCTCGCTCCATGGCCTCAATCGCCTTAAAAGGTGCAATATAACCTCTCCCCTTTTTCTCTGCCTCTTCCTTGGCATAGGAGATGACCATCTTTTTTGTAATGAAATTGGGAAGTTTATCTTTACGCAACCGTGTCATTCGCTCCTTATGATTTAGTTTCCCAGAAATAAATTGCTGGGCTACCTCCAAACTTCTCTCAAGAAGGGACTCCGGAGGCACGACCTCATCCAGGCAACCCTTTTCCAATCCCTCTTCTGAAGAGATGGGCTCTCCTGTCAAAATAATCTTTAAGGCATCTGGAAGTCCCACTAATCGGGGAAGTCTCTGCGTTCCACCCGCCCCTGGAATTAAACCCACTTTGACCTCGGGTTGTCCTATCTGGATCCCTTTTGCTGCAATCCGGTAATGGGAGGCCATAGCGATCTCCAGCCCTCCACCCATACAATTCCCATTCATCGCTACGATCACAGGTTTGGGTCCTTTTTCAATGGAATTGAGGAACTGGTTATTCTCCATCACGGCATTGAAAAGAGGGGCTCTTTCTTTGACCTGCTGGATCTCTGTAATATCTGCTCCTCCTGTGAAGTTCTTCCCGGTTCCTGTAAGGATAATGGCATTGACCCCTTCATCCTCAAATGCTGATCTGAGGGCATTTCTGATTTCCATCACCAATCCACTGGAGAGCTGATTGACAGGAGGGTTGTTTAATCTTAAGATAGCGACGCCTTGATGGAGCTCTACTGTTATCGTCCGGTAATCTAAATTCATAAGTTCCCCCATTTATTAAAATGGATTGCTCAAACTCTAAACACTAAACTCTGAATTCTATACAAATCCAAAATTTTAAACCCTAAAAAGTAATGTTTTGTGTTTTGATATTTGAGTTTGTTTAGAGTTTAGGATTTTTTCGTGTTTAATTTCTATTCTTCTCTTTCAATAATGGTGGCGACTCCTTGCCCACCACCCACACAGGCATTAGCCAAGCCATAGCGACCGTTTTTTATTTTTAAGATTCGGGCCAGAGTCCCTACTAAACGAATCCCTGTCGCTCCCAATGGATGCCCGATCGCTATCCCTCCTCCCATCACATTGACCCGGTTGGGATCGATCCCAAGTTCCTTGATACAGTTTAGGGTGACAATGGCAAAGGCCTCGTTAATCTCCCAGTAATCAATATCCTCTACCCTTAGACCTGCCTTCTCCAATGCCATCCGACTGGCAGGAACAGGTCCCACCCCCATAATGGTTGGATCCACCCCAGCAAACCCAATGGAACGGATGGTTGCCATAGGCTGAATTCCCCTCTTTTTAGCAGCTTCTTTGGACATCAGGATCATGGATGCTGCAGCAGCATTTAGAGGAGAAGCATTACCAGCAGTGATTACCCCATCGGGTTTAAATGCTGGCTTTAAGTCTTTCATCCCTTCAAAGGTTGCATCCTCCCTCACCGCCTGGTCTCGATCCACGACCAACGTCTTTCCATCTGCCTGCTCTGCTTCAATGGGAAGGATTTCGTCTTTGAAAAATCCTTCTCTCCAAGCCTTGTAAGCCAATTGGTGACTGCGGGCTCCCCAGAGGTCCATCTCTTCCTTGGTGATCTGTCTCTGGGTAAAAAGCTTTTCTGCAGTTAATCCCATATTTGTACTTGTGACCATATCCCAGTGTTTATAGGCTGGATCAGTAAAAAGGTTGGGGTTGAGTAAGACCACTCCCTTCTCCTTCAGAGGCGCTCCCATGGGGACTCGGGTCATATGTTCCATTCCTCCAACCATTACAATGTCAGCAAAGCCCATTGCAATCTCCATAAATCCCATGTGGATACAGGCCATGCCAGACCCGCACTGCTGATCGATGAATTTTGAAGGAATCTTCTCTGGCAGGTTGGCCAGAAAGATTGGAAGCCTCCCCCCATAAGTCCACTGTTCGCTCACACCATAAGCAGACCCAACAATGAACTCATCGACCTCTTCTGCCTTAAGACCGCTCCTTTTAATCACCTCGGGAAGGAGTTTGGCTAAGAGTTCGTCCGCTCTTAATTTGTGAAACCAATCTCGGCTGGGATCGTTAGGTCTGGACCTTGATTGGGCGGTTCTTAAATATCCGACAATGACGACCTCTCTCATTCAGTCTTCCTCCTTTGGGTTTCCTCTCATCTCATCTGAGCCATTCAGCATCCCCGCTCTCCATAAACACAGAGGGAGTCACTCAAGTCAGGTCTTAATTTATGGGTTGGGTTTCAGATCCCTAATCCCTGCAAGACGCTTTACCATTCTCTTTCTGGCCTCGATGTCATACTGTGTTGTGATGGCAATGGCCTCCATGACAGGAGAACCTCCACCATGGTAGGATCCCATCAGATGTATCCCTCCACTGGAAGAGCAGAGGATGTCTCCAATATATCGCCATAGTTGGGCAGCATCCTCAGGATGAACCTCTGGATTACGGGTGATATATTTATAGAGGAGGTCTTTGGTCTCAGGGTTGACGAAGTCCCCTTCATAGGGAAATGTGGCTGGAATCCCACCAGCAATATCACAGAGAATCTCTGCTTCGTGATAAACCGCTTCTCCTGTTAAGCACCTGCCCACATTGGCATAGATGGAGTGAGGGATAAAGCTTCCGGGGCCATAGGGGACAAACCCAACTCCTGGAACATAGAGTTCAGGCTTCCCCAGTTCAGAGGCGGTAAACCCAGCTGCATAGCCCAGTTCGGTGACAAGAATGATCTCTGCAAGTTTATCTCGCACATGGGGAGCCTTTGCAATGCCATTATATTCTGCAGCCAATGCGACTGCCCCGAGCATCAAATCTCCCAAGGCCGGTTTACAACCTGAATAACTGTGACGATGAAAAAGGGCAAAAAGTAAAGCACAGGCCCCACCTTGGATCGTCTCTCCACAGAGAAAGACTCGTTCCCATGGAACGAAACAGTCATCGAAGATCACATAGGAGTCCGTGTAGCCAGGAGCAAATCCCCTCTTGAAGTATTGTCTCTCTCTCAAATTATGGATCGTGACTATTTGCTTCACTCCTTCCCAGTCTCCAGGAACAGCAAAGCCTACTGCCCAATCCTTCTCCTCAGGTAAAAGGGCACGAGTGGGAACGACCAAGATCTCATCTGCTACTGAGGCTTCAGAAATATGTACCTTTGACCCACGGACCACAATTCCATCACTCTTTCTCTCCACCACCCGAACATAGAGATCTGGGTCCTTTTGCTGGGAAGGCCGCCTCATCCGATCCCCCTTCACATCGGTCTGAGCACAACAGCCCACCAGGTCCTCTTTTTGAAATCTCTCCAGCCATTTCTTAAAATTTTTGTGATACTCGGTTGCCCCATGATTCTGTTTATCGGCTTCGTAAGAAACATTGTAGAGGGCATTGGTCGCATCGATTCCCATGCACCGCTGAATGCACCCGCCTACGACCTGGCAGAGTACCCTGGTCATATCCTGTTTCTTATGGAGATCCTCCTTGCTGTGGTGAACGTGACAGAATCGGTTGATCTTTTCTCCGGTTAGATGAGAGGTGGCCGTACACAGATCCTCATATTTTGGATCGGCGGCATAATCAAAAGTCACCCCCATGGTGTTAAGCGTGGGGATCAATCGTTCATCATCGCGAGCAATCTTTTCGCCGTTCAGGTATAGATTACGACGCATCCTCCTTAGACCTTCAATATACTGTTCTTTTGTCCTCATCTCTCTTCCTCTCTTAGGGTTTTTAAGGTAAGACCCAATCCTATTTACATTGATATTTAGGTTTTCTTTTCTCAATAAAAGCGCGTGTCCCTTCCTTCATATCCTCCGTAGCCGTCAGGTTAGCCCAGAGTTCAATCTCCCATTCCAATCCTTGAGAGATTGAAAGATCTCTTGCCCGATTGATCACCTTCTTTGCCGAGGCCACCCCTAAAGGCCCCTTTTCAATGATTTTGGCAGCAAGTTCCAAAGCCGCTTCTAAGGCCTTTCCCGGGGGAACGACCTTCTCAATGAGGCCAATCCTTAAGGCCTCCTCTGCACTGATCATTTCTCCTGTGAAGACAAGTTCTTTTAATTTACCCAGAGGAAGATGATAGAGAGCCCGAGCCATCCCTCCGTTTCCCGGAAAGACCGAAAGATTGACCTCTGGGAATCCTAATTGAGCCGTCTCCTCAGCATATCGAATGTCACAGCAGAGGGCAAGTTCCAATCCCCCGCCCAAGCAGAAACCATGGATGGCTGCAATCACAGGCCATTCAAAGTTTTCAACCATGGCATAGATCTGATGGCTCCTTAAAAGGCGCCTCTTTGCTTTGTCAGGAGTCAATTCTAAAAATGTCTTGATATCTGCTCCTGCGGCAAAGGCCTTCTCCCCTGCGCCATGAAGGATGACGGCTCGGAGTTTTTCTCTTTGGGCATCCATTTCGCTAAAGACTTCTGCGATGGCCTCCTTCGTGGCTAAGTCAAGAGCATTCATAGGAGGATGATCAATCGTAACAATGGCAATCTTATCTTGGATTTCATAATGGGCCAGTTTTTGATCCATCTTCTTCACTCTCAGAGTTTGATCAGATTGATCCTTTTAAAATGGATATTTTCCTGCCTTGATCACAGCCTCTGCAATTTTCCGCCTGAGGCCGATCGTGTTCACAGGGACAAATCGAGTCATTTTCTTCAGGGCAGAGAGTTGAGTTCGGAGTGTATCGCCTTCGGCCATTGCCGAAAGGGCCATTTTTGCATAATTTTCCAAACGACCAAAGGCATCGTTCACATAGACCTTGACCATAGCCTTCTGAATCTGGGACTTCTCATCTTCAGATCGCTTCATGGACTTCAATGCTGGCCGATGGGTGAGAAGTTCCAGAGTAGGGAAGTGACCTTATCCAGATCTTGGCCTCCATATTCCTCTGGGATATCCGCAGAGAGAAACCCTAACTCTCCTGCCTTCTTAAGCAGGCTTGGCACAAGCCCTTCCTTTTTCTCCTCAATCTCCTCAATGACAGGTTGAACTTCTCCCACCACAAAATCCGTCACCGCCTTGGCGATAAGGATTTGTTCTTCTTCAAAATCCTCCGGGGTAAAGACCTCCTCTGGAGAGATGGATTCAATTAAGAAGGCTCCGCCTTTTATAAATGTTTCCATGGTTTCCTACCTTCCCCTCGGAGTCCATTGAGAGCAAATTTAAATATGAAATCAGAAAGCTCCCCGACCGAAACCCCTTTTTGGGGATGAAACCAGATTCGGGTACGGGTGATCATAGAGGCAATCATGAAGCCAGCCAGTTTAACATCCACTTCAGGCCAATACCCAGCATCAATGCCCCTTCGGATGACCTTCCGAATAATCCGGTCATAGGTATCCCGAAGGTCAATAATTTTTTTCCGTTTTTCAGGGGTAAGATTATCCAGTGCCACATCAAAAAGCAGTTTGGCAGACCTCCGATAACTCAGGGTCACCCTCAGGTGGCTTTCAATGATCCATCTCAACTGCTCAACAGGACTGGTCTGGGTCTCCTCCTCTAAATGCTCAATGGGATGAATGATCTGCTCCATCTCTTCCAGGAGCACCTCGAAAAGGATTTGTTCTTTGTCAGAAAAGAAATTATAGATATTGGCAGGCCGACACCCATAGGAATCTCCAATATCGGTCATACTGGTAGCCAGATAACCCTTCTCCCAGAATAGCCTTCTTGCAATATTGAGCATTTTTTTTCTCTGGGTACCGGGTTTTGATTTAGTTCTCTGCACCCTAAATCCTTTTGGTGATACTTTTTAATATACCCAAATTGAGTGATTCAGTGTCCTGAAGGGAAGAGGATCTTGTTCGCATCGCTCAATTTAGAATCGAATAATCTTTGCCAAAAGGTCAGTTATAAAAAGAGATTATTTGTTAATGAATGACCATTAATTTATATTGTCCCATCCAGACTTGTCAAGAAAAAATTTTGGGAATTCTGAAGAGCAAGGCCCTCTCTACCTATCCTAAAATTTCCTCAGCGATGGTATCCCTTAGCTCTTCTTCCGTTCCAAGGTCAACGCTGATTGCCCAGGCATCCCTGAAATAATGTTCAATAGCCTGTTCTGCTATATAACCATAACCTCCAAAGATCTGGAGGGCTTCATCCACTACCCTTACTAAATTTCTCCCCACCTCCAATTTAGTAAGTTGGAGAAATTTAGATTCCAACTGGTCTTGGTCATACTCGATTGCAGTCTTATAGGTAAGCCAGCGGGCCAGTTCGATATCCACTGCCATATCTGCCAGTTTATGACGGATCGCCTGAAACTGGGAAAGTTTTTTCCCAAATTGCTCCCGCTGTTTGGCATATTCCCGTGCCCGATCAAAAGCACCCTGAGCAGTCCCAACTGCCTGAGAGGCCTTCCTGATCCCTATCGCCTGATGGGCATAGTGGACCTGGATCATCCCTTCTCCCCCATTTCCAATTCGATTCTTTAAGGGCACTCTAACCCCTTTAAAGAGAAGATCTCCAGAAGGGATCATCCTTAGACCCATCTTTTCCATCGGGATGACTTCCAGACCTACTTCTTCCCTCCCCACCACCAATGTGATCCATCCCTCTTGAGGTTCCTTACAGAGGGTAACAAAGAAATCTGCCAGGGAGGCATTGAGAACGAAACGTTTTTTCCCTCGAATGAAATATTGTCCTTCCTTTTTTTCAGAAACAGTGGAGAGAGAGGAGAGGTATTGATCATCCTCCGATTCAGCAAAGGCAATGCTCATCCGTTTGGCTCCCTGGGCCAAAGGGATGAGGAATTGTTTCTTTTGGTCTTTTGAACCAAATTTCAGGATGAGTTCCGATCCCAAATCCGCCATGCTCAAAGCACAGCCAATCCCAGAATCTATTCTGCAGAAGGTTTCTATCACCAGGACGTTCTCAAAGAGACCTAAACCTTGTCCTCCAAATTCCTCAGGGTAGTGAATCCCAATGAACCCTAACTGGCTGGCTTTCTTCCATATCGATTCAGGAAATGTATTGCTCTGATCCAGTTCCAGAGCCAAATCAGGGTCAAATTCCCCTTGAGCGAACTCCAAGGCTGCCTTCTGAATATCCTTTTGCTCATCCGATAGTTCAAAATTCATCCTCACGCCTTTTAGTCTCAAATAACCAAACCCAACCAAGTTTTTAGTTTAGAAAATCCGAAATCCAGGTATCAAAATCCGAAACCATTTCTAATCTTCAAAAATGTTTTTCTTTTTGAACGTTTTTATTTTAAATTTTGTACTTCAAATTTAGGGTCGTTACAGTCCTAAACTGCTGGCGATCACTAAGTGTTGGATCTCAGAAGTCCCCTCTGGAATCTTGCTAAGCCTTCCATCTCGAAGAAACCTCTGAACTGGATTATCCATCCTCATTCCGTAATTTTTTTGAAGGGTCATGGCTTTTTGGATGATCCCCTGAACCGACTCACTACAAAAAAGCTTTACAACCGATGCATCCTTCATCGAGGCAAGACCTTGATCAAAAAGCCAGGCACCGCGAAAGGTCATATATCGCATAGCCTCAAGCATCATCACCATCTCGGCAAGGACGAATCGAACCGCCTGGGATTTTGAAAGTGGCTTTCCGCCCCTTTGAGTTTGCTTTACATAAGAGAGGATTGCATCAAAAGAGGCCTGGCCAACTCCAGTGCACCTCGCTCCATAGGTAAGCCTTCCTGATTTCAAGGTCTCCTCCAGCTGACCCAACCCTCCTCCTTCGGTTTGGCCAAGCATCCTCTCCATCGGAACATAGCAGTCATCAAAAGCAAGTTCTGCTGTATCGGAAGAATGATTTCCAAGTTTTTTAAGTTTTTTGATCACAGAGAACCCTAAATCTTCTCGCTCCACAACGAAGAGGTTTATCCCCATGCCTCGCCGATGGGGGTCTGTGTAAGCGACCACAGTCACAAAATCACAAATAGTTCCATTGGTAATGAAGGTTTTTGTGCCATTCAGACTGTAACCTCTACCCTGCCTGATAGCCCTTGTTCGGATTCCAGAGGCATCACTCCCGGCATCAGGCTCGGTGAGGGCAAAGGCCCCAATCTTCTCCCCACGAGCAGCAGGAACGAGATATTTCTGCTTCAGCTCTTCTGACCCAAAATGAAGAATGGGATCCGTAGCAAGGCCTCCATGGACCATAAGGCCTGCGCCAATCCCTACACAGATCCTGTTGAGTTCCTCAACTACGATGCATTCTGAAATCTTATCAAGGCCAGGGCCATCATATTCCTTTGGACATCTAAGACAGAGAAGATGCTCTTTGCCCAGGATTCTGAAGAGTTGAACAGGAAATGTCTCCTTTTTCTCATACTCTTCCACCAGAGGGGTAACCTCCCTCTCAAGAATTTCCCGAGCCTTCCTCTGGAAGGTTTTCTGTTCATCATTCAATTCGTAGAACATGGCTATTCGATCCTTATGGGATGACCCTTATATAATATTATATGAATGAATGACCATTAATCTATTTCCTTTTTGAGGTACTTGTCAAGTAAGAAGTTAGAGAATTCCGAAAAAACTTCTTTTTCACCTCCCCTTCCACCAATGATTTATCAATCCCCTTTTCACTTAGACTCAGCCGTTACAAGAAGAAGATACCGGTGGTGTTAAACGGGAATTGGAGGTCATTACTCCCTCTCCAGGGGGAGGCGTTTCCCTTCAGGAGAGTATCTGTAAAACCCCTTCCCAGTCTTTCTCCCCAGATACCCTTTGGCCACCATCCGTTCAATCAGATTTGACTTAGGGGTAAGGTGATCCACTCCCAGGGTTCTCATGGTCTGCGTAATTCTGGCAATCGTATCCAATCCTGCATGGTCAGCGATTTCGAAAGGACCTGCCTTCCAACCATAACCCAGGCGCATCCCGATATCGATCTCTTCAGGAGTAACGATTCCTTGATCCACAAGGTCGACGGCTTCGCGAAGGGCTGCAGAGAATATCCGATTCATCACAAAGCAAGGAATATCCCTTTGGACTCGAATCGGAGTTTTCCCTAAGGATTGGACAAAGGCAACTCCCCTTTCGAAGACTTCTTGTGACGTCTTATCGCCTTTGACCACTTCTACCAATTTCATCAGTGGCACAGGACCGAAGAAGTGCAACCCCAACACCCTCTCCGGATGCTCTGTATTTTCAGCAAGGCGGGAGATGGGGATGGACGAAGTATTCGTGGCCAGAGGAGTTTTAGGCCCTGAAATCCTGTCCAGTTCATAAAAGACTTTTCGTTTAAGTTGCTCCTCCTCGAAAATCGCCTCGATTATCCAGTCCACTTCGGAGGCATAAGAGAGGTCTTTTTCTGGGAATATACGGCTAAGCACTTTTTGGGGATGTTCATTAAGAAGGCCCTTTTCTGAAAATTTCTCCAAGGACCATTGAATATCCCTGAGGGCCTTTTCAGTCACCTCGGCCTTAACATCCATCAGATGAACCTGGTATCCAGATTGGGCTGATACCTGGGCAATTCCTGAGCCCATAAATCCTGCGCCCACCACTAAAATCTTCTTCATGGTTTTCGCCTCCTGGTTTGTCAAAAAATAGGAATAAGAAAATAATGTCCAAAATCTTAAATTGTTTCAAGTAAAAATTTGCTTTTTGAAATAGAAGATAAGGTGGATTTTTGGGGGCATTCAATTTGATGGAAAGGAGTTATTTATAACAAGAGGAAAAGTGTTGTTGGTCATAAGGAATGATTTCGTTTGACACACCTATCCTCATAGGCTATAAAATTTAGGCAGAGGATAGGGGAAAAAACCTCTAAAAAGGGAATTGAGATGGGAAAATGGATTGTTTCGATCGTTCGCTATGAGAAGCCTTTAGAGTCGGTTCGCAGGGCGGTGGATTTATCCCATGGACTTGACCATTTACCACCTCGGGCAAAGGTTTTCATCAAGCCCAACATTGTCTTTTGGACTCGCACCACCCCTTTTCCAAAGTGGGGGGTCATTACCACCTCGAGGGTTGTGGAGGATATGATCGTCCTTCTCAAGGAAAGGGGGATTGAGGAGATTACCATCTTGGAAGGTCTCGTCACTTATGATCCAAAGGACCGAGAGACCCCAGCCCATGCCTTTGAGACGCTTGGATATAATGTCCTAAAGAAACGTTATGGAATAAAGACCTTAAATGTTTTTGAAAGGCCCTTTAAGAGAATTGATCTGGGGGCTGGCGTGGAACTTAATTTCAATGAAGATATCCTTGAAAGTGACTTCGTGGTCAATCTTCCTGTCCTCAAGACACATGCCCAAACAATCGTCACCCTTGGGATAAAGAATTTGAAAGGTCTTATTGATATCCCCTCACGAAAGAAATGCCATAGCGCTGATCTGGAGAGGGATCTGCACTTCATGGTGGCCAGACTTGCGAACAAACTTCCACCTTCCTTTACACTTCTTGATGGGATTTTTACAGCTGAACGAGGTCCTTTTTTTGAAGGAAGGCTTAGGAGAAGCAACATTCTCATCGCGTCCTCGGATATCCTTTCAGCTGACAAGGTAGGGGCAAAGGTCCTGGGCTATGAGCCTTCCGAAATCCCTCATTTGGTTCACGCAGCCGAGAATTTTGGAAGGCCTATCGATTTCTCAGATGTTGAGATCGTAGGAGAAAGGATTGAAAGAGTAATCTCCTATCATGAGTATGCCTTTCCCTATACAGAGGACGGGAGCCTTCCAAAAGCCTTGGAGAAGATGGGGATCAAAGGCCTTTCCTACCGTAAGTATGATCATACAATCTGTACTTATTGCTCAGGGATCAGTACTATTGTTCTTATGGCTATTATTAGTGCATGGCGTGGCCAACCCTGGGAGGAGATCGAAATCCTTACAGGTAAGATGATGAGACCCACACCTGGAAAGAAGAGGACGATATTGTTAGGAAGTTGTATGTATCAAGCCAATAAGGAGAATACCGATATCCAGGAGATGATTGCTGTGAAAGGATGCCCCCCTGACCTGAAAGAAGTCTTTCATGCCCTTCGCCAGGCAGGGATTGAAGTGAGTCCGATTTTTTTTGAGAATATGGATATGGCAGGTGGATTTTTTATGAAAAGATACGAAGGGAAACCCGAATTCGATGAATCGTTTTATCAGGTCGTTTAGAAAATAAGGTTAACTTTAACAGGATATTAAAAAGTTCCCATAGAAACGAGTTTATTATATCAGGAGAGTAAGCCATGAGTAACGAAACCCTTCTCACTTATTTTCAAAAACATGTCAAAGAGGAACCCAATCGGGTTGCATTGCGACACAAAGATTACGGGATTTGGCACGATGTCACCTGGGCTCAGTACGGGGAAAAAGTAAAGCAAGTCGCTATGGGCCTGATCAGCCTTGGCCTTAAAAAAGGAGAATGTGTCTCTGTCATCAGTGAGAATAGACCGGAATGGGTCTATTCCGATTTTGGCATTATGTCTGCTGGTGGGGTAACCACAGGGATTTATACGACCAATTCTTCAGAACAGTGTGGCTATATTGTCCAGAATTCAGGATCGAGGTTCTACATCGCTGAGAATGAAGAGCAATTTGATAAGACGTTGAAATTCAGAAAAGAGACCCCCCATTTGGAAAAGGTGATTGTCATGGAGATGGAGGGATTGAAGCGTTACAAAGATCCCTTACTGATGAGCTTTGATGACCTGCTGACATTAGGGAAAGAGTTTGATGCAAAAAATCCAGGTCTCTTTGATCAGCGCTGGAGTGAAGTGAAACCCGAGGATCTCGCTGTTCTCATTTATACCTCTGGGACAACAGGTCCACCCAAAGGAGCAATGCTCACTCATAGCAATCTTCTCTATATGAGCGAGGCCATGGTTGAGGCCAATCCCATTCGGGATGGGGATGAAACCCTTTCTTACCTTCCCCTCTGTCATATCTTTGAACAACTCTTCACCGTAATGATTAATATTCGCTATGGAACTGTCGTCAATTTCATCGAGAGCCCGGATACGGTCATGGATAATATGAAAGAGGTTTCCCCTACGGTCACCTATGGGGTTCCTCGAATCTGGGAAAAATATGCCTCTGGGATTATGATTCGGATGTCGGATGCCACATGGTTTAAGCGGATGGTGTTTCATGCATGCATGGGGATTGGGATGAAATATGCGGGGTTGAAATTGAATTTTAAGCCCATCCCCTTTTATTTAAAGATGGCTTACGTAGCCGCTTATCTTGCTGCCTTTCGAAAACTCAAAGAGAGGTTGGGCTTTGACCGTGTGAGAGTGGCTTACTCTGGGGCCGCTCCAATTTCACCTGATGTGCTGAAATTTTTCAATGCCATTGGCCTTCCCCTGATCGAAGGATATGGTCAGACCGAGGGAACAGGTGTGACAACGGTCAGCCGGAAAGGTGAACTGAAGATCGGGAGGGTTGGCCGACCCCTTCCAGGGGTGGAAGTAAAAATTGCTCCGGATGGGGAGATATTGGTAAAGGGACCTGGTGTCTTCAAAGGTTATTTTAAGAATCCCGAGGCCACTTCGGAAACACTCAAGGATGGTTGGCTCCATTCTGGGGATGTGGGAGAGTTGGATGAGGATGGTTTTTTAAAGATCACTGACCGGAAGAAGGATTTGATCATTACCGCTGGAGGTAAAAATATTGCCCCTCAGAATATTGAGAATCAACTGAAGTTCAGTCCTTACATCAACGATGCCATCGTCATTGGAGACCGACGGAAATACCTCGTGGCCTTAATCGCCATCGATGAGGAGAATGTGATTAAATATGCGCAGGATCACAAAATCCAGTTTGGAACCTATGCGAGCCTTACCCAGGCCCCAGAGATTAAACAGTTGATCCAAAAAGAAGTAGACAAGGTGAATAAAACACTTGCCCAGGTGGAGCAGATTAAAAAGTTCACCATCATTCCTAAGAAGCTTTACGAAGAAGATGGGGAAGTCACTCCCACGATGAAGGTGAAGCGGAAATTTATCAACGAGACCTACAAGGATATTATTGAAGCCATGTATAAGAGCAGTTAACCATCGTTACCTCCAGCGTTTCTTCTTCTTCCACCTTTGATATCCTTTGACCGACTCCTCTGATCGAATCCCAAGGTAGAACTCTTTCACATCCTCATCCTCTAAAAGGATATTGGGGGGGTTGGCCGCGACAATTCTCCCGTTCTCAAGCACAAATCCATAATCTGAGATCTTCAAAGCCATCTTTGCATTCTGCTCAACCAGGAGAATGGTCGTTCCTTCTGAATTGATCGTCTTGATGATCCCAAAGATCTCTTTGACGAGAATCGGAGAGAGCCCCAGGGAAGGTTCATCCATCATCAGAAGTTTTGGCCTGGTCATCAAGGCCCGGCCAATGGCCAACATCTGCTGTTCTCCTCCGCTTAACGTGCCGGCCCATTGGTTCTTTCTCTGGCTAAGGACAGGGAAATGGCTGATCACCCGATCATAATCTTCTTTTATTCCCTTTTTATCTTTTCGGGTATAGGCCCCCATCTTGAGGTTTTCATCCACACTCAGTTCAGGAAAGACTTCTCTTCCCTCAGGTACATAGGATATCCCCAAATGAACAATCTCCTCTGCATCCTTTCCATCAATTCTTTTGCCGAGAAATTCAATCGTCCCTTTATCCGGTTGATCCTCAAGAAGTCCCATGATGGTTTTCAGGATCGTGGTCTTTCCAGCCCCATTCGCCCCTAAGATGGAAACAATCTGACCTTCCTGCACTTCCAGGGAGACCCCTCTGATCGCCATAATCAACCCATAAAAGGTTTCAATATTCTTTACTTTAAGCAAGGCTTATTCCCTCTTATGACTCCCTCTCCCTTGACGGGAAAGGAGAATCTACTTTTCCTCCTCGCCCAGGTAGGCCTTGAGAACTTCTGGGTGCTTTTGAATCTCTTCAGGCAATCCTTCAGCAATCCTTTCACCAAAATTTAAGGCCAGGATTCTGTCAGAAATATCCATAATCAGGTTCATATCATGTTCCACGAGAAGAACAGTGATGCCGAGATCATCCCGAATATCCTGAATGGAGAACATCAAATCACCCTTTTCCTCCATATTCATTCCTGCTGAGGGTTCATCTAAAAGGATGAGTTCGGGGTCCAAGGCTAAGGCTCTACCGAGTTCCACAAGCTTTCGGGTTCCGTAGGGGAGGTTGATGACAAACTGATTTCTTGCGGCCTGTAAGTCAAGAAAGTCGATGATCTCCTCCACCTTCCTCCTATGCTCAATCTCCTCTCGGGCAGCCTTTGAGCCTTTGTAGAGAAAGGTTGCTCCTCGCCAAACCCCAGTTTTCATATGGATATGTCTGCCCAGCATGAGATTGTCCATGGTGCTCATGTGAGAAAAGAGTTCAATGTTTTGAAACGTCCTGCCAATCCCTTTTTTAGCCACCTGGTAGGGTTTTAGATAGGTTATGTCTTCTCCCTTGAAAAATATCTTACCGGAATCGGGTTGGTAAATTCCACTGATGCAATTGAAGATGGTAGTCTTCCCAGCACCATTTGGTCCGATGATGGAGTAAATGGTTCCCTTCTCCACTTCAAAGCTCACATGACTGAGCGCTTTGATACCGCCAAAAGAGATCGTTAAATTTTCTATTTTGAGAATGGGATCCATATTTCTCCATTATCAGTTTTAAGGAACAAGGGTAGGGGAGGTTTTAACCTCCCCTATTTTCATCCATTTTGGGCTATGCTCTATGGCCCATGCGTTTTGCGATTATTTGCTACTTCGTGATCTGAATCCAGTCGGTCAGTCTCTGAATAGTTCCGTCGGGTTTCACCTTTCCGTAAAATACATGTTTTCCACCCTGTCGATCCATCGGAGTTTTTGGAGGTCCATAAGTAATAGGAGGACCAATGCCTTGCCAATTCTTCAAAGTTTCCATAGCGCTGACCCATGTTTCAGGGGTTAAATTTCGTCCTGCTCTCCTTACCCCTTCAAAAAATGGTTCTGCGAAGATGATCCCAGCGTAATAGAAGACACCCCATCTCTCCTGAGGTGCAAATTTCTTATGGGCCTCTCTATATTTGACCATGAGGGGATGATTTGAATCAGGCAGTTCTCCAAAGAAAGAGGAGATCATCCCAGCCCATAGCCCTTTTGTGATTTGCATCATCAGGGCCGAGTCAGAGAGGGTGTTGCTGGTTGCCCATTGGGGTTTAAAACCGATTTTTGCTGTTTCGGCCAAGATCAATGCAGCATGAGTAGGCATGGTCCACATGATCACAGCCTCTGCTCCTGAATTTTTCAACTTCAGCGCATGAGTGCTCAAGTCTCGGTCCGTCACTTCTGCGGAAACCTTTTCGACGAGTTTGATCTTATGTTTCAAAAGATACCGTTCCACTCCCATGACTCCCTGCTTTCCATAGTCATCATTCTGGTAAAACATGGCAATCTTTTTATAGCCAAGTTTTTCATAGAGATACCCGGTAAGGTTAAAGGCTTCATCGTCATAAAGGGGATAGATAGCGAAGAGATATTTTTGAATAGGGGTGATCCACTCATAGACTCCCGTTACTGGGCCACACCAAGGAACCTTGTTTTCCATCAGATAGTCTCTGGCAGTCATTCCACAGGCAACTCCCACACCTCCGACGACAGCGAATACGCCGATCTGCTCTACAAACTCTTTTGCAATGGCTTTTGTTTTGGCTGGCTGATAGGAGTCATCCCGAAGAAAATATTTAAACTTCCTTCCGTGAATTCCTCCTTCTTCGTTAATAATCTTGACTAATAGCTCTGTCCCTCTGGCTACCGCACCCCATGGCGCTGCTGGTCCTGTCTGTGGCCCCCATTGACCGATGAGGATTTCAGTGTCAGTGACCCCTCTAATTTTCTGAGCTGGGGCCGGTGTGGTAATTAAGAAAACCATCATAACCATCAGTCCAATAACCACAAAAATTTTCTTGACCATTTTTCTTCCTCCTTTCTTAGAGTTTCCCCTCACCTTTCCTTCCCCCATGGAGGGGGTGAAGAAAAATATTTAAACCTTCTTCACATAATGCTTTGCCAACAGGCCACTTGGCCTAATACATAACACCAATACAATGATAACGAAAGCCACCACAGATTTAAATGCTAATGAGACATACCCTCCGAATAGATTCTCAATAACCCCTAAGATCGCCCCTCCTACAGCAGTTCCGGGCAAGCTTGTCATTCCTCCCAAAACCCCAGAAGCAAATCCCTTGAGGAGGGGATCCATCATCATGGGGGGATCGAGAACCCCAAGGGAGGCGATGAGCATTCCCGCTACTGCCCCAACCATGGAACTGAGGGCCCAAGTGAAAGAGAGGATCCTTTTAGTTCGAATCCCCATCACTCGAGCTGCCAGTGGGTTCTGTTGAGTGGCCCTCATGGCAGTTCCCAATTTAGTATAGCGGAAGAAGAGAAAGAGGATGAACATCAGAATCAGTGTGATTAGAATAGTCCAGAAATTAATTTTACTGATGAGTAGCCCCCCTAAATTATAAGTTTCAATATTGGAGACCGGAAATGGGAAAGACCTTTGGTCAGGTCCCCATTTCCATCCCGCCAATCCCATTAAGATCATTTCAAACCCAAGGGTAATGATAATGAGCCCAATCAAAGTTGGATCTTTTGCCTGTCGTAAAAAGACCACTTCAAAGAAGATACCCAAAAAGATGGCAAATAAAAAGGTGAGAAGGGCTGCCCAGTGAAAAGGGACATGGTAAGCGTCCAGCAGGGTAAAGGCCACAAAGGTACTGACCATGGCCATCTCCCCTTGAGCGAAATTTAAGACCTCAGAGGTTTTGTAGATAATGACCATGGCAATAGCAAGAAGGGCATAACAGGCCCCCACTGCCAAACCACTCACAATCAATTGACCGAACATCTTTCCCTCCCGATGTGATGCAAAAGACTCAGAAGATGCAGAAGACTTAGAGGTCCTTTGTGTCTTCCTCAAAGAGTTAATCAGTTGAAATAAAAGAAATCCAATTTCTCTTCTTTGATTTTCGATTTTCTCATATAGATTTGGAGAAATATAATCCAAATCCCGTACCAATTCCAAATAGTACTCCACTTCAGACAATGATCCATTGGAGTGATTTAAATTATCGTTTGAATCCTATGCGCCCTCTGAATCTTTTAGATCTTTTTTAAAAGGGCCAAGTCTTCCAGTACTTCTTCGTTCGTATCCAGAATCCAAATATCCCTAAGGGTTCAAAGAGAACGATCAAAATCATAATCAATCCATAAACAATCACAGCGATGTTAGATATTCCCCCAATACTCATATATTTCTGTGAAAAGTTGACCAAGGCAGGACCTATTGCTGGGATGTCCTGAATGACCTGAAGTTTGATGTCGAGATAAGTCATCAGGGCGGCACCAGCGATAGAGCCCATTATGGAACCCAATCCCCCTACCACAACCATGGCCAGGAAGGTGATGGATAGGATAAGATGAAAACTCTCGGGATTGATAAATCCGAGAATAAAGGCGTAAAGACCTCCTGCAACTCCTGTATAGAAGGCACTCACTGCAAAAGCCAGGGTTTTGTAATAGGTTAAATTGACTCCCATGGCCTCCGCTGCGATATCGCTATCCCGAATGGCGATGAACGCCCGTCCTACCCTTGTCTTAATCAATTTTACCGCGCCAATCGTCATCAGAACCGCAATCAAAATAATCGTATAATAATAATGGATGTCCTTCATCGGGGTTCCAAAAAGGTAGAGCTTTGGGGCTTGAAGCCCCATTCTTCCTCCAAAAAATTCCATATGCTTGATAATTGTGGTAATGGTCATTCCAAAACCAAGGGTTGCAATGGCAAGGTAAGGTCCTTTAAGACGGAGGGCTGGAAGGCCTAAAATAAATCCAAACCCCGAGGAGACAAACCCTGCCATGGGAAGGGCAATCCAAAGCGGAAAACTCCATCTCAAGATAAGGATAACGGTGGTGAAGGCTCCGATGGCAAAGAATCCCGCATGGCCCAATGATATTTGGCCGGTATACCCTACGAGGATATTTAAACCGATCGCTACCAAGGCATGGACCGCAATAAGATTGACAATATAGAGGGACATCCCAAGGAGGTGATACTTTATTATGAGCCAGGGCAGTACTCCTAAGAAGATGAGAAATAGAATAGACCAGACAAGAATGGTGTTGCTCTTAAAAAGTTCAATATCTTCGTAATAATCCCGCTTAATATCCATGAAAGGAATTTTCTATTCGAGAGATCGGGTCTTGGGTTGATTTAAAAATTTCTTTAAACTCAATCCAGTAGCGACTAACTAATACCTTATTTAGTTATGAGTTGTCAATCATTTTTATGAAATTTTTGTGTTGACAAATATTTTCATTTGGTTTTAATTAACCCCAAGAAGTGAAAAATTTGTTTAAAATGGGATAGGTGATGGGATAAAAGGAATGGAAGGGGCTTTTAAGTTTAAACAGGTGATTTAGGAGATAATGAAAGGAGGAGAAATATGGAAAAGTCAAAGAAATGGAGAGGGTTAGGCTACATGGCTTTTTTTATCTGCTTTGCAATTTTTTTCTTGATACTGGGAAAACCAGCAGAAGGGAAGGTTTTTAAGTGGAGATTTCAAACCCATTGGCCTGCTGCAAGTGCTTCCTATGCTCCATTCAAGAAATTCGTTGAGGAAGAGATCAAGACATTAACCAATGGTCAACTGCTTATCGAAGTTCATCCGGCAGCTACTTTTGTTCCGACAAAGGATTTATTCGATGCCTGGGTAAAAAATGCAATCCAAGGAGGTACCGGAAGTACTTACTGGATAAGCCACGTGCCGTTAACTGCTGTTGCTGGCCAATGCCCGTTGGGATTTAGGGAATTGTGGGAGGCGGAATACTTTCACTTCCGCATGGGCTTTGAGGAGGCGTTGAGAAAGGAGCATCTTGGGAAGGGGATTGTGTATTGGACGGAAAAGATTTTTCCAACCGCCATGGTCTCCAAAAAACCAGTTAAGACCTTGGCTGATTTGAAAGGATTAAAGGTGCGATCTTCTGGAAAGATTGCTGATATGCTAAAGATGGTAGGTGTTTCACCCGTCCATGTCCCTGGTGAGGAGATTTATACCGCCCTTTCCACAGGTGTAATTGATGCTGCCCACTGGGGGGCTGCAGCAGGAGCGCTTACGATGAAGTTGTGCGAACCTGCAAAATATTATATTCAGCCAAACTTGGCTTACTCTGCCACAGATCTTGTTATGGTCAGCAAAAAGGCGTGGGATGAACTGCCGGCAGACCTTCAGAAGATAGTTTCTCTTGCTTTCAAAGAGCGTTGTTGGCGGCGCAGTAATGAGTATATTCAAGAGGAGGTAAGGGCACTCGAAACGATGAAGAAAAAATATGGGGTTCAGATCTCATGGCTTGATAAAGAGGCACAGAAAATGATGCAACAGGCAGCCATTAAAATATGGGATGAGTCAGCCGCTCTGTCACCTACCAATGCCGAATGGATAGGGAAAATGAAAGAGTTCCTTAAGGAGCTTGGATATATCGATTAAGGCTGAAGGAAGGGGGTTTGCCCCCTTCCCAGTTTGTGAGGGATTTAGAATGAAAAGGATCCTCCACCTGATAGATCGTCTCAGTGATTGGACTGGGAAAATTATTAGTTTCCTTATCATTATCATCACAGCAGTTATTCTTTTTGAAATCATTTCTCGATTTATATTTGCTAAACCCACCACTTGGGCTTTTGAAATATCGCTCGCACTTTATGGAATCTATGTAGCCCTGTTAGGAGCCTATACCCTCGTGACTGGGGGGCATGTAAATGTGGATATCCTCTATGCTCGATTCTCCCTACGGACCAAGGCGGGAGTGAACTTGTTTAGTTGGCTGATCTTCTTTCTCTGGTGCGGCGCCCTCGTTTGGACAGGCTGGATACGAGGTTTAGAATCTCTCATGATAAGAGAGAGAGAATCTACTGCATTCGGCTGCCCCATCTATCCTGTTAAATTATCCTTAGCCGTAGGAGGCTCCCTTCTATTTCTACAAGGGTTAGGGGGGTACATTCGAAATATCTATACCTTTGTGACAGGGAAAAAAATTGATTGAGACGACGCTTCTGGTTACCCTGATTCTATTTGGTTGCCTTTTCCTCTATTTGGCCTTAGGACTTCCCCTTGCATTTGTTCTGGGTGGAGTTGGCATGATCGGCTGTCTCATCCTATGGGGGCCCTCCGGTTTTATGATCGCCTCCTCTCAGGGTTATGCCGCAATGGGTAAGTTTACACTTATCTCCATTCCTCTATTTGTGTTGATGGCTATGCTTTTGGAGAGGTCTGGAGTGGCTGAAGACTTATATCAAATGATGCATAACTGGTTGGGACCACTGGCTGGAGGGCTTGCCATAGGGACCGTAATCATCTGTACCATCTTTGCAGCCATGGCTGGGATTAGTGGTGCGGCAACGGTTTCAATGGGGATCATTGCGATGCCACAGATGCTCAGACGAAACTATGAGAAAAAATTGGTGATGGGTTCGGTCTCTGCAGGAGGAGCCCTTGGAATTCTTATTCCCCCCAGCGTCATTTTTATTCTTTATGGGACGTTGACGGGTGTCTCCATCGGTGGACTATTTATGGGAGGTATCCTTCCGGGCTTGGTTCTTTCTGGATTGTTCATTGTTTATATTGGGGTCCGATGTTGGAGAAACCCCCAACTTGGCCCACCCCTTTCTGTTGAAGAAAGGGCAAACTGGCATGAAAAGATCTCCTCTCTAAAGGCTGTAGCCCTTCCTATGATCATCATCATTTTTGTTCTTGGTGGGATCTATTTTGGAATTTGTACTCCTTCGGAAGCAGCAGCGCTTGGTGTTTTAGGGGCAGTCATTTCTGCCACAGTTTACCGCAAGTTAAGCTGGGAGTTAATTAAAGAATCTGTCTTTCGAACTGCAAGACTCAGTGGAATGATCATCTGGATATTGATCGGGGCGTACTGTTTTACGGCAATCTACCAAGCATCAGGGGCTGGAAGTCTCCTCACTCGTCTGATGATGGGTATTCCGGGTGGACGGTATGTCATCTTAGCGACGATGCAATTTACTTTCTTTGTCCTTGGTTGCATTCTTGATCCTGCGGGGATCATCATGATCTGCACACCTGCCTTTCTTCCAATCGTCCAAGCGCTGGGTTTTGACCCTCTGTGGTTTGGTGTCCTTTTTTGTGTCAATATGGAGATGGCTTACCTCACGCCGCCATTTGGTTTTAATTTGTTCTATATGAAAGCAGTTGCTCCTGAAGGGACAACCATGAGCGAAATCTATCGTTCCATCACGCCATTTGTCATCCTCCAAGCCGTTGGCTTAGTCATTGTCATTCTCTTTCCTGATTTAGCCCTTTGGATTCCCAGCCGAATGATCAAATAGCCCCATGAATATATTAAAGGTTTTTCAGAAAAGACTTCGGTCTATATTATTTTATAAGAAGAGGTTTAAAGGGAAATGCGTTACTCTTCAAATCGAATAGCACGCTTAAGGATCTTCCCAGTATGGCTTTTGGGAAGTTCCTTTACCAACTGGATCTTTCTTGGGTATTTATAAGGTGCCACCCGTTCTTTGACGAACTGTTTTAATTCCTCCGAAGAGGTGCAAGCCCCTTGCCGAAGAACGACCACTGCAGCCACTTCTTCACCCAAATCAGTATGGGGAACACCCAGGACAGCCGCTTCAACTACATCCGGGTGGGCATAAAGAATTTCCTCAATCTCTCTCGGGTAAACATTATATCCTCCCCGAATGATCATCTCCTTTTTTCGATCCACAATATAGATATATCTATCTTCATCCATTCGGGCCAAATCGCCTGTATGTAACCACCCTCCACGAAGCGTTTCGGCAGTGGCCTCGGGTTGGTTTAGATAACCTTTCATCACACCAGGTCCCCGGATAATATGTTCTCCAATTGCTCCAATAGGGACGTCCTCATCCCGATCGTTTACAATACGTGCCTCAAATCCAGGAATAGGAAGACCAATGGACCCAGGCCGGGTTTGGCGACCAAATGGGTTCTCCACACAAACGGGTGAGCATTCGGTAAGACCATACCCTTCGTAGATGGTGGTATGGAAATGATCCTCAAATCGGCGTAGCACTTCAACTGGAAGGGAGGCACCTCCTGACACACAGAACCTAAGTCCAGATCGCCTCGGCGGGCGAATATCGGCCAACTCCACCAAGCGATTGAAAATGGTGGGTACCGCAATCAGAATAGAGCTCTCCTCCTCTTCAATCGCAGAAAATAATGCCTCGGCATCGAAGTGGGGCCACAACCGGATAGTCAAACCCAAATAGATGGAAGAATTGAAGACGCTCGTCTGCCCATAGATGTGGAATAGGGGGAGGACCCCAAACACTACGTCATTAGGATTCGTTGAACGCATTTTCGCTACAGTCATAGCGTTGTTTGCCAGATTGTAATGAGTGAGCATAGCTCCTTTGGGATGCCCCGTGGTACCGCTGGTGTAAATAATGGCCCAAGTATCGTCATCTCGAGTTGGATAAGGGGAAAACACCCCTTCCTCCATAAAGAGTTCCTCAAGGGGGATGAATCCTTGGTTAGGGGGTACGCCATGGGCGACACGAAGATCCATCTTGGGAAGGTGGGCCATGACTTGGCGAGGATGTTCTAAGTAATCTTTTTGTCCGATGAAGGCTCGTGCACCGGAGTCCTTAAAAATGTGCTCGAGCTCTCCAACCTTATAAAGGAAGTTCACTGGGAGAACCACAGCCCCGACTTTGGCCAGGGCATAGTAAACGATTGCCCATTCAATAGAGTTTGGCATCATCAATACACAGATATCCCTGGGTTGGAGTCCTGCACGAACGAGTCCATGGGCCAAGCGATCCACCTGCCGGTTCAATTCTTCATAGGTGAGGGTTCGATCCAAGAAACGAATAGCAGGATGCTTAGGCCTACGTGCAGTGGTCTCAATGAGAAGGTTAGAAATGTTCATAGAATTATGTAATTGTTTTTTACTAAAGAAGAGTCACATGTAAACGAATTTAGTGAACAATATTATCTTAATTCATGATTATATTTACGAAATCTCTCATGTCAATCTTTTTTTAATAATGAGAAATTACAAGATGAGATCATCTGAAAATGGTGGTTTTTTGGGATATAACCTGTTATAAAAAGTCTAATCTTTATTCACTCAGGACAGAAGATGGTTGAAAAGAGACTCAAACAAGGGCTTTGTGGGATTTGTCCATCTGGTTGTGGTGTTAAGATTCTAATGGATGGAGATCGACTCCATCAGATAAGACCTTTGGAAGGACATCCCCTTGGGATCGTCTGCACAAGAGGGGTTCATTCTGAGGAGGTGATCTATTCACTGGATCGACTCCAATTTCCAATGAAGCGAGTTGGAAAACGCGGAGAAGGGCAATGGCAGAGAATCTCTTGGGAAGAGGCCTTTGAGATTTCCGCTCATCTTATCAAGAGGGTAGTAGAGGAATATGGAGCAGAGGCCATGGCAATTTATTCAGGCCGAGGAGGATTTGAGGAGTCCCTTAGAGATCTCTTTACAACTGGAGGACAAGATCGGATCTGTTTAAACCTTCTTTTTCCGTTAGGTTCTCCAAATACGTTCAGTTGTAGTTCCCTCTGCAACAATGCCCATCGGGTTCTGGCACCGGTAGCCACCTTTGGAACCTCTTTTGATCGCCTCTTTCCAGATTTTGAGCAGTGCGAACAGATCATTGTCTGGGGATCAAACCCTGCCACCGATTCCCCTCCGATCAATTTAAGAGAGATCTTGAAGGCAAAGAAACGAGGAGCAAAGGTCATTGTGATCGACCCTCTCAAAACCTACACCGCAGAAAAGTCAGATGAGTGGATTGGCATTAGGCCTGGAACCGATGGAGCATTGGCCCTTGGATTGGCCCATGTGATCCTGGCCAAGGGTTTGTGGGATTCCACGTTTGTTGATGATTGGACTTTCGGGTTTGAAGAGTTTCGGGAGTATGTGAAAGGATTTTCTCCAAAGGAGGTGGAAAAGATCACTTGGGTGAAAGGTGAAACGATTGAAGGGTTGGCTGGTAATTTAACCCGATTGAAAACCGCACTTCTCCTTCATACAGGACTCGAGTATACCAATAGTGGAGTCCAGAATATCCGTGCCCTTCTCATCCTATGGGCTCTCGCTGGAAATTTCGATCGACCCGGAGGATTGGTTTTTGGGATGCACCCACCCCTGCCTCTCAAACGAAACCGAATCGAACCTCCTAAGGGGAAACCAGCCATAGGTTTCGATCGGCATCCCCTCTTCTGCGATCTGAACCGAAGCGGGCATTTTATGGAACTTCCGAGGGCGATCCTGAAGGGAGAACCTTACCCTGTCAGGGGATTAATCATTCTTGGGGGCTCTATCATTACCTCATTTCCCGATCCCAATTTATGGAGACGCTCGTTTGAATCCCTTGATTGCCTGATTGTGATCGATCGGTTTTTAACGAATGAAGCCTATTATGCCGATGTGATCCTACCCGCCACAACAATGTATGAAATTACTTCCTATAAGAGATACCCAGGACACATCTCTTTCCGGCCCAAAGTGATCCCCCCTGTAGGTGAGGCTAAGAACGACTACCTCATCTTGGCAGGTTTGGCTAAAGCCTTAGGCTATGGAGATCGCTACCCTCAATCTGAAGAGGCGATGTTAGAGTTTGTGTTTAAAGATGCTCCTGATCTTTTGGATCAATTAAAGTTAAAACCTGAGGGAATCTGCTTTCCATCTCCCCCAATGGTCTATGAGAAGTATAAGGGGGGTCTTCTTCGAAAAGATGGGAAACCGGGTTTTGAGACTCCTTCAGGAAAATTTGAGATTTCCTCCAATCTCTTAAAAAAGTATGGGTATGACCCTCTTCCAATCTACCAAGAACCCATCGAAGGCCCCCTTCACTCTCCCGCGTTGGCAAAGGAATTTCCTCTCATCCTCACTACTGGAACACGGATTCAATCTGCCTTTAGAAGCCAGCATCTCAACATTCCAGGCCTCCTTAAACTTCAAGACAAACCCAATATCCTCATTCATCCGGAAGATGCCGAAACCAGGGGAATTCAAAATGGAGAAAGGGTCTGGGTAAAGACCAGGAGAGGAAGGGTTTCCTTTTTTGCAAAAGTGACGCCAAGGATTGTAAAAGGGGTGATCGAGGCCAACATGGGTGGTGGAGGACCTCTTCAGCCCAAGGAGTGGAAAGAGGCCAATGTGAATGAGCTTACCAATCCCGAAAATCGGGACCCCATCTCTGGATTTCCTGTGTTTAAGGCCTTACTCTGTGAAGTGGAAAAGGATTAAATAGGTTGACACTCTTTTTTGTTCTGATAGAATGAATTTAATTCCTAATGAAAGGGGGCTTTTTTGAAAATTTTAGATCTTCTAAAAGGCGGGCAGGGGGGGAAAGGAGGGCCTGAACCTCCAACTCAGATGGAGACAAGGACCTATGATGAACTGATGGACGAACTGGTCCAATGGAATATTGATCACACCGATATTCTAACGGTGTTGAGGAAGGAGGTGGAGTCCAAACGACTTGAATCCTGGTCGGATGCCTTAGAAAAAGGGATTAGAAAAAATCTTTCCCCTCCATTTGGAAAGAAGGAAGATAGTCCACTTTTTCCCGTCTTTGTCGACCTATATCGATTCGTTAAAAATTTGAGGGTAAGATTACTTACGAATCCAACGATGAAGAATGTAAAGCCAATGCAACGATCCGATTCCATCTCCGTTTGCATTATTTGTGGGATAAGGGCCTTACAAAAAGAGATGGGAGCGAGAAGGTTGATCGACACCCTTCAGTGGATGATGTTGGAAAGATATTTGGGGTGAAAGGGTTAACGCGGGGTTGACTTTTTGGGATGGTCTTATAAAATAGGGTTTAAAAAGGGCGCTTAGTTCAGGGGGAGAACGCCTGCTTCACACGCAGGAGGTCACTGGTTCAAATCCAGTAGCGCCCACCATATTTGTAGGGGGAATTCATGAATGGCCCCTACTGGCGAAAGCGAAGCGAATATGTCAGGACATTCAAAGTGGAGCACGATTAAGCGAAAGAAGGGGGCAGCAGACGCTAAGCGGGGAAAACTTTTCACCAAAATCATTAAAGAGATTATGGTGGCAGCCCGTTTAGGAGGAGGGGATATCAACGCCAACCCCAGGCTACGCACCGCTGTAAATCTGGCCAAGGCCGAAAACATGCCCAAAGAGAATATTGAGAGGGCCATCAAGAAAGGGACCGGGGAACTCGAAGGGGTCAATTATGAAGAATTGATCTACGAGGGTTATGGTCCTGGAGGGGTGGCCATGATGTTGGAGGTGATGACGGATAACAAGAACCGGACAGTTGCAGATGTGAGACACATCTTTTCCAAACATAATGGAAGCCTTGGAGAATCAGGTTGTGTCTCTTGGATGTTTGAAAAGAAGGGATTGATCCTGGTTGACAAGAGTCATGCGGATGAAGATCAGTTGATTGAAGTGGCATTGGATGCGGGCGCACTCGATGTGAAGGATGCTGGAAAAGATTTTGAAGTGACGACCTCGCCTCCAAATTTCGAAGCAGTGAAAAAGGCTCTCGAAGAAGCAGGGTTTAAGTTGAACTATGCAGAGGTGACCATGGTCCCCCAATCCACCGTCAAACTGACTGGAAAAGAGGCGGAGCAGATGTTGAAACTGATGGAGGGCCTGGAAGATTCAGACGATGTTCAGAAGGTTTATGCCAATTTTGATATCGCCGATGAAGAGATGGAAAAACTCAGTGCCTAAAAAATTAAGCCTTCCATCCAAAAAGCCACCTCAGGTTCATTGGGAAAGGGTGGCTTTTTTTACATCCTGGTTTCTGAAATGAAAGCCATTGGGATTGATCCTGGTTTAGCCATGACAGGCTTTGGGATAGTAGAGACGGTCTCTCGAGGAGGAAAGGCCTGTGACTGGGGAACGATCCGAACAGAAGCCCATCGTCCTGTATCCTTTCGTTTAAACACCATCTATGACGAATTAAAAAAACTTCTCGAAAAATGGAATCCCAACCTTCTTGTGATCGAAGAGGTCTTTGTCTTAAAACAGTATCCAAAAGCAGCTATTCGATTAGGAGAGGTCCGGGGGGTGATCTTCCTGTTGGCCCAGCAGAGAGGAATCCCTATTGTTGAGGTGAAGCCTACAGAGGTGAAGAGTGCGTTGACCGGAAGTGGAAGGGCTCATAAGAGCCAAGTCAAGAGAGCCATTCAGAAGATACTCAGGATGGACGAGCCCCTTTCTTCCTCCCATGCAGGAGATGCCCTGGCATTGGCCCTAACCGGCCTTTCTCGAAATGAAAAGTTTCATTGGTGATAGGGAATAAGGATTTTTCACTCACATCAACCCAATTCGCTATCACAGAGTCGATAAGAAGATGATCCGTTACATTGAAGGGAGATTGCTCAAAAAAGAAGAAGACCGGGTGGTAGTCTTTACGAACGGAGTGGGTTATGAGATTTTGCTCCCTGCCATTGTGAGGAAGACTTTTAACTCGAAAAAAGCAGGCGAGGATGGAGAGATTGTCAAACTTTACATCTATTATCACCAGACCGAGAGACAACCCAAGCCGTTGCTCATTGGATTCAATTATGAACCGGAGAAGGAATTTTTTGAAAAGTTTATTACCGTGGAGGATATTGGCCCACCCACTGCAGCAAAGGCCCTCGTCCTCCCCATCCCCAAGATTGCGAAGGCGATTGAGGAGAGGGATTCTAAGGTACTGGAAAGCCTAAAAGGGATTGGAAAGAGGACTGCGGAGAAGATTATTGCTACCCTTCATGGTAAGGTGGGTAAATTCGCCTTGATGAGGGAGGATCAAATTCCACTGGAGGTGGAGGTAGTGGATTTTAAGAAACAGGTGGAAGAGGTTCTGGTCAAAGACCTTGGCCATAAGTTAAGCGAAGCCCAGAGGTTAGTGAGGGAGGCAATGGCAAGGAATCCAAATATCTCCACCCCTGAAGAGTTATTTGAAGAGGTCTACCGAGGACAAAAGAATACTCCTACATAGGGGAATGTATGAAAAGACCCAATGAAGGAAAGCCTGAACCTGAAAAGAAATCAGAGGATCTCCTCACAGGGATTGAAGATTATCTTGATCTTAGACCCAGGAAGCTTTCTGAGTATATTGGTCAAAGACAGGTGGTCGAGACCCTGGAGATTGCCATTCAGGCAGCAAAAAAAAGGGGAGAACCTCTGGATCATATTCTTTTCCATTCTCCTCCGGGTTTAGGAAAAACAACTCTTGCCCATATCATTGCCACAGAAATGGGAGTTCGGATCGTCACCTCCTCTGGCCCTGCCATTGAAAAAGGGGGAGATCTCATTAGCATCCTCACCCATCTCGAAAAAGGGGATGTCCTTTTTATTGACGAAGTCCACCGTCTGCCCAAGGTGGTTGAGGAATTTCTCTACCCTGCCATGGAGGATTTTTGCATCGACTTTATTTTTGACAAGGGGGCGCATGCGAGAAGCCACCGCTATCGTTTGGAACGCTTCACCCTCATTGGCGCTACGACAAGGGCAGGACTTCTCTCTGCTCCACTTCGTGAGAGATTTGGGATTCTGAGGAATTTGGACTTCTACTCCGTCGAGGAGCTCTGCCAAGTGGTCAAACGTTCTGCCATGCTTTTGGGAGTGCCTATCGATGAGAAGGGGACAGAGGAGATTGCAAAGCGGTCAAGAGGAACCCCAAGGATTTCAAACCGTCTTCTTAAGAGGGTGAGAGATTTTGCCGAGATTCGTGGCCAGGGAAAGATTACCCAGGAGATAGCCGATGAGGCCTTACGTCTGGAAGGGGTGGACGAGATCGGACTAACCAGTCTTGATCGAAGATTCCTTGAGACGATCATCCGATATTATAAAGGGGGGCCTGTCGGGTTGGAGGCTATTGCGGCTACCCTCCAGGAGGAGTCGGATACGTTGGTGGATATGGTGGAACCCTTTCTTCTTAAGATTGGCTTTGTGGCGAGGATGCAGAACGGGAGGAAGGCCACAGAGTTAGCCTATCAACATTTTGGGATCCCTTAT
>Ga0315298_1000843_pt1 | contig 58673 bp, 48 predicted proteins | sample WHS_1_MG_FD_203077 | JGI IMG/M metagenome (GOLD analysis project Ga0315298, IMG submission 203077) | Extremophilic microbial mat communities from Washburn Hot Springs, YNP, Wyoming, USA - WHS_1_MG | ecosystem: Environmental > Aquatic > Thermal springs > Hot (42-90C) | place: USA: Wyoming... | reverse complement strand
TTCATATCAACACCATTCAGAACAATCCCAACATTGGTCAATTGTTTCTGTTTCTCAAGCTGATTCAAATGATTGATATAATGTTTCGGAGTTACATCTTGACGGCAAACAAACACAATTGCATTTGAAAAGCGATTTAAAGCAAATGTATCAGCCACCAACCCAACGGGTGATGAGTCAATAATTATGAAATCATACATGCTGTCTAATTGATCAAACAACTCTTCAACCCTTGATGTCATAAGCAGTTCAGTTGGATTGGGAGGAATAGGCCCCGACTGCAAAATAGACAAGTTCGGATGAATAACAGATGAAAAAATCAAGGATTCTAAAGGAATTGATGAATCCGTCAAAAAGTTTGTTACGCCACCATTAACTTTTATATGAGCATATTTCGCCAAACGAGGAACACGAACATCCATTCCGACCAGAATTACTTTTTTCCCCAACATGGCAAATGAAAGAGCAAGATTAATGGCCACGACGGTTTTCCCTTCTCCTGAGATGCTTGAGGTAACTAATATTCGTTTCCCCTGTTCAGGAGCCAATAAGAAATTTAAGTTGGTTCGAATCATTCTAAACATTTCAGAGAACTTAGAATTGGATCCCTCTTTGACCAAAATCCGCTCATCTCCTTTGAAAAGAGCCATTTCACCTAACATTGGAATAGAAGTCATCTTTTCAATATCCTTGCGCGAAGTGATTTTATTATGAATCAAACCATATACATATAAATAAGCAATTGTTAAAAAGATAGCAATAAAAAAGGCTGCCAAAAGCACAAGATTTCGATTAGGAGGAGATACCGGCGAAGGAGAAACAAAGGCAGGATCGACCACTTTTGTGGATGAAACGGCAGCAGCTAATGACAAAGCGTTTTCTTCTCTTTTTTGTAATAAGAAAAGATACAGACTTTGCTTAATCTCTTGTTGCCGTTTAATCTCAGTATATTGTCGTTCAATCGATGGGACTTGATCAATCTTTGCCAGATATGAATTATTTTTCTTAATGACATCATTTTTTGTAATATTCAAGCCTTCACGAACATTTTTAATACTGGCCAGAATATTCGACCTTGTCATTTTAATTTGTGTTTCTAATTGTTGCAAAACAGGATTGTCTTGATTGGTCGATCTCAAAAGACGTAAACGTTGCATCAACAAATCATCATAACTGGCAATAACAGTAACTAATCCCTTGTCTTCAATACCCAAGTTAGCCGGAATAAGAGCATATTGTGTTTTAGGACTCTTCAATTGTTGCTCAACCCAATCAACTCCGTTCAACTGAATTTCAATAGCTGCAAGTTGCTTTTGATATTCATTGGCGGATGTAAGCATCATTTGTGCCTGAGTTGGAATATCCACTAAATTATGGCTAACTTTATAAGATTCTACTTGATTTTCAACGAGAGAAAGTTCTTGGGTGATTTTTCTCAACCGTTCTTCCACAAACTCAGCCGTTCGAGCCGCCATAAGATTTTTGTCATTCAAAGCATCCTGATTATACAATGAAATCATGGAATTGATAATATCTTTCCCTTTCTGTTTATTTGCAACAACAATTGAAAGATTGATTACATTCGACTGGCGTTCAGCCACGGAGACCGAAAGAGCGCTCTCATAACCTGCAATTTTAGTGGATAGAGGAGAAATAATCACTTTCAACTTAGCTCCATTATCCATTGGTTTATTTTGTCGAAAGGTGAAATTTCCCCATGGAGTAACATAACTTCCATTGATCTGCCGGATAATACAATGAAATGATTCTTTATCTTCTTTTTTGTAAATGGCATCAAACCGAAACCCATCTTGATTTTTGACAATGGTCATCTCCATAGTCCCTACTAAAGTATCAAGTAAAGATGGAGGAACAGTGATACTCACGGATGGAACAGGATATTGCTCTTGATATTTTATCCCTTTTTGAATATAATATTGTGTCTGCAATCCTAATTGTTTAACCATTTTCCCAATCAAACGTTCGGATTTAATCACATAAATTTCATCTGATGCCTGTTTTTGACCTAAATTTAATCCCAAATCACCAAACTTAGAGAGTTGAGAAGTTAAATCATTTTGATCAGAAGTTCTTAATAAAATAGCTCCATTGACTTTATATTTAGGAGTTGCTACTTTCAAATAAATAACAGCCAAAGCCATACAAGCAATGATGGCAACAACAAAATAACGCCATTTAGATAAATAAAAAAACAATAACTCTACAATATCAATTTCTTTTTCTTCAAAATCAATTTCTTCTTGAAGGGTAGGTTTTGAATTCGATTGAGGCTGCATATTCTATATTTAATTGAAATGAAGGAGATTTTATTTTCTAAACAAAGAAATCAATACGGCGGCAGTCGTAACAACCGTCGATATGATGGAAATATAAAGTGAAGTATTCTGATTATCAACATTAATCATCTTTGTCTTGTTTGGTTCAACATATATAACATCATTTTGCTGTAGATAATAATATGGGGAATTCAGAACCTGCGAATTATTTAAGTCAAGCCGAACATATTCTTTTCTACCTGAATTATCACGAATTAACAAGACATTACTTCGTTTTCCGAACACAGTCATATCACCTGCATATCCTAAAGCCTGAAGAATGGTAACCTGATCATTCGGAATAGTGTAGGTACCCGGATGATTTACTTCACCTAAAATAGTCACCTTGAAATTAGTAATTTGCAAAACAATCACCGGATTTTTCAAATAAGGTGATAACTTTTGTTTCAACAGATCTACCACTTCTTGTTTTGTTAGCCCAGCCACATGAATATCTCCGACAACAGGGAAAGTTATATTTCCTTGTCTGTCAACAATATAAGGCTGCAAACTTGGGGTAGCGTACAATTGTTCTGTGCCAGGATTGGCATAGGAGACCAAAGGCAAATTAAAAGGCAAGGCTGCAGTTGGATCTAACGTTGATACCGTGATTGATAAAATATCTCCCACGTCAATACGAATGCTTTTAGGCAATAACGTTGTATCGGACAAGATTTTTGCATTGGAAGGAATGTTCCTAAAATAAGGAATATTTTTATTGGAAGCGCATGAAAACAAAAGGAGTGACACAAAAGCCACCAAAAAAAGTTTTTTCATCAAACATCAAGTTTACTTTGAGAATTCATCAGCTAATTTGGGAATCTGAAATTAAAAAAATGAATAACAACATCAAAAAACATACAAACTTAAAACTTCAAGGTTTCAAAATTACACTAATAAGGTTACCTATAAAATATAAAAATGGTTTATTTTAAATTATTAATATAATTCAATTACAAGCTGGCTTTCAAACCGGCAATAACAGCCCGTGAAAATCCTGCTTCTTCCATGGCATTTAAACCTTTAATGGTTAAGCCTCCAGGCGTGGTTACTTTATCAATTTCCACTTCTGCATTGTTTTGATTGTGAAGTAATAAAGTAGCGGCTCCCATCAAGGTTTGGGCAATCATTTCCTGTGCCTGTTGAGGTGGAAATCCTAATTCGACAGCTCCCTCTGTAGCAGCCCGAATATAACGCAACGCATAAGCTATCCCGCAAGAAGTGATAGACGTAGCAGCACTCATCAATGTTTCAGGAATAAAAAGCACTTTACCTAATTTTTCAAAGAATTTCCCAATCATTATATCTTGTTCATCCGTTGAATTTTGTGAAGCAATTAATGTCATGCTGGCGCCCAATTCAATAGCTGTATTAGGAATCACACGATAAACCGGAAAAACATAAGGTAATTTTTTGTTGATAGAATCAATCGTTATGCCGGCAGCCACTGATATCAACAAATGACGTTCCGGATTTAAGACATTCTGTATTTCTTCAATGACCATCTCAACTAACCATGGTTTGACAGCGATGATGATCACATCAGCATTATCAATTGCCTCTACATTATTGGTAAAGGTCATGTCACAAAACCCAACCAAAGCATTCAGTTTATCCTTATTGACATCCGATAAACAAATCCGCAAATTTTCGGAAGGTTCTTTCTTTTGATATAATCCTTTTGCAATGGCGCCTCCGATGTTTCCGGCTCCGATAATTGTAATTTGCATAATGATGGATTTTAATTTAGTTTGTTGTAAATTTTATTTCTTGATCTCCAATCCAATAGCCGTTATTCCTTTCAACAGATCATCTCGCATCCCTTGGTGAATGCCAAAAACATAATAGCCTTGATGATGAAATTTTTTTTGATGTGCAATTAATACCGGCATTGAATATTCGCTGAATCCGCTTCCTAACCAACGACCTCGATCATCAGCCAAATAACATTCTACCGTGTCTTTTTTGACATCTCCAGCCGGCGTTTTTTCATCAATAAACATCCAAAAGTTTTGATACGGATAAGATGCATTATTTCTAATGGTTATCAACAAATCATAACGTTTCGTTGTGTCAGAAATAAAAACGGGATAATACACCACACTGTCTTTATTCCAACCCGAACGCTGCATTGTTTTGAATTGATTATAAATCGAATGGTTGTTACATGACACAAAAACCAGCGCCATCATGATACAAAGACTAAGAACGATCGGTTTCCCCTTTTTTACCGCCATTTTTTTTATATCGATTTTTGTTTTTCTTCTTTTTTGCCTGATCAAACCGCGTAACGCTGTCTTGTCCTACAACATTCTGAAAATCAATATTCACTTCACTTTTCTTGACAACGGCATCTTCCAATGTTTGCACTTTTTCCCCTTTTCGATTGACAGCAATAATTTCTTTAACACGATCAACCGATAAAGTAACCAAGTTGGAAGCCATTCCAGGAGCAGACGAATAGGTCATTTGACGTTTAAATACGTCCGTTTTAAAGTGATAAAAAGTTCCCGATGTTGTTTCAAGCGGAATCTCCTTTGATGGAAAATCTTTTTGAACATCCACATATGCATCCAACTCGTAATTAAGACAGCATTTCAACTTGGCACATTGACCCGCCAATTTCTGCGGATTGGTGGATAAATCTTGAAAACGAGCTGCATTGGTTGCTACTGACACAAAATTACCCATCCATGTAGAACAACACAATTCACGTCCACAAGGACCAATGCCTCCGATACGTCCTGCTTCTTGTCGTGCGCCGATCTGACGCATTTCAATACGAATGCCAAACTCTTCAGCCAGCACTTTTATTAATTGACGAAAGTCAACCCGCTCATCAGCAATATAATAAAAAATAGCTTTGCTGCCATCACCCTGATATTCCACATCGCCAATTTTCATGTTGAGATGTAAATCAGCCGTAATGCGTCGGGCTTTGATCATGGTATCGTGTTCTTTTGCTTTGGCTTCTTCAAACTTTTCCAAATCAATCGGACGGGCTTTTCTATACACACGTCGAATTTCGGATTTCTTGGGATTGACCCCGTTTTTTTTCATTTGAAATTCAACCAAACGGCCTGTTAACGTGACTTCTCCGATATCGTGGCCCGGTGTGGCTTCGACTGCAACCAGATCGCCTTTTTCAAGTTTGATATCGTTGCTGTTCAAAAAATAGCCTTTTCGAGTATTTTTAAATTGAACTTCCACATAAGAACACCCTTCTTGCGTCTCGGGCAGGTCACACAACCAATCAAACGTACTTAATTTTTTGTCCGAATTTCGATTGGTTCCTTTTTTATTCATCCGACAACCGTCGGGAGCTGATATATAATCCATGAAACTGTGCAAAAACAATAAACATATTACGGCAGAAACGATTTCACGTACTGAAAGCAGAAAGCCTTCGAAAATCTTCTTTCCATTATTTGCAAAGTTACTACTTTTTTAATAAACGGCTAAACTGAATGGCCAAATCAAAAAAGATCATTTTTGCATTGACATTGCTCTCAATATGTTGTTCGGCTAATGATGTTTCGTTCATCATTTTTTCAATATTTCGTTCATTTACAAATGCCGAAAATTTACTTGAAAATGCCATCTCTTCATCATTCAGATAATTCAATTCTTCCATTTTAAGATTCAAAACAAAATTTTCTCGTAGCATGTATTGCATGTATTTGAAAAAACCTTTCTGCTTTTCACGCCCAATTTTGGCCATCATTTCCGACCAGCTTTTCAGAGACTTCATTTCAGCCTTGTATGCATTGCGCATGAACAGGACAAATTGATCAAAATTAAACTTTTGATTTTCAGATGTTTCAATAAGATCTATGGCTTTTTTAAAATTCCCATTTGCCACACGAACCATTTGACGGATGTGTGGATCTGCCAAATTAAATCGTTGTCTTAAAGCATTCTCCAGATCCCGACGTTCGATCAACGGAACATTAATTCGCTGCACTCTCGACTGAATGGTAGGCAATAAAAGATCAGGCTGCTCTGACACTATAAGAAACAAAGTCTTTTCAGGTGGCTCTTCTAAAATTTTCAATAATTTATTGGCACATGCCAGATGCATACGCTCTGGCTGCCATATAATCATGACTTTATATTCTGATTCATAAGATTTTAAATTTAGTTTTCGAATGATTTCTCCACTCTCGGCTTCATAAATCATTCCTTGCTTGTCAGAAGACAATGCATTCATCCATTCATCAGGTGTTCCGTAAGGATTTTGAAGCAAAAACTTCCTGAATAAAAAAATATAATCATCACAAACACTCACTTTAGAGGAGTTTGCTTTAATAATCGGAAAAACAAAATGGAGATCGGGATGTTCCAATTTGAAAAATTTGATGCATGATGGACATTTTCCGCATGCTTCATCAGCCGATCGATGAGTACAATTGACATATTGTGCAAAAGCAATTGCCAACGGCATGCTCCCGACACCTTCTGCGCCGGTAAGCAACAAAGCATGTGGCAGTCGTTCTTCTGTAACAAAGGAACGCAACTTTTGTTTTGTCTTCTCTTGACCTATGATCTCATTAAAAAACACGAAGTTCGCTTTATAAGTAATATCAATTTATTTATATTCAATCATTTATATGAAGCTTGGCCGCTAATGCCTGAATATGATCAATAAACAGTTGAATGTCTTCTTCTGAAGTGTCAAACGAGCACATCCAGCGAACCACATTGTCATTTTCATCCCAAACATAAAAAGGAAACTCATTTTGCAGTGGTTCAATCAATTCAGCCGGAAGCCTCACAAACAGGGCATTTGCTTCAACAGGCTGCGTCAGTTCAATGAAAGGGAAACGTTTTATTTCTTCTTTCAACAAAGAAGCCATGCGATTGGAATGATGAGCCATTGACAGCCACAAATCATGCTCCAATAAGGCTATAAACTGAGCGGAAATAAACCTCATTTTAGAAAAAAGCTGAGCCGTTTGTTTACGAATAAACGAAGCATGTTGAGATAAAAGTGGGTTGAAAATCAATAGCACTTCGCCCATCATGATTCCGTTTTTTGTTCCGCCAAAACTCATAATGTCCACGCCGCAATCAACCGTACAACTTTTGAGATCCATTCCTAAAGCCGCAACGGCATTGGATATTCTAGCTCCGTCCATGTGAACATACAAACCATGATGATGTGCAAAATCACACAATACTTTCAACTCATCCGGTTGATATAATGTCCCCAATTCAGTGGTTTGAGAAATAGAAATCACACGAGGTTGCACGTTATGAACATTGCCGATTCCTTTCAAATAGGGCTCAATCAAAGCGGGCGTCAACTTTCCGTCAGATGAAACAATGGGACGAATGGTACTTCCTGTTGCTTTCGTCACAGCGCCGCATTCATCGGAGTTAATATGAGCCGTTTCGGCACAAAGAATCATATCAAACGATTGAACGGCACATTGCAATCCTACAACATTGGCTCCGGTTCCGTTCAACACCAGCAACACTTCGGTTGTTTCTCCAAGCATCCCACGAAATTGACTTTCTAACCGTTGTGTGTACTCGTCATTCCCGTAAGCAGAAGCATGATTTTGATTGGCTTCAATAATCTTTTCCAACACGAGAGGATGAATTCCCGAATAATTGTCACTGGCAAAACTCTTCATAATTTGATTGATTTTCAAAGTTCAAAAAATGATTGACAACTTTTGCTTTCAAAAGCCATCAAGACATTGCAAAGATAATCATTCCGACACAACGATGATTAATCCACTGAACAAAGAATTCAACGCACAAAGCCAACATGACGCCAGAGCAGATTCTTGACATCAATCGACCGCCAATAAGAATATCTGTTAAAGTAAAACAAGAAGAATAAAAACAGCCATCATTCGAAACTTATTATCACACTATTTTGATGACTCAATGCCGTTATTCTTAATGGTAATCAATTCAATCAACTCGTGAATACCATCTAAAAACTTAGCAAAATCTTCTTTATAAACGAAGATTTTATGTTTCTCAAAGGTAACGACCTGTCCATTTTTGTCGTCTTCTGCTACGGCTTTTTTACTTTCCGTAATAGCCAGATAATAATCGCCAAAGCGGCTTCGTTTCATATCCAAATAATAGATACGTTTCCCTGCTTTAATTTCTTTGGAATAATAAATTTCCTGATCGTTCAGTTTTTCACCGGGTGCAAATATGGATGTTTTCATATGTATGTAGTTTATTATTAGAATGTTGAATAAATTTCTTTCGAAGGAAAGATAAAATTCAATCATTGTTATTTATTAACATTTGAAGGGATTGCAATGGTTATCATCGGCAACATTCACTTATAACGTAAATAGTCGAATATCAATCGTCTGGTACAACACAAAAAAATAGATTCTACTATGAATCAGCATGGTTCATAACACTTCCTCTTTTCATCTCTACCTTGAGATTAGTTTCAATTCGGCAATTTTTATGTTTTGTATTTTTAATTTTTAATATTAAACGTATCATCCATTTTTATTTTCTCAAATATAACAAAAATGATTCCTGCGAATATCTAAATAAATTCAATTCAGCGTCAAACTTAAGAACAATATTTTATTTTATCAAACAAATAACATAAATTTATGTTAATACTTTTTGCGAAAGATAGATCCGAGTTTTTTACACTATATTTGTAACAGGAACGATGATATTTTCAATTAAACTTCAATCAATATGGAACCAACGTTTGTAACGATCGCCATTCACACCGGTGAAAGAGCACAATTGCTAAAAAAATTATTAGAGTCAGAAGGCATTCAAGTGCAGATCAATCCCGTCAATGAATCTTCCACGGAATTAAGCTCCGGTTATCGGGTTAGGATTCCGGAGATGGATCTTGCAAAAGCCTTGTTGATTGTTGAAAAAATGGAATATGCACAACATCTTGGCGAAAATCTGATCAACTTAGAAGAAAAAGAAATTTTAATACCCGTTGATTTTTCCGATTATTCGTTGCGCACCTGCGATTTAGGGGTCAAAATAGCATCCTCCATGAATGCCCGCATCGTATTGCTGCACAGCTATTACAGCATGAATTTTTCAATGATGCAACTTACAGAGACATTGTCATATGACATCTATGAAACAGAAACGATCAAAGAACTGGTCAAGAAAGCAGAAGACGACATGCAAAATCTCTTCAATCTTTTGAAAAGAAAGATGGAAAAGCATGAATTGCCTAAAGTACCTATCAGCACTGAGATTAGAGAAGGCGTTCCTGAAGATGTTATTTTAACTTATGCCAAGGAACACAATCCCATTTTAATTATCATGGGAACGCGTGGAAAAGACCAAAAAGAAAACGATTTAATCGGAAGTGTGACAGCTGAAATCATTGACAGAAGCCAAACTCCGGTGTTGGCTGTCCCCGAAAACATCCCGTTATCCACCTTTGAAGAAGAACTTAATGTGGCCTTTGTCAACAGTTTAGATGAAAAAGATCTGTTGGCCTTTGAAAAAATGATGTTATTATTGACCCCTTTTAAGAAGAAAATATTTTTCACACAGATTTTACCTCGAAAAGGGAATCAAGCTAATGACAAGTTAATCAACAAACTAAGAGAATATGTAAAAACCCATTATCCACTTTTTAAAACCGAATACGGATCCATCAAAGAGTCGGATCTGTTAGGTGAATTGGAAGCTTACATCCAAAAACAACGCATCAGCCTCATCGTGATCAATTCACACAAACGAAACATTTTCACCCACCTGTTCAACCCGAGCATTGCTCATAAAATGATTTTTCATTCCGATACGCCCATGTTGGTATTGCATTTGTAGTCCTTTGGGAATAGCCATAAAAAAAGCCACTTTTTTAGTGGCTTTTTTTATTGTAACAAAGTTCGATATTACTTTGAGAAGAATGCTTTCACTTCATCGTTATGCACCATTTCTTCTTTAAAGACGTAAGCTCCCGTTTTAGGAGATTTTACCATCTTAATCACTTTGGCATACGCACGCCCTTCTCCTGTTTGCAATGATGCAACTGCTTTCTTTGCCATAGTTATTTATTTTTATTTGATTTCTTTATGAACAGTGACTCGTTTCAGAATAGGATTGTATTTTTTCAATTCCAATCGACCCGGAGTGTTTTTACGGTTCTTTGTGGTAATGTAACGAGAAGTACCCGGCATTCCACTCTCTTTATGTTCGGTACATTCGAGGATGACCTGAATTCTGCTTTCTTTTGATTTCTTTGCCATAATGCCTCCTAAAAATTAAACGTATAAATACCCTTTTTCAGCCGCTCTGCGGATGGCTTCATTGAGGCCTAACTTATTAATTGTTCGAAGTCCGGCAGCAGAAACTTTTAAGCTAATCCACATATCCTGTTCTACCCAATAAAATTTGCGTGTAAACAAGTTTACATCAAAAACTCGCTTTGTACGGCGTTTCGAATGTGAAACGTTGTTGCCCGTCATTGCTTTCTTCCCTGTTATTTGACACATCTTTGCCATAGCGTATGCTTATTTTATAATTTATTCTCTCACAGAATGGGAGTGCAAAGGTAATTATTTTTTTATGAACAAACAATTTACCTTTCTTTTTTTTGATATTTTTTCGTCAGGCATCTGTCAAATATTGACACCTTATTGATTTTGAAGTTTTTGAACATCCGACTCAGCCTTGGAGAGCACGTCTGCCGCTTGCTTACGGGCTGTCTTTATGATTTCATCAGCTACTTTTTGAGCAGCCATCCTGGCAATAGGGTTTTTGGTTTGACTGACTAGCTGATTGGCTCGATTTTGGGCTTCTTGGAGAATCGCATCTGATTTGGCTTTGGCATCGGTTCGAATTTGATTAATCCGTTGCTCCATGTCGGCCTGATGAATGCCCGTTGATGGCGCAATTGCATTGATAGCTTTTGTTACGGCACCACTGACGACTTCTTTTCCTAAAGCATTCATATCCAGTTTTACTCTGGGCTGAGAAAAGGTTCCGTAAAGTTGAAATGGCAAATTGGAAATGTGAACTCCCAATGGCGATGAAAGATTGGATGGCAACGAAACCTTCCCTTGATATTGGATGGATTGATCCAGCCCTGTCGTTCCACCTAATGTCAATGAATAACCAGCCGCTTTCACATCGAAGGGAGGCGTGCGTACCATTCCATTGGTCACGGTAAATGGAATTTTTATGTCCTTAATGGTTAATTGCTTAAGATCTTGCGTTTTCAAAGCACTCGAAAGTGCATCCAAGATAGGAATTTCACCTACCGAAAGATTATGAGAGGTTAAAAGACCTTGCGCATTGAAAGTTTTATACAACACGTTCAATTGATTGTCCAAATCCGTTTTCATGGACATGTTCAAATCATAAGAACCTTGGACGTGCGAAAAAATCGGAGCAAGTTTTTTGGCCATATCCAACGTCTGATAAGTTTTTAAGAAATGCGCATTCTGAACCTGCAACGAGAAATCGACGGAAGGCTTTGTCGGGTCTTTAGCCGTATTGTAGTTGCCATTCATCAAAACATGTCCGTCCAAAAAGTCGGTTTGTAAATGATTCAGCGTCAAAATGCCATTCTTAACAGAAAGCTGACCGATCATGTTTCTAAAATCAAACTTATTCAAAATGACCTGTTTCATGGTACTATTCAGGACAAAATCGATGTTTTTAGGAATTACATAAGCCGTAGCAGCAGAAGATGTTTGTGGAGAAGAAGTTCCCATCCATTCCGTCAGATCCAAATAATTCGAGGAAATATTCAATGTTCCCTGAATCGTTTGACCTGACATTATATAGGGCAGCACATTATCCACTTTCCCGTTGGCATTGAGATCACTTTTTCCCCACAGCATCGAAAGTTGTGATAATGTTGCACTATTTTGAGTAAATGTCAAAACAGCCTTTGGAATGGACAATTTTTTGGATGTCTTACTTTGATACATAAATTGATTAACCTCGACCGATCCTGAAGCCTGAATGTTATTATATTGATTTCCCTTCACGGCTGCCATTGTTCCGAAAGCAGCTAAATTGGCCGAAACTTTGCCACTCAACGTTGTCCCCTGTTCTAAAGGATAAAACTGATGAACATTCGTAAGATCCAACAATCCGGCTAATGTAAGTTTGAAGAATGTGTTTCCCTGAAGATTGCTAAAAAATCCCGTAAAATCAAGAGGATTATTGCCAATCAGAAGATGAAAGTGAGGCACGGAGATGGTTGCCTGACTAAGTTTGTTTCCTTTGTTCTCGGCAATCAGCTGCAAATTAATCCCTGTAACGGACTGTTTTAATTCAGGATATTGAAGCCATCCATCAATCAGAGACAATGAGAAACGAAACGAAGGAAATTGATTCTGATCATATACCCCATTGATAAAACCCGACATAGCCACCTTCCCGTCAGCTTTCATTGATTTATAATCAGCACTATACAAAGGAGGAATTAAAGACAAAAGAGATTTAAAAGAAACGGTAGGCGTTACCAAATTCAAATTCATGCGATAGCCATCTTTCAACATCGCGAACCAGCCGTCAAAACATAGCGTTATATCATTTATTTTCAATTCATTACTTTTTAGTGTGTAAGTTTCATTTTGAAAATTTGCAGCGATGGTTGCATGAAGATTGGCCTTGACGTTGCTCAAAAGCCGCACATTGTTGTTGTCAAAATAGAGATGTTCAACATGACATTTCGTTTTGATATTGGACAAATCGGCCGTAAAATCGCCGGAGAGCGTTCCTGAAAAATCATTCATCACAAGCAGTTGATGAGCCTGATTATCCACATAAACAATATTTGCTGACTGCACTGATACATTTTTCAAACGAACATGGAAGGCAGCAGCAGATGGCTGCTTGGTTGTGTCAGGCTTGACAATGTCCCAATTGACCTGTCCGTTTGGAGCAATGACGGCATGAATAACAGGTTGAATCAGTGCGATTTTTGACACTTCATACCCATTTCCCCCAAAAAGACTCATCAAATTTATCACTACCTGAAATGATTTTGCCTCAACCAATGTATCGTTCTGAAAAAAGCCGATGCCCTTTATTGAAACATCATTTAACTCAACTGTGGCATTTGGAAAATTACGAAAAAGATTTAAATGCAATGATTCATAATTGAATACGGCATTCAATCGTTTATTTGCTTCTTGTTTCACCATGGTATTCAATTTGCCTGAAAAGGCAAATGGCAACACCAATAAAATGACTAAAAAGCCAGCTATCACCGAGGCGGTGATGATCCATGTTTTTCTCATATGCTTACAGGATTTGAAATTTTAATACCACTCCAATGCAAACAACCATTTCAAGAGTAGCATGTTAATAATCATCTTTTTATAAGTCAGACAAACAGACTAAGCCCATTCCAATTGATCCATAAACCAATTCGGTCTGGCACCGACTTCCCCGTGACACGAAGACATTCCCTGCCCTCTTAGTTCATCAACAATCGTTTGAATCAATGGCTGTTGTATATGAATCGGTTTTTCAGCAACATAATATTGTTTTCCTGTCTCATTTTCCAATTCAATGGGAGTAAAGTCAAAAACAGAGAATTGAATCCTTCCTTTAGATCCAATAATGTTGACCACATCAGAAGTGGCAGCAGAAGCTGAAACAAACTCCCAAAGCGCATTGCCCACTGCTCCTGAGTCAAAAACAAACGATGCCGTGACGCTATCTTCCGGCTGATACAATCCACCTTGATTGGTTTTATAACCCTGAACTTTCACAATTCTACCTATCAGAAAATCAATGATATCAATGACATGTGGCGCCAAATCAAACAAATAACCACCACCGGCAATAGACGAATCAACCCGCCAAGTCTGTTGATCATGATTAAGGTCAGAGCTCAAAGGCGGACGAGAATAAAGCACTGTGACCGACAAAGGTTTGCCAATTTGATTTGAATCAATCAATTCTTTAATTTTTAGAAAGTAAGATAACCTTCTACGGTAATGAGCAACAAAAAGAGGCATCTTAGTGTCATTGGAAACAGCAATCATTTGCTGACATTCAGCATAAGTCATTGCCATTGGTTTTTCAACATAAACAGCCTTTCCTGCGCGCATGGATCGAATGGCATATTCGGCATGACTATTGGGAGGAGTTGCCACATAAATAGCATTGATTTCAGCATCCGACAACAAATCATTCACATCCGTGTACCAACGTTTGGCGCCATGACGTTTTGCAAAATCAGCAGCTTTCTCAGCATTTCTCCTCATAACAGCTACCAATTCAGAATTTTCAATTTTGTAAAATGCGGGTCCACTTTTCACTTCGCACACATCACCGGCACCAATAATTCCCCACCGAACAACATCAACTTTCATTTGTTTACATTATTTTTTATGAATACAAGATGGAACTCCATGACAAAATAATCGTTCCTTTGTGAGTCAAGGTGATTTATTGTTTTCATCTTCATTTCATCTTTAGTCATTCATTTGTTTTTACAAAGATAAAACGGAAGTCAATTAAATCAGTACCCGAGACAAAAATTCTATTGCTTTCTGAAAAACCACTAAATTGAAATGAAAAACCCAAGACAATAAAATGGATTTATCTATTTGAAATAAAAGTGTTTAACCCATTTTCAGTGGCAACTAAAAAAATGGGCACTCCTTTCTTCATTTCAAGCCAGCATAGATCAAGCATGCCACTAAAGAGCAGTAAATCACCGATTCAAAAAAAGAAAAAATTAAAATGGATTGACATTTTATGCTTTACGATTCAAAAATTGTTATATTTGTAGAGTTTTCAAGCATTTTCAACATTATCATCGTCAGAACAGAAAAAAGATTTTATCAACAACCGATTGGTAAATTATTGGCATTGACACTAACAGCCGATTCCCTTTAGGTATGCTGGTTATTGTTTGCAGGGCAAGCAGGATTTGCTTCCATTTCATTCTCCGTCATCGGAATGACAATCCTTTATTTTGCTTTTGTCACCCTCATCATCAATGACTAGATCAAATTGAAAATAAAATAGAGATAAGATATCAAACAAGCCCGAAATAAAAAGTACATTCTTTTCAACTCTTTCTACAAGCAAAGAAAACAACCTATTAAACACACAACAGGATCGAAACCTCCAAAAAAAACTCCAATTAAAAACAATCAATACCAAAATTATGAAACGAGCATGTAAATTTCTTACATTCAAGAATATGAGAATAGTTGAAATGCGAGTTCCATACGACCTTTAAAAACAAATTAGTCACGTATGAAACGAGCCATAAAAACAGCTCATACTCAAGAAAATGATTATTTTGGCGAGTTCCATACATCCTTAGCGTTAAAAAATAAATTAAACGTATGAAAAAACGAATTGTTATCATCGGCGGTGGATTTGGCGGCATTACCACCATGCATGCACTCAAGCATCTTCTTGGACATCAAATTGAACTGGTTTTAATCGATTTCAGGTCAAACACATTAAACAAGCCACGTTTACCGGATGTGGCCATTAAAGGTGAATCGGTTGAACATGCACGCTTTTTGATGAAAAAAGCAGTAGATGCCGATGGCTATTTATTGATTCAAGAAACCGTTATACGCATTGACCCGAAAAATCGAAAAGTTTATTTGAAAGAGGGAGGGATAGAATCGTATGATTACTTAGTCTTAGCTCCCGGTGTTGAAAAACATTATGACGGGATTGAAGGATTTCGTGAATATGGATATTCCGTTTGCGACGACATACAGGCACCTCGTTTATGGAGGCGGCTGCAAACATATGAGGGCGGCCCTGTTTTCATTGGGTCAATGCCTTACAAATCAGGAAGTCGCATTGAAGCCCCTAAATTGTTGGCGCCCTGCGAAGGTCCGGTTGGCGAAGTGATGTTCATGCTCAAAGCATTTCTCGACTCAAAAGGAATCGGAGCAAGTAGTCCGATAACGGCCTTCAGCCCTGCCAAAATCTTTTTTGAAGATGTTGGAGATGATGTGCGCAACAGCGTAGGAGCCATTATGAAAAAAGAACACATTGGACTGATCACAGATAAAACGGTAAAAAAAGTCGATGCCGAGAAAATCTATTTCACCGACGGAACGAGTGAGCGCTGTTCATTACCTATTATTTTGCCCGAATACAAACCTTACGACTTTATCGTCGAAGCTGGATTAGCCGATGAAGCAGGTTTTATTCCGACTGATAAGCAAATGAGGCACTTAGATTATCCGGAAATTTTTGCAGCAGGCGACGCTACCGCACTTTCAGTTCCGAAATTAGGACACATTGCTGTGCTGCAAGCCGATATTGCCGCAAAGACCATTGCCAAAGAGTTGGGTTCCAAAGTGGCTATTCCGGCCTATGAGCCGGCAGTGTTATGCATTATGGAACGCTCCAATTTCAAAGCAACCATGATATATTCCGATGTTTTGTATGGCAGAAAAACCGATCAAACCCTCAATGGAACATTGCCTTTTGTCATGAAATGGAGTTTTGACTTCTATTACAACTTCACCAAAGGACACATGCCTCCTGATTTTGCCGAAGGCTTATTGGTAAATTATTTAACAAACAAAAATAAAAAATCATAACCAATGAAGTGTTAACAACAAGCAACTTGAGGTGATTCAAAATTCATTTTATGGAACAAACACAGAGCTCATCTTTTCTTCACGGGATGAGCTCTGTGTCACATAAAACCGCAGAAGGTTTCAACACATCATGGCAAAAGACAAAAATCTGCTTAAGCTATTGAAACAAAAACAAAAAAAACAAGATTCATTGCAATGTTATTGGTATCTTTGCCCCTTGAAATCTAAGGGGATGCAACGTATTCACAGCGAAAATGTCAATAGCAATGGATCCATCCAATGAAAAAGCATTCCTCAAAAAGGCAAAAAAGAATTTAGTTTAACACCTCATCATGCTCAAAACCATTTTACTGATTGGCGGCGGCGGATTCATAGGAAGTGTCGCACGCTTTTATGTATCAAAAATCAATTTATACATTCAATTCTTTTCCATTCCGGTAGGAACTTTGTTAGTGAATGTATTAGGATGTTTCATCATTGGATTTTTAACGGGTATTGCAGAACAACGCACCATTCTTACCGTAGAATGGCGTATGTTTTTAATGGTAGGTTTTTGCGGAGGTTTCACCACTTTTTCTACTTTTGCAAACGAAAACCTGATGTTATTGCATAACGGCTTGTCATCTTCGGCATTACTTTACACAGGAGTCAGTATTTTATTGGGATTTACTGCCGTTTATCTTGGTTTTAACGCAGGCACCGCCCTTTAATTAGAATAGCTATGGAAACACAAGAAGAATTCAGCGTTTTGAAGTTTTATCTAAGCACAACCGATTTAATTGAGCATAAATTATTGTACGAAGAAATTGTTCGTCGAGCAAAAAAATATGGTATTTCAGGTGCAACAGTCTATCGCGGAGTGATGGGATTCGGAAAATCAAGCCATATTCTGAGCGCCCGCTTTTGGGAACTAACCGAAAAACTGCCGGTGATGATTGAACTCATTGACAAAACAGAATTGTTGGAAGCATTTTATGAAGAGATTGATCCTTTATTAGCATCATCTCCCAAAGGATGTCTTATCACAATGCATTCCGTTCAGATAAAACTTCACAAAACCGGCAAAAAATAATTTCCTTTCCTGATTTTTGTTTTTGTAAAATATCATCTATCTTTGCATTCAAATAATGGCTAATGACGGGTGTACAACGTTGTATGGCAATTATTTGATTAATCCTTATTTTGGGGTGCCTTAATATAACGGGCTGAGATTATACCCTTTGAACCTGTCCGGGTAATGCCGGGAAGGGAATGAGCACAGATCTTCTTCGTTTTTTTAAGCCCTCATTTCATTTTGTTAAACATTAAACTAACTAAATGGTATGAGAACAATCATTTTTGCTGCAATATTGCAGTTTTGTGCGCTGACGCTTACAGCGCAAACAACAGTCAAAGGCAAGGTAATGGATGAACAGGGAATGCCACTGGCCGGAGCCACCGTGATGTTAAATCACAAAGATGGTCAATACACGGATGCCGAAGGATTCTTCCATTTTTCAAAAGTAACGGGAAATAAGGTTGAAGTAACTGTCTCCTTTATTGGATACAAAACAGAAACAAGAACCGTTCCGATTCCTGCCGATGTGATCTTTCATCTTCAAAAAAGCAATCATTGGCTCAACGAAGTAACCGTTTCTTCCACTCAAGCAACGGCACAATCGCCGGTTGCTTACACCAATGTGACAAAGAAACAGTTAAATCAAAACAATCTTGGGCAGGATGTCCCTTATCTGCTCTCGTTCACGCCCTCATTTGTAGCCACATCTGATGCAGGCACAGGCGTTGGATACACCGATTTTCGTATCCGTGGCACCGATGCCTCGCGCATCAATGTCACCATCAACGGAATTCCCTACAACGATGCAGACGAACAAGGAACCTATTGGGTTGACATTCCTGACATTGCTTCTTCGCTTGAAAATATTCAAGTACAACGGGGAGTCGGCACATCGACCAATGGAGCCGGAGCGTTTGGAGCAAACATCAATCTGCAAACCGAAAAACCATCGGTCAAGCCCACCGGAGAAGTGGATCTGAGTTATGGTTCCTTCAACACCTTCAAAGGAAATGTCAAGGTCAGTTCAGGATTAATCAATCATCACTGGGCTATTGATTCGCGCTTTTCATCCATTTCTTCCAACGGATACATTGACAGAGCTACCGCACGCCTCTATTCTTATTTTTTACAAGCCGGATATTACAACGCCAATACTACTATTAAGCTGGTGACTTTTGGAGGAAGTGAAAAAACCTATCATGCTTGGGATGGTGTTCCTGCTGATTCATTGGCTACACACCGCACTTACAATCCTTGCGGATTCATGGGATTTGATGCCAACGGGAAACCACTTTATTATAAAAACCAAACCGATAACTATCTGCAAACAACATATCAACTTATCGGCATTCATCGTTTTTCAGACAAATTGAGTATGAATGCAGCATTGCATTACACACCTGGAAGTGGCTATTATGAAGAATATAAACAAAATCAGGTGTTAGCACAATATGGATTGATTCCGTTCAATGTCAACGGAACAGAATTTACCAACAGCGATCTGGTGCGACAACAATGGATGACCACTCAATTTGCAGGCGGAGTGTTTTCGCTCAATTATCAGACCGAAAAACTCACAGCACAACTTGGAGGGGCATTAAATGACTATTGGGGAGTGCATTACGGACAGGTCATTTGGGTAAAAAATTACGTCGGAACCCTTCTTCCCGACTGGCAATATTATCGCAACAACGTCAATAAATGGGATGGAAATATCTACCTGAAATTGAATTACAACATCCTTTCCACATTGAATATTTACACTGACCTGCAATATCGACAAGTACATTACTCCCTTTACGGACAAAACGAGCATTGGGACGATGCACTGAATGCCATGCAACCATTGGATGTCGATCAAATGTTCCATTTCTTTAATCCGAAAATAGGATTAATGTATCGCCCATCATCACATCATCAGCTCTTTGCTTCATTTGCCGTGGCACACCGCGAGCCGGCACGAACCAACTACACCGAAGCCACATCAGGCGAATGGCCAACGGACGAAACATTGTACGACACAGAAATAGGTTACAAGTATGATCTGCCTTGGGCGTCGTTTGGCATCAACGGGTATTATATGAACTATAAAAATCAGTTGGTACTAACCGGAAAAATCAATGATATTGGCGAAGCGTTGACAACGAACATCCCGAAAAGTTACCGCACCGGCATTGAATTAACCTGGGCTTTAAAACCAATTTCAAACCTCCATTGGAACGCTGCCCTTACCTTCAGTAAAAATCAAATTGACAATTATACAGAATATGTAGATGTCTATACAGGTTCTGACTGGACATGGAGTGGTCAGACAGCCAACCATCTAGGGAATGTGCCAATAGCCTTTTCACCATCAGTAATCGGCAACAGCATACTGGCTTTTGTCAAAAATAAATTTGAAGCTGATTTGGAAACTCATTGGATCGGTAAACAATACATTGACAACACAGGCAGCAACGATCGGGCTTTAACAGGCTATTGCGTAAACAACATTCGTCTTCGGTATCAAATTCCGGTGAAAGGATTGCAACAACTGCAGGTGTCGCTCCTGTTGAACAATCTATTAAACACTCAGTACATCAGCAATGCATGGACTTATTCTTATTATTATCAAGCTTCTTCAGGCGATCCAATGACACGATACAATGATTTCGGTTATTTTCCACAAGCAGGATTTAATATTTTAGCAGGATTTAGCGTTAAGTTTTAACCATATCCCATTCTTTTTTAATTGTTGATATCGTTCGGCCATGCAATGCATTGTGCCGAACGATTTTTTTAAAGAACCCCGAGACAAATTTGACCTCAATCAACCAAATCGAAAGAATGGAAACATGCTAAAGAAGCGGCAAAGTGAGAAATAACAGGAGCTGAATAATCGAAAGCCGGAATACATCTTGCAAGCAGAAAAGCAACGAGAATACAATCTATAAAAGGCATAGCCTTAGCAGTAGAAACATTATTCAAAAATGTGTATCTTTGTCCCAAATTATTGATTACTTTCATGCTAAAGTCAGACAAAATCAACCAACAACATAACGAAGTCCGTTCAAAAAAATTATACATCGAAACGTACGGTTGCCAAATGAATGCAGCTGATTCTGAAGTAGTAGCCTCTATTTTAGAAATGGATGGATACGAACTAACCGACCAAGTTGAACAGGCTGATGCTATTTTGATCAATACTTGCTCGGTACGTGACAATGCGGAACAACGCGTGATTCATCGACTCGAACAATTTGAACATTACAAAAAACAAAAAAAAGAAGTCGTAATAGGCATCATCGGGTGCATGGCAGAACGCATGAAAGATGAACTCATTGATTCATACGGTGTTGATCTGGTAGCAGGCCCCGATGCATACATGGATTTGCCTCATTTGTTTCAAAGCGCATCACAAGGTGAAAAAGCTATCAATGTAACCCTTTCAACTACAGAAACATACCGTGATGTCATGCCGGCGCGCATCGGGAAATCCATTTCCGGATATGTTTCGATTACACGGGGATGTAACAACTTTTGCACCTATTGCATCGTGCCTTATACCCGAGGAAGAGAACGGAGCCGTGATGTTGAAAGCATTTTGAACGAAGTCAACAACCTTCAACAAAAAGGATATAAGGAAATCATCCTATTGGGGCAAAATGTCAATTCGTATCTTTTTAATCGTCAAGACAAGTCCATTGATTTTCCCGAATTACTCAAAATGGTGGCAGAAGCAGCACCCAATCTGCGAATCCGCTTTACGACATCCCATCCCAAAGACATGAGCAATAAAACATTGCAGGTTATTGCAGCTTATCCGAACCTTTGCAAAAACATTCATTTACCTGTTCAATCGGGAAGTGATCGGATTCTGGAAAAAATGAACCGGAAATACACTCGTGCTTGGTATTTGGATCGCATTCACGCCATTCGCGAAATTTTACCCGAAGCCAGCATTACCACCGATCTGTTTTGCGGATTTCCTTCCGAAACAGAGGAGGATCATCAACAAACCCTTTCGCTGATGAAAGAGGTTCGATTTGATGCAGCTTTTATGTTTAAATATTCCGAGAGACCCGGCACTTATGCGGCAAAACACCTCAAAGACGATGTCCCTGAAGCGCTAAAGATTCAACGATTGCAGGAGATTATTGATCTTCAAAATCAAATTTCAAAAGAAAACAACCAACAGGAAATCGGGAAAACCGTTGAAGTGCTGGCAGAAGGATACTCAAAACGCTCCCGCGACTATTTTTTTGGACGAACCTCGCAAAACAAAGTAGTTATTTTCCCGAAAGAAGGAATCCACATCGGCACATTGGTTCAAGTACAAATCACCGATTCATCCTCAGCCACCCTGCAAGGAATGATCGTAACCAGCAACGTATTACAATAAAAAAATACCTACCCTTCATTTTTCCCATATTAAAACGCACAGACATGGACAAATCATTTTGGTCAAAATCGGTACCACACGTTGTAGCTATTCTCTTTTTCATTATCATTTCCTATGTTTATTTCAGTCCCGTACTTGACGGGAAAGTGGTCATTGGACATGACAATCAAACGTGGGCAGGCATGTCCAAAGAAACCGTCGATTACAATGCGACCCACAAAACGCCAACGCTTTGGACAAACAGTATGTTTGGCGGAATGCCAACTTATCAAATTGCCATGAAGACGCCGGCAGATGCCGTCAGTTTTATCTACTCGTTCTTCACTGTCTTTCCGCGTCCTGTTTATTATCTTATTTTGTACTTAATTGGTTTTTACATTCTGCTACTTTCCCTTCGGATTAATCCTTGGCTAAGCATTGTCGGTGCTGTGGCATTTGCTTTTGCCTCTTACAATTTCATTATCATCGCCGCAGGACACAGCAGTAAGGCTATCACCATTGCCTACATGGCGCCGGTGATTGGAAGCGTGATAATGTCCTTTCGGGGCCGACGATGGTTAGGCGCCATTTTGACGGCTGTTTTTCTTTCATTAGGCATCAAAGCCGGCCACTATCAAATTGTTTATTATGTATTGATTTTACTGTTTGTATTTGGCATCTCTGAATTCATTTACAGCATCAAATTCAAACAATACGCTGATTTTCTGAAAACAACCGGAGCATTGTTCATCAGTCTGATATTAGCCGTGGGCGTGAATGCAACCACTCTTATCACCACATACGAATATGGGAAATACTCAATGCGTGGAGAAGGATCAGCTGCTACGAACAATGATCACGCCAGCAGCGGGCTCGACAAGGATTACATCACGCAATGGAGTTACGGAATCGGAGAAACATTGACATTGTTGATCCCTGATTTTCGAGGAGGTGCCAGTGACGGCATGTTGAGTGAAAATTCGGCCACTGGACAAAAGCTCGATGCGTTGGGCGCAGATGCATCACAAATCATGAGCACCCAAAAATGGCCTCTTTATTGGGGAGATCAGCCTATGACGTCAGGCCCTGTTTATGTTGGAGCCATCGTATGTTTCTTGTTCATTTTAGGACTCTTTCTCGTGGAAGGCCGATACAAATGGTGGCTTTTAGCAGCAACCATTCTTTCCATCATGTTGGCTTGGGGCAAAAACTTTGGATTGCTGACTGACTTTTTTATCAATCACATTCCAATGTACAATAAATTCCGAACCGTATCCATGATTTTAGTCATTGCCGGTTATACCATGCCGATCTTAGCCGTTTTGGCAATTCAGCGAACAGCCAAAGGAGACTATGACCTGCAAAAATTCAAAAAAGCCTTGTTATGGTCTTTTGGCATCACGGGAGGCTTAAGTTTATTGTTCGCTTTAATTCCTTCTTTGGCAGGCAGTTTTGTATCTCCATCGGACAATCAGTTTACAGGCGATTATTCATTTCTGAAAACAACCTTACCGTTGGACCGTGAAGCATTGTTACGTGCTGACGCTTTTCGTTCATTTATTTTCATCGCATTAGCCGCTATCACCATTTGGTTTTTCACCAAAAAGAAAATCAAAACATTGCATCTATACGCCATTTTAGGAATATTGATTCTGCTGGATATGTATCCTGTTGCAAAACGATACTTAAACGACAGCAATTTTGAATCCAAAACCAAAGCAGCCAACATCCTGCCAACATTAGCTGACAAAGACATCATGCAAGATACCACTTACTATCGAGTATTGAATTTGTCGGTAAGCCCATTTAACGATGCATCCACCTCTTATTTTCACAAAAGTATTGGTGGATATCACGGAGCAAAGTTGCGTTCATATCAGGATCTGATTGATGTCCAGCTGATTCCTGAAATTGAATCAATTTTTAACGCATTCAAACAAGCCAAAACCATGGCTGACATACAACAGGCACTGGCTCATCAGGTGGCGCTGAACATGCTGAACATGAAATATTTGATCTATGATCCTAAAGCACCTCCGATCCCGAATCCTTATGCCAACGGAAGTCAATGGTTCATCAAAAAGATTGTCACAGTGCCCGATAAAGCATCTGCCCTGCAAAAAGTAGGAGAAATAGACACCAAAACAGAAGCGGTGGTAACCTCATCAGTTGCAGCATCCTTGCCCACATCGTTCGGAAACGACACCACGGCAACCATCACGTTGCAAAAATATGAACCCAATCAGTTGATATACAACTATCGCTCAAAAAGTCCGCAAATTGCCGTCTTTTCGGAAATTTATTATCCAAAAGGATGGAATGCAACCATCCAGGGCGAAAAAGTGCCATTTTTTGAAGCTGATTATCTGTTACGCGCCATGTTGCTTAAACCGGGTACTTATCAAATTACCTTTACCTTCGAGCCAACATCATATTCATTAGGCAACATGGTTTCGTTGATCTCTTCTATTTTGCTGGCGCTGTTTGTACTCGTGGGACTCTTCGTTCTGTATCACAAAAAGAACAAAACAAACAATCCCATGCAATCAATGAAATCATAAAAGTAGCATGATCAATCACTCGAATATCGTACCTTTGCATCAGGAAAATCTCGAATGAATGGAAGACATTTTTAATTGAACGTTGTCACATGTCACAAAAAAGAATACATAAAAAGAAATATTTTTTCAATCTGCATTTCATTTCAACCATCAGCATTTCGTTTGTTCTCTACCTGATAGGGCTCATAACGTTGTTGATCATCATCGGAAATGACATTTCAAATTATGTAAAAGAAAATGTGAACATGTCTGTTGTATTGCATGACAGCATTGCCTCAAATGATTTGCAAAGAGTTCAACAAGCCATTCAGACGATGCCCGGAGTAAAAGGATATGAATACATCAGCAAAGAACAAGCGTTAAAAGATCACATTCGGGAACTGGGTGAAAATCCGGCAGATTTCTTAGGGTATAACCCGCTTCTGGCTTCTTTTGAAGTGAAATTGACATCAGCTTATGCTAACACCGACAGTGTCGCTCGAATGGAAAGCCGACTAAAAAAATATGCCGGAGTGAAAGAGATCATTTACCAAAAAGACATTATTAAAACTGTCAACGACAATTTGACCAGAACAGGCTACTTCTTAATGGCTATTGCGGCAGTGTTGGTGTTTATTTCAATTGTTCTGCTGAACAACACCATCCGATTAAGCATTTATTCCAAACGATTTGTTATCAACACCATGCGATTAGTTGGAGCAAGGGCATGGTTCATTCGGCGAACGTTTGTTTGGCGTTATTTATGGAATGGCATTATAGCCGCATTGATTGCTCTCTTTTTTCTGGCAGGTTCAGTGTATTATCTTCAATCAGGTTTAGGCATTCATTTCAATCTTTATGATCTTCGTTTGGATCTGATGGTGGCGGGCGTGGTATTCCTGTTCGGATTGTTGATCAGTTTTTTTGCGGCACTTTTTGCAGTCAATCGATACATTCGAATGACTACCAATGATTTGTATTTCATTTAAAACAAGCTAACCTCTTAATAATTTCAATGTATGAACGCTCAACAAAACAAAAAACATCCCGTCGTAAAAGATGAAACCCAAAATCAAAGGGATTTTGCGCTCAACAAAACCAATTGGATTCTGATCGGCGTTTCGATGCTCTTTATCGTAACAGGCTTTTTGTTAATGACAGGCAGCAAATCGGGAGAAGTCTTTAATCCTTCCATTTTTAGCACACGGCGTATTACCGTTGGGCCTATGATTTCGTTATTTGGCTTTTTGTTTATGTTTGTGGCCATCATGTGGCGTAACAAGAAGGAGGAAGGAGAATGACCTGGTTACACACCGTAATTTTAGCCATCATCGAGGGATTGACGGAATTCCTGCCGGTTTCATCCACCGGACACATGGCATTGGCATCTGCTTTCATGGGAATTGAAAAGAATGATTTTACAAAACTATTCATTGAAAACATCCAATTTGGAACCATTCTCTCTGTCATTGTAGTTTATTGGAGTAAATTTATCGATTTCAAAAAATGGCATTTTTATCTTAAACTCATCTATGCGTTGATCCCTTCGGCTGTGGTTGGACTGTTGTTAAAAAACTACATTGACGAAGCCTTACAAACACCGTTAGTCATAGCAATTGTTATGTTTGCAGGCGGTTTTGTGCTTTTATTTGCTGATCAATGGTTTAAAAAACCCACCGTTCATTCAGAAGAAGAAATCAGCTACAAAAAAGCATGGATTATTGGGTTTTATCAAATTTTATCGGTTGTCTTGCCGGGATTAAGCCGAAGCGCTTCGACCATCATCGGTGGAATGCAACAAAAATTGACACGAAAAGCAGCCGCAGAATTTTCTTTCTTTTTGGGAGTGCCCACTCTGGCAGGCGCATTTGTAGTCAGCTTCTGGGATGCTTACAAAAAAACACCTGAACTCCTTACACATCACAATCTCATCGTGCTCGCAGCCGGTAACCTTATTGGTTTTGTCGTGGCCATTTTTGCCATCAAAGGATTTATTGCGTTCCTTACCAAGCATGGCTTTAAGCTCTTTGGATATTATCGCATCATTTTCGGATTTATCATTATTGTATTACTGCTATTGCATGTTCATGTTGATTTTTAATGCAATACGAACCATTTCCTCATGGATTTTATAGAAGGCGAGATTCTATATTTTAACAAACCATTACATTGGACTTCCTTTAGTTTAGTAAACAAAGTTCGTTGGCTGATCAGTAAACAACTCCATGTCAAGAAAATAAAAGTTGGTCATGCCGGAACGCTCGATCCTTTAGCAACAGGCGTTTTGATTTTGTGCACCGGAAAGGCGACCAAACAAATTGACACATTTCAACATCAAACCAAAGAGTATGTGGCCACGCTCAAACTGGGAGCAACAACTCCATCGTTTGATTTGGAAAAACCCGTCGATCAATATTATCCCGTTGATCACATCACTCATGCTTTGGTAGAAGAAACACTCAAACAATTTATCGGAACCATTGAACAAATCCCTCCCGCATTTTCAGCCGTAAAAATCGAAGGAAAAAGAGCTTATGAATACGCCCGCCAAGACATTGACGTTCCGATAAGTGCCAAAACATTAGTCATCGATGAACTGGAAATTCTTTCTTTTGAACCGCCTCATCTTGAACTCCGAATCGTTTGCAGCAAAGGAACTTACATTAGAGCTCTAGCACGCGACATTGGATATGCTCTTCATAGTGGCGCTCATCTGACAAAACTCACTCGCACTCGCATTGGAGATGTCACACTCGATCAATGTATGAGCCTTGCCGATTTTGAATCACTGCTTCAAAAGAACGGCACATCTCTCTGAGAGTCTCTTTATTACATAATATATAAAAAGTTGAGATAAATTAACCGTCTATCTCTTGACTTTGCCTATTGATAAAGTGTACTTTTGCACACTATTTGCCTTTTCCTGACTTTTTTTTTCGTTGTATTTCTAAAATCATGAGCTTAATCAAACAATCGCGAGATTCTTTATTATTTAACAACCTCATATTATGAAGCTTTCTCAGTTCAAATTTAAATTGCCTGATGAACTAATAGCCCTTTATCCCACTAAACACAGAGACGAATCACGACTTTTAGTCCTTCACAAACAGACAGGTGACATCGAACACGTTTATTTTACTGATATCTTGAACTATTTTAACGATCAGGATGTTTTTGTATTTAACGATACGCGCGTTTTTCCTGCTCGTTTATACGGAACCAAAGACAATTCCGATGCAAAAATCGAAGTGTTCCTATTGCGTGAACTCAACCACAATCTTCGCATGTGGGACGTCTTAGTTGATCCGGCACGAAAAATACGTGTTGGAAATAAGCTCTATTTTGGTCAAAACAACGAACTGGTTGCCGAAGTGATTGACAACACCACATCAAGAGGACGCACAGTACGGTTTTTATATGACGGAGATCATGAGGAATTTCGGAAAACATTATATTCATTAGGAGAAACACCACTACCACGCTTTATTCAACGGCAAGTTGAACCGGAAGATGCCATTCGCTATCAAACCATTTTTGCACGAAATGAGGGTGCCGTCGTCTCACCGACAGCCGGACTTCATTTTAGTCGCGAACTGATGAAACGCCTTGAAATAAAAGGCATTGAATTTGCTTTTTTAACACTCCATGCCGGACTTTCAAATTATAGAGACATTGATGTGGAGGATTTGACCAAAAACAAGATGGACTCGGAACAGATGTTGCTCACGCCACAAACAGCAGACATCATCAACAAAGCCAAAGAAAACAATCGAACAGTTTGCGCCGTAGGAACCACGGTGTTACGCGCCATGGAAACGTGTGCCTGCACCAATGGAACTGTCAAACCCTTTGACGGTTGGACCAATAAATTCATTTTCCCTCCTTACGATTTTGGGGTTACAGACAGCCTCATTGCCAATTTCCATCTTCCCTACTCGCCTCTATTGATGGCCACTTGTGCCTTTGGAGGTTATGAAACCGTAATGAAAGTCTATCAGGTAGCAGTCGAAGAAGGCTATCGGTTCGGCATTTACGGCGATGCTATGCTAATCATTTGATTCACTGACTTTCTAACCGAAATTTATTGTACAAAGCAGAAGAAAATAAATGGCTGCCCACTTCCCAAAAGGAGGTTGAGCAAAGAGGATGGTCGGAATTGGATGTGATCCTGTTTTCTGGGGATGCTTATGTCGATCATCCATCGTTTGGTGCCGCCGTCATCGGTCGAATTCTTGAAGCCGAAGGACTTCGAGTCGCTATCGTTCCTCAACCAAACTGGCGAGATGACCTTAGGGATTTCAAAAAATTAGGCGTTCCCCGTCTTTTTTTCGGCATTTCGGCCGGATGCATGGACTCCATGGTCAATCACTATACGGCCAACAAAAGGCTCCGCTCCAACGATGCCTACACGCCGGGCGGTGTGTCGGGATTTCGTCCTGATTATACCACCATTGTTTACTCCACCATCCTAAAAAAGATTTTCCCACAGGTTCCTGTCATCATTGGTGGCATTGAAGCATCCATGAGACGTTTTACGCATTATGATTATTGGTCAGACCAATTAAAAAAAAGCATTTTGGTTGACAGTAAAGCCGATATGCTTGTTTACGGGATGGGAGAAAAATCAATTGTAGCCATAGCAAGGGCTTTAAAAGCAGGTCAACGCATCCAAACGCTGCAATGGATCCCTCAAACAGGTTTTTGTTTGGATGTCACATCGCCCCTTCAACCCATCAATGGTAACACCATCACACTGTTTTCTCACGAAGCATGCTTGGCCGACAAACGCAAATCAGCCGAAAATTTTAAGTTAATCGAAGAAGAGTCCAATAAAATGGTGGCTGCTCGTTTGCTTCAACGATGCGACGACAAACTAATCGTTGTGAATCCTCCTTATGAAACGTGGTCACAAGAAGAAATTGATGCCACATACGAATTACCATTCACCCGATTACCTCATCCCCGATACAAAGAAAAAAGAATTCCGGCCTATGAAATGATCCGCTTTTCGGTCAATACCCATCGCGGATGTTTTGGTGGATGTTCTTTTTGCACCATTTCCATGCATCAAGGAAAACAAGTCTTGTCACGATCTGAAAAATCTATTTTTAAAGAAATAAAAAAAATCAGTGAGCTACCTGATTTCAAAGGAATACTGACCGACCTCGGAGGACCATCGGCCAACATGTACGGCATGAAAGGGAAGAATCTGAATTTGTGCAAAGTCTGTAAACGCCCTTCATGCATCTTTCCACAAGTTTGCCATAATTTAGACCGAAATCATGCTCGCATGACGAATCTTTACCGCAAAGTCGATCAATTACCTTACATCAAAAAAAGTTTTATCGGCAGTGGAATTCGTTATGATTTACTCTTGTCGTCAGACCCTCATGACGAAAACAGCCTAAATGAATACATGGAAGAAGTCATTCAACACCATGTATCGGGTCGATTAAAAGTGGCGCCTGAACACACCTCAACCAAAGTACTTGCCTTGATGCGAAAACCATCTTTTGACTTGTTCAGAGAGTTTCAACAAAAATTTGAAGCCATCAATCGAAAAGCAAACCTCAATCAACAGCTCATTCCGTATTTTATTTCAAGCCATCCGGGATGTTCCAACATTGACATGGCCGAATTAGCCATCATCACTAAATCCATGAACTTTAAATTAGAACAGGTGCAGGATTTTACCCCAACTCCGATGACCCTTTCCACCGAAATGTTTTATTCAGGGATAAACCCTTACACCGGTGAATCGGTTAAAACAGCCAAACTTCCTCAGGAAAAAATGGCACAGCAACAATTCTTCTTTTGGTACAAACCCTCGAATCAAAACGAAATCAAACACGAATTGAAAAAAGCCGGACGACCCGATTTAATTGACAAGCTGATCGGGAAAAACGTTTACAAATCCGATCAGGCAGAAACATCCAAAGCAAAAAAAACAAGCAAAAAAATGCATAAAAAATAAGGCTCAACGGAATTGCCCCTTAACCCTTTCATTTACATATCAATACAACCCATTCTGCCAAATTTTTTATACATCTCAAAACGGTAAAAACCGAAATAAAGAAAAAAAGTGCATAACAAAAACAGCTGCTTTGCTTAATATTATTTACCTTTGTAACCAAAACAAGGAGTTTTTGATATTAAACAACTCAAAAAACAACATTTTTGTAAGTGATAAGCTAAAAAAACCATGGGATTAGTCGGACATTACTCATTTCAAATGCAACCACAGGACGGTGATTTCACCGAACACGTATATGCATCATCCCTGGGCGATTATATTTTGCAGGCAGCTGGGAAAAATGCAGATGACAACGGATTTGGCGTACGAGAGTTAAACAGAGAAAACTACACGTGGGTATTGATTCGCATGGCAGTTGAAATCATTCGTATTCCTACCATGTATGAACGCATTTCCATCAAAACATGGATCGAAAGCATTCGGGCTGCAACCACCACAAGAAATTTTGCGGTGTTTGACGAACAAGATCGAGTGATTGCATATTCCGGAACCAATTGGGCAATGATCGATCTGAACACACGGAAACCCGTTGATCTGGGCAAATTGCCGACGCTCACGCATTACATAAGCGGGAACACGATTCCCATCAAAGGGGTCGCTAAACTTCCGTCGATTGAATCAGCACCTGTTGCAACGCGAAAAGTACAATACAGCGATATTGACTTTAACAAACATGTCAACAGCATGAAATATTTACAATGGGTCTTGAACGAATATTCCATTGATTGGTACAACCACCATGCCATTCAACGTTTCGATATCAATTTTCTTCATGAAGCCATGTATGGCGATCCGATCAGCATTCATCAACAACGAAACGGATTGACAGACTTATTTGAAATGAAAAGGCAAGACGAATCACTGTGTAAAGTGCAAATACAATGGGTTAACCATTAACAAAACGATAGTTATCATTTTTAATATTTTTGATTATGGCAATAATGAATTTTGGAGGAGTAAACGAAAATGTAGTTACACGCGAAGAATTTCCTTTGGAAAAAGCACGTGAAATACTGAAAAACGAAGTGATTGCAGTGATTGGTTACGGCGTACAAGGGCCGGGACAAAGCTTAAATTTGCGTGACAACGGATTCAACGTCATTGTTGGACAACGCAAAGATTCAAAGACGTGGGATAAAGCTGTTTCCGACGGATGGGTTCCGGGACAGACATTGTTTGAAATTGAAGAAGCATGCCAACGTGGCACCATCATTCAGTACCTGCTTTCGGATGCTGCTCAGATTGCCGTTTGGCCCACCGTCAAAAAACATCTTACCGCCGGCAAAGCTCTTTATTTTTCACACGGTTTTGCCATCACTTACAAAGAACGCACCAACATCATTCCACCGGCTGATGTAGATGTCATCCTGGTAGCACCAAAAGGATCGGGAACATCCCTTCGGCGAATGTTTCTTCAGGGTCGTGGGTTGAATTCTTCTTACGCAATTTTTCAAGATGCAACCGGAAAAGCCTACGACAGAGTCATCTCATTAGGCATTGGTGTCGGATCGGGATATCTGTTTGAAACCACCTTTCAACGAGAAGTCTATTCGGACTTAACCGGAGAACGAGGCACCTTAATGGGAGCCATTCAGGGCATTTTTGCGGCACAATATGACGTTCTGCGCGCTCATGGACACTCGCCATCCGAAGCGTTCAACGAAACCATTGAAGAATTAACACAGTCATTAATGCCATTGGTAGCTGAAAACGGCATGGATTGGATGTATGCCAACTGTTCCACTACTGCCCAACGAGGCGCGCTTGACTGGTGGAAACCTTTTCGGGATGCGACAAAACCGGTGTTCGAAAAACTATACAATGAGGTAGCCAGTGGCAATGAAGCACAACGATCCATCGACTCAAACAGTCAGCCCGATTACCGAAAAAAATTAGAGGAAGAATTGGCTGCTTTGCGCAACAGCGAAATGTGGCAGGCCGGAGCCGTCGTACGAAAACTGCGTCCGGAAAACAGCTAATTTTCTGATATACAAATTTTTAATAACAGACCATTCAATCATCGGAGTGGTCTGTTTTAATTATAACAATTTTACTAACTTTGCACGGACTTAACACAGCATTATGTCCATAGAAATTCGAGAAGTTAAAACAAAGAAAGAACTCAAACAATTTGTTTTGTTTGGCATTCGACTCTACTCCAATCATCCTTACGCAGCACCTCCTTTGCTGTTGGATGATATGACGGTGCTGAATAAAGACAAAAATCCTTCTTTTGCTTTTTGCGAAGCACGCTATTTTATGGCCTTCAAAGATAACAAAATGGTAGGTCGTGTGGCAGGAATTATCAACCATCGAGCCAACGAACATTGGAATCATCTCCATGCACGTTTTGGATGGCTCGATATGATTGATGATCTGGAAGTAACCAAAGCGCTCCTGAATGCAGTTGAAGAGTGGGCCAAAGAAAAGAAGATGACAGCCATACATGGTCCCGTGGGATTTACCGATTTCGATCGAGAAGGAATGCTGGTGGAAGGCTTTGACAAACCGGGGACCATGGCCACCAATTACAATTTCCCCTACTATCCTCAACATCTGGCTGCTTTAGGTTATCAAAAAGACATTGATTGGAAAGAATATAACATCCAAATACCCAAAGTCTTTCCCGAAAAACACTTCCGCATTGCAAACATCGTCAAAGAAAAATATCAATTGAAAGCATTGCATTTTCGATCCACTAAAACCTTAGCAAAAAACTACGGAAAGAAAATCTTTGATCTCTTAAATGTCTGTTATAAAGATTTATACGAATTCCAACCATTGACTGACGAACAAATCCAATTTTACATTGACCTTTATTTGTCGTTGGCACGCCCCAATCTGGTAAGCATCATCGTGAACCCGGATGATGACGTAGTGGCCTTTGGATTTTCCCTGCCAAGCATGACGAAAGCGCTTCAAAAAGCGAAAGGAAGACTTTTCCCGTTTGGATTTATTCATTTACTCAGAGCACTTTACGGCAAAAGCCAGGTAGTGGATCTTTACCTCATGGCGGTTCGACCCGATTACCAGGTAAAAGGCGCCAGCGCCCTGCTCTTTGCCGAACTAATGCCCGAATATGCACGAGCCGGATTTCAATATGCCGAAAGCAACCCCGAACTGGAAACCAATCAAAAAGTATCCACATTGTGGGATAGCTTTGAAACAAAGCATGTTAAGACCCGAAGATCGTTTATCAAAACATTGTAAAAGACGAAGAAAAAAAGAAAATGACATTCAAGATGCGTTGAATGTCATTTTTTGTTTGCGATTTGTTCAAAAATAAACTACTTTTGTGATGATTGTGCAATCGTTTTCTGTCGGCATTATTCTTTTTTCATCCAAATCCTTTTGCAATGAAAACCATTTGCTTCTACTTCCAGTTACATATCCCGATGTTATTGAGGCGATACCGATTTTTGGAAATCGGACAAGATCATTACTATTTTGACGATTTCGCCAACGAATCCAACGTGCAACATCTTGCTCAAACATCCATTCTGCCAACCAATCGTCTGCTGTTGGAACTGATCAAAACATCAAAGGGAAAATTCAAGGCCGCGCTATCCATTTCAGGAATAAGCATTGAAATGTTTGAACAATTTGCGCCCGAAGTCATGGAGAGTTTTGTGGAATTAGCCAATACGGGCAATGTGGAATTTATCGCCGAACCTTATGCCCATTCGCTGGCATCCATTTTTGATGTGGATGAGTTTATTCAACAAGTTGAACAACATTCCAACTTAATGAACGAGCTCTTTGGCGTAAAACCCACCACATTTCGTAATGCAGAAATGATTTATTCGGACGAAATCGGAGAAGTAGTTCACAGCATGGGATTCAAAACCATTTTGACCGAAGGATCAAAGCAAGTATTGGGTTGGAAAAGCCCCAACTTCATGTATGGCCATCCAACCATCCCTGATCTGAAGATATTAGTCCGAAATATGCGTTTGAGCGATGATATCGGATTTCGATTTTCCGACCGCAGTTGGAGCGATTTCCCTTTGACCGCTGAAAAAATGATGAACTGGATAAAATCAACCGATCCATCCGAACAAATTTTCAATCTTTTTATGGGTTATCCCACCTTTGGAGAAAGACAAAAACCTGAAAGCGGCATTTTTGAATTTATGCGTGCCATTCCTTTCCATGCCTTAGCCAATCGCATCACCTTTTCAACACCTGCTGAATTGGCAAAAAAATACAACCCGATTTCTTCCATCACCGTGATGTATCCTCAATCATGGAGCGGCGAAGAAAAAGACGTCAGTCATTGGACAGGAAACATCATGCAAACAGAAGCTCTGCAAAAACTTTATAATCAGGGCGAACGCGTCAGACTGTGCTCCGACCGAAGCATCAAACACGATTGGCTTTGTCTGCAATGTTCCGACAATTTTCATTACATGACCACCAAACCATGGAACAGTTTCACCGTTTGGCCTAACTACGAATCCCCTTTTGCTGCTTTTACCAATTACATGAATGTCTTATCCGACTTCATCGGTCGAGTCAACGAACAATATCCTTCAAGCATCGACAACGAAGAATTAAATGCTTTATTAACTACCATTTACAATCAGGAATTGAAAATTACGGAATTGGAAAAACAATTGAAACATCATGACAGTAACGTAGAAATTACTGAGCCTGAATACACCGAAGACGATTAAGCACGCCAATGAAAATCTAACTAACAAGAAATCATTTCATTACAAAAACGAACGCAAGCATTTATTTTTTTGACAAAAAAATTTTGCAGAAACACAGAAATCTATTAACTTTGCACCACTTTTAAGCGAAAAGCTCTTTTGTCCCGTGGTGTAATGGTAGCACAGCAGATTTTGGTTCTGTTAGTCTGAGTTCGAATCTTCGCGGGACAACGTTCACAAAAGGCCGGTAGTTTGACAATCAAACCATTGGCCTTTTTTCATTGGATCTCCTTGATGAGTGAAACACAAATCCTTCTTTTGTGTCAATAAATCAACATTCAAAGTGACAGCATCATGGCAAATTTTAAGGAACAACTATCACAAGTAAAAGCGCTGGTTTTTGATGTGGACGGGGTTTTGTCTCATTCCACCATTCCGCTTTATCCCGACGGAGAACCCATGCGAATGGTCAACATCAAAGATGGATATGCGATTCAACATGCCGTCAAAAAAGGATTGCACATTGCCATCATTACCGGAGGCAACTCTCCTGCCGTTCGTCTTCGATTCGAACGTCTCGGCGTCAAAGATATTTACATGTCGTCTAAAACAAAAATGGCTGATTTGATGGATTTTATGGACAAATATCATCTGACCAAAGAACAAGTGATTTACATGGGAGACGACATCCCCGACTATCATCCAATGAATTATGTTGGGCTACCGGTTTGCCCTGCCGATGCGACTCCTGACATTAAAGCCATTTCGGTGTATGTTTCACCCTGTATGGGAGGCGAAGGATGTGCTCGCGACATCCTTGAGCAAGTGATGAAAGCGCAAAACAAATGGATGGACGATGAAGTAGCTTTTGGATGGTAAAATGCGTTAAAAATTCAGCTTCTTCACCAAACATCATATCATTTACATACTTTTGCATTCAATTATTTCAAGCTATTTTCATCTTCACTCATTCAAAGTAAACGCTATGAAGGGAATCATTTTAGCAGGAGGCTCAGGCACACGACTTTATCCGGTTACCAAAACCATTTCCAAGCAAATCATTCCGGTGTATGACAAACCGATGATTTATTATCCTTTGTCTGTGTTGATGTTGGCGGGCATTCGTGAAATTTTAATTATTTCTACGCCTCAAGATATTCATCTTTATCAAGAACTTTTCGAAGACGGAAGCTCTTTTGGCCTGACTATTTCCTACGCTGTTCAACCTTCACCCGATGGATTGGCTCAAGCTTTTTTGATTGGTGAATCCTTTATTGACAATAGCCCAGTGTGTATGATTCTGGGTGACAACATTTTCTACGGATACAACTTTTCATCGCAACTGATGGAAGCAGCCACCCTGAACAATGGCGCCATTGTATTTGGCTATTACGTCAACGATCCTGAACGATACGGTGTGGCTGAATTTGATGCGCAAGGTCGAGTACTGAGTTTGGAAGAAAAACCGGCAAAACCAAAATCAAATTACGCTGTCACAGGACTCTATTTCTACGGCAATGATGTGGTTGAAAAAGCGAAATCCCTCAAACCTTCGGCGCGTGGCGAATTGGAAATCACCGACTTGAATCGCCTCTATTTAGAAGAAAACCGCCTTTCACTCAAAATGCTTGGACGCGGCATGGCATGGCTCGATACCGGCACCCATGACAGTTTGCTGGAAGCCTCCAATTACATTGCCACCATCGAAAACAGACAAGGTCTGAAAGTGGCTTGCATCGAAGAAATAGCCTACCGCATGGGATTTATTGACCAAGAACAATTGATCCGTTTGGCACAACCGCTCCTTAAAAATCATTACGGTCAATATTTGCTCAAAATAGCGAACGAAAACAAAGAATATGGAAATCATTAAGACACCAATACCCGACTTACTCATTATTCAAAACCGTTTTTTCAAAGACGAACGGGGCTTCTTTATGGAGCATTACAATAAAAAACAACTATCGTCCCACGGCATTGATATAGATTTTTGTCAAGATAATTTGTCACAATCGACGTATGGAGTGATCCGCGGATTACATTATCAACTCGAACCGGATGCTCAAACAAAATTAGTATCGGTGATCTACGGTAAAGTCTGGGATGTCGCAGTGGACTTACGACAAGGATCGCCAACATTCAAACAATGGTTCGGCATCGAACTTTCGGATGAAAACAAAACTCATTTCCTCATTCCCAAAGGGTTTGCTCACGGTTTTTCAGTCCTTAGCCCGATGGCTATTTTCAGTTACAAATGCGATCAATACTATCATCAAGCGAACGAACGCGGCATCCGCTACAATGATCCGTCGTTAATTATTGATTGGAAAATTCCTTCCGATCATGCCATTGTTTCGGCCAAAGATCAAATACATCCGTTATTTGATGATGCAGAAATGAATTTCGTTTACGAAGCAGAAAAACCTACATGGAGTCCTGAATGAATCATTTTTTTCAACATGACAACAAACCTTTTGATAACAGGAGCTAACGGCCAGTTGGGTAATGAGTTGCAACAATTGGCATCCGCTTATCCGACCTTGCATTTTATGTTTACCGATGTCGAAACATTAGATATTTGCAACAAAGAAGCCATTGACCGTTTTTTAACAGAACATCCAGCTCAATTTATCGTTAATTGTGCGGCTTATACCGCTGTGGACAGAGCAGAAGATGAAACAACCTTGTGTTACGCCATCAATCGAGATGCCGTACGCAATTTAGCAGAAGTGGCTACCTTGCATGGAAGTAAACTTATCCATATCTCCACTGATTATGTTTTTAGCGGCAAAGCCTATCGCCCTTACACCGAAGAGATGCCGCTTTCGCCCGACACTGTCTATGGAAAATCAAAAGCAGAAGGAGAGAAAATGCTCTTAGGTCTTTGCTCCCAATCCATCATTCTTCGCACGTCGTGGTTGTACTCATCATTCGGGAAAAACTTTGTGAAAACCATCATGAAGCTTGGTCGTGAAAAAGAATCGCTCCAGGTGGTGTACGATCAAATTGGAACACCCACTTATGCAGCCGACTTGGCTTGGGCAATCATTGAAATCATTCGTCAGAGCATGGAACAACCCGACTATTTTAAACCGGGTGTTTATCACTATTCCAATGAAGGAGTGTGCAGTTGGTACGATTTTGCTGTCACGATTCATCGAATAGCCAACATTCAGTGTCAGATACAACCTGTTACCTCAGAAGAATATCCTGCAAAAGCACCACGTCCCTTTTACAGCGTATTGAATAAACAAAAATTCAAAAACACGTTTCATCTCCCGATTGCGCACTGGGAAAGCAGCCTGGAAAAATGTATCCGATTGATTACCACTAATGCAGAATAACAACATTCCATTCATTTAAATCGAAAGGAGTCGTTGTTCGACCAAGTTAACCCATTGATTATTTTCATTCTATGCGTCTTTTTCAGCGAAACCCGTTTCATTCATCGCCGGCCTTGCAATCGATCCTCATCATCGCCGGTATCATTGTGATCAATCTTCTTTCGCAGCGCTATTTTTTCAGAATGGATTTGACATCCGAAAAACGATTCTCGATATCGAAAAACTCACAACACTTAATGAAATCGTTGGAAGACCCGTTGCAAGTGAATGTTTATTTATCGGGAGATTTGAATGTTGGATTTTTACGTTTGAAACATGCCACTGCCGACCTGTTGGATGAATTGAAAGTTTATGCTTCTCAACCCATTACGGTGCATTTTATTGATCCTTCCGATCAACCGTCAAGCGATGCGCAGATCAAAATGTATGCCTCATTAGAAAAAAAGGGGATGCATCCGACAACCGTTTATGAAAAAGATGCCAACGGAAAAGCCATTGAAAAAATCATTTTTCCTTGGGCGCAAATCATTGCACATCAAGATACGATTCCCGTTAATTTATTGGTAAACATTCCCGGTAATACCGGCGACGAAAATCTAAATGCCTCTATCGAAGAACTTGAATACCAACTAACCGATGCCATTCGAAGACTGGAAGCGAAAAACATTGATAAAATAGCTTTTCTCGAAGGCAATGGCGAACTGTCAGAAGAAGAAGTCTATGATGCGTCCACTGCTTTGAGCCGCTATTTCGAAATAGATCGAGGAGCCCTTGGCAATGATCCCAATGCCTTAAAACCGTTCAAAGTAGTGATCATTGCCAAACCGCGTATTCCGTTCACCGAACAGGAAAAATTCATTATCGATCAATACATTATGAATGGCGGACGGGTGTTGTGGTTGGTGGACGGTACCAACATCGACACTCACAATCTATCCATTAATGGACAAGCGACCATCCTTCCATTGGATGTCAATCTCAATGATCAACTCTTTTGTTACGGCGTGCGCATCAATCCCGACATTGTGGAAGACGTGCAATGTGTGACCATTCCGGTCAATGTGGCAAGACCCGACGAACAACCGCAATTCAAACCAATGCCCTGGTTTTTTTCACCCTTATTGTTGACCAATCCTTACAATGCCATAACACGCAACCTGGGCTCTGTGAAGTCTAATTTTCCTTCTTCCATTGACTTAGTAGGCGACTCAACACGTGTGAAAGCCGATGTTTTGTTGGTAACATCCAATGCTTCACACATTCTGGCACCTCCCGCTTTTGTTGACCTGAAACATTTACCCGATCCACAAGATCAACATTATTTCAATCTGCAAAACATTCCTGTTGCAGTAGCCCTGTCAGGCACATTTCAATCAGATTTTATGAATCGAATGGTTCCTCAAGGCATCAATCCTTCCACCCCCATTCTTCAAAACAGCAAACCAACCCGCATGATCGTCATTGCCGACGGAGATATTATTCGTAACGACGTACAAGAAAACCAGGGAAAACTGCAAGTACTGCCGTTAGGATACGATCGATATACCAATCAACTCTATGCCAATCGGGCTTTTATTGTCAATGCCGTTCTCTATTTAAGTGATCAAGAAGGATGGATGGCATTGCGTTCACGCCAATTTAAACTTCGATTATTGAACCATTTAGCCATCACGGAAGGAAAAACAGCTTGGCAAATGATCAATGTGCTAACACCCTTACTCTTAGTTGCTCTATTTGCTTTTGTTTTCTTCCTTTTCAGGAGAAAACGATTTCGCTAAATAATCAGGCAGATAAAGCACTCCCTTTCAAATCCTGTTGTATCTTTGTATAACCTTAAAAACAAAAGAATATCATGTTAGCTTCAACGACACTCCAGGAAATCACTCCACTCTCCGAGAAAGATTGTTTTTACATTGTGGATCGAATCAAATCAACATTTACGTATCCGTTGCATAAACATGCAGAGTGTGAGATTAATTATGTGGAAAATGCCAAAGGCACGCGTCGTATTGTAGGCGATTCGATGGAAGTGATCGGCAATTACGATTTAGTGCTGATTACGGGCAAAGAATTAGAACATACTTGGGAAAACTACCAATGCGAAAGCCATGAGATTCACGAAATCACCATCCAATTCTCTCCTGAATTGTTATCTCCCACATTGCTCAACAAAAATCAATTCAAAAGCATTCAAAAAATGTTTGAAATGGCAGAAAAAGGGCTTGTATTCCCCTTGGAAACCATTCTTTCCGTTAAGCCGTTACTCATAACGCTTTCGCATGAAAAACAGAGATTTTATGCTGTCTTAAAGTTTTTCTCATTGCTTTACGAACTCTCCATCAGCAACGGAGCAAAAACATTGTCGAGCAATGCCTTTGCCAAATCCCAAAACACCATTGAAAGTCGTCGGGTACAAAAAATCCATGACTATTTAAGCACTCATTTCTCCGAAGAAATTCGGCTCTCACAACTGGCTGAAAGTGTTAATATGACAGAAGCCTCTTTCAGCCGATTTTTCAAAAAACGCACCGGAAAGAGCGTAACAGACTATTTATTAGACATCCGGATTGGCAATGCCATTCGTTTGCTGGTCGATTCCTCACAAACCATTGGCGAAATATGTTTCAACAGTGGCTTCAATAATCTATCCAATTTCAATCGGCTCTTCAGAAAGCGAAAGGGCTGTTCTCCAAAAGAATTTAGAGACAATTACCACAAAAAAAGAATCTTAGTATAAACTCCCCTCTTTCCAGTAATGTTAAAAATATGTCTCATTTTAACATTTCGTGGAAAAGTATCATTTTTTGATAAAATTGTACTTGAAATAACCACATAAAGACCAATATCTTTGTGAGGTTAATTTTTTGTCGTTGATTTTATCAAAAAACTGATTGATTTCATTTCATTTTAAGGTTTGTCATTTTCTCGAAGTGCTGGTTGTTCCTTTCATTTTTTTTAGAAAAGAATCTAAAAGAGCTCATTTTTTTGAAACTCCAGCTAACAACAAGCGTTTAAGTGAACACAATTTTGATCATTTTACTAAAAAAAAAAACAACTTACCATGAAACATTTTGACACTAAGTCCCATGATTCAACACAATCCCACTCTATTCTAACCATCAATCATTCATTTATTTAACAGTAAAAATAACTCACGATCATTCGAAAGGAGAACTGATTGTGAGTAATCGAACTGACAATCAATTGCTTTTGAAACTTATTATTTAATTTAATCTATAAAATTATCGATTTATATGAAGCAAATTGAACGATCCAATTTAAATCTTGTATTATTTCCAACAAAACAATGTATTTTGTGTAAAAAACGTGTATTTATTATTCATTACTAACTTACCAGCCTAAGGTAACGTATTTTTAAAACCATGAACAAATTATGAAAAGAAGCATGAAAAACGGGAGAGGCACAACAATCCCTCTACCCAAGCAAATGAAACGAGCTGTGATGTTATTCATTTTAGCATCACTAAGCTCATGCATTGGCATTTACGCTGCCAATGCCAATGGTATGGGATCTTCTGCACAAGCAGATCAAACGCAAGGTGAGAAAACAATAACCGGCAAGGTGATTGACAAATCAGGGAATCCAATTCCCGGAGTTACCGTCATTGTCAAAGGAAACAACACCATTGGCACCATCACCGATGCCAACGGCTATTTCTCCTTGCGACGTGTTCCTGATAATGCAACGATACAATTTTCATTTGTAGGAATGAAAACACAGGATGTCAGCGCACGAAATCGGAATACATTTAACATTACGATGGAAGACGAAGCCATTGGTTTGAACGAAGTTGTAGCTATTGGGTATGGAACCATGCAAAAGAAAGTCATGACAGGAGCAACAGTGCAAGTATCCGGAAATGACATTCAAAAATTAAACACGGTATCTACTCTTGGTGCTTTACAAGGAAGCACTCCTGGAGTGCAACTGACTAAGTCCGACGGACAACCGGGCGATACCTATAAAATCAACATTCGTGGTATGGGAACCATCGGGAACTCAGCTCCATTGTATGTTGTTGATGGTGTTGTTGTAGGCAATATCGACAATTTATCTCCATCAGATATTCAAAGTGTAGATGTACTTAAAGATGCAACGGCTGCCATTTATGGTTCGCGTGCTGCTAACGGGGTTGTTCTCATCACAACAAAACAAGGGAAAAAAGATGAAAAAACAACCATTACCTATGATGGATATTACGGATGGCAAAATGTTTACAGAACAGCAAACACCCTCAATGCCCAACAATATTTAGCCATCATCAATGAAGGAATGGTAAACGGCGGACAAATGCCATACAACATCACAGCAATGGCTGCGAGCTTAAACGGGAATGACAATGGTGCGTTAGTTCCATTAGTTCCTAATGCAGCTGCCATTCTAGCAGGTACCGACAAAGGAACCAATTGGATGAATGCCATCACCAATTCAGATGCTCCCGTTCAAAGTCATTCATTGAATCTAGTAGGCGGAAGCAATAAATCAACTTATTCGGTCGGATTGTCTTATATGTCTCAGGATGGTATTTTAGGAAAACCGGTTGCCTCTCATTATGATCGATATAATTTCAGAGTGAACAGTGACCATAACATCATTACAACACCTAATCGAACCGTCTGGAAACTTGGAGAAAATGTAAACTATTCGTACAATGAAAAAAGTGGTATTGCAGTTAGCAACGGCTATTGGAACGACATTTACGATATGGAATCAGCCAACCCGTTCTTGCCGATTTATGGAGCACAAGGATTATACAGCTACCCTATTCCCTGGGATCACTTGCAAAACAACCCTATCGCACAAATGATTTACATTCGTGGAATGAACAGTTCAAAAAATCACAGTTTAACAGCCAGTTTTTACACAACTGTTTCGCCCATCAAAGGGCTTGACATCACTTCGCGTTTTAGTGCTAATGTTTGGGCAGGCAGTTATCGGGCATTTCAGCCGACTTACAACCTGGGCTCTGTTTCAACATTAAGCACCGCTGTGGGTAATTCAGTGAATAACACCTCTCAAAGCATGTATGTAGGGATGAACTGGATGTGGGATAACACAGCAACCTATAGTTTTAAGATTAATCAAGAGCATAACTTTTCTGTATTGTTAGGAGAATCGGCTGAACGAGACGGATTGGGAGAATCAATGAATGCATCAAATCAAAACAACATCTTCAACAGTTTTGAATATGCTTACTTGAATAACACTCCAACAATTTCATCAACGGGGGGTACCGTAATTGGCGGCTCTTCCTGGGGTGGAGGGGGAATTCTTTCTTACTTTGGTCGTTTGAGTTATGATTTCAAAGGAACCTATCTTTTTTCGGCAATGGTACGAGACGACGGATCGTCTAATTTTGCGGCAGGCCACCGATGGGGAACTTTCCCTGCATTTTCTGCAGGCTGGATCATGACGAATGAATCCTTTATGAAAAGCACCCAATCTTGGTTAGATTTTTTGAAAATTCGTGGGAGTTGGGGCAAAAACGGGAATCAGGCTATTCCTAACTTCCAATATTTATCGACCATTCAAACAGGAGGATCAGGGGCAGGCAACTACTATACCTTTGGTGATAAAACCGTTCAAAGTCCTGGAGCATATCCAAATATATTAGCCAATCCAAATGTGACATGGGAAACTTCTACTCAAACAGATGTCGGTCTGGATGCCAATCTTTTCAACAGTCGTTTCACATTGAACTTTGACTGGTATAACAAAACTACCGATGGATGGTTAGTACAAGCTCCTATTCAGGCTGTTTACGGAACCAATCCTCCTTATATCAATGGCGGTAACATTTTGAACAGAGGTTATGAAATTAATGTCGGATGGAAAGATCATATTGGAAAATTTCATTACAGTATAAACGGGAATATGGCTTTCAACCATAATGAAGTAACCAAAATATTAGGTGGTGGCATTATTTACGGTGCTTCAGGCTTTTACGGAAATAACAGTTCCTGGTACGTAGCAGAAGTGGGGATGCCGGCGGGTGCATTTTATGGATACAAAACCAATGGTATTTTTCAAACACAGGCTGACGTCCAAGCATATAAAAACAAAAACGGGGGCATGATCATGCCCAATGCAGTACCTGGTGACATTCGGTTTGTTGATGTCAACGGAGATGGGAAAATAGGAGCCAATGATCGAACATATATCGGGAATCCCCATGCTCCTTACACGTACGGCGTCACAATCAATTTAAACTATGTCGGATTTGATTTCTCAGTGTTAGGAACGGGCGTGTCTGGGAATAAAATTGTTCAAGCAACTGATTGGAGCTCCCTCAATGACCCGTTGAATAACTTTACAACTGGTATCTTAAATCGCTGGCATGGAGTCGGCACTTCCAACACGATGCCTCGCGTATCACTAAACGGAAACATGAACAACATCAATTTCTCTGACATGTGGTTGCAATCCGGTTCTTATTTCCGCCTTTCAAACATCACCCTTGGGTATGATTTCAAACACTTGTGGAATACCATGCCATTGCAACAATTACGATTGTATGCAACATTACAAAATGCATATACCTTTACCAAATACAGAGGCATGGATCCGGAAGTAGGATATGCTCCTGATGCATGGTCACAAGGAATTGATATTGGATATTATCCATCACCCCGAACATTTATGTTAGGATTGAGTGTAAAATTCTAATGCCCTGAAGGGTGATTAGAAAAGAATTATAATCAACTTATAAATTATGAGTTATATGAAAAAAATAGCACTATATTTAGCTGTCATCCTAGCATTTACTTTGTTAGGATGTTCACAAAGTTTTCTGGACACGAAAGATTTGACACAGAAAACGACTGCCAACTTTTATCAAACGCCTACTGATGCATCGCAAGCTTTAACCGCCATCTATTCATCGTATCTATCGGCTATAAATCCAAGTAACGGGGGTTCTATATTTTTACTCTCAGAGCAAATGTCGGATGAAAGTTTTAGCGGCGGTGGACAACACGATAATCAGGGAGCCATGGATCAATGGCAAGAATCAACAGCTGATCAATATGGAAATACCTGGGCAAATTACTATCAAGGTATTTTCAGAGCTAACAATTTGATTCAATATATCGGCCAAGTTTCAGGATGGTCAAATCAAAGTCAAAAAAATCAAATTGCGGGGGAAGCTCATTTTATGAGAGCCATGAATTATTTTGATCTGATGAGATTGTTTGGCGGTCCTGTTGGTGGTAAAATGATGGGAGTTCCATTGATTACTGATCCTTCAAAACCAACCTCTAAAAGAGCTTCTGTTGATAGCGTTTATGCTCAAATCGCTTCCGATCTGAAATTTGCCATTGACAGTATGCCGAGTGTAGGATATCACGCACTCGATCCGGGTCATGCTACAAAATGGGCTGCTGAAGCTTTGATGGCTCGTGTATTCTTGTTTTACAATGGGATGGCTTACGGACGAAACTACAGTCAACTTGGTTCGAATGCCACCATGCCTTTGGTAGGCGGAGGTAAAATTACGAATGCACAGGTAGTAGGTTGGGTGGATGATTGCATCGCCAACAGCGGATATGCTATAGTCCCTGTTTTTGGCGATTTATGGCCATATTCATACAAAAGCCCGAATAACACCTATCCTTATGCTATTAACAACAACTTGACATGGGTAGGAGATGATGGCTCTAATGGTGGCAACAATCATGAAGCCGTATTCCAAATTGTATATTCAACATTTGGAGGTTGGAACAATAACCAAAGCACCTCTTATTGCAACACCATTGACCTCTATCAGGGATGGAGACTTCAAGGCACTTTGCCTTTTGGCTATGGCTGGGGTTGGTGTACTGTCAGTCCGACTGTTTTCAATTCAACAAGTTGGTTCGTTCCTGGTGATTTACGCAAAGTGGGTTCTGTTTGCGATGTTACTGATCCGAATGAAGGAATCACACCTGCTTATCAATGGGGTGGAGACTTGTGGGAAGAAACAGGATACTGGCAAAAGAAATATGTTCCTATAAATGTTAAAGCTCCGGCAAGCGCTGGTGCTACAGGAAATATCTGGAACTATAGCCATGAAATTTATCCCACATTAACATATAATACACAAATTGATAATACCCAAAACTTGATTTTGATCCGTTTTTCCGATGTATTACTTATGGGAGCCGAACTGGGAAGCGCCAATGCGCTAGCTTATTTAAATGCTGTACATACACATTCAGGCCTACCTGCTTTAACAAATACTTCATTGGCAACCATCCAACAAGAACGGAAAGCCGAATTAGCATTCGAAGGGGTACGTTATTGGGATGAACTTCGCTGGGGAACGATGGTTTCTGATCTTAATGCTGAAAACGGAGTTACCATTTGGAATGCAGGAACAAAAACAACCTACAAACCTAACATTACCCGTTTTAATGAAACCAAAGGATTTTTACCGATTCCTGAAACACAAATAACCCTTTCCGAAGGAGTACTTCAACAAAATGATGGATGGAATTCAACGGATGGAGACAGAATCTATCAAGGTAATTAATATAACCAAAGGGGGAAGATTCGTTCGCCTGTCTTCCCTTTTATTTATTAAACTCTAAAACGCAATAACAATGAAAATAAATAAAATATGGTACAGCATTGCTGCATTTGCCGTGTTAGCTTTGACGTCATGCAATCCGATTCAAAGCAATGACGGTGCCCTTGGAGCACTGGTTCCGGCTTCTCAGTTCAAATTAGATGTTCATGCCACCACCACAGGAGGAAATCAAATTGTGATGATCAACAATACTCCCAATGTTGGAGGAATGTGGGTTTCCGGAATCGGGACATCGAATAAACAAAACGACACCATTTTACTCCCATTTCTTGGTAAAAATACCATCTATTTTTATGGGACTACAGCCGGTGGCATTGTGAAAGATTCCGTCACCATTACCATTACAACCATTGATCATGCACTTTCACCAACTTGGACCTATTTGGCCGGATCAGGGTCCAAAACATGGGTATGGGCTACCGATATCCCGGCTAATTGGGTTCCGGGTGTTTCTGCCGGAATGTGTTACGGTAACGGCGGTTACCTTGCTTCCAATGCACCTGCGTGGTGGACCAATGGATTAGCTTCTTTGCAAGGTTGGGGCGTAGCGAACGACCAAATGACCTTTGATTTGAATGGTGGAGCCAATTTTACATTAGTAACCGGAAACAACCAGCTATTGTCAGGAACAACGCCTAAAGGATTACCTGCAGGAACCTATCACGGATCTTTTAAGTTTGACATGTCACAAACCTTGGCAACGGTTAATGCTCCTTCTGCTACTGGTGGAAACAATTGGTCAATTGGAACTTTGACGTTGACAGGGGCTACCGTTAGCCTAGGGTATCAGCCTAACTTTAGCGCTCAACTTATTTATACATATGATATCCTTTATCTTGACAATAATGTCATGATCTTAGGTGCTCCTGAACCCGGCGCAGGAAGTTGGGGAACAGCTTGGTTCTGGATATTTAAACGTCAAGGTTATACGTTTAGTTAATATTTTTTATTCTTAATTATTTAAAAGTTAATCTTCTAATGAAAATGATCCGTAAGCACACCAATCAATGTGCTTACGGGTCTATTTTTATATTGGAATAATCGTACTCAATACCATAGATACAGCTAATTCAGCATTTGATCCCATGTCAAAAACAAACGTGTAAAACGAACCATGAAACAATTTATGCTAAAACAAATGTTTAGAGGCGCTTACATACATCCTTAATGTTTAAAATAAAACCAAACACATGAAAAAACTATTGACAATCATTTATTTACTCTTCCCTTTATTCGTGATGGCTCAAACCGAATTACGGTTGCCGGCCATTTTGAGTAATCACGCCGTGATGCAAGCCAATTCAAATGAAAAACTTTGGGGTTGGGCAACGTGCACCATCCCGGTAAAAATTGTATGCAACTGGAATCCGACCGACACCATCTCCGTGATGCCCAAAAAGGATTGTTCGTGGGAAACGACGGTTAAAACGCCTAAAGCCGGAGGCCCTTACTCCATCACTTTTATGAATGGGAACCAACGCATCACCATCAGCGATCTTTTGATGGGCGAAGTGTGGCTTTGTTCGGGGCAATCGAACATGCAATTTAATTATACGTGGGGTGATCTGGATGCCGGCAATGTGTTGCAAACCTGTAAAAACGATTCCATCCGTTTCTTTCAGGTAGCATTGGGATTTAATGATTATCCATCCGCTGATTGCAAAGGCGAATGGAAAACATGCGATTCGACTTCCATGAAAAACTTCAGTCTTATTGGTTATTTCTTTGGCCGAGATTTAAATGCTCAGATCAACAAACCCGTTGGACTTATCGGATCGTATTGGGGCGGCACCTGTGTGCAGGCATGGACGCCTCATCAAGTGTTTCGCGATAGCACGTTACGTCGCATGGCCGACGATATTTCTCCTGTCAGTTGGGCACCGGTAGCTTCTTCGGTGCTTTATAACGCAATGATTTATCCTATCAAGAATTTTACCATTGCAGGAACCATCTGGTATCAGGGAGAGTCAAACACAGATCATCCACAATATTACGGATCGCTTTTCAAAGCCATGATTACAAGCTGGCGTAAGGCGTTTCAGAACGAGTTTCCTTTCTATTTTGTACAAATTGCTCCCTGGAACGGATACCCGGGCATTAACGGAGCATTGCTTCGCGAACAACAAGCCACCGCATTAACGTTGCCTAAAACCGGCATGATCACGATTGGCGATTTGGTGAACGACACGACCAACATTCATCCAAAACTGAAGAAAGCAGTAGCAGAACGATTAGCTAATTTAGTCATAAAAGAAATGTATGAAGGGTACACATTACAACCCTATCAGCCTCATTTTGCCTCCATGAAAATTGAGAAGGACAAAGCTATCCTTACCATTGCCTCCATTGGAAAGCTTACGGTCAAAGGAAAAACCATTCACAGTTTTCAAATTGCCGGCAAAGACAAACGATTCTACAATGCCGATGCTAAAATAGAAAAGAATGGCACCATTGTGGTAAGTGCTAAGCAAGTGAAATCTCCGGTAGCGGTGCGTTACTGTTTTACTAACGCCACAGTACCGAATTTATTTGACACAAACGGGTTGCCGCTTGTCCCATTCAGAACCGATCACTGGTAATCATCTCTTATATAAAACTATCTATGCGTAAACTTTTGTTTTTCTCCCTGTTGCTTTTTCCGCTGATTACTTTTGCAAAAGGGAATGATTTTGTAACCGTTCATAACGGACAACTCATGCGTGACGGGAAATCCTATCGCTTCATCGGTGTTAATTATTGGTATGGCCCATTGATTGCATCTCCCCATGGAGGCGATCGCGCCCGCTTGAAACGGGAACTTGATCTTCTGCAAAAAGAGGGTGTCACGAATGTACGTTCCATGGTTGGTGTTGACGGCATTTCGACTTATGTGGCACAACTGCCGTTTCCGTTGCAAAAGGAGCCGGGCGTTTATGACGACAATCATCTTGCCGGTCTTGATTATTTCTTAGCCGAATTAGGTAAACGACACATGACTGCCGTGCTTTTTCTGACTAACAATTGGGAATGGACAGGAGGTTATGCACAATATGTCTCGTGGGCAAAGAACGTTCCGATGATGTATCCTGAAGTGGCCGGTTGGGATAAATTCGGCAAGTTTATTGCTCAATTTTATAGCAATCAGACTTGTATCGACATGTTCAATCGATATTGTAAATTCATTCTCGGACGAACGAATCAATATACACACATTCCTTATCGCGACGATCCGACCATCATGGCTTGGGAGCTTGCCAACGAACCGAGACCGGATGGAAAGGCCAATAAAATGATCTATAAAAACTGGATCTACTCCGAAGCAAAATACATCAAATCAATCGATAGCAATCACCTGTTAACGACAGGAACCGAAGGTGAAATGGGGACGGAAAACGACATCAATCTCTGGAAAGCCATTCATGAAAGTCCGGACATCGACTATGCGACCATTCATGTCTGGGCAAAAAACTGGGGATGGATCGACTTTGCTCATTTTGACTCAACCTATACAACAACAGTGGCCAATATGAAACAATACGTTTGCGAACATGCCAAGATTGCTGACGAGATTCATAAACCGATGGTGATTGAAGAAATAGGCTTTCCGCGTGATGAGCAGCAGTTCAGTCCGAAATCGACTACGGTGTATCGCGACCGTTATTTCAAGACACTTTTCGATTTGATGTTGAAAGGATGTCCTGCCGTGCAAGGCATCAATATTTGGGCGTTTGGCGGAGAAGGAAAAGCCTCAAACAGCCAATACCAATGGAAACAAGGAGATGAACTTATGGGCGATCCTCCCATGGAACAACAAGGATTAAATTCAGTGTTTAGTGGCGATATTTCCACGTTGAATCTAATCAAAGAGTATAATCAGAAACTATCGACAACCAAACCAACCAACCACAAAGAATAGAAGCGGGTTTTAGCTATAGTGCATAGCGTGGAGATTGATGAGCGTCCACCAATAGTGGAAAAGGAGGAGAGGTTTGTTGATTTAGAAATAGATACAATAATAGGTAAGATCCACACAGGTGCTATTCTTACCATAAACGATAACTAACAGGCAGAGTCTGGAAACGTAAGTTATCAGGGAAAGAAGCCATCCCTGTAGCTAAAATTTAAATCTGGACGCTGCGAAAAATAAAGAACTTAATACATATAATTACTGGCGATAATGGAAAAGAAACAACGTTCGACTCAAGTCAATTTGCTAAGCAAGAGTAAATTGAACAAAAATTAGATATAAATTTTAATTTTTACAAACCATACCACTCATAGAATCGTAGTGCTAATGAAAAAACAAATAGACTTATGAGGCAATATATTCCTAAAGGTAAGGATTAACATGAAAAACTCAAAAAACATATTAAGTGTAAGAATTAAACAAATTATTAATCAGAATTCAGTTGCATTTCCAAATTGGATTCAAAAAAATTTAATCAAATGAAGAATAATACTAAAATCATTCCATTCCCACTCGCATCAAAATATCTATATTTGTTTCTGCTTTTTGCTCTGATATCATTTCAAACTTCTTATAGTCAAACTCTTGTAACATCGGCAGAAGCAGAAAACGGCGTTCTTTCAGGTGGTGTAACCATTGCAAATTCGATTTCGGGATATTCAGGTACCGGTTATGTGACTAATTTCACAACTTCGTCCGATAAAGTAACCGTCACCATGAATGTGCCATCCGCAGGATTATATCAACTCAATATTCGCTATTCTTCGCCCTATGGTGATAAAACGCAATATTTGTTTGTAAATGGACAAGGCCCATCTTCGATTGTTTTCCCACAAAGCAATACCTTTACGGATGTAAATGCAGGTAAGTTTTTACTGAATGCGGGAGCAAATACCTTTATGATTCAAAGTTATTGGGGATGGTTCAACCTTGATAAGTTTTCGCTCTACACAGTTGCCAAGCACACTTTTACAATTGCTCCTTCTTTGATCAATTCAAATGCAACCTCGGCCACAAAAGCGCTATATACTTACCTTGTTTCCAAATTTAATCACCAAATTATTTCAGGTCAAACAGACGATTATTACGATCAAATTAAAACCATCAGCGGTAAAACCCCATTGCTTAGAGACTTTGATTTTCAACATTACACGGATGGATACCCATATTTGTGGAAAAACGGTGGATTCACCTTTGGCTGGGATGACAGCGGGCAGACTCAGAAAGCGATCAATTGGTACAATCAAACCGCCAAAGTAGGGATTGTCAGTTTTCAATGGCACTGGCATTCCCCAAGCGGAGGGCAAGTTGGCACCAATACCTTTTATACCCAATACACTACCTTTGACGTTTCAAAAGCAGTCATCTCGGGTACAACCGAAAATTTATTAGTGCTACGGGATATTGATTCCATTGCTTCTCAATTGAAAAAGCTGCAAGATGCCGGGGTTCCAGTCCTTTTTAGACCTTTGCATGAAGCGAGCGGAAGCGGCGCTGCTGATGGGAGCGGTGCTTGGTTTTGGTGGGGAGCCAAAGGAGCAACGGTTTGCAAAGAACTATATCATATTCTTTACGACAGGTTAACAAATTATCATGGCTTAAACAACCTGATTTGGGTTTGGTCATCGTCAGAAGCAGCATGGTATCCGGGAAACGATTCCGTTGATATCGTAGGCTACGATTCTTACCCGGGAAACTATGACTATGATCCGCAATCAAGCGCTTTTGACAGGTTGTACACGTTGACTGGAGGCGAAAAAATCATAGCTATGTCTGAAAATGGACCTATCCCGAATCCTGACGATTGCTTTGCATCCGATGCACCTTGGTCTTATTTCATGTCCTGGAGCAACTTAGTCACCACCGAGAATACAAATCAACATATAATCAATGTATTTAACAACAACAATGTGATCACGTTGGAAATGGCCACGCCAACTACTACGATTCTAAGCGATAAAAAAGGAGATTTTCAATTATTCCCGAATCCCGCCGAAGATATCATCCATATTAAAGGTAGCAACTTTACGTATTTGGAAATCATTGATTTGAATGGACAGGTGGTTTTTTCAACCACACAACCCATACAGACAATCCAAACCCAACACCTCTCAAACGGTATATACATTGTGAGAATAATTGCAAACCAACAAACTTACCAACAAAAGATCATTATTAACCATGTAGAATAATCTGGATGATAGACTACTCTGAGCCTGTTTCGTGAATAGATAGTTGAAGAATCCAATCGAACATTAAAAGTCTTGATAACATACCATAAAAGCAATTTATTGATAGCTTTTCCCACAACATAAACAAATAGTACCATTTTTTGCTAAAATAGTATTACAAAAATCATTAGCCAACCAATATCTTTGTAACGACAAACAATCATCGCATCGTTAGTTTTTTTAATGTCATTACTATTTTGAGGCAAAAAAGTGTGGTTTTGAGCAACCACCGAGCGTAAGGCAGTATTTAACCTGCCTTCGCTTTTTTACATTCTTTTCAATCTGTTTTATTCTATTTTTGTCACAAAAAATCTGCTATATCAATGACTCGATGGTTGTCAAATGAAGAGAATAGAAAAACGAACAAGGTACTATCAAGCATATCCTTTTAAGTGCTACATAAAATCATTTATTGATCATTATCGAGACGATTTGTGTCAATCATAGTTTATCCAGTTTGTCTTTCCTGATGTCCCACACCTTATCATGATACCGTATGCAACGAACACCCTTTTTTAATATAATCTTCTTATTGCTTTCCATTGGGGGGTCTTTCAATGTCACGGCATGTTCCAAACATAGCGAACTGTCCTCGCCTCCTCCGGTTGTTTCTGCCGATACCACTATTCAAAAGGCTATTGATCCACCCATTGATTCAACCATTGGATTCTTTTTAGATAATTGGCAATCAAAAATATATATTCCACCAAGTTATACTCAGGCAGCATTGCCAACCACTCCGGCAACTGCTACGGTCACAGTGGATGGAGCATCCATTATCACGAAAATTCCATTGACCATTTTTGGTCAAAATGCCAATAATTGGATGGGGCCAATGTACAATGTTCTTCCCTTGATGACTCCGTTAACCCTCTTAAATCCTCATGTGCTTCGTTTTCCTGCTGGTAGTGGAAGCGATTGTTTCTTTTGGAATTGTCTTCAAAATCAACCACCTGCTGACGCTCCAACCCAATTACGTAAAGCAGACGGAACCTATCAAACGACAAATTTGTACACCTACGGGGAAACAACCAACAATTGGCAAGCTACTGTCGATGATTATTACCGTGTGCTTCAACAAACCAACAGCATTGGAATGATCACTATTAACTATGGATATGCTCGTTATGGCACGGGGCCACATCCTGTTCAAACAGCGGCTCATTTGGCTGCCGACTGGGTACGCTATGACAATGGGCGGACTAAGTATTGGGAAATAGGCAATGAAAATTACGGAGATTGGGAATGGGGATATCGAATCGATACCGTAACCAATCAAGACGGGCAACCAGAATTTCTCACAGGCGATCTATATGGACGACATTTCAAGATTTTTGCTGATTCCATGAGAACAGCGGCTGCTCAAATCGGAAAAACCATTTACATTGGTGCCGTCATGTATGAGTCTCCTTCTCAATCGTGGATGAACAACACCATGAAAACTTGGGACGCCACCATGATTCCTGCTGTTGGCAATGCTGCCGATTTTTACATCGGACATAACTATATTACTCCTTATCAACAAAACATAAGTGCTGCCAACGTTTTGATGGATGCTTCCAATGCGCTGCCTTCGATGATGACGTTTATGAAAGGACAATTGACTCAAAACAACTGTCGGCTGAAACCTATCGTTTTGTCAGAATGGAACATGTTTGCACAAGATTCCATGCAGCAAGTATCAAATGTCAGCGGTGGATTTGCAGTGATCGTACAAGGCGAAGCCATCAAAAACAAATTTGGATTGGCTGCCCGTTGGGATTTGTATAACGGATGGAATCAAGGCAATGACATGGGATTGTTTAGTGCAGGCGATGAACCAAATGTTCCAAAATGGACACCTCGCCCTTCATTTTATTACATGTACTATTTTCAAAAAACGATTGGTGACCGTTTGGTCTATTCAACCGTCAGTGGGAGTAATTTAATAAAATGTTATGCATCAACCTATTCATCCGGTCAAGCAAGTGTTGCATTGGTCAACATGTCAGGAATTTCTCAGGTTGTTCAGGTCAATCTCAAAAATATCAGAATCGGAACCCATTTCTACTGGTATGCTTTAACCGGTGGAACCGACAACGGTGATTTCTCAAGAAAAGTGTTTGTCAATGGAGTTGGACCATCCGGTGTGGCCGGCGGACCATCCAATTTCACCGAAATCAATGCCTATGAATCAGGGACAGCCAATGGAATTAAAGTAACACTTCCATCATGGGGAGCTGTTTTTATCATGGTTGACACGAAATGACGGCCTCAAAATAAATGGTCTGAAAAAACCATCATAATCAAAACAGCCCAATCCGAAAGCACTAACATAGAACATTTCAAAGAAATAGAAACAAATTAGCGACTTCAAAGCGATGAATCATTACATTAAAAACAAGATTACAATGAAACGATTCCACACTGTTTTTTTCACCATTGCATGCATTGTTTTTGCCATGTCAATGCCAAACATGGCGAAAGCATCCGTGACCTCTTATGTCAAAGAACCCGACGGGGTGTTATTTAAGCTCAACAAAGGAATGTTGAATTTGAAAATTTGCAAGGAGAATATCGTCGAGGTAAAATACACGGTGTTGCCGGAATTTCTGCCTCGTCCATCATTAGTGGTGACCAATCAATGGGAAACTGCCCCAACATTTACTGTGACGGGAAACAAAGATGAGGTTGTGATCACTACGGCAACTCTCAAAATTAAAGTCAACAAGAGCAACAACGGCATTACTTTTGCCGATTTGAATGGGAAAACCATTCTTGCCGAAGCAGGTGCTAATGGAACCACGATGACAAAAGATACGGTCGCCGGTATTGAAACTTACTCATGCAGCACTGAATTTGAATCGCCCAAAGAGGAAGCGCTTTTCGGCTTGGGATGCCATCCGGAAGATACGCTTTCTATCAATTACAAAGGACGAAACCAGGACTTAGCCATTCGATATATGACCGGCGCCATTCCGGTTCTCTTATCCACAAAAGGATATGGATTGATGTGGGACAATTACGCAGCATCTAAATTTTACGGTGCTTTAGCCGACAACACGAAATACCGATATGTGTCGGAGAGCGGGAAAATGGTCGATTATTACTTTATCTATGGCCCAAGTTTCGATCGTATCATTGCATCCTATCGTGAAACGACAGGCGAAGCACCGATGTTCCCGAAATGGGCCTTTGGTCTGTTTCAGTCGCAGGATCGTTACAAAAGTCAGGCAGAAATTCTATCGGTGAAGGACAACTATCGCAATAATCATATTCCTGTAGATTGCATTGTGCAAGATTGGTATTATTGGGAACCCGATGTGATTGGTTCGCATGTAATGTGGCCGGCAAGATATCCAAATCCAAAAGCGATGATTGATTCGTTGCATCAAGCTCACATTCACGCCATGATTTCAATATGGCCCGTTTTCGGAAAAGGTTCAGCCAATTACAACGCCTTATTCAAAGCCGGTTATCTCACTACCATTTGGTGGGATAATGTGATGACGCATCATCATGATTGGTATTACGATCCATACAGTCAAAAAGCTCGTTTAATGTACTGGCAACAAGCCAATGACAGCCTTATGTCGCGTGATGGCTGGGATGCATGGTGGGCTGATCAATGCGAACCTGACAACGGGAACCTGCTCGATGAAAGAAAACAATATGACTTTTCCATCGGCAAAGGAATTGATTATTTCAACACCTATTCATTGATGCATACCAAAGGCATTTACGACAATTGGCGAAAAGACATTCCCAACAAACGGGTTTTTATTCTTGCCCGTCAGGCTTTTGCCGGCCAACAACGCAATGCGGCCACTTTATGGTCTTCTGATATTACGTGTACTTGGCGTGCGTTCAAGAGTCAGGTGCCGCAAGGGATCAATGCCTGCGCTTCGGGAATCCCTTACTGGACATCCGATATTGGCGGTTACCATTTAAACTGGGGAGCGCCTGATTGGGCTACCCCTGCCAACCGCGAGTTATTTACCCGCTGGTTCCAATTTGGAACGTTTTGTCCTATCTTCCGGATTCATGGCAAAGGAGAACGTGCCTTGTATTCGGACAATTGGGATGCAAAAACAAAAGCCATTCTGCTCAAGTACGACAACCTGCGCTATCGATTGATGCCTTACATCTATTCGCTTTCATGGAAAGTGACCCACCAAGGCTATACCATCATGCGTTCGCTGGCCTTCGATTTCAGAAACGATGCCAATGGCTATTCCATTCCTGACGAATACATGTTTGGTTCGGCATTCCTGGTAAGCCCTGTCACGCACAGCATGATGAATCAGGGAAACGGCAACCAAATTCAGGACACCCGAAAAGTATATTTGCCCAAATCGGCCATCTGGTATGATTTCTGGACGGGGAAAACATATCAGGGCGGACAAACAATCCGAGCAAAAGCGCCTATTGAAACCTTGCCGCTCTTTATAAAAGCTGGTTCAATCGTTCCCATGGGGCCATTTCTCCAATATGCAACGGAGAAACCCGCCAATCCGCTTGAACTGCGGATTTATCCTGGAGCCAACGGGAGTTTCACTCTTTACGAAGACCAAAACAACACCTATGATTACGAAAAAGGCGTTTATGCCACCATTTCTTTCAAATGGGACAATGCTAAACGCCAATTAATCATCGGTAAACGTCAAGGTAGTTTCCCTGAGATGCTGAAAGAAAGAACCTTCCACATTATCCTTGTAAATTCAACGAAAGGAACAGGCATTGCAATAACCAAAAATCCCGATAAAACGGTTCAATACGATGGGAATGCGCAAATCATCCAATTATAATGGATTCATGAAACGAGCCATACAACAGCTTATGCTCAAGCGACTGTTTAGTAGGCGAGTTCCATACGACCTTAAAAACAAATTATTCACGTATGAAACGAGCCATAAAATAGCTCATGCTCAAGAGAATGTTTATTAGCCGAGTTACATACATCCTTAATGTTAAAAATAAAAATAAACGTATGAAACGAGCATGACCGCTAAAGCGGACGCCAAAGAAGATGAAAAGCACAGTACCTTTGCTGAATAAAGCAATTAAAAAGGTAC
>Ga0315298_1000839_pt1 | contig 58820 bp, 54 predicted proteins | sample WHS_1_MG_FD_203077 | JGI IMG/M metagenome (GOLD analysis project Ga0315298, IMG submission 203077) | Extremophilic microbial mat communities from Washburn Hot Springs, YNP, Wyoming, USA - WHS_1_MG | ecosystem: Environmental > Aquatic > Thermal springs > Hot (42-90C) | place: USA: Wyoming... | reverse complement strand
TTGTCGACGGCTGCTTAGCGAGGTGGGTCCAGACGGATACATCATGGCTATGGGATGTGCGATTCCAAGCGACGCTAAATTTGAAAACGTAAAGGCCATGGTTGATTCAGTCCACGAGGTGTAGGAGCCGCCGACCCCGGCACGGGGCCGGCGGCTCCCCCGGGGCTCTGCGTCGTGTCTCGGTGGGTCCGCGGCTTCTTCGAGGGGGCTACGCCCCATACTCACCTGGGGTGTAGGATTGTTGTATCTCCACACTGGTGCCGTCTGGATCAAGGATGAACATGACCCGGGAAGGGCCGGGCTTGCCTGTCTTTTCCGAAGGATGTTCCGCCTCCACCACTATGGGCACACCTTTCGACTTAAGGTAGTCACGGAGGGTGTCAAAGTCCTCGTCCTTTACCCACAGCGAGATATGCTTGGTGCCATATGTCTTCCAATACTTACTGTTATCGGTCTCTAGGCCAGGGAAGTCATACAGTTCAATATAGAAGTTGTCTTTCTTTACCCATGCCAATCGGGCATGACCGTAATCGGGCAAAAAGAATGTGTTCTCAAACATCTTCTTGAAGCCGAGCATCTCGTCCCACCAGGCTATTGCGCGGTCAAGATCGGAGACAAAGATGCCCACATGATGCGGGTGTACTTCAACTGGGCAAGTCATGGCGCTGATGCCCTCCTTTCTTGTAGGAGCTGTCCACTAGGGGCTCTACCTTTGCACTAGTAAGCGCCGAACCTTTTTGCTGCATCAATCATGGCTTTGAAGTTCTCAAGCGGCCCGCTGTCCGCTCCCGCGCCCATGTCGAGGATGAAGCCGCCGTTCCCCTTGACCGCCTGGATGAGCTGTCGGCAGTATTCCGTCACTTCGGTGGGCGTACCCAACTGAAGAAGGGAAAGAGGAACATTGCCAGCGATGCAGGCGATCCCGTCCAGGGCCTCTCTGGCTTGCCGCATGTCAGTCTGGTCAAAGTGCCAGACGGTGCAGCCCGCGGGTAAGTCGCGGATTATGTCAAGTCGCGAGTTGTATGAGCCTTCGGCAAACAAGTAGGGCACAAGACCCTGGTCAATGAGCCCAAGACACAGCTGCTTGAGCGTGGGCCAATAGAATGTGCGGAATTGCTCTTTGCTCATGAAGCCGTCAGCCCCCTTGTGGAGCGGAATGAAAACCAGAGGGGGCACGTGTGGGGAGGCTTTACGCAGCGTGGTCCTTAGCAAAACCTGGAGTATGCGTTCGCAGGCCTCAAGGACTTTCTCTGGCCTCCGGTATAGATCAGTGACTATGCCGCGTGTCCCGCGCAAAGTGTCGCCCAGGAAATCAAAAGGAGCCCAGGTGACAAGACCCAGATGAGGGGGGAAGCCCTCGGCAATGAGCCGTAGGTCGACCTCTACAATGAACCTCACCCAGTCAGCAGCCTGCTTACCTGCCTCAAGCAGACGGCTCACCGACTGGGCGAGCCCAGGATCGCCCCACTGCGCCACCCAGAAGCCGGCTCCGGCGAGCTGAGTCATGTCTAGTGGTGGAAGAAAGGCGGCCAGTCCGGCCAGGGCACCGTTGGTGCGAGGGAGGTATGTGCCGAGTAGATACCCGGTTGGGTCGTCTATCAGCTCGTCATATTCTTCCGGTCGCATCCACTCTTTCTCGATGTATTGGAAGCTGGCTGTCTCCGCAACTCCATGCCCTGGCCAGCTAAAGAGTTTGAAGTCAAGAAGGTCCAGAATAGACCCGGCCGCTGCGGCTGCGATGGCCGGTCCCACCACTGCATCAGGCTGGAGCGCGCGGGCGCAGCTGATCCAGGCCTCAGCCGCCTTCTCCTTGTCGTACATCACGTCGTAGGGGGTGAATCCTGCTTGGTGAGCCGGGTAGAACTGGGCAAAAGCGCAGGCCGGCACCCGGTCCGGCGTGCCACGCAGAAGTATGGCGTCCCTCAGTCTGGTGGCGCGCTTCTCGTACTCGCACTGGGCTTCCGGGCTTACCCAAGCAAACGGAATCTGCGGATGGATGAAGGACTCAAAGCGCTTCTCCTGCAGGGTCTGCGCGCTCACTCCCGCTTCTCCCCTACTTGTCTGGCCTTGTGCCTTTGATGAACTCCCGGTACTTCTTCGCCCGCTTCTTAAATTCGTCAGTCTGCTTCACCGCGGCGAAGGCCCCCTCGGATCGTCCGATGTCTTCGACGTGCTTCATCTTGCCCGGAAGAAGATTGTGTGCATGCTCAAGCTGCTCGGGTGGAAAGCGGAAGACCAGCTTGCCTTCGGCCGAAATGATTTCGCCTTTGACCCCGCAGACTGCGCACTCCACGGTCTTATTGTCCTCGTGGACGTAGAGAAGACGGGAATGGCAGTTGGAGCACATGCCCGGTTCGCCCAGGTAGCGGTAGCTCTCGGGGTCTGCGCAAGCGCGCGCTATAGCTCTGCCTGCTTCCCGGATGCGTTCCACTCGTTCGTCATCCATGATGATGGACTTAGCCCAACTGAAGATAAGCGTATCCACCACTTGAAACATGGTGACCATGCCGAAAAGGTTGAAGTGAGCGGCCATCCAGCTGGTCCAGTCGCTGCCGCCGATGCCTATGTAGGTGGCAAAACGCTTCTTGAACACTCGCGGGTCTGGGCCAGGGGTGGTAAGGCCCTTGCTGTCATGTATCTGTTTGGCCAAAGTGAGCATGCCGATGTCGTGGCTGGGTCCGCCGAAGCGGTCCTGGAAGGACTTAAAAAAGCCCGGCAACATCTTCTCAAACACAGGCATGACAAAGATGACCCCGTCGGCCTCGTATATCCTGTCTTCGAGCCACAGGAAATCGTCCTTGAGCACGCACCGGGCCGAGCCACCGTTGACAATCCCGTCCGGGCCCGTGACGCAAGACAGACACCCCGTACAAGGCTTGAGGTTGAGATCAAGCATGTGGATGAACTCAATCTCTGCCCCCACTTCCTGGGCGCCCATCAGCGCCTCTTTGGCCATGGCGTCGTTGGTGCCGTTCTTAAACCCACCAGAAATGGCGAGGACCCTCATTTGCGTCTCCTTCCTCAGCATTTTCTTAGCTGATGTACTTGTACCGAGCGACGCCGTTCTTCACCTCCACGGTTAGGTCGGCGAACGGGTTGTAGCTTGTATTGGTGACTACGCGGTAAAGCTTGTACAGTTGGGGCAGGAATACTTCCCAATTGCCTATCTCCTGAATACAGTGCTCAGCCCAAACCCTACCTTCCTCCGGCGTGGTGTGTTTGCTGCCGTCGATAGCCGAAGACTTACCTCTTACTCCGCAATCGCTCGGCTCCCACTGGTGCAGGCGATAGCCGAAGGGTTGCCCCTGGTCAATGGTGGAGCGATCGTAGCCACCCGCTACATAGCAATGCCTGTAGACGATCAGGTCAATGAGCTTTTGAGGCACCTTGGCCAAGTCCTCCATCCTTATGTACAAGTCTTGGCGGGTGCCGTCGCTCCAAGTCTGGGGGGCAATGTGTACAGATCCCACCGGGTTCCCGTGCTTTACTGGCACATACCAGCTGAGCGGTTCATGTTGATCGGGGTGCCAAAGGAGCATCCCCTTTTCCATGTTGCTCCAGAACCAGTCAATCATCCGGGCGGTGACGCCGTCTAGCTCCCAGTCTATGTGGGTCCCCGCCTGGTCCTGGGTGACTTTCACCTCCATGTCGAAGTCTCCTTGCTGCCTTGGAATGTGCTAATGCTTGTATCTTTTATACTACGCGGAAGCTCTTCGTGCTAGAGTAAGGGCATGCGTGAGGTTCCTGACATCAACTTGCTCCTGCCTAGCATTGCCGACTTCGGTCGCACCCGGGCGAGCGACAAGGCGGAGCACTATCTTCGCTCGCTCATCTTTTCCGGCCGGCTCCTCCCTGGTGACCGGCTGCCGCCGGAGAGAGAGCTTGCCCTCGAGCTAGGCATTTCTGTGACCACGTTGCGGACTGCCCTGCGCTCATTGGAGGCTAACCGTTTTCTGGTGGTGCGGCTGGGTGCCAAGGGAGGCTGGTTTGTGAACGACGCAACTGCCATCACCCGGTGCTGGCGGCAGTGGCTGCAGGAGCACAGGCAGGAGCTAGATGATCTGTTCGAGTTTCTTGGTCTGCTTGAGACCAAGGCTGCTTCTCTTGCCGCAGAGCGGCGGACGGAGGAGGACCTGCGCGCTCTTGAGCGCGCAGGGGCCGAGCTGAGGGACGACTGGCTTTCTGTGGTGCGCTGGCACAACAGTTTCCATGATGCGCTGGCCAGGGCGACGCATAACGGATACCTGGAATGGGCACTCGTGGCTTTTCGGGGGGAACTTTTTCTCCCAGTCGAAAGGGCCATCTCCGAAGGGAGATTGGCGGAGATACGGGCGCTCCACGACCGTATCCTTGCCGCCATCCGGGAGGAAGACTCTCAGGGAGCAGCAGAGGCGATGGAGGCCCATCTCAGCCACCGGCGCCGCGAGATCATGGACTCTGAGGCCTGACCCTGGGCCAACTTTCTCCTTGCGACTTCCTTTCGACTTGACCTCTAAGCCCGGAAAGGCTTTTCTTTGCGAAGACGTCCACAAGCGAAGGTGGCAAAGGAGGCCTCATGAAGAAGAAGACCTACCCCTTGTATTACGCGGGGGAGAAGCAGCAGTTCGCTCGCTCGGTAGTGGTGGGAGACTTGGTGTTCTTGTCCGGCATGAGCGGGCGGACCATGGAGACTGGGGACGTGTCATCCCATGATGTTCGGGAGCAGATGTTGGTTGCTTGGGACAAGGTGCGAGCTGCTCTAGAAGAGGCGGGCAGTTCGCTTGAACACATCATTAAGACCACCATTTATCTCAAGGATGTGAAGGACTACGGGCTAATGAGACAAACCGAGCGGGAGTACTGGGCAGCGCATGCCCCCGGTCTCCTGGAAGAGCCACCGGCAAGCACCTTCGTCATGCCTGCCTCGCTTGCCCGGGACAATATGCTCGTCGAGATTGACGTGATAGCCTGTCTAAAAGACTGATCACGGGAGGATGCAGCGATGGTCTACTTCACGGTCATGTACCCCTACAAAGAGAACATGCGCTTTGACATGGACTACTACCTGCACCATCACCTTCAGTTGGTGAAGGAAAAGGTGGGTGAGGCGCTCAAAGAGGTGCACGTTGACCGAGGAGTGTCAGGGGGAGCCCCGGACAGCACCCCGGCGTACGCTGTGATTGCCCGGCTACGTTTTGACAGCCCGGACGATTTGGCCAAGTACATGGCTCCGCACAGCCCGGTATTCCAGGCGGACATTCCTAACTTCACCGACGTGGTTCCGGTGATCCAAATCAGCGAGGCGGTGGTCTAGAAAGACCTAGCCATAAATAGCTAGCTGCAAGTTGTGCCGCAGCTCACCCGAGCTTCTAAAGGTGCGCTATCACGTCTTCGGCAGTGGTGATGAGGGCAATCGGCGGCAGCATCCAGTTCAGCACCGCTTCGTGCAAGGCCTGATTCGCATCTGCGCAGGTGTCCCGCGGCACGATTAGGCCGTAGAGATGGTCAGCTAAAGTAAAGGAGTTGTGCGCGATTGCCATACCGGTCGCCACTCCCGTGAGAACGACTGTCTCCACCCCCTGACCCCGCAGATAGTCGTCGAGCTCATTTGTCCGGAAGATGTCGAATGGCCAGTTATAGAAGACTGGCTCGCCTGTTGCGGGAGCTAGCTCCTCAATGATCTCGACGTCCGCAGTACCGGCAAGATTGACCGGCGTTTCTACGGCAAATTCCCAGAAGGGCCCGTAAGCGGGTGCCTTGAATTCCCGAGGATGGCAGGCCACCACGAATACCACCGGCAGCCCTTTGTCCCGGAACGCTTTCTCAAGCCTCTGGATTCGAGGGATGATGCCGGCCTCCCGGGCCGCGCGGCAATGGCCCATGCCCTCCAAACTGCCCCCAACCAGGCAGAGCGACTTCTGCATATGGACCACAAGTAGCGCCGGTTTGCCGGCCATGGACCAGTCACTCACAAAGTCTCCTTCCGTTCTCAGCGACCTATCACGGCCTAATGACGTTTCTGCTCTTCCGGCTGGCCCCGCACCATAGAGACTAGGGCTCCGACTACCGCAAGTCCAGCGGCCACCAGCATTGCCGTCCGGAACCCTTCCCCGTAGCTGGTGGCTGCTGCCTCGCTTGCTTTCTCACCCAAGAATATCACCCGTCCGCCCGTGGGTCCCAGCCCCGAGGCAGCAATGGCTCCGAGCAACGCTACCGATACTCCCTGTCCGGTAGTGCGCATGGTGCCCAGGAAGCCGGAAGCCAGGCTGAGCTGCGACCTTCCCACCGACCCCATGACCGAAGAGGTGTTGGGTGAGCTGAATGCCGCCATGCCGATGCCTACCACGGCAAGAGCGACGATGACGCGCCAAGCGGGGGCTGGCATGGGCAGGAGTCCTAATTGGGCCGTACCGACGGCCACGAGTAGCATGCCGGCAGTGGCGGGTAGGCGGGAGCCAATCTTGTCCGAGAGTCTCCCGAACACTGGGGAGAGGGCAGCCATGAAAAGAGGCTGCGTAAGCATGAAGAAACCGGTGTTTTGTGCGGTATGTCTCTCCGACACCTCGAGGAAAACAGCAGTTAGGGTAGTGACCCCGTACACCGCGGCGTAGTTCAAGAAAGCAGCAGCGTTGCCAGCGGCAAACTGGCGGTTCTTGCGTACTAGATCAAGGTCAAGTAGTGGATCCTCAACTTTACTTTCCACAAGCACGAAGCTGGCGAAAAGCACCACCGCCCCCACTAGTAGACCGAGCGTAAGAGGGCTCACCCAACCCCAGAAGGGCACGAAGATGAGGGGCACAAGTAGAGCCGCGAGCATGGCGGCAAGCAAAGCCGTACCCGGCAAGTCTAAGCGCGCCCTTGCGCCGCGCGGCCCTGTGGGCCGCGCGGGCGCTGCTCCAGAACGCGCCGCCCCGCCGGCCGTCCGTGCTCCGGGCGCCGCCCCCGTTGCCGGCCCCGGCCTGACTGCTGCTTCGCTCATCCGCGCCCGGTCGCGGTCCTCCGCGCCCCTCAGCTTCCAGCCCCAGCTCAGGTTGAAAAGGACTATGGGCACGTTAACTAGGAAAATCCAGCGCCAACTGGTGTGACTGACAATCACTCCCCCGATGGGAGGACCGAGCATGAGACCGACATAGCCGGCCATGGCGTTCAACCCGAGAGCTCGTCCCCGCTCCTCAGGCGGAAACGCGGCCGTCACCAGGGCGGAGGCAGTCGCCGAGGTGAAGGCTGCGCCCGCTCCTTGCAGGAAGCGCATGGCAATCAAAAACGGGCCATTAAAGGCAAGCGCGCAGCCGATGGAAAAGAGGCCGAATATTCCGGAGCCGATTAGAAAGAAGCGGACTAGCCCATGCTGGTCGGCGAGACGGCCTACGGGCACAAGGGACACACTCATGGCAAGCACGTAGATTGCCTGCACCCAGAGAGCCTCCGAGTAGCTGAGGCGCAGGGAAGGACCCATGACCGGCAAGGCCACAGCAACCACTGTGGTCACCAGAGTGCCGGTGAACATGGCGAGCGACGACACTACTAGCACAGGCCACCGGTTGCTCCCCAGTTCAGTGTCAGCTGCTGCCGAAGCAGGAGCGATCGTGCCCGAACCCCCTCTTACCTAATCTGATAAAACCTGAGGACCACCTTATCGGGTAGGCGGATCCCATAGGAAAAGAAAAGACTGCGCTCAAGCCAGCGGTATTTTTCGCTATAGGTCTCAAAGGTAGGCACAGCCGCGAAGTACACGTGTTTCGGGTCCACAACTTGACCAGCGGCCACTAGAGCGGCCATCTGGGGATCGTCCACTCTTCTGATGCCGACGTTATTGACGTACACTCGCTCGCCATCGTCCAACTCAAGGGCGTAACGCGCCACCAGCTCAGTGAAGCCGTCGGGGCGAATGATCTGACTGTCCACACCGCCGGGCAGGACCCGACCATTTAACCTTCCGCTGACCACACCTTCGACGATAGGCACGAGCTGCCTACGTCCATGCACCTCGTCTTGTCCCACCACGATGGGGGGATCCACCCGCACTTCCAGGCGGAAAACCTCTTCTATGAGCGGCGTAGGAAGGTCGTCGACGCTCATGAGTTCAGACTCTGCTCCTTGTTCATGGGCTCAAGCGACCGTCTGAGGCTGTAGCGAAAGCCTTATCCAACAATTCCAGCGCGTCATCGATTTGACGGGCCGAGACGGTGAGCGCGGGCGTCAAGCGGATCACATTTCCGTACAGGCCGCCTTTGCCGATAAGCAAGCCCAGGCGACGCGTCTCTTCGAAGATTCTCAGCACCATCTTGGGATCAGGCGCTTTGCCGTCAGGCGAATTAGGATTGACTATCTCGACAGCCTGCATCAGGCCCATGCCGCGTACGTCGCCGATGCAGCGGTACTTTTCCTGGAGGGCCTCCAAGCCTTGCCGCAGGCGCGCTCCCTGGGCGGCTGCGTTCTCGGCCAAGCGGTTAGCCTCAATGTACTCGATGGTGGCGAGAGCGCCCCGGGTGCTAACCGGGTTCCCGCCAAAGGTGCTGATGGAAAGCCCGGTGAAACTGTCGGCCACCGCCGGGGTAGCGATGGTGGCGCCAATGGGCAGCCCATTGGCTAGTCCCTTGGCAAAGGTCATGATGTCCGGCTCCACCCCCCAGTGCTCGATGCCGCAGAAGGTGTGGCCGGTCCGTCCGCAACCTGTCTGCACCTCGTCACAGATGAAGAGCCCCCCGTACTTACGGACGATTTCCAACACCACTTGGAAATACTCCTTCGGTGGGACGATGAACCCGCCCACCCCTTGAATGGGCTCGGCCATGAAGGCGGCAATCTCTCCGTTGGTGGTGGTCAGGATCAGCTCCTCCACATCGCGGGCACAGCGCAAGTCGCAGGCGGGGTATGTGAGGCCGAAGGCGCAGCGGTAGCAATAGGCGTTGTGCGCGTGCCGTATGTAGGGGACGCTAGTAGGTAGGGGCCGCCACGGGGCGTGGGCAGTGATGCTAAGAGCCACTTCACTGCGTCCGGAGTAAGCGTGGCGCAGAGCGATGATGTCGGAGCGGCCGGTGGCGAGCCGGGCGAAAAGGACCGCGGTCTCGTTGGCCTCCGTACCCGAAGAGGTGAAGAAGCACTTTTGCAGAGCCCCGGGAGTGACCTCGGCCAGCTTCTTGGCCAGACGCACCTGAGGCTCCGTGATGTAGAGGGTCGACACGTGCTGCAGGGTCTGGTTCTGCTCTATCACCGCCTTGGTGACGGTCTCGTTGCAGTGGCCGACGCTCACCGTCAGGATTCCACCGAAGAAATCCAGATATTCGTTGCCTTCGGCGTCGAACAGCGTCAAGTCCTTGCCACGGACAAAGGTGAGCGGTTTCTCGTAGTAGGTGGAGACGCAAGGGAAAAGGAATTCCTTCTGCAAGCTCTCCAAGTCCTCGGCCATGGCCTATCCTCCAGATACTCTTTCCCTAACGATCTTACGAGCTTTCACAAACGAGCAAATTTCTTTAGCGGGGAACCAGCCAGAGTCTCTTCGGAAAGATAGACCCTCCCCTCCTCAGTGACTCGAAGGACCTGCGCCTGTCCCAGCAACCGCACAGCATAAGGCTTGTAGTCACGCATCCGGAACATCCGTTCGAACATGCTCTTTGGCCCCAATCCCAGCTCCTCCAGGGTAGCGGCTCTGTCCGCACTGGTGATGCCTCGCTCCCGAAACAAGAACACCACTTGCCGTACGGCCCTCCTTAGGAAAAAGCGGGGCAGGAAGACCAGTCCCACTCCCAAAAGGACGATAAGGAGCACTAGGACAAGCCAGGCGCTGGCTTGCTCACTCATCTCTTTTCTAATCCCTTCTAGTCAACGGTTGCCCGCTGTGCTTCCCTCTCCTCAAGGCCGCAAAGCGCCTGCAAGACGGCAAGTCTCCGGTCAACCTGCCTTTGCAGCACCTGTATCTCAGCCTCGCTCAGATGTCGGTATTTGCCCAGCATCTTCACCAGATCGCTCACCGGTTTCTTGCCCAACGGATGGGTGAGGCGGAACTTGCCATCCTCAGCCTCCCAGAGAGGGAAGTAGTTGGTCCTCACCGCTTCTCTACATACGGCGATCGAGGAGTCAGCCGGTATGCGCCACCCTACCACACAGGGACAGAACACGTGCAGGTAGGCAAAGCCCTCTTTGGCCTTCTCCCTCGCCTTGACCAGCTTCTTAGCATAGTCTTCCAGATGACTCAACGTGGCCGTTGCCACGTAGGGGACGTCGTGCATAGCCATGATCATGGGCATGTTCTTAGAGGCCGTGGGTTTGCCCCGGCTGACGGCCCCGGGCGGAGTAGTGCTTGTTGCTGCCCCGAAGGGGGTAGCGCTACTCTGCTGGATGCCGGTATTCATGTAGCCCTCGTTGTCGTAGGTGATGTAGATCATCTTCTCATTGCGCTCGGCCGCTCCGCTCAGCGTCTGGAAGCCTACGTCCTGAGAGCAACCGTCGCCGGTGTGGCATACCACTGTAGCGTCGATACCCGCTTTCTGGTAGTAGCGGGTAAGGCCGGTCGCGCTTGAAGCCACCCCTGTCATCACGCAGGCGTAATAGGCGTGCCGGTGCCAAGCGGCTCTGTTCTGACCGTGAAGAACGGGCGCCGAACAGGAGGGAGTGCCCACCAAGATGATGTCTTTGCCCAGCACCCGAGAGATAAAGCGCAGATTCAATTCAAGCGCACAGCCCGAGCAAAGGGCCACGCCAGGGGAGAACTGGTCTTTGTTCTGGTAGTAGTCACAGACTTTGGGCAGTCTCTTTCGTTGTTGAGCCATGTGATGCCCTCACTTATCCTCAGGGGAGCCAGGTGACTTGCTGGTACGGCTGGCCCTGGCCAGCTGCCTGGATGTCGTCGACCATACGCGCGATGTGTTCCTTGGTGATATCCATGTTGGCTAGCCCGTCAATGAAGCTCAGCATCGGCACCAGCTCGCCCATCTCTGGGGCCACTGCTCTAACCTCCATGTAGAGCGGCCCGCAGTTCCATCCGAAGCACACGCTGCGGTCGAGCACCCCAATGGCCTTCCGGCCACGCAGCACCTGCGCTAGACGCTCTACTGGGAAGGGTCGGTAGAGTCGGATCTTGACCAGGCCCACCTTGACCCCGGCCTCCCGTTTCGCGTCGACCACCGTGCGGGCGGTGCCGGTTGCACTTCCGCTCGTGACGAGCACAATGTCGGCGTCTTCAGTGCGGTATTCCTCCACCTGTCCGCCATAGCTTCGGCCGAAGAGTGTGCGGAACTCCTCCTCAATCTCCTCCAGCTTATGTTTCGCTCGTTCCATGGCGGCCATGTGCTTCTTGCGGAGTTCGACATAGCCCATCTCCAGGCCGTGGCTGCCACAGCCCAGAGGAACGCCTGGCCTCAGCACCGGGCGAGGGGGCTGGTCCTTGAGCACCGACAGGAAGCGGTCCACCTCTTCGCTTCCGGGGATGTCCACGGCCTCGGCGAGAAAAGACAGGTAGTAGCCATCGTAGTTCACCATCACCGGGAGCTGGACGTCATAGTCCTCTGCCAGGCGGAAAGCCATGATGACCGTGTCCAGGATGTCCTGGCAGTTCTCGCAGATGAGCTGCACCCAGCCGGTGTCCCGCACGGAGATCATGTCTTGCTGCCCGGAGCAGACGGCATGGATGCCGGGCGGCTCGCGGTTAACGTTCACCATGACCACCGGGGCCCGGTAGCCAGCGGTGTTAAACATGGCGTCATACATGAAGACTAGGCCGTACGAGGAGGTGGCGGTGAACGCCCGCCCGCCGGCTATGGCGGCGGCACACACCACGTTTTGCGCCGAGTTCTCACCCTCGACAGTCACGTACTCCGCCTCCAGCAAGCCGTCAGCGTGGAACTTGGCGAGCTGCTCTACCACCTCGCTTTGCGGGGTGATGGGGTAAGCGGCCACTACGTCCGGGCGGCAAAGCAGGGCTGCGTAGGCAGCTGCCCCGTTCCCGGTGAGCACCTTGGTCTGTCTAGCGAATGCGACACTCATCGGCGTAGTCTCCTTCGGGGACCATGGTGATGGCGCCTTTGGGACACTCCCGGGCGCAGATGCCGCAGCCCTTGCAGTAGTCAAGGTCGGCACGGTAGTGGATCCCATCCTCGTCGTCTACGATGCACTGCGTGGGACAGTAGATGTAGCAGAAGCCGCAGGCGTTGCATTTTTCCTTGTCAAAGAGGGGGCGTTCGGTGCGCCAGTCTCCGGTGCGCAGGCAAAGCAGGATCTCGCTGGCATCGGACCAGCTCGCCTCCGTGGGGAAAATGTCGCTCACCATTTTGTCACCTCGACCTCTGCGAAGCCACGCTCGGCGCTGCGCAGGTTGCGCCTAAGCAGGTCGCCCTCAAAATACTCTTTGAGTCCCTCAAGAACTGACTCCAGCTTCACCCAGCCAGTGGCGCGAGCCAAGGCGCCAATTAAGCAGGTATTGGGGATGTCTCGGCCTATCTCGCAGAGCGCCACAGCGGTAGCGTTGATCACGCCCGCCAGCGCCAGATTAGGGTGAAGCTGCCCGTCGAGAGGCTTGGGACTGTTCAAGATGAGCACCCCGCCCTCCTTCAAACCGGAAAACAAGGTTGGCAGGCGTAACAGTGTGGGGTCAATCACCACCAGGCAGTCTGGCGTGTAGATCTGCGTCTTCTCGCGGATGGGCTCATCGCTGATGCGGGTGAAAGCCACCACCGGCATTCCCCGGCGCTCAAACCCGTACATAGGGAAGCTGGCCACATATTTGCCCTCGGCCGCGCAAGCCGAAGCCAGCATGCGTGCGGCTAGCACGCTTCCTTGACCACCTCGCCCGTGGAACCTTATCTCTTTAGCCGACATCAGGCTCCTCTCTTATCAGCGCACCTTGCCTGGTGCGGGCATGTTTCTCTCTCCTAGGAAGTCTCGGCTTTCTGGGCTGCTTCGGCTGCGAGCTTCTGCTCAATGTCCCGACGCAAAGCATTCTTGTCCAGCTTGAAAGCCGCCGTGTAGGGCATGCTCTCAACGAACTCTATGCGCTCGGGTAGCTCAAGTACCGAAGCCTTTTGCTCCTCTTTGAGGAAAGTGATCACGGTCTCAAAGGTGAGCTGCGCGCCGGCTTTGGGCTGGATGTAGGCACACACCCGTTCCCCCATCACAGGGTCGGGCATAGGGATGACGGCAACGGCGGCCACCTGTGGATGCCGGCTTATGAGGTCTTCAATCACCGTGGCACTGATGCTCTCGCCTCCGCGGTTGATCATTTCCTTGATGCGTCCGGTGAGGGTTATGTACCCCTCTTCGTCGATCTTGGCCACGTCTCCTGTATGGAAAAAGCCATCAGCGTCAAACACCCGAGCGTTTTCCTGTGGGTTGTTGTAGTAGCCGCTGAACACACTGGGGCCTTTGACCAGTAGCTCGCCCTGGGCTCCAGGCGGCAAGGTATGTCCTTGGCTGTCAACTACTTTGTAGATGTCGCCGGGACAGGTCGGCCGCCCGACAGTGGTGCAGACTGTTCTTACTTCGTCGGTGGGCCGGGTTATGGTGGTCATGCCCTCCGTCGCACCGTAGCCGTTAAAGAACCTCACTCCGAGGCAGTCAAACACGGCTTCCACCAAACCTGGGTGAGCGGCGCCGCCGGCGCTATGCATTTTCTTGAGGGTGCTTAAGTCGAACTTCTCGCGCTCCTCGTACTGCACTAAACGCTGCGCCAGAGTAGGCACCCAGATGACCGCTGTGACCTTTTCCCGCTCGATGGTCTCGCAGATAGCCTGGGCCTCCGTATTGTCCAGCATGACGATGCTTCCCATAGTGATGACGCTGCCCAAGAAGCCCTTGGTGAAAGAAAGGTCATGCCCGATGGAGCCAACAATCAGGTTGACGTCGTCGCAGTGCTGGCCCCATGAGTAGGAGCAGTACTCTACAGCGCACTCCAGGCTGTTGTGAGTGCGGGGCACCACCTTGGGAGCGCCTGTGGTTCCCCCGGTGGGCCCCATATGGGCTATTTGGTCGGGATGGGGCTTGACCTCGGTCAGTTGAGCAAGTTCCCCCGCGGTGGGATCGGTTTCGGCGATCAGGCGCTCAAGGGAGTAGAAGCCGGGCTCCTTGATTTCCCCCCGCACTGTGATTACGTACTCGATGCTCGGGTGACTCTTGCGCACGTCGTTAACAATAGGTGCAAAGTCGACCTTGCGATGCTGGACTGGCACAAACCAGGCTCGCGCGCCAGTAAGGGCGGCCAGCTGCCCGATCTCATACTGGCGGTAGCGATCAATCAGCATCACCGGAATGGCGCCTATCTTCTGGAGACCGAAGTAGGCCGGTGCAAATTCGCTCCAATTGGGAAGCTGAAGAAGCACGCGGTCAAGCGGCTTGATCCCGATCTTGGTCAGGGCCACCGCCAAGCGGTCGGCTTGCTCCTTGGCTTGCCGGTAGGTGAGCCTGTTCTTGGAGTCAATGAAAGCTTCTTTGTTCGGTTGGATGGCCGCGGCCCGGTCAAGGAGGTCTCCCAGCGTAAGACCACGCCACCAGCCTTCCCGCACGTACCTTTCAGCGTCTTCTTCCCGGTAGGGAACCGCACCTTCTAGGAGCTGAAACACCGGCGGCCTCCTTTCCCCCCTGGCAATTCTCCTCCTTTACCCCGCTGGCGATCCTATGGCTCTAGACAGAGTAACCCGCAACGGCGCCCTCGCGGATAGCATCCACAATCCAACCCGGCTCCCGGCAGCTGCCGATGACCCGAGTGTCGGGCACCAGACCGCTCAACTTCTCAATCAGCGCGGTGTTGGGTCCCCAGTCCTGGGTGCTTATGACCTTCTTGCCCTCCAGAACAAAGACGCGCTTGTCTTTGACCTGAATCTTGAGGCCTTTCTCCACCACCGCGCGGTACTCAAGGTCAAACCAAATGGGCACGTGCTTAAGCTTGAACCAAGGCCACAGGTTCTCAAGGTCGTCCTTAGTCATTCCTTCGCCCAGTTCTGTGTACGGGCCGTTATGAGCGATGGCCACCCGTCGCCCTCGCTTTGCCAGGAACTCAGCGAGCTCACAGCCGTGGAGCTTCCCGCCCATGATGACCACGCTGCTCGGCACTGGCATCCAAATGCGGGTCAGTCTCTCCAGCTGTCGCGGTGAGAACAGCTTCAGCGCCCACTTGAGCTGCTGGTGCAGCTTCTCGCCCTTCATCATCTTCTTGCTGTCGGCACCGGGCAGGTCAATCTTGGTATGCGCGGCTCCGGCGGCGATGATAAGCACGTCTGGCTTCTCGGCCCGGACGATCTCAGGGGTGACCTCCTTGCCCCGGTGCACGGTCACATTTTCCTTGCGTAGCTGGGTCTCTAGATAGCGCACGAGGTCCACGAGATCCTCAGTCTCCATGTCCTTGACCACGGCCGCCACCGGGACCAGGCCTCCGAGAGAGCGCTCCTTCTCATACAGCACCACCTGATGGCCCCGCCGGGCGGCGACCCGGGCGGCTTCCATGCCCGCGGGTCCGCCGCCCACGACCATCACCTTTTTCTTGGTTGTGGCTGGGACGCACTGGTATTCGGGCTCCAGCTCTCGACCCAAGGTGGCGTTCACGCGACACTCGAGGCGCTTGTTCTTATTGCGCATATCGAAGCAGTGGAGACAACCGGTACAGGGCCGGATGTCTTCTAACCGCCCCTCCCGCACCTTGTTCGGTAGTTCAGGATCAGCAAGTAGACGCCGGGTCATCCCCACAAAGTCCAACCGCCCCTCGCGCAGGTACTTCTCACCCAGAATCGGGTCCATCCGGCAGGCGGTCCACACCGGGATCTTGATCCCTGCCCGCTTCAGGGCCTCAGTCAAAGGCACAGTGGCACCCTTACCGCCCTGACTCCAATCAAGGTCCTTAGGCAGCTCAGCAGGAGGCCCCGGATAAAGAATGCGGTCCGGCTGGATGAGGCCTCCGCGGTGGCCGTAACGCTCGGCGCGGCAGTTTATGCCGTCGGCCACTGTGGCAATGAGCTTCGCCATCTCCACCCCTTCTTCCAGCGTGGTAGCCAAGGGATGGTTGTACTCGGCAATGTTGAAAAGGACGTGGACGGCGAACCCCGGGCCGCAGCGGCGTTTTACCTCAGTGACGATGTTGCGGATGAAACGAGTCCGGTTCTCGTAGTTTTGGGCCCCGTATTCGTCGTCGCGGCGGTTCCATATGCGAGAGAGGAAGGTGTTGCCTTGGTGACAGGTGCCGTGGTTGATCTCGACGGCGTCAAACCCAGCCTTGTAGGCGCGTTCCGCTGCCGAGGCCCAGATGTCGATCTGATCCTCGATCTCTTGCTTGGTCATGGCCCGCGGAGGCAGGAAATCCGGGCCGGGCAGCTCGTCTTCGCTAAGGGCCGAAGGGGCCTTGATGTCCCGGATAGCCGGGTCGCGGGGGAGGAGACCGGTCGGGTTCCACGGCCCAGCATGTTGCAGCTGGATGGAGACTGGGCAACCATGCTTGTGCACGGCCTCAGTCAGCCGCTGAAAATAGGGAATGAAGCGGTCGTCATCCAGATGCAACTGGACGGCCTCATAGCTTCCGTCGGGAAAGTAGTGGATATGTTGCACCCCCAGCGGGTACTCCACTCCGCATGACTCGACCACCAAGAAGCCCACTCCCCCCTTGGCTAGTCGCTCGTAATAGGCGATCATGCGCGGGCCGGGAGTCTGGTCGGGCTCCATGAAAGAAGTACCGTTGGCGGTCTTTATGATGCGGTTCCTGGTCTTGACCGGGCCGATCATCCCGGGCTCGAGTAGTTTTTCGAACTGTTCGCTCATTGCAGCTCCTCATCCACTCTTCGCGCCGCGGACCAGAGCACTGCGGCAGTGCGCTCAAGCGCCGCCTGCTCGTCCGGGGCGATTTTCCACTCTAGTAGCTCCTTTACGCCGTTGCGGCCAAGTCTCACCGGAACCGACATGCTCAGACCAGAAAGCCCCCACTCTCCTTGTAGCACCACCGAACAAGGAAAGACCTCGCCGGTGTCGTCGCGGATGGCGCGGGCTAAAGCAGCAAGTCCCATGGCGCAGGTCCAGCCCGCGGTGCGTCCCGCCTGCAGTTCTTCGTACCGCCTGAGGATATTGGGGATCTCCGCCTTCACCCAATCTTTCTCTTGCGGGGTGAACTCGACTGGCTGGCCCTTAATCTTAACGCAGCTAAAGAGTGGGACCTGCGTGCTACCGTGCTCGCCAATCACGGTGGCCTCAATGTCTCTCACCCGAGCTCCCTTAAGCTGCGCCACCATCTCGCGGAAACGCAGGGAGTCATTCAAGGAGTAGCCGACTGTCTGGCGCCGGTCGAACCCTCCGCTTTTCCATAAAGCGTAGTTCATGGGATCGACCGGGTTTGTGGCCGTGATCACGAAGGCGTTTGGCGCGTAGTGTCTCACTTGCCGGGCGATGTCTCTAATGATGGGGATGTTCTTAGGCAGCATCTCCATGCGGTCTTTGATAAGTCCCTGGGGAGCGCCGGCAGCATTGATGATCAGGTCGGACCCCGCCATGTCCTCATAGGAGCCAGCCTTGACCCTTACTTCAAGAGCGGAAAAAGCTGTGCTCATATCCATGGCGTGTTGCTGAGCCACGTTCTCGCGTACATCCAGGAGGACGATCTCTTCCGCTAGTCCGGAGGCGCCAATGTAGAACGCGGCCGGTCCACCTACTGAGCCGGCAGCGCCGATCACGGTAACTTTCATACACCACCCCTGTTGCGGTAAGTTCTGATTAGCGCAACATGATGACAGGATTGTGCGCGATGGTCCACCAGATGGTCCACCATGATATAGGCCGAAGGTTCCGTTTGGAAAGAGGGGTGCCGTCAACAGGGAAAGGCCTTCGCGGGACTGTCATCTTCGCGATGATTATCACGAGATTAGTTAGTGTGGGTTAATATGACGCGGGGAAGCGGGGTCGAGCGCGCCACGATGGGCTAAAGAAGCTGGTGGCCCCCAACAGCAAGCGAGTCAAGAAGCGAGGGATGAGCATGTACAGTGGCGGCTATACGGGCAAGATTCTAAGAGTGGATCTAACGTCAAGGACCTTTCGGGAGGAGGAGCTGCCTGGCGATTGGGCGCAAGACTTTCTGGGCGGCTCGGGCCTAACGGTGAAAGCCCTTTACGAAGAAGTCCCACCTGACTGCGATCCTCTGGGGCCCGAGAACAAGCTGATCTACGCTGTGGGTCCCTTTACCGGCACCACCATTCCTTGTGCGAGCCGAATGGCGGTCAACGCCAAGTCGCCGGCCACGGGGGCAGTTGGTGTGGCGGTGAGCGGCGGGCATTTCCCCGTGGAGCTAAAACGCGCTGGTTACGACATGCTGATCATCGAGGGTAGAGCGAGTGAACCGATTTACCTCTACGTTAAGGACGGCCAGGTGAAGTTTCGGCCTGCGGACAAGATCTGGGGACTGTGCGCCACCGATACCCAGCAGGTGATCAAGGACGAGCTGAATGATCAGAACGTGCGCGTGAGCTGCATCGGCCCGGCTGGGGAGAAGCTCTCCCTCATGGCCTCGATTGTGAATGAGCGCCGCGTGGCTGGGCGTAAAGGACTGGGGGCGGTGATGGGGTCCAAGAATCTCAAGGCCATCGCTGTCCGGGGAGACACCTCGCCACGTATTGCCAACAAAGAGAAGTACGACGCGGCGCGCAAGCGCATGCGGGAGGGGATGCAGAAGAGCCCGGTGCTCTATCCGCAGTTCTCCCATTATGGGACCTCAAGCGTGGTCCATCTCACTGAGGCGATGGGGATATTCCCGGCCAAGAATTGGGCGGGCACTGGGCTGTTCCAAGCGGCTGACAAGATCGGCGGTTTTGCCATAGAGCACCTGAGCGCTGGCCGCACCTCCTGCGCCATCTGTCCAGTAGGGTGCAGCCAGATGCGGTTGGCGAAGGAGCTACCCTATGCCGGCTGGCTGACCGAGGGGCCAGAATACGAGACTTTGTACTCTTACGGGGGCGTCACCTGTGTGGATAACCCCGACGCCATCATCGCTGCCGACCGTCTCTCGGACGAGCTTGGCATTGACACCATCTCGGCTGGAGTGACCATCGCCTTTGCCATGGAGTTGTTCGAGAGGGGGATCCTGACCGCATCGGAGACGGAGGGCCTTGACCTTCGTTTTGGGAACGACCAGGCCATGGTCAAACTGCTCCATCTCATGGGGGAGCGGAAGGGTCTGGGCGACTTGTTAGCTGACGGAGTGAAGGCGGCTGCTCAGCGCATTGGGCGCGGTAGTGAGCGATACGCCATGCACATCAAGGGCCTTGAGCTACCCGGCTACGATGTTCGGGGGGCCAAAGCTCACGGGCTTAGCTTCGCCACTGCCTTCACTGGTGCTGACCATAACAAGGGCTATGCCTTCCAGGAGATCTTTGGTATCCCCGTACCCTATGCGGTCGACCGCTTTGCCATCGAGGGCAAGGGGAAGCTGTGCAAGTGGAACCAGGACGCCCGTACCGCAGTGGCCGACTCGCCCACGATGTGCGTATTCCTGATGGATATGGCTGTGGCGGACTTCATGTTTGAGAACACGGCCGCCCTGATGGAGGGCACCACTGGGCTTAGCTACACGCCGGAAGAGGTGCATCAGGTGGGTGAGAGGGTTAACAATCTGGCTCGGGTTTATAACATCCTGGCTGGTTTCACCCGTGCCGATGACGACCTGCCCGAGCGACTGAAGACAGAGCCCATACCGGAAGGGGCTTCCAAAGGTCAGCTCATCTCCCAGGCCGACCTCGACTTCATGCTTGACGAGTACTATGACGCCCGCGGCTGGACACGCGAGGGTGTTCCCACCCGGGAAAAGCTGGAGGAGCTGCGACTCGGATACGCGGCTGACCGACTCGGGCTGTAGCCGTGAGCGCGAAGGTGCCATGGCGAAGGTGACGGTGCGCACCATCGGTCCGCTGCGGCAGGTCTTAGGCGGACCACAAGTGGAAATGACTGTGGCCGACGGGGACACGGTGCATGCCCTGTTGCGCCGGCTGGGCGAGGAAAAGGGCGGGGAGTTCGCTCGCTTCGTGTCGTGGCTGGAGGGGCTAGGCCGTGCTGGCGCGGCGACCTCTGCGGAGGCGGGTGCTCCTGCTGGCGCGGCAGCCCCTGCGGAGGCGGGTACCCCTGCTGGCCCAGGAGTCCCTGCTTACTCGCCGCTTCGGGTATTGCTTAATGGCCGGGACGTGTTCCCGGAAAAGTGTGCCGAGGTGGTGCTGACTGAGGGGGACGAGCTGCTGGTCTTCAGTCCTGTGGCAGGCGGATAGATTCAGTTCTGTGGCAGGCGGATAGGAAGGCATAGCTGCTGCTGGCCGGTTGTCCTGGCGGTGGACGGCAAGGGTAAGCCTCTACTTCTCAGGGACGGGCTGAGTGCCTCTCTGTCGCTGGAGAAGGACGTAGGCACCCACCAGGAGAAGTCCGACTGCGCTCATGAGAGCGGCGATTAAGAAGGCCCAATTGTAATCGCCGCCCGATTTTTCGCTGGCCACAGCAGCCAGTCGGGGTCCAAGAAAGAGCGCCACCGCTACCGAGAGATACATGATGCCGAAGTTGGTGCCGACGTGCCTGGCGCCAAACGCATCCGTGGTGACAGGGCCGATCAAGGCCAGGAAGCCGCCGTAGCAGGTGCCCACCACGAACATGCCCCCTACCACACTGAAGTAGAGGGTTGTCTGCCACACGCTCAGGAGCGCAAGCACCGCCAGTACTAACATGGCGGCAAGCACGGGAGTGCGCCCGATGCGATCGGAGAGCGCGCCCCAGCACATCTTACCTGCCATCATGCCTAAAGCCACCAGGCTCACTACCAGCCCGGCGGCTTCTGGGGAGAGCCCCAGCAAGCGCTGGGCGATGGGAGAAGCGTGCCCAATGATCATCGTCCCCGAAGTGATCCCGATCACAAAAAGTAGGGCAAGGATCCAGAAGACCGGAGTAAGCAGCATGTGCTTCCAGTCCCTGTCGGTTCGGCTTGGTTGAGCCAGCTGGAAGGTCCGAGGGCGACCCGGCTGTCGGCTGGGGGACGACAGCCCAGGCAGGGGACTCAGGGTTGAGCTTTCAGCTAGGGGAGGGGCCGTGACCACTAGGCGGGAGCACAGAGCCACAACAAGAAAGAACACCGCGCCCATCAGGCCAAGGGTCCAAGAGATGCCCCAGTCTGCCACCATGGCTACAGCTGCTGGGGCCCAGACCACAGTCCCGAGCCCAAATCCCCCGGTCAAAAGGCCGGAAGCCAAGCCGCGGCGCTCCGGGAAGAGACGCATGAGGTTGGCCATCGTGGCTCCTGGATAGATGAGCCCCCCGCCAAACCCAGCCAGGATGCCAAATCCATACAGGGAAGTAAGCGAGCGCGCGAGACCTAAGCTGCCGATGCCCAGGCCGAAGATCACTCCGCCCAGGAGCATGAGCGTGCGGGGTGCCAAATACTGAAGCGCCTTTCCAGCAAGAAGCGGTGTTACTGCCGCCGCCGCGTTCACGGCCGTGAAGGAAAGCGACACCTGGGCTGTTGTCCAGCCGTAAGTGTCCATGAACGGGTTGAGCAGCACGCTCCAGGCATAACAGAAGCCGCAGCAAAAGGCACCAAGGACAGAAGCAGCCAGTGTCAGCCAGCGGCTTGCGGTCCAACCTGCTAACCGTTCTTGCGTCCTACTCCGGCCGAGTGCCGTGCTCTCACCTCTTGCCAGTACCGAGGAACCAGGCCCGCACCGAATACCGAGGAACCAAGGCGGCAGTGAAGGTTTGCCTTAATCTAGACGGCGTTCTAGATGGCGTTCCCTACCTTCCAGCCCGCCTTGGTTGCGTCCGGGATGACGGCCGGACTGTCGCAGTCGCCTATGATATAAGCCTCAGCAACCCTGTTCTTCAGTTGCTCATACAGCTCACGGTTAGGCGAGAAGGGCAGGGCCGGAATGACGTTGTCGGCCTCAAGCAGTCTCTCCTGCCCGTCCTTGGTGACGATTCGTAGACCCTTGTCCGTCACCTCTACCAGCTTGACGCCGGTCAGACGCTCGATGCCTTTCTTGTCAAACCAGTAGAAGAGGCGGGTCTTGCGCTCGGGGACAAGCCACTCGCCCATTTCATCGCCGGTCTCGACGATGGTGACTTCCCGACCTCGCTTGATCAGGTACTCGGCAAGTTGACAACCTTGGATGGCGCCTCCGATGATCACCACGCGCTTCCCTACGGGCATCCAGACCTTGGTGAGGTCGCGCAGCACCTTGGGTCCCACCAGCCACAGGAAAAAGCGCAAGGTGTTGTAGAGATCGCCGGTCTTGATCACGTTGGGCTTGTCCAGCCCGCGCACCTCCGGATACGAAGGAGTGCCGCCAGCAGCCACTATGAGCACGTCAGGCCGGGTCTTCTCAAGCTCGGCCTCGTCAAACTCGGCGTTGAGCCTGATCTTGACTCCGAGTTTCCTTACTTGCGTGCGGAAGAAGGTGAGCAGTAGGCGCAGATCTTCGATCTCGAAGCCCTTAACCATGCCTGCCAGGGCCATCGCACCGCCCAGATACCGACCTTTCTCGTAGAGGGTCACTTCGTGGCCACGCGCTGCAGCGACCCGAGCGGCTTGCATGCCAGCCGGCCCGCCTCCCACTACTACCACTTTCTTCTTGCGCTCAAGCGGGGCGAGGTCGTAGTTGTCGGTGCCGAAACAGGCGTTGATGCGACAGTAGCGAGGCTCGTTGTAGTTCTTGTTGCAGGTGCCGCAATGCGTGCAGGGTTGGATGTCCTCAAACCGCCCTTCACGCACCTTGTTCGCCCAGTCTGGGTCAGCGAAGAAACGGCGATTGATGCCAATGAGATCGGCTTTGCCCTCGCGCAGGATCTGTTCACCAGAGTCATGGTCGATCAACCCTACCGTCATGACGGGAATGGAGACCACCTTCTTGATTTCTGCAGCCAAGGGCACCTGGCACAAAGCTCCGTAATGGCTCCAGTCAAGCTCATTGGGGAACTGGCTAAGCGGGATATGCGGCTCGGGATAGAAGAGGTTCTCCGGATTGTAGGAGCCCTGGTGCATGCCTGCCCAGTGGTAGCGCACGTGCAAGGAGTCAGCCCCCGCCGCCTCGTAGATCTTGGCGATCTCTTTGCCTTCCTCGAGAGTAATGCCTTCGGGTCCGACCCCGAACTCCATGGCGTTCATGAGGATCTGCACGGGAAAGTCGCTACCCAGCCGCTTTTTTATCCCTTTGATGATGTTCACCACGAAACGAGTCCGGTTCTCCATGCTCTGCGGCCCGTACTCGTCGTCGCGCTTGTTCCAGTACCGCGAGAGGAAGGTGTGGAACAGGTGGTCGGCGGCTGCGTTTATCTCGATGCCATCCCAGCCGGCTTTGGCCAGTCTTTCTGTGCCAGAGATGTAGCGCTCGGTTATCTCCTCGATCTCCTCCACGGTGAGGGCATGGGGCGGCTCTTCCTCATGTACGTCAAAAGGCGAGGTAAACACCACCGGAGAAGCTGCCACCCGAGGGGCGATGAGCTTATAGATCCCTCCCCAGGGTCCGCGATGATAAAGCTGGGTGAAGATGGGGCAGCCGTATTTGTGCACCTCAGCCGCCAGTTCGGCCAAGTTGGGGATGTACTTATCGTCATCGATGCGGAAGCGCCGGTCGCCTTCCTCGAGAAGTGGCCACTCCATGGCTGGAGTCTCAGTGATCACAAGACCAGCGCCACCTCGGGCCACGGCGCCGTAGAAGGCTTTGGCGATGCTGCCCACACGGTTTTCGCCCGACTCGAAGAAGTATGTCTGAGCAGCGGTTTTGACTATGCGGTTCTTGAGCTGGACCTTTCCAATCTGAAAAGGCGAGAACAAGTATTCGTAACGGTTAGCCACCCCTCTTCCTCCCTGCTCTCGTAGGGTCGAGAAAAGACCGGGATCCCGCGATCTCCGGTCGTGCTGATTCACTGGACATTCTACGCCATCTGCCGCGGACAGGGACATTTAAGGGCGCAAACGTTTAAGGGGGCTCTCGCCGGCTCGCTGCAGTTAAGCGCTCCTTAAGTGTACTTGACTTAGCCCAAGTGCTCCTTGATACACTTAATAGACGTTCGCTTTGGAACGTTGTGGCGCTATCTGGTCGCCGGTCTTTGCGCGGCAGGACCGGCGTAGGAGGAGGTTGACTCTATGGGCGGAGTGGAAGTCATCCGGTCCACCGCCTGGTCACCGGGTCCCGGCTGCCATGGTGGCTGCGGTCTTGAGTTCCATGTGGAGGACGGCCGTTTAGTCAGGGTGGAGGGAGATGAGCGCCACCCCTACAACCGTGGACGTCTATGTCCGAGAGCGCTAGCCCTCAAGCAGTTCATCTATCATCCCGAACGCTTTCTCTATCCCTTAAGGCGGGTGGGAGAACGGGGCGAGGGCCGCTTTGAGCGCATAAGCTGGGAAGAGGCTCTTGATTATGTGGAGGCTCGCTTAAGCGAGATCCGCGACAAATACGGTCCTGAGTCAGTGATCTTTGCTCAAGGCACGGGCCGGGATATAGGCGGTCCCATCTCCTTCCTATGCTATTCCTTTGGCAGCCCCAACTGGGTGCAGCTGGGACTGGCGGGTCACTCCTGCTACACCCCGCGCCTGGCGGCCATGATGTTCACTCACGGAGACTACGCCGTACTTGATGCCGGTCAGTTCGTGCCCGACGGTATGGCTGACCCTGAGTACCGGGTGCCTGAGGTGATCATGGTCTGGGCCCAGAACCCGGCCGCTGGCTGTCAGGACGGCTTCTACGGCCACTGGGTGGTGGACTGCGTGAAGCGCGGCTCCAAACTTATCGTGGTTGATCCCCGCTGGACCTGGTTTAGCTCGCGGGCTGAGCTTTTCCTGCAACTTAGGCCAGGCACCGATGCGGCCTTGGCTTTGGGCATGCTTAACGTCATTATCTCCGAAGGCCTCTACGACCGTGATTTCGTGGAGAAGTGGTGTTACGGCTTTGAGGAACTTGCTGCCCGGGCAGCAGAATATCCGCTCGAAAAGGTGGCCAAGATCACCTGGGTGCCGGCTGAAGACATTGCCGCTGCTGCTCGGCTGTATGCCAAAGCCAAGCCCGCTGCCATCCAGTGGGGCGTGCCCATTGACATGTGCCCCTCCGGCACCACCACGGCCCAAGCCATCACGCATCTTTGGTCCATCACCGGCAACCTGGATGTGCCGGGTGGCCAGGTGATTGCCCGTCCTGCTTTTGAGGTCACCACCTATCCCTTCTCTACCCAAGAGCTTTACTCCCTCTACGGGGAAGACTTTGTCAAGCGCATGAACGAGAAGCGCATTGGCGCGCAAGAATTTGCTCTACTTAGAAACTTCCGCGGCTGGGGCCAGCCGGACCGGGCGGTCGAGCAGATGCTAAGCGGCCAACCCTATCCCATTAAAGCCTGCTGGATTCAGACCACCAACATGCTGGGCGGTCAAGCCGCCAATACTCGCATGCACTATGAGGCTCTCAAGAAGATGGAGTTCAACGTGGTGGTGGACCTCTTCCCCAATCCCACCATCATGGCGGTAGCTGACGTCATCCTGCCCGCGGCCTCCATCGCCGAGAAAGAGACCTTCCGCTCCTGGTGGAGCCCGTTGCAGGTGATGATGCCGGCTATTGCTCCTCTGGGGGAATGCCGCTCCGACTGGGAGATCAACCTGGAGCTAGCTAAACGCTTTAACCCGGAGCTTAAGCGCCGCTACGAGACGGTGAAAGATCTTATCAACGAGCGGCTCAAACCCTCCGGTTACACCTTTGACGAGCTTAAGAACGGTAACTTCAAGTTCCCCGAGAAAGACACGTCCAGTCGCCCCTACCGCCGTTATGAAAAAGGGCTCTTGCGGCCGGATGGCCAACCGGGGTTTCGCACCCCAACGGGCAAGCTTGAGCTGTACTCAACCAGCTTCAAGGACTTTGGCATGGATCCGCTGCCTTTCTTTACCGAGCCGCCGGAAAGTGAGGTGCGCACGCCAGAACTGGCCAAGAAGTATCCTTTGGTCATGGTCACCGGCCGGCGCTCGCCTGTCTTCTTCCATGCTGAGCACCGCAACATTCCCTGGCTAAGAGAGTGCGATCCCCACCCCATCGTAGAGATCCATCCTCAGACCGCCCAAGAACTGGGCATCTCCGACGGTGAGTGGGTGGCCATCTATAACGACCGCGGTCGCATCAAGCGGAAAGCCAAGGTGACCCCCATCGTTCACCCCAAGGTGGTAAGTGTGCCGCACGGCTGGTGGCTACCCGAGAGCGAAGGGCGGGAGCCGCATCTTTACGGCATCTGGGACTATAACTGCAATATCCTTGTCAACATCGGTCCCGGCTGCGCCTCCGGCTATGGTGGCGGGCCTTACAAGACCACGCTAGTGGCCGTGAGCAAGCTAGACCAGGGAGAGGAGTGACCATGGCCAAGAAAGGGCTCCTCATTAACTATGAGTACTGCACCGGCTGCCATACCTGCGAGGTGGCCTGTAAACAGGAGCACGACTATCCGCCCGGCCGCTGGGGCATCATGGTGAAGGAGTTCACCCGAGAGACGGAGGGCAAAGTGCAGGTGGATTTCCTGCCCTTCCCCACTGACCTATGTGACCTCTGTGCTCGGCGCACGGCCAAAGGGGAGAAGCCAGCTTGCGTCAAGCATTGTATGACGGCCTGTATGAGCTACGGCACCATTGCCGAGCTAGCTGTGCTTATGGAGGACATGCCCAGAAGCGTGCTGTTTGTGCCCCGCTAAAGTTGCCGGGGCTGAATAGGAACTGAATAAGACGAAGCGGCCAGATTTCCCTGATTTTGTAGGCAGAAGGGGGGTGGTGCTCAGGGGAAGCCACTGGGGTTGGCAGTGCCTAAGAGTGGAACTTCGCAAAAGACCTTATTCCTGGTCAAGGGGGGGTAACAAATTATGAGAAAGCTCGTCGTCCTAGCTATTTGTCTTGCTCTGTTTGCCGGTCTTCTGGGCGCTCTGGCGGTGGCTTGCGGGAAGGAGGAGACCACCACCACAGCAGCTCCCGTCACCACTGCGCCGCCGACCACAGCGGCTCCCACTACTAGCGCGACCACTGCAGCGCAGCAGACCACGACCAGCGGGGCTACTACACAGCCCACGGTGATCAAGCTGACGTTTGCCTCGGAGAAGCCGCCCACTCATCTTGATCATACAGACAACTTCCCGGGCTTCTTCCAAATGGTGGAGAAGGCCACAGGCGGCAAGTACAAGTTCGACATTCAGTGGTTCCCGGTGAAGACCCTCATAGAGCCGCCAGACATCTATGACGGAGTGAAGAGCGGCGTGGTCGACTGCGGCCAGTCCAGCATGGGTTACACGCCCAAGATGTTCCCGGTTATGCAGACCATGATGCAGCCCGGTATCTCGCCGCCCAATGACACCAGGGCGATGGTCGCGGCTGGCCTCGAGCTGTACAAAAAGTATCAGCCCGCGGAGCTTGCCAACACTCATCTTCTATACCTTTACGCCTGCGGTCCGGGATGGCTGCATGCCAAGTTCCAGCTGGAAAAAGTGGACCAGCTGAAAGGCCTTAGGATCAGATGCTCGGGCACGTCGGTCAGAGCTATCGAGCTGGTGGGCGGCGATCCCATCTCTATGCCCATGGCTGACGTTTACGAGGCGGCCCAGAAGGGCACCATCGACGCTCTACTTTCTCCGGCCGAGACGCTCGAGGGCTGGAAGCACTATGAGTTGTTTGATTACTCCACGCTATGCAACCAGCTCTATGCCTCGGACTTCTTCTGGGTGGCCATGAACCTCGACAAGTGGAACTCGCTGCCCGACGATCTCAAGGCCGCATTCGAGTCGGTCTTTGAGGCTGCTTCTATGCGGGCTGGCGCCATCTGGGACTATGCGCATGAGCATGCCATGCAGTTCTCTGAGCCAAAAGGCCACAAGTTTGCTCAGCTGCCTGATCAGGAACGGGCGAAGATCACCGAGATGATAAAACCCATCCGCGACGAGTACTTGGCTTACCTGAACGGCCTTGGCCTGCCTGGTGAGCAAATCATCAATGACTGCGTCGCCTTCATGCAGAAGGCCAACGCCGCCCAGTATGACAAGTGGGCGCCTGGCAATGACAAGTGGCTGCAGTAAGTAAAAGCGGTGTTTGCCCTGGGCGCCCCGACTCGTCGGGGCGCCCAGGGCGTCTCCCTCTTTGTCAACACTCGGAAGGTGAGGTCGCTTGATCATGGAGAAATGCGCCCGGTATGTGGGAGCGGTGACCAAGTATGCCGACTACCTTGCCCGCCTCGGTATGTTTGCGCTAATGGTGCTGGTGACCGTGAACGTGATTCTTCGCTATGGCTGGACGTCTATCAAAGGCACCTACGACTACGTCGGGCTGATCACTGCAGTGTCGGTGACTTTGGCCATTTCTTTTTGCGCTTATGAGCGGGGACATATCGAAGTTGAGATTCTCATGGACCGCCTGCCTCAGCGTGTACAGTCCGTAGTAGGTAGCCTCATGATGCTGATAGGGGCCGCTTTCTTTGCCATAGCGTGTTGGCAGTGCGTTTCCGTAGGTAACACTATGAAGGTGTCCCGTGAGACGACCATGGCGGTGTACGTGCCTCTCTACCCATTCATGTACATTCTTGCTGTGGGCTTAGGTCTCATGACCCTAGTCATACTTTTGCACTCCATAAGATTTGCTAGTAAGGCTATACGGCCATGAGTGGTACAACAATCGCTATCGTTGGCATTGTCGCCTTGGTGGTCATATTCCTGTTGCGCATGCCTGTGTCCTACGCGATGGGGCTAGTGGGATTTGTGGGGTTTGCGGTAGCCTCTTCCTTTAACGGCGCGTTGAGGGTGGTGGCCAAAGACCTCTGGGCGACTTTCTCTTCTTATTCTCTTTCTGTGGCTCCCATGTTTGTGCTCATGGGCGCGATAGCGTTCCACGCAGGAATCAGCGGTCGTCTCTTTGATGCCGCTAACAAGTGGCTGGGCCGCATGCCGGGAGGGCTTGCGATAGCGACCATTGTGGCCTGCGCCGGTTTCGGGGCCATGTGTGGGTCCACCACCGCGGGAGCGGCGGCCATGGGCAAGGTCACCCTGCCGGAGATGAAGCGCTACCACTACGACGACCGGCTGGCGACCGCCTGTGTGGCGTCTGCTGGCAGTCTAGCCATCATGATTCCCCCAAGCACGGTGCTGATCATCTACGGGGTCATGACGGAGCAATCGGTGGGCAAGCTCTTCATCGCCGGGATACTACCGGGAATTCTTCTTTCGGTGCTGTTCATTATCGCCACACTGCTTCAGGTATGGAGGAGACCCGGCATCGCCCCTCCCGGCGAGAAGTTCTCCTGGAAAGAGAAGTTCCTAGGGCTTTCTGGCGTTATCGAGATGATTGTGCTCTTTGCCCTGGTTATGGGCGGCCTCTTTGTCGGCTGGTTCACGCCCACTGAAGCAGGGGCAATTGGCGCGGCGGGCGCCCTTGCCATTGCCCTGGTGCGGCGCAACTTGAGCCTCGCTGCTCTCTGGAAAGCGCTTGCTGAGACCACGCGCATAGCCGCTATGGTGTTCCTGATCATCGCTACCGCCACCATATTCGGGCACTTCATGGCCATCACCCGGGCGCCGTTTGCCCTGTCGGAATGGGTGGGAGGACTCTCTCTACCGCCGATCGTCATCATGCTATTCATCATGTTCATCTACCTGATCGGCGGCTGCTTCATGGATTCTCTGGCCTTGGTGACGCTCACCATCCCCATCCTGTACCCCGTTGTGACAAACCTCGGGTACGACCCCATCTGGTTTGGGGTCATGATTGTGCTCGCCGCTGAGATGGGCGTGATTACTCCGCCAGTGGGTGTGAACGTTTATGTGATCAAAGGCATAGCGCCAGATGTGCCTCTATACACGATATTTGCGGGCATCTGGCCATACCTTCTTGCCGAGATCGCGTGCATAGTGATACTGCTCTTTGCCCCTGACATAGCCACTTTCCTTCCTGGATTAGCGGCGGCGAAAGGGTAAGGGAGGCAAGAACGCTGCTTGAATGCTCGCGTGAGGTGAAGATGGCTCGGGGGAGCCGCTTGCGGGAAGGGCGCGGTCTTCGAGCCGGGCGGGGGGCCGGCCGCCGCTGGGGCGGCCGGCCCCCCGCCCTGAACGTTGATGACCGGGATGGCAGGCGCAGTTGAGGACATGCCGCAATGGAGGACATAGTGGGCGAAGATAGCGAGCGCGGGGAGCACCAAGACAGAGGCTATATAGTAGTCCTCACCGGCGACGGCAAAGGCAAGACGACTTCTGCTCTCGGCATGGCCATGCGGGCCATTGGGCAAGGGCTGAGGGTGGCTGTACTCCAATTCATCAAGGGTACTTGGCGGTACGGCGAGCTTGAGACTGCGGCGCGCCTTGCGCCCGACCTGGTCATACGGCCTCTGGGGGAGGGATTCGTACACGTTGATCCTAAGAATCCTGATCCTAAGGACGTGGCCTGCGCCCAGCGCGGATGGCAAGTATGCAAGGAGACCTTGATGTCGGGGGAGTACGGCATGGTGGTACTTGACGAGATAAACCTTGCCGTTAGCTATGGTCTACTGCCACTAGAGGAAGTAATAGCGGCGCTCAAAGAGCGCCCGCCTCATGTGCATGTGGTCCTTACGGGCAGGGATGCGCCGCCCGAGCTGGTGGAGATGGCGGACCTGGTGACAGAGATGGTGGAGGTGAAGCATCCCTACAGGAAAGGCATCACCGCCCGGAAGGGGATCGAGTTCTAGAAGCTCTTGCCAGAATGCCTGCCGAGGAGGGTGTATGAGGCCGAAGATCAGGAACAAGCGGCTGTCAGACGAGGAGTTCTTTCGCATTCGCAAAGAAGAGGTGCTTCCCCAGTGGGAAACCGGGAAGCAGATCGAGGATTTGGAAGAGTGCATCGCGGCCGCCAAAGACCTATCCCAAGGGAAAAGTCATGCGCTTAAGCATCTGGAAGCGGAAGAACGGGGGATTCATCTGCTGATGCCCCAGTTTGGCCGAGCGCTCACCGAGTACATGATTGAAGGCCTGCAGTATGTAGAGGCAGAGGGACTGGCGCCTGACGGCGTCTGGATCATCTTCTCTGATTCATACACGCGGAAACTAGAGTTTGAGAAAGCAGCTCTGGGCATCGAACGCTCTCGGAAAGAAGGCATGTCGATGCTCAACGGTTGGCCCATCGTGAACTTTGGCGTAGAGGAAGCAAGGAAGATCAGGCGAGCTTCCCAGGTGCCGCTAACGCTCAATTCCACAGATGAGGACGGGCGACTCGCTTCTGAGATCGCGCTGGCGGCAGGTTGGAACGGGGCCAACACGCGCTCTCTGCAGGAGTGCGTGGCTCATTGCAAGGACATTCCCCTGGAAGAAGAGATCCGGATCAACCAATACGAGAGCCGACTTGCTGGGATCTACACCGAACATGGAGTTCCTATCTGCACTCATAACGCGTGCAACCTGACTGGATATGACAGTCCTGGCTATCGCTGTTTTGTGGTTGTCTCGCAGTCTCTGTTGGGAGCTGAGCAGGGGATCAAGTACCAGTTCCTTGAGCACGGCCTGAACATGAACCTCATCCAGGACATCGCCATGGTGAGGGTGAGCAAGCGGCTCTGCGAGGAATACTGTCGCCGTTTTGGCTACGACGTCAAGTTCTTCACCGGCGGCTACCCCTTCCTGGGAGCCTGGCCGGCGCGTGAAGAGGAAGCCAACGCTATGATTGCTTGGAACGCGGTCATTCCTATCCTGGGGAACTTCAACACCGTCATTCTCAAGAGTGTGGACGAGGCCTTTGCCACACCCACCAAGGAAGGCATGGCTAGCTCAGTGAGGTTGGCCCGCCACTTGCTGAAACTGATGGGCACGCAGAAGCTGCCTGAGTGCGAGGAACTAAGAATCGAAGAACATATGATTGAGCTGGAAGTCCGGGCTGTCATGGAGAAGTGCCTGGAAGCCGGCGACGGAGACATGGCCGTGGGAATGTGCCTGGGCGTGGAAGCAGGCTGGGTGGACACCATGTTGACCCCCTGGAAGTACAACAAGGGGAAGGTCTTGGTGATGCGGGACGCGGAAAACGCGGTTCGCTACTGGGATCCGGGAAACATCCCGCTACCACCGGAAGTCAGAGAGTATCACCGGGAGAAGCTGGCCACTCGGGAGAAGAAGGAAGGTCGCCCGCTTGACTTTGACATGGTGGTGCACGACCTGCAGTTCGCTTCGATTCTGCCCAAGCGGCAGCGGCTCACTCAGTGAGTGAGCCGCGTGACCGGTGACAATCTTTTGGGGCGGAGGTAAAAGTATGGGAGCGAACGTGAAGAGAAGACACGTCAATAAGGCGGTGGTCATCGGCACTATTGGCGCCGATGCTCATATGATCGGTGGGTGGGTGCTTAAGAAGGCCTTTGAGGAAGCCGGATTCACTGTGGCTTTCCTGGGGGCAGTGGTCCCGCAGCAGGAGTTCATTAACGCGGCTATCGAGATTGACGCCGATGCCATTCTGGTCTCGTCCATGTACGGGATGGGGATTCTGGACTGCGAGGGGATGCGTGAGCGCTGCATAGAGGCGGGCCTTGACGACATCATCCTCTATGCCGGCGGCACGGTAGCGGCGCCGATTGAACTCGAGAAGAACTGGCCGGAGATCGAAAGGCGTTTCAAGGCCATGGGCTTTGACCGGGTGTTCCCAAACACGGTCACTGCCAAAGAAGTGGTGGAGACGCTGAAGGCGGATCTGGGCCTCGACTAAGGGTTCTCCATGGGTGTGTATTTGCTCATTGATGTCGGCAGCACCTACACCAAAGTACTTGCCGTTGACCTTGCGGAGGAGGTCATCCTGGGACGGGCTCAGTCGCCCACCACGGTGGAGACCGATGTCACCATCGGGCTGAATCGGGCATTGGAAGAACTGGCCGAGACCTGCCGTGTGGACCTGGATAAGGTGGAGGGCAAGTACGCGAGCTCCAGTGCAGCTGGGGGTCTCAAGATGGCGGCCATCGGCCTCGTGCCTGAGCTGACGCTGGAAGCGGCTCGGAGGGCGTGCCTCGGGGCGGGCGGCAAGGTGGTTTGTGCCTACGGGTTCGAAATCGACCACGAGGTGGTGCGGGAGATCGAAGAGGCCCGCTGCGACATCATCCTGCTGTGTGGGGGCACAGACGGTGGTGACAAGAAAGTCATCACTCACAATGCCCGCATGCTGGCTCATTCCAACGTACAGTGCCCGATCTTGGTGGCCGGCAATCGAGTGGCGGCGGACACCGTGCGGGAGATCCTGGAAAGTCATGGCAAGAAGGTCTACAAGACGAGCAACGTGCTTCCCAGCATTGACGTGGTGGAAGTCGAGCCTGCTCAGGCGCTCATACGTGAGATATTCATTGCTCACATCACCCACGCTAAAGGCCTGGATAAGGTTGTGGAGTTCGTGGGCGCTCCCATCATCCCCACCCCGCAGGCCACCCTGCGGGCTGCCCAGCTCCTGGCCGACGGCGCTGAGGGGGAGCCAGGCCTGGGCAGCTTGCTTGTGGTGGAAGTGGGCGGTGCCACCACCAACATCCACTCTGTGGCCGAGCAGTCTCCCGTGACTCCCCAGACGATCATAAGGGGTTTGCCAGAGGGTCGGGTGAAGCGAACGGTGGAGGGCGATATGGGGATCCGCTATAACGCCCCCACCATCTACGAGTTTGTCGGTCGAGAGGCCTTTTTGGCGAGGTTGAGGGTCCTTCATCCACCGGCCGAGGAAGGTGACTTCAACCCCGACCGTCATATCAGCCACCTTTCGAAGAGTGTGGGCTATGTACCGTCCAGTGAGCTAGAGCTAAATGCGGATATCGTGCTTGCGGAGTCTGCCGTCTCTATCGCTGTTGAACGTCACGCCGGCACGGTGCGGCAAGAATTCTCGGTAGTGGGTGAGATCCTGGTCCAGCGGGGGAAGAACCTCTTGGAGGTGGAGAACCTGATTGGCACAGGAGGCATATTCCGCTACGGGCTGCGTCCGGAAAGGGTGCTCCGTTCTGCGCTTTTCAGTCCCGAAAAACCTTGGAGCCTGAAACCAAAGAATCCCCGCTTGTTTGTCGACCGAAATTACATGCTGTATGCCATAGGCTTGCTAGCGGAGCACTTCCCGGCGCAAGCTTTGCGAATTGCTAAGAGATATTTAACCCCGGTGAGTTTGGAAGACTCCACCGACGGGGAGGTCCAGGTAGGGGCGGGGAGGCTGAATTATGAGACCTGAACAGGAGTTAGCGGATTTTGTTTGTGAAACCGGCTACGGCGACTTGCCGGCCGATGGGCTAGAGATCGTGCGTGAGGTGGTGCTTACCAACCTGGGCACGATCATGGGCGGGGCCCGTACGCCGGAGTGCCAAGTGGTGGCGCAGATGGCCACCTCCATGGGAGGAGTACCGGAGGCTTCGCTCCTTGTGTGGGGCGGCAAAGCGCCAGCACAGCAGGCAGCTTTCGTGAACGCGGTGATGGCTCGGAGTCTGGATTTTGATGATTCCATGGCCCCAGGAGCTCATCCGGGGGCCGCAGTAGTGCCGGCCGCACTTGCCGCCGCTGAGCTGGTGGGCGGGGTGAATGGGAAAGATTTTCTTGCTGCTGTAGCCGTGGGGATCGAGGTGGCGATTCGCATGAACCTGGCCGAAGGGCAATATGACGGCTTTGACCCCACAGGGGTGTGCGTTCCCTTCGGTTCCACGGCGGCGGTGGCAAAACTTCTTGGTCTTTCCTCCGACGAGACCAGGAATGCACTTGGGCTAGCCTTCTGTCGATGCGGAGGCAGCTTCCAGGCTAACGTAGACGGCGCGCTTGCGGTGAGGATGATCCAAGGGTGGGTGTCCGAGACCGGGGTTCTCTGTTCGCGCCTTGCCCGTGAAGGCATCACCGGGCCGGCTAACTTCTTGGCGGGTGTGTACGGCTATTTCCATCTTTTCGGCCGGGACCGCATGACTGCGGATGATCTTCTTTCCGGGCTGGGTTCGGAGTACCGTTTTGACCGACTGGTCTTCAAGAAGTACCCTAGCTGCGGGGGAACTCTCTCCAGTACCGAGCTTATTCTCAACCTGATGGCCGAGGAGCATCTGGCGGCCGACGAGGTGGAGCGGGTGGAGGTCAAGGTGACGCCCTACATCTACCGCCTGGTGGGTCATCCGTTCCAGCCGGGGGGCAACCCGAAGGTCTCGGCTCAGTTCAGCATTCGTTATTGTGTGGCCAATGCGCTTGTAAGGGGAAGTTCAAAACTAGCTCACTTCGAGGTGGAGGCCATCAGCGACCCGCGGGTGCTTGAGCTGGTGAACAAGGTCGAGGTCATGCCCGAGCCCGCGCTGGATGCACGCCATCACAGCGCCGCCGAAATGCGGGTTATCACCAGGAAGGGAAGGGAATACCTAAGAACAACCGATTTGGCGCCAGGGTTTCCGGGAAATCCTTTGAGCCAGGAAGACCACAGGGCGCGATACTGGGATTGCGTGGATTTCGCGGCTAGCGCGGGAGTGGACGTCAGTCGAGCGGCAGACATCCTCGAGGCGGTGAGTCGGTTAGAGGATATGGCTGACGTACGCGAGCTCATTCGGCTGCTGACGCCAGCTTAGCCGGGTACGAAGGGGGGTGGCCATACTGCCTGGCGCCTTGACACAAACCATCCTCTGCATAAACAGCGGCTCGTCGTCGCTCAAGTTCCATTTATACGAGATAGGCCCGCAGAAGACCAGGGAGATGGTAGGGAGGCAGGAGGCCAGGGAGATGGAGTCCCCGGCCGCGATGGAGGGTGCCAGCGCGGGTGGAGAGGACCTTTACGAAGAGCTACTGGCGCGGGGAGCGGTGGAGGGAATCGACCAGCCCGAGGGTCGGCTGTGGTTTGTTGACAGCGCGGGTCGACTTCTTGCTGAACGAGATTCTCCCCACATTAGCCGTGAGCAGGCGGTCACCGAGGCTTTGGCTGTCCTTTCGCATGAGACCCTACCTTCCCTTGAAGCCATCGGTCACCGGGTCGTCCACGGAGGGCCCAAGCATTTTTCTCCGGAGCTTGTGACCCCAGAACTGCTAGCTGACTTGCGCGCCCATGCGGCTTGGGCTCCGCTACACATACCAGCTAGCCTACGGGTGATCGAAACCTTGCGGGCCAAGCGCCCCGATCTCCCGCAAGTTGCGTGCTTTGACACTGCCTTTCATACCCGGATGCCGGAGGTGGCTGCGCGACTTCCCTTGCCGCGGCATTTCTATGACCAGGGAATCCGCAAGTATGGCTTTCATGGGCTCTCGTACGAGTATCTGCTGAGCGTGCTTAGGGAAGAGGCTCAGGGCCGGCTGATCATGGCCCACCTAGGCAACGGGGCAAGCATGGTGGCCTGTGCGGACGGTGTTCCCGTAGAGACCACCATGGGGATGACCCCCATTGGCGGCTTCATGATGGGCACGCGCACGGGGGATTTGGATCCTGGCGTGCTTCTCTACCTGATGCGCGAACACGGCTACGACGACAAACGGCTGGAACAGTTACTCGACAAGGAAAGTGGTCTTAAAGGGGTGTCGGGTAGGACGAGCGACGTGCGGACCTTGCTTGAGCTGCGAGCCGAGGGCGACGAGGCCGCGACCATGGCGGTGGAGATGTTCTGCTATCAGGCTCGCAAAACTGTGGGGGCCCTAGCTGTCGCGCTGGGGGGACTTGACCGCTTGGTCTTCACTGGCGGGATTGGGGAGAACGCTGCTCCGATAAGGGAGCTCATCTGCAGGGGCCTTGAGCATCTGGGGGTCCGGCTCGACCCGGCCAGGAACCAAGAGGCGCGCCCGTCGGCCGCAGGTTCGCAGAGGGCGGCTTCGTCACCGGGAAGTTCAGATTCCGCTCGCCGGGACAAGACTGGCATCCGTAGGTCTAGGGCCCCCGTTTGGGTGATTAGCAGCGCGGGAACACCCTGCACAGTCATGGTAATTCCCACTAACGAAGAGCTGATGATTGCTCGCCACACTTACCGCCTGGTTTTTGGTGGCGGTGATTAGGCCGAGAGCGGAGGGAGGAAGACCATGAAAGTTGACGTATCGGGCGGACCCGGCCCCCTTAGCCCGGACCTTTTAGCCCGCATGGACGCATATTGGCGGGCTGCCAACTACTTGTCGGTCGGCCAGATCTACCTCAAAGACAATCCTCTCCTGCGGCGCCCGCTTCGCCGCGAGGACGTGAAGACCCGCCTGCTTGGCCATTGGGGCACCTGCCCAGGTTTGAACTTCATCTACGTTCACCTAAACCGGGTAATCAAAGAGCGGGACCTCAACATCATCTACGTGTGCGGTCCTGGTCACGGCGGTCCGGCAATGCTAGCTAACGTCTACCTAGAGGGCACTTACAGCGAGTACTACTCACACGTCTCCCAGGACGAGAAGGGGATGCAGAGGCTGTTCAAGCAGTTCTCTTTTCCCGGAGGTGTGCCCAGCCACGTAGCGGCTGAGACCCCCGGTTCAATAAACGAGGGCGGAGAACTCGGCTATTCCCTTTCTCATGCCTTTGGTGCGGTGTTCGACAACCCCGACCTGCTCGCGGTGTGTGTGGTGGGCGACGGGGAGGCGGAGACAGGTCCTCTGGCGGCGGCTTGGCACTCAAACAAGTTCCTGAATCCCGCCACCGACGGAGCGGTGCTTCCTATCCTGCATCTGAACGGTTACAAGATCGCAAATCCCACGGTGCTGGCCCGGGTGAGCCGGGAGGAGTTGGAAGCCTACCTACGCGGCTGTGGCTATCGACCCTACTTCGTAGAAGGCGACGATCCCGCGCGCATGCACCAGCTGATGGCAGCCACCTTGGATAAGGTGCTTGATGAGATCGGGGAGATCCAGCACAGGGCTCGCGAAGAGGGGGTGGTAGAACGACCGACCTGGCCGGCGATCGTACTGGTGACTCCTAAAGGCTGGACTGGCCCGAAGATCGTTGACGGACAGCAGGTGGAAGGCACCTTCCGCTCGCACCAAGTGCCGTTTGCCGAGATGACCGATGAGCACCTCAAGCTGCTTGAGGATTGGCTCAAGAGCTATGGACCTGAGGAGCTTTTTGACGAGCGAGGCACTCTGCGTCCTGAGCTAGCGGAGCTTGCTCCTAAGGGGAAGCGGCGTATGGGCGACAACCCCCATGCTAATGGTGGTCTTCTTCTGCGAGACCTGGAGCTGCCGGATTTCCGCGACTTCGCCCTAGAGGTTCCCGGTCCGGGAAGGGTGTCTGGGGAAGCGACCAAGGTGATGGGCGCTTTCCTCGCTGAGGTCATGCGCCTCAACGCGCCCTATCGCAATTTCCGGCTCTTCAGCCCCGACGAAGCTGAGTCCAACCGGCTGGGCGCGGTTGTGGATGTTGGACTGCGTAGGTGGAATGCACAGCTTATTCCCGGCGATGATCGGCTGTCACCGGAGGGAAGAGTCATGGAGATCCTTAGCGAGCACACCATCGAGGGCTGGGTGGAGGGTTACTTGCTCACCGGCCGACACGCGGTGTTTGCTTCCTACGAAGCCTTTATCCACATTGTGGCCTCCATGTTCAACCAGTATGCCAAATGGCTGGATGTGAGCGAGGAGATATCTTGGCGACGTCCGGTGGCCTCCCTCAACTATCTTCTTACCTCCCATGTGTGGAGACAGGACCACAACGGCTTTTCCCACCAAGATCCAGGTTTCATCGATCACGTGCTCACCAAGAAAGCCAGTGTGACCCGAGTCTATCTTCCCCCGGATGCCAACTGCCTGCTTGTTATCACCGACAAGTGCCTGCGTAGTCGCGGTCTTGTGAACGTGATCGTCGCCGGCAAGCAGCCCCAACCGCAGTGGCTCGACATGGACTCAGCCATCAAACACTGCAGCGCCGGCATTGGCATCTGGGAGTGGGCAAGCAATGAGGAAGGCGATCCTGACGTGGTGATGGCCTGCGCAGGCGACGTACCTACTATGGAGACGCTGGCGGCGGTTGATTTCCTGCGGAAATATCTGCCGGAGCTCAAGGTGAGGGTGGTCAACGTGGTCGATCTGATGACTCTCCAGCCTCAGAGTGAGCATCCTCATGGTCTAACCGACAAGGAATTTGACAGCCTGTTCACGGTGGACAAGCCCATCATCTTTGCTTACCACGGCTACCCCTGGCTCATCCATCGTCTTACCTACCGGCGGACAAATCACGGCAATCTGCACGTGCGCGGCTACAAGGAAGAGGGCACCACTACCACGCCGTTTGACATGACCGTGCGTAACGAACTTGACCGTTTCAGCCTAGTGCGCGACGTGATCGACCGGGTCCCGGGCCTGGCACAAAGAGCTGCTCGTATTCGCCAGATGGTTCGCGACCTTCACGTCGACCACGCTCTTTACATCCAGGAGCATGGTGACGATTTGCCGCTGGTCAAGGAGTGGACCTGGGGCTACTACAGCCAAAGCTGATTTCTCCCGGGAGCAAGACACGCACTGCAGAGGCGCCTCGCCCGAGTCCGCGGGGCGGCCGGCGAGTCTACTGCGCAGCCCTACCGGGTCGCCTCACCTTGCCATTTGAACAGCCGGAGCTTCTCGTCCGCTACCACGGCTATGTGGCTTGCAGAGGTGCTGATCGGCGCGGAGAACCAGGGCGGGAGACTGGTGTAGGTTAGCAGTTGCTCATGACCGCCGTTGTAGCCGCGGGCAACGATCTCATAGGGGTGCTCCGCGCCATTTGTGAAGCGGTAATAGGCGGCACAGGTGGGGGCGGCGGCGGGAAAGTCCCCGTTGGGGTCGAGTAACGCCAGGTCCAGTTTATCCAGATAGGCGTACCTTACCCCGTTCTGCCAGCACACGACGACTCCTTCGGCAAGTGAGGGGCGCCAAACCTCAGCGCCCAAATTCCGAAGCCCGCCACCTGCCAGGTCCATTAGATAGGTTCCCGCCCGGGTACCGTTGTGGTCGGCCGCATTCTCCCAGGCTAAGTGGGAGGGGGAAAGACTGTAGGTCCAAACAGCGTCTCCCATCACAGAAGCCAGGGCTGAAGACACGAGCACCACCGGTTCGCCAAGCGGGCTCCCTTGGGAGTTGATCTCCACACCCCAGATCTCCTGCGCCCAGTATTCGTCGGGACTTTCGTTCCAGGGCTGGCCCTCCGTCCAGGTCACCCATGAACCCGCCACCTGAGGGAAGTATGGGTGCCGATCTCCTCCCCCGACGACCTCCACTTTGGGCCCATTCGGCAGGGAAAACGCGTAGATATGCATGTCATAAGGCTGGCCGCTCGTGGTGTCGAACTTGCTCTCATACCACACGGCTAGAAGATCCTGCAGGTCCACTGACCACAAGTCAGAGCCTTGCACGGGAAGTTTCACTATGGCCCCGGAATCAAAGAGGTAAGCCTGCAGCTCTGGCTTATCGCCGAACTGGGTGTGTACCAGCACGGCCTCCTCGGATACTGCCGCTTCCGACACCGGGTCGGTGAGGCTGGGTATCTGCATCTCTATCCAGCTCCCAGGCGAATCGCCCGGTGGCCCGGCGGCAGCGACTGTAGTCGTGGTCGAGGTCGAAGTCGACGAGGCGGTGGTCGAGGAAGCAAGCGTGCTGCGAGTCGTCGTGGGTTTGGGGGTTGTCGAGGTAGTCGACACGATCCGGGTGGTGTCGGTCACAGTCTTCTCTTCATCTCGCAGCAGGATGAGGGGCAAGGCTATGGCTGCCGCGACCACTATGACCGCGACTGCGGCGATGCCAATCCATAGGGTGGTCCTGCGCGGGCCAGCCGGCCCGCCGGGATAGGGAGGCGGAGGCGTAGGATGAATCGGCGCTCCGCCAGTCTGGCCCGCCCGCGTTCCGCAGTAAGCGCAGAAGCGAGCGCCTTCGGGGAGCTCATGGCCACAGTTGATACAGAACATGGTCTCACCTCCGAGCGAAACGCTCGCCCGCCCTCTGAACGTAGGTGGGGCCTCGGCGGTTCATTGCTACGTCACTCATTGGGATCACCGCGCCCTCGACCCATCAGAGTAGTTATCAAATACTCTAACCCAGTCCAGGGTCCTTTGGGTCCTTTCACGCCGGCAAACCGCGACCATCCGCGGCCCGCTGGGCCGTCAGGAGGCCACCCAGGTTGTGATAGGCTGTTCACCATGGTGCACATCGTCCTACTTGCGGTGGTTGGTTTGGCGGGCGGGGGATTGGGCTCCATGGTTGGACTGGGCGCGGGAGTGTTCATCATCCCTGCTCTCAGCCTCTTCTTGGGAGTTCCAGTGCATACCGCTATCGCTGCCAGTCTGGTCGCCATCGTGGCCACCTCCACTACTGCCGCCGCCTCCTACTGCCGCGACAATCTGACCAACTTACGTCTTGGCATGACCCTGGAGACCTTCACCGTCAGTGGAGCCCTGGCTGGCGGACTACTGGGCGCCGCTCTAGGCAGAGAGGTGTTGTCGGGCATCTTTGGCGGTGTGATGGTGTTGGTGTCAGTGTATATGGGTCTGAGGCAGGGGCACGATGCCTCCCTAGCTGTCAGTGAAGAGGAGCGCGGCCTGCTGGGCGGGTCTTGCCCTGACCGGAGTCTGGGCAGGGTAATCAACTACCGGGTGCGACGCCTGCCCGCCGGTCTCGTAGCTTCTCTGGTGGCTGGAGGGGTCTCGGGTCTTCTGGGCGTGGGGGGAGGGTTCCTCAAGGTTCCTGTAATGGTGCTTGCCATGGGGGTACCAGTGAGGGCGGCCGTGGCTACCAGCAGCTTCATGATCGGGGTGACGGCCACCGCCGGATCGCTTGTCTACTTCACCAGGGGCATGGTCGATCCCGTGACCACAGTGCCTGTAGTTTTGGGCGTCACCTTGGGTGCTCACCTTGGCAGTAGACTTGCGCAGCGGGTGCGGAGCGCGGTGCTTGCTAGAGTTCTGGCCGCTTTCCTTTTTCTGTTGGCGGTTCAGATGATTCTGGCGGCGGTAGGGATAAGGGTACGTTGAGGGAGGCATAGGGGTATGTTGATGCCTGGGAAGAGGTGGCAAGAAGGCTTTCCGGCGGGCTTGTCAAAGAACCAAGCCGAAGGTGGAGCATGGCCTCCGTCTGCCCGGGTCTGTGATCTTGACAGCGGCCTTGACCGGGTGGTTTCCCGGGTGCTGACTGCTGGTCTTTACGCAGCGGTGGCATGTCTCTTGGTGGGGGTCGTTTTGGCTTTAGCGCACTCCAGTGCACCGGTGCCCCGGAAGAGCTCTCTTGTGGACATTCCTCGCGGCCTGGCGGGGCTGGAGCCGGGAGGATTTCTGAACCTAGGCCTGCTTATTCTGCTGGTGACGCCTGCTGCGCGGGTGACTGCGCTCTTGCTGGGATTTGCTTGTCGCAGGTTGTGGTTGTTCTCCCTACTCAGCCTAGTGGTGCTAGGGGTGATGGGGATGAGCGCGTACCTTGGCTTGAGCGGGGGCTAGTTGGCGATCAATCCGTGGCGCTTGATATTCCTCAACACTGGCTCTAGACAAGCTTAGCGACCTAGTGGTAGGCTGTTTTAGCTCGCGTGTGGTCAGCGCCTGTAGGTGAGGGGGCAGCTAGGTCTTCTCTCAGCCGACCAGCGCGAGTCGGGAAGGGGAAGTTGAGGTCGGGCAGCTCTGGCAATCAGAGTGGAGAGGGGTGAAGCATATGAAGAGTCGTTGGTTAGTGCTGCTTGTTGTCGTGATTTTCGCTCTTGGTGTGGTCGCGGCTAGTTGCGGCAAGGAGGAGCCCAGCACGACTACCACCAGCAAAGCCACGGTTGAATCAAGCACCACGTCTGCAACCACACCCACCACGGCGCAGGAGACAACGTCATCCAGCGCGGCACCTTCGGGGGAAGTGATCAAGCTCAAGTATGCAGACCAGAACCCGGATACCGGTTGGGAAGGCCAGCATGCTGCTAAGCCGTGGCTGGAACAGATCGAGAAGGCCGCCGGCGGCAAGGTGAAGATCGAGGCCTACTTTGGGCAGACGCTGTTCAAAGGCACGGACGCTTGGGAGTCGCTCAAGGCGGGTGTGGGCGACTTTGCCTGGTGCTTCCACGGCTACTGGGCAGGCCTGACTTCGCTTGCGGATGTTATTACTCTCCCGTTCTTGCCGGTGGAGAGCGCGGAGCTCGGTAGTGCAGTGCTTTGGCAGCTGTATCAGGAGTTCCCCTCGATCCAGGAGCAGTTCAAAGACAACCACGTCTTGTTGACCTGGACCTCCAGCCCGTACTACTTGCTGACCACCAAGAAGAAGGTGGAGACGCTTGCGGATATCAAGGGGCTCAAGATCCGGGCCATCGGCGGCCCGCCCACCAAGCTGATTGAGGCCATGGGCGGCGTTCCGGTCAGCATGGGCATGCCCGACACCTACCAAGCCCTCCAGACGGGAGTGCTTGACGGTATCCTGGACAACTGGGAAGCCATCTACTCCTTCCGGCATTACGAGGTCTGCAAGTACATGACCATGGTGCCGTTCCATCTGGTGTACTTCACCCAGTCTTTCAACAAGGCTAAGTGGGAGAGTCTACCGGATGACGTCAAGGCGGCCTTTGAGAGCGTGAGCGGGCTGGAGGGCTCCAAGTTCTGGGGCGCCAACATGTTCGATAGCGCAGCGGCTGCTGTGGAGGGCGTTCTAAAGGAGAAGGGTTACGAGCTCACCAAGATCACACCTCCGGAGCAGGAGGTCAACTCTTGGCGTGAGCAGTTCGGTAAGCCCCTGTGGGAGCAGTGGGTCAAGGACCGGGAGGCCGAGGGCCATCCCGAGGCGCGTGACATCCTGAACCGGGCCTTGGAGCTTATCGAGAAGGGTCTGTGAAAGTCATACAGGGGCTAGTCCGCGCTCAGGGATAGTGTGGTTTAAGAGTTTAAGACCAGGTCGTTACAGGGCAGTGACGTGCTCAGCAAAGTACACCAGGCCTTGAGCGCGGCGATCGACCGCCTGAGTGGTGTGCTGAATGGCGCAGCGGCCGGCATCCTCGCGGTGATGATGTTCTTCACCGCGGCGGATGTCGGCCTGCGCTACATTTTCAACCGGCCCATTAAGGGGTCCTACGAGATTCAGTCGTTCATGATGTCTTTGGCTATCGCCTTCGCTCTTGCTTACTGCGCGGTAAGGAAAAACCACATCAGTGTCGATGTGTTCCTTCTCAAACTGTCTGACCGAGTACGGGCCTCTTTGGGCTTGTTCACTCACCTTGTGGGTCTAGCTTTCCTCGTTTTGGTGACCTGGCAGTCCATCAAGTACGCCGTTATGCAAGAGAAAGCGCACACCCTTGCCACCACCATACCTGTTCCCCACTGGCCCTTTATTGTGGGGGTGTCGCTGGGTATGGCGGTGTTCTTCTTGGTGATGCTAAGAGATTTTGTTGATAACTTACGTAAGGTGCTGGGGAAAGGCTGATGGCTCCTCTTGAAATAGGCATAGCAGGCCTGGCGGTGCTTTTCGTTCTACTTTTCATGGGCCTGCCCGTGGGCATCTGCATGGGTGTGGTGGGCTTCGTCGGGTTCGCTCTCATCTCTGGGCTGGAGCCCGCCCTTGGCGTCATACGGATCGTTCCTTATTCCACCTTCTCCAGCTACAGCCTGAGCGTCATCCCGTTGTTTGTCCTGATGGGGAACCTGGCTTTTCATTCGGGGCTAAGTTCCGACCTTTATCACACTGCTCGAGCCTGGCTAGGGCGGCTACGCGGGGGCTTGGCCATGTCTACGGTGGCGGCCTGCGCCGCCTTTGCTGCCATCAGCGGGTCCAGTGTGGCTACAGCTGCCACCATGGGGAAGATCGCTCTTCCCGAGATGAAAAAGTACGGGTACAGCGACGAGCTGGCCACAGGCACACTAGCGGCAGGCGGGACCATCGGAATCCTGATCCCGCCCAGTGTGATCCTCATTATCTACGGTGTCTTGACCGAGAACTCCATCGGCAAGCTGTTCTTGGCTGGCTTTATTCCCGGGGTGCTCGAAGCCGTTTTCTACATGGTGACTATCTCTATCTTGTGCTTCTTGAATCCAGCGCTGGGACCGGCAGCTCCTCCCTCCAAGATGCGGGAGAAGCTGGCTTCCTTTAAGGGCTCATGGGGCGTGCTGGCTCTCTTTCTGCTAGTGATCGGAGGGATTTACTTCGGGATCTTTAGCGCGGTGGAGGCGGCCGGTATCGGTGCCTTCGGTACCTTCTTGTTTGGGCTGGCAAGAAGAAAAGTGGGGTGGCGGGAATTCAAGGATAGCCTGCTCGACTCCACCATCACGGCGGCTATGATCTTCATCATCATGTTGGGGGCCAACATTTTTGGCTATTTCCTAGCCGTGTCCGGTCTACCCCAATCTCTGGCGGAAGCCATGGTGCAGCTTCCGGTCAATCGCTACGTGATCCTGCTCATCATTATCATCGTTTACATCATCCTCGGCTGCGTGATGGATTCGATGGCCATGATCCTTATCACCGTGCCCATCTTCTATCCGCTCATCATCCAGCTTGGTTTTGACCCCATCTGGTTTGGGATCATCATCGTAAGGATGTGCGAGATCGGGTTGATCACCCCGCCGGTGGGCATGAACCTGTATGTGATCAAGGGTATCCGTCCCGAGGTGCCTATGGGCACGCTCTTCCGCGGGGTGGTGCCTTTCATCGCGACAGACTGCGCCCATGTGCTGCTTCTGGTGGGTGTTCCCGCGCTCAGTCTGTTCCTTCCCAACTTGATGAAGTAAGAGTCTCAGGGAGGCCCGAGAGGGGCCGTGGATGCTTGGCAGCTCTGGGTATCCGGCTAAGTCTCCGACCCTGGACGGACAGTGCCGTGGCTGCTTCTACTCGGCCACTAATCCCGGTCTAGGAACGCTCACCGTGGCGCCCAAAGACCTACGACCCAGAAGCCACTGTTCTAGTGCTTCGGCAACCCCATCTCGCAGATTGGACGAGGTGATCATGTCAGCGGCCGCCTTGGCGGCCGGGGTGGCGTTCCCCATGGCCACTCCAATCCCGGCCCACTGAAGTAAGTCGGCGTCGCTATCATCGTCGCCAATGGCCATGGTCTGTTCCGCTGGGATTTGCAGCCGACGGGCTAGCTGCTGGGCCATAGCTGCCTTGGAGGCATCAAGGGAATAGAACTCAACTAACCCAGGAGCACTTTCGTACACCGCGGTTCGTTTCTCGAACACGCGCCTGAGGGTGACGACTGCTGTGGCCGCCTGCTCCTCGGGCAGGTCGCGCAAGTCAAGGAAGACTTTGTCTATAGGCTCTCCGGAGCGGATGACCTCGTCGACGTTTCCCACGCTGTCTGGCTCTAGTATCTCGTAGTTCAACAAGCTTTCGTGCTCCGGAGTGCGGAGACGGTCGGCAAACCACTCGTCGTCGCTCTCCACGTTGGCAATGGCGCCGAGGTCACGTCCGAAGGCCACGATCTCGGCTGCAAGCCGCGGGTCGAGGGAAGCATGGGCCAATCCGGCCGCCGCTTGGACGTTCCAAAGTAGCGCCCCATTACAAGCAATGAGCGGAGTGAGCAGTCCCAGCTCCTGGTGAAATGGGCGCATCCGCCGTGGGGGCCAAGAGGAGACGAGGACTACGTCCACTCCGGCCTCTCGTACGGTGGCGATGGTCCGCCTGCTCCGCTCAGAGATGTGTCTGGGCCCGGACAGAAGAGTGCCTTCAAGATCGATGAACACCAGACGCATGAGCCGGCCCGCGCCCACCAGTTGAGCGAGTCCTCGCGAGACGTAATTCAAGTGATGGCGCATGGCCCGCCTAGCTCTTTCCTCGTCGCCGGCCCGGATGGCTTGGCGGACAGCTTCGTGCTGCTGATGGAGCGCGACCGCGCCCCCTGGTTCCTCGTAGTAAGCGTTCAGAATGGCCGCCATGTGATCATGCAGGATTTGCACCGGTTCTCGAATCACCCGTTCAAACAGGGGATTGTGTGTAGCCTGGGCAATGGCGGCGTGGAAGGCCACATCCTGGTCGGGAGTGAGGCGCTCAGTGGGGCCGCTCGCAAGCAGCGAGAGGCGGTGGAGGTCCTCAATGGTCGCGCGCCGCGCTGCCAGGCCGGCGGCCTCGATCTCGACTGCGCTCCGCACCTCCATGAGCTCGATGATCCTCTCTGCTCCCTGACCCAGAAGGGGAGCAAGCGGTTCGGCAAAGCTAGGGGAAGGAAGTGCGGCAACTCTTGTGCCCTGGGCGCCTCTGCCAATAACTACCAGACCCTGGGCTCTCAGCTCGCGCAAAGCTTCCCGTACCGCCGGACGTCCTACGCCAAGGCGCGCTGCCAGCTCACGCTCAGAGGGCAGCCGATCCCCGGGCTTGTAACCCCCCGAGGTGATCAGTGACCGCAGTTGCTGAGCGACTTGATCAGCGATGGTCTGCGGGCTCACGGGCTGAAGTTCCGGCAGCTTTGCCTCGTTCATAGGTATGATGGTAACGCCACCGTCCCCAGAACGCAAGCTGGACTGGCGTTAGCCTCCTGCGCCTTCAACTCCCGCCAGGTCGGCCATCTCCTGTCTTGCCTTGCGTTTGGCCACTAGCCTAGCCAGCCAGATACCGACCTCGTAGAGAACTATGAGGGGGACCAACATGAGTATCATGCTCACTGGATCTTGGCTGGGAGTGAGAACCATCGCCACCACCGCCTCTATCACGATGGCGTACTTGCGGACCTTCCGCATCCTCACGTGGTCGACGACGCCTGCCCAGGCTAGAAGCATCATGATCAAGGGGAGCTCAAACACTGCTCCGAAGGCCAGGAGAAACATAGAGACAAAATTGACATAGCGCTCGGCCTGCAGGAGCTGGTTGAACTGCTCACCCCCGTAGTTAAGCATGAACTTAAGTCCTACTGGCAGCACAATGAAGTAGCCAAACACCACGCCACCAATGAAGAGGAAAGTGGTCGCGGCCGCGTAGGGGACTACGCTTCGCCGTTCCCGCTCGTAAAGGGCGGGTAGGACGAACGCCCAGAACTGGTAGAGGATGAAAGGAAGAGCAATGATCAAACCCGCATATATGGAGACCTTTAGCACCTGCATGAAAGCCTCGGTGACGCCCAGGGTGGTGAGCTTGCTGATGTGGGTCTGCTCCAGGGGATGCATGAGGACGGCAAAGACATACTTTCGCGCTACAAAGGCCCCGATCACGCACACAAGGACCGCCGCGGCCACGTAGAACAAACGCCTGCGCAGCTCTTCCAGATGCCCAGTGATGGGCATCGTCTTGCTTGGATCTTTGCTCACTCCCGCCTTCAGTTCGTCTGCAGGCTGTTTTCCGACATTGATGCTTCGTCAAGTGGAAGTGCGGAGAAGTATAGCCCAGCGCGCTGCGGCGGGTCCGAGGGCGCTGCGGCGAGGTCCGAGGGCGGTGCGGCGAGGTCCGAGGGCGGTGCAGCGCTTGGAGAACAGAAGGGATTGCAGAAAAGAAGGGATATTTGTTATCGTGTGTGTTACTTGGGGGGCCGTCGTCTTGACGGCCTTCTTGGTGATTGGTGGCCGTAGTGTCATTCTTTGAGGTGGCTGTTTGGTCGGCCCGAACATTGATCTGGTCATCCAGTTCGGGATCATGTTCGCCATCGGCGCGCTGATGGCGGTCGCCTTCATTTCCATATCTCACCTCATTGCCCCTCGGAGCCTGAATCCCAACAAAGGTAAGCCATATGAGTGTGGCGTCTTGCCCAAGGGCGACCCGCGTGGGCCTTTCAACGTTCACTATTACTTGGTGGCGGTTCTCTTTGTGCTCTTCGACCTGGAAGCGGTGTTTATCTATCCCTGGGCGGTGTCACTGCGTTCCTTGGGGACTGCCGCTCTTGCAGAGATGTTCGTCTTCATCGCTGTGCTTTTGGTGGGCTACATCTACGCTTGGAAGAAGGGTGTCTTCGAATGGGAGTGATGGATCGGGCTCTCCGACACGCCTCTCCGGCGCAAGTGCGCGCTTTTCTCTCCAAGCAGGCTAGCGAAGACTTAGGCGACGACCTGCTGGGCGGCCCGGTTCGGCTTCCCGGTGGAATAGCCCTTCCCGTTCAGATTGAGCGCGTTCTCGGTTTTGGCCGGAGCTTCTCCTTCTGGCCCCTGCTATTCGGTCTTGCCTGCTGCGCCATTGAAATGATGGCTCTTGGGGGCCCCCGTTTCGACATGTCCCGGTTTGGCATGGAAGCCATGCGAGCCTCGCCACGTCAGGCTGATGGCATGATCGTGGCCGGGTGGTGCACCACGAAGATGGCTCCCAGGGTGGTGCGGCTTTACGAGCAAATCCCAGACCCCAAGTGGGTGCTGGCTATGGGCTCTTGCGCCATTTCGGGCAACATCTGGGATACCTACGGGGTGGTGCAGGGCATAGACAGTCTGATCCCGGTGGATGTTTATGTTCCCGGCTGCCCGCCGCGTCCGGAGGCTTTGTGGCAGGGTTTGGAGATGATCCGCGACCGTATCAAGCAGAGCCGTCACGCTTACGACGGGCTGCGGCGCATCCCCGCCCGCCAGGCTTTGGAGGAGGGACCAAGCAGATGACTGGTGGCAGCCCCGGACGCCAGGACATAGGACCGGTGCGGCAGTCCGTTGACGGGAGCACGTTGTCTACCTCCTTAGAGGCGGCGGCGGCCAGGTTGCGCAGACGTTTCGGAGGCCGGCTGCTGGAGGAAGCGGTCTTTCGGGGTGAGTTGACCTATGTGGTGGCACCGAGCGACTGGCTGAGGGTGCTGGCCTATTGCCGCAGTGCGCCCGCGCTCTCTTTTGACCGGCTGGATTGCCTGATGGGCGATCATCTTCCCGAGCGCGCGGAGAGGCCTTTCGAGGTCGTGGCTCATCTGACCAGTCACACCCATGGCCATCGTTTGCGGGTGAAGACGGCGCTGGCCGAGGGGGAGTCTCTACCCACGGTCACCGGACTTTGGCCCTCGGCCGGGTTTGACGAGCGCGAGACCTGGGAGATGTACGGGATCGCTTTTGAGGGGCACCCTGACCTGCGGCGCCTTCTCACCACCGAGGATTTCGAGGGCTACCCGCTGCGCAAGGACTTTCCTCTGCAAGGCACTGTGGGCGGCCGCATCCGTACCGACTTAAGGGGAAAGATCTAGGTGAGCGGCGAGCAAGCGACCAAACGCCCAACTTTGGAAGAGCTCAAAGAGCGGAAGGCCCAGACGCGCCGCCGGCTTGAACGCACCGGGGAGATCTTGACCCTCAGCATGGGACCTCAGCACCCCTCTACCCACGGGGTATACCGGGCTGAACTTGACCTGGATGGCGAGGTCATCGTTGCCGCTCGTCCCGAGATTGGTAACCTCCACCGCGGCCTGGAGAAGTTGTGCGAGCACCGCACCTACCACCAGATCATCCCGCTAACCGACCGCCTGGACTACATTAGTGGTTTTGCCATGAACCACGCTTTCTGTGAGGCGGCGGAGAAGCTCATGGGGGTGGAGGTTCCTCCGCGGGGCCGTTACATTCGCACCATCGCCCACGAACTCTCGCGTATCGCCAACCACATACTGTGGCTGGGCGTGCACGTGATGGACCTGGGTACCCAGACTTTCTTCTGTATTTGCTTCCGCGACCGCGAATACGTTCTTGATCTTTTTGAGATGCTGTGCGGGGCCCGTCTTACCCATTCCTTTGCCCGCATAGGAGGGGTAGCCAAGGATCTGCCCGACGGCTTCGAGCATCGCTGTCGCAAGGTCATCGACTTCATACCCAAACGGGTAGCGGAGTACGAGCGCATCATCAAGCACAACCGCATCTACTACAAGCGGACCAAGGGCGTGGGCATCTTCACCGCGGAAGACTGCTACGCCTGGCGGGTCACCGGTCCTCCGCTGCGAGCTGCTGGAGTTGCGCGCGACCTGCGCAAAGACGAGCCCTATGCTGCCTACGACGAGGTCGAGTTTGAGGTGGCCGTCGAGTACAACGCGGACGTCTACGACCGCTTCCTCGTACGCATGAAGGAGATTCGCGAGTCGTGCAAGATAATCCGCCAGTGCCTGGATAACCTCCCTGACGGACCGTTCCTGGCGCCGGACGCCGGCCACGCCCTGCCGCTGAAGAAGAATGTGCTCCGGGACCCGGCCGCCATGATCCAGGATTTCTATCAAGTCTTCTACGGACCCCAAGTGCCCAAAGGCGAGGTATATCGCGCCATTGAGGTACCTAAGGGAGAGCTGGGCGTGTATATCCGGTCTGAGGGTGGACCCAAACCGGCGCGGGTTCACTTTGCCACCCCCAGCTTCTATCACGCCCAGGCAGTGCCGGCCTTGGTTGAAGGGGAGATGCTTGCCGATATGGTGGCTATTTTTGCCAGTGTCGACATCGTGCTGGGGGACTGCGACCGATGAGTGACGCTATCGCCCAGCTGATCTTTCTCATTATCAAGGCGGTTCTCATCCCGCTAGTCATTGTCCTTATTGTGGCCTTTGCCATCTACTTTGAACGTAAGTTCGCTGGCTTTTTCCAGAGCCGCGTCGGGCCGACCTACTTGGGACCATGGGGCTGTCTTCAGTCTTTCGGGGACATCCTGAAGCTGCTTTCGAAGGAGGATGTCACCCCGGACCAGGCGGACAAGCCGGTATTTCGTCTTGCTCCCTACATAGCTTTCCTGCCGGCTTTCTTGGTGATGGCGGTTTTGCCCTTCGGGCCGGTGGGAGGGGAGCCTAACCTCTTTGGGTATCGGTTTGACTACGTGATCGCGAACTTTGACGCGGGGCTGATGCTGTTCTTGGCCTTGGGGGCGCTGGGAGTGTACGGAGTGCTCTTGGCCGGATGGTCGTCCCACAACAACTATTCCTTGTTGGGTGGGCTGCGGGCCGGCGCCCAGATGATCTCTTATGAGCTCGCCATGGGTTTCTCGGTGGTGGGCGTGATGCTCCTGGCTGGTTCCATGAACTTGGTCGATATCGTCAATGCTCAGGCGGGCAATTTCTGGAACTGGTACTTCATTCCGCAGATTGTGGGTGGGCTCGTTTTCTTCGTGGCCTCTATTGCCGAGCTCAACCGTACTCCCTTCGATCTGCCCGAGGGTGAGCAGGAACTGGTGGCGGGCTATCTCACCGAGTACTCGGGGATGCGCTGGGGCATGTTCCTGTTTGCCGAGTATGTGAATATGGTGGTCATCTCCGCGATCACGGCCACGCTCTATCTGGGGGGCTGGCGGGCGCCACTGGAGGTGCTTAGCTTTATCCCCGGGCCGATTTGGCTTTTCCTCAAGATCTGTGTCCTTATCTTTCTCTACATGTGGATCCGTTGGACTATTTTCCGTTACCGCTATAACCAGCTCATGGCCATTGGTTGGAAGGTGCTTGTGCCCTTGTCTTTAGCCAATCTCGCGGTAACGGCCGTGGTGATAAGCCTGGTGAGCTGATATGGGCCTGGTCGAGATCATCAAGAAGGGCGCCTTTGTTGACATCCTGCGGGGGATGTCGGTGACCGGGACCTACTTTGTGGTCGACAAGGTTACCGTGGAATACCCGAAGGAGAAGCTTCAGCCTTATCCTCGCTTCCGGGGAGTGCAGGCTCTTCTTACCGATCCTGAGACCGGAGACGTGAAATGCGTGGCCTGCATGCTCTGCGCCACTATCTGTCCTTCCCAGTGCATCCGCATAGTTGGAGAGCAGACCGCCGATGGTCGCAGTCGGCCTGCTCGGTTTGACCTGGACCTTTCTCGCTGCGTCTTCTGCGGATTTTGCGAAGAGGTTTGTCCTAAGGCGGCCATTGTCATGACCCGCCACTATGAGCTAGCCACTTACGACAAGAGCGATTTCCAGCTCAGTCTTGAGAAGCTGGTGGCTAATCAGATCTATGCTCACAAAGAACTGGTGGCTCTGCCAGCGGACCGGGAAGAGGGACGACCATGACCGCGAAGGTCCTCTTCGTCATTTTCGCCTTCTTGGCCGTGGTGGGAGCGCTCGGCACGGTCACGCGTCGCAACATCGTGCACGGTCTTCTCCTCCTGGTATTCACCTTCTTGAACATAGCTGTCATCTTCTTCCTCACCGAGGCCTACTTCCTAGCGGTGGTGCAGGTGCTTGTGTATGCCGGGGCGATCATGGTGCTGTTTGTGTTTGTGATCACTCTGCTTGACCTGCGCTCATTCGAAAAAGAACCCCAGACTCATCGACGACAACGCTGGGTCGCGGTGGTGCTCTCGGCCCTAGTGCTGGCGGAATTTGTGGCTGTGCTAGCCGGGCTCACCTTCACTTCCGCGCGAGCCGGATTCACCCCTGAGGCTATCAGCGCTGCCGGCGGGAACAGCCGAGTGTTCGGTGAGGTGCTCTTCAACCACTTGTTACTGCCATTTGAGGTGGCTTCGGTCGTGCTTCTTGTGGCCATGGTGGGGGCGATCGTGCTGGTCAAACGCGAGAAAACAGCGGGCGGCATGACCCGACATTGGGAGCTGGGGGAAGAGCTCCCCTCCGGCGTGCTTGAGGAGGAGGTGTAGGCGTAGATGGGTGGAGGTCCAGCCGACATGCCCATCCCCGTGGACTGGTATCTCTACCTGTCGGCCATTCTTTTCGTGATCGGTGCGGCGGGCATGCTAGTGCGGCGCAATCTTTTCATCATCCTTTTCTCACTGGAGCTCTTGCTCAACGCGGTCAATGTCAACCTGGTGGGGTTTGCCCGCTTCCATGAGGACATGGTTGGCCAGAACTTTGTCATCTTCGTTATGGCCATTGCTGCGGCTGAGGCGGCGGTAGGTCTGGCCATCGCCACCGTGCTTTACCGGAATCGTCAGACCCTGATGGTCGACCTGTTTGACACCATGAAGGGCTAGGGGGATAGGAGTGGAGAACTATATCTGGCTCATACCGTTCCTTCCCTTCCTGGCCTTTGTGGTCACGCTCTTCTTGGGCAAGTGGTGGATCAAGGCGTCGTCTCACTGGCTGCCCATCCTGGCCCTGGTCGGTTCGTTTGCGCTGTCAATCGCGGGTCTGGTGGCCGTGCGTGGCGCCGAGGAGCCGCTCAGGCTTGAGCTTTGGCGCTGGATGGCGGTAGGGAGCTTCCGAGTGCCGGTAGTACTCCAGCTAGACCAGCTTTCGGCAGTCATGTGTCTCGTGGTCACCGGGGTAGGTCTTCTTATCTTCATCTATTCCGCGGGCTACATGCACGGTGACCCCGGGTATCACCGGTTCTTCGCTTACATGAGCGTCTTTGCCTTTAGTATGTTGGCTCTGGTGCTGGCTGGAAACTACCTGCTCTTGTACTTTGGCTGGGAAGCCGTGGGTCTTTGTTCCTATGCCCTCATCGGCTACTTCTACGAGCGCACTTCAGCCGCCGCTGCTGCCAAGAAGGCTTTCATTGTCAACCGGGTGGGCGACTTTGGCTTTGGGCTGGGCGTGATGCTCATGTTCGTCACCTTCGGCACGCTTGACTACGCCGGAGTGCTTGAGCAAGCGGCAGCAGGAGCGACCAGCAAGAGCACGTTGCTCGGCATTGCCCTTCTACTCTTCATGGGGGCCATGGGCAAGTCGGCCCAGTTCCCGCTTCATGTGTGGCTTCCGGACGCCATGGAGGGTCCCACTCCGGTGTCCGCTTTCATTCATGCTGCCACCATGGTGACGGCTGGTGTGTACATGGTGGCGCGGAGCGCCGCCATATTCGCCCAGGTGCCGGAAGCACTCATCGTAGTGGGCGCCATTGGTACCTTCACCGCCATCTTTGCCGCCGTCATCGGCATCTGCCAGAAGGACATCAAGCGGGTCCTCGCCTACTCCACCGTCTCGCAGCTCGGCTACATGTTCATGGCTTTGGGTGTGGGAGCTTGGGCGGTCGCCATCTTCCATCTAGTGACTCACGCCTTCTTCAAGGCCCTTCTGTTCTTGGGGGCGGGCTCTGTCATCCACGCCCTGGGCGGCGAGCAGGACATGGACCGTATGGGTGGACTCGCCCGGCGCATCCCGGTCACCTACTTGACTCTGACCGCCGGTGCACTTGCGCTCTCGGGAATCTTTCCCTTCGCTGGCTTCTGGTCTAAGGATGACATCCTGGGTTCAGCTTGGCGGGAGGGGCAGTACGTGTTCTGGGTGGTGGGGTTGATCGCAGCCTTCATCACCGCCTTTTACACCTTCCGCCTGATCTTCCTCACCTTCTTCGGGAGATCGCGGGTTGACGAAACGAGGCAAGAGCATGTGCACGAAAGCCCGCTCGTCATGATTGTGCCTTTGGCCGTGTTGGCGGTGGCTTCGCTACTGGGCGGCTTCATCGGTCTGCCGGGCAGGCTAGGCCTGATTCAGCGCTTCCTTGAGCCGGTGTTCGCTCCTGCCAACGAGATCCTCGGGATCCACGAGCATTCGCTTGGGGCCCTCGACTACGGACTCATGGTACTCTCGCTGCTAGTGGCCATGGCTGGGATCGTGCTGGCCTGGCTCATGTATGTGCGGCGGACCGATCTGCCTGTGGTTGTGGGTCGCAAGCTGCGTCCTGCCTACCAGGTTGTCTATAACAAGTTCTACGTAGACGAGTTCTATGCCGCTACCGTGGTCCGTCTAGCGGTGGACGGCTCGCGCTGGGTCTGGCACAACTTTGACGAGAGGGTCATCGACGGTGCGGCCCACGGGCTGGCCTGGCTGTGGCAGCACGCCGGCGAGGGGCTACGGCCGCTGCAGACGGGGCGAGTCCAAAACTATCTCCTTGCCATGTTCATCGGCCTGTGCGCGATCGCGGCGGTGGTGGTGCTTCTATGATGCTCACCTTGCTCACCTTCCTACCTCTGGCGGGCGTGGCGCTCATGCTCATCTTCATGCGTGGCCGGCCCAGTGCTTACAAGACTGCGGCCCTGGTGACGAGCGTCTTTGAAGCGGCCTTGGCCATCTTTCTCACTATCCGCTTCGATACCGCCCAGTCTGGCTTTCAGTTTGTGGAGAAGCACGTCTGGATCAAGAGTTTGGGCATCTCGTACCACTTGGGGGTGGATGGTATCTCGCTAATCCTCATCCTGCTCACCACTCTACTCACGGCCATAGCCATCCTGGGCACCTGGAACTCCATCACCGACCGAACCCTGGCCTTCTTCGTGAGCCTCCTGGTGCTAGAAACTGGGATGGTCGGTGTGTTTGCCTCCCTGGACATGTTTCTGTTCTACGTCTTCTGGGAGGTCCAGCTCGTTCCCATGTACTTCATCATCGGTCTGTGGGGCGGGCCTAAGCGGGTATACGCGGCCATCAAGTTCTTCCTGTACACCTTTGCTGGTTCGGTACTGATGTTGGTGGCCATGCTTGCTGTGGTGTGGTGGTATGCGAAGCACGGCGGCCCGGTCACTTTTGACATCCTTGAGCTTCAGAAAGCTGGTTTCCAAGGATCGCTTGCTCTGTGGGCGTTCGCTGCTTTCTTCATCGCCTTCGCCATCAAGGTGCCCATGTTCCCGGTGCACACCTGGCTCCCTGATGCGCATACGGAAGCGCCTACCGCTGGTTCGGTGATTCTGGCCGGGGTGCTCCTCAAGATGGGAGTCTACGGCATGATCCGCTTCTGCATTGGCTTCTTCCCCGAGGTGGCGGTGAAGGCCATAGTGCCGGTGATGATCTTGTCGGCGATTGCGGTCATCTACGGAGCGGCCATGTCCTTGGTGCAGCCCGATCTCAAGCGGCTGGTGGCCTACTCCTCCGTGAGCCATATGGGGTTTGTGACCGCTGGTCTATTTGCCTTCAACCAACAGGGGATCGAGGGTTCGGTGCTGCAGATGGTCAACCACGGGGTGCTCACCGGCGCTTTGTTCTTGATGGTGGGCTACTTCTACGATCGTATGCACACCCGCATGATCAAGGACTATGGAGGGTTGGCCAGCCCCATGCCGGTGGCGGCGGGTCTCTTCAGCCTGTTTGTGCTGGGCAGTCTGGGGTTACCTGGCCTCAACGGGTTCGTGGGCGAGTTCTTGATCATGGTGGGAGTGTTCCAGTATGCCAAGGTGTTTGCTGCCTTGGTGGCGGTGGGCATTGTTCTGAGCGCGGGCTATCTCCTATGGATGTATCAACGGACCATGTTCCAAAAGACTCCTGAGAGGTGGCTCAGCCTCAAGGATTTGGGAGCCCGCGAGATCATCGCTGTTGCTCCTCTGGTGATTTTGGCGGTGTGGATTGGTATTTTCCCCGGTCCTTTCCTGGACCTGCTGCATGTCCCAGCTCAGACCATCATGGCCCAGGTGCAGCCCTATCTTGCGGAGCATGGCGCTAGCTTGGTGGGCGCGTTTGCCTCGTTCTTCGGAGGGTTCTAGATGCAGGCGGCTGACGTGCTTACTGTGCTTCCCGAGCTAGTCTTGCTGGCGGCTGCCTGTGCGCTCGTCTTGATGGAGGCGTTTGTCAAGACCGGCGGCGAAGGTCGGGTGGACCGGACGGCTATGGTAGCGGTCGCGCTTACAGGGCTTCTGGCCTCAGCCGGTGTGGCGCTGGGGCTATGGGGCGAGGAGCGGCTAAGCTTCTCGGGCATGGTGGTCTTGGACAAGTGGGCGGTCTTCTTCAAGGTGCTGTTTGCCGTGGGGGCAGCGCTCACGGTGCTAATGTCGCCCGGCTATCTGGAGGCTCACCAGCGCCATTTGGGGGAGTACTACGCACTTGTGCTTTTTGCCGTCATTGGCATGGACCTAATGGCAGCGGCCCGGGACTTCATTCTTCTCTACGTGGCGATTGAGCTCATGGCTATCTCAAGCTACTTGCTAGCGGCCTTTTTCCGCTATCGCGTGCGCTCAAACGAGGCCTCACTCAAGTACTTGGTCACAGGCTCCTTTGCCTCCGCAATTCTTCTGTATGGGGTGTCGCTGGTCTATGGACTTACCGGTGGCACAGGGTATGAAAGCTCCGGTGCAGTTCTTGCCAGTTTGGGCGGGGTAGGAGCAGGCGCGAACGGGACCGGTGTGGCATTTGCCATGGCTTTAGTAGCCATTGGGCTTGCCTTCAAGGTTTCTGCGGCGCCTTTCCACATGTGGACGCCTGACGCCTACCAAGGCGCACCTACGCCGATTGCTGCCTTTTTCTCGGTGGGACCGAAGGCGGCGGCTTTCTCGGCTATCATGGCGGCTTTCATTCTGGCCTTCCCGGGGACGGTTGGCGAGTGGGGCGTGCTTTTCCTGGTGCTTTCCATCCTCACCATGCTGGTGGGCAACGTGTACGCGCTTGTGCAGAAGAACGTCAAGCGCATGCTCGCGTACTCTTCTATTGCCCACGCCGGCTACCTACTTACAGGCATCGCGGCCATGGGTTGGAGTGGGAACTCTTATCCCGGCCGGGGGGTCATGGTCTATCTGGTGGCTTATACCTTTATGAACCTGGGCGCTTTTGGTGTGCTTGCTTACCTAAAGGCCCAGATGCCCGACAAATTCGACTACTCGCTTAAGTACTTCGCTGGTCTTGGCCGCCGGTCACCTTTGGCGGCGATCTTGCTTACTGTGTTTCTCATCTCCCTTACGGGTATTCCGGGCACCGCTGGTTTCATCGGCAAGTTCTACGTGTTTGGCGGGGTAGTGTGGGCCGGCCTCTGGTGGCTTGCGGTGATAGGGGTGGTGCTAAGTGTGGTCTCCGCCTACTACTATCTGCGTGTGGTCATGTACATGTTCTTCCGGGAACCGGAGGAAGAGTACAGTGTCCGAGAGTCTATCTCGGGTGGCATGGCTTGCTCACTGTGGGTGAGTGCCGTGGCCACGGTGGCGATAGGCGTCGTTCCCTCGTGGCTGTGGGATGCGGTGGTAGGCGCGTTTGGCACCTTGTTCAGCTAGAACCCTAGTTATTGAGGCCGACTGGGTCCTGCCAGTGAGCGGACCCCCTATCCGCGGGGGCGCGGTTCGGGTGGAGGGGGGTGTCATTCGGGAAGTGGGGCCCGCACCCCTCTCGGGAGAGAAGGTCCTGTCTTTTCCCGGCTGCATTCTACTTCCCGGCCTTGTGAACGCCCACACCCATCTTGAGTACTCCGCCTTTGCCGGGTTCTCTCCCCCGGTGTCTTTCCCCCGGTGGCTACTTCGGTTACTGCTTGCCCGCCGCAAGTTGACTGCCGAGGACTGGGCGGCTTCGGCTTTGTGGGGTGCTTACGAGTGCGTGCGGAACGGAATCACCTCTGTCGCGGACACCTCGTCGGAGGGCAGGGCGGTCGCGCGGGGCCCCCCCCCCCCGGGGGGGGGGC
>Ga0315298_1000837_pt1 | contig 59005 bp, 53 predicted proteins | sample WHS_1_MG_FD_203077 | JGI IMG/M metagenome (GOLD analysis project Ga0315298, IMG submission 203077) | Extremophilic microbial mat communities from Washburn Hot Springs, YNP, Wyoming, USA - WHS_1_MG | ecosystem: Environmental > Aquatic > Thermal springs > Hot (42-90C) | place: USA: Wyoming... | reverse complement strand
ACGAAGATATGGGAAGAGATCAGAGCCATCAAGGAAGAACAGACGAAGATATGGGAAGAGATCAGAGCCATCAAGGAAGAACAGACGAAGATATGGGAAGAGATCAGAGCCATCAAGGAAGAACAGAACAGGCTTAGGGAGGATTTCAACAATATGCTATCCACCATCAAGACGATGAATGAAAGACTTTCAAGGGTTGAGCGAACCTTAGAGAAGCTCACGGTCGATGTGGAAGACGAAGCAAGATCGATCTTAAGGCATAGGATCAAAACTGAGCTAGGAATCGATATGGAGCTTTACCCCCTCACACTTCCGGACTTGGAGTTCAACCTATACGGTGCCTCCGACAACCTATGCGTAATCGGAGAAGCGACGGTTAGGGGAGGCATCAGCATCCTAGAAGAGCTTATAGAGAAGATGGAAAGACTTAAGAGGAAATATCCAGAAAGGCTCAGAAGGAACGTTCTCCAGGTCCTATACGTATGCCTACCCCTTCCTGAGCTGATCGAAGGGGCAAAGGAGAAGGGAATCTGGCTCTTGAAGGCTACCCAGGACTTCCACAAGCCCCCTATCTACCTCAAATGAATTTGAAAATAAAAAAGGAAAAGACAAGAATCGAAATATTGTAAGTAAGCTTCGAATGACTTTCTCAAAGGCTTCTATCAGTTCTAAACAAGAAAGAAAAGGCTTTGGGATTTGGGAAAACCTTTGAGAGGCTCAGGGCTCATGTACGGGGGTAAAGACCGAAGGAGGAGATGCCCCTCCAACCCTTGTTCAGAATAGAAGGACCTAGGATGTAGATGCGCCTTGTCGAGAAAAGAAGAGGAAAGGAATTTGGCTAGGAGATCCGAAGAATTTCTTGATACAGCAAAATATCAAGCAGGAAAAGGCTTTTACGATCTTGCCGTCTTTAGTCTCGAACAAGCCCTTCAGCTATTTTTAAAATCGAGAATTTTGTCCCTTGGAATGAGCTACCCAAGGACCCACAGCGTCAGGAGACTTTTAGAAACATTTTCAGAGATTGCTTCCGGAGAGAAAAAATCTGTTCTAAAGGAAATCCTAGAAAAATATCTTTTTGAACTTGGAGCTTTAGATGATGCGTACATAACATCTAGATATGTTCCTAGAGAATATAGGAAAGAAGAAGTGGAGAAATTAGAAAAAGTAGTGAGGGAGATAATAAAAAATGTCGGATGAAATCCTTATTAAAATAGCCTTAATGAGACAGAAAACTTTTAAAAATCTTAAGAATAATCTTAAAAAAATAAAGGAAACAATTCTAAGGATGGATAGGGAAGCGGAGATATACCTCTTTGGATCTGTGGCTGAGGGAAAATACAATTACTCAAGCGATATAGATGTCTTAATCATAACGAAGCTAGAGCCTGAGAAAATTCATGCTGAACTATGGAAAATGGGTATAAAAGATCCTTTCGAAATACATGTTCAATCAAAGGAAAAGCTTCATTTTTATGAAAGAAATGCAAAGCTTATAAGAGTATAGCCTTTATGAATACTGTACTTGCTTCTAATCTGCTCGCTAATCCTATCCTATTTACCTGCCCATGGCTATAACCCGTAAATCCCTTCCGATCAGCCAAGGCTTTCGATCCCAGCCATTATAGGACTGAGGCTAGGACTGAGGTCCCTCATTTTGGCTTTCCTCGAATCCCTTGAAGGTTTTAAGAGCCTTGCCTTCTACATTAGATAAGTCACTAAAGCCTTCTCCCGTCTTTCATATCCATTTTCAGGAAAAGACTTTAGCCGCAACAATGCCTTATCTCTGGAGTTGAAGCCAAGGCACAATGCCTTTCATAAGCATCGAATAGTCTCCTCTACTCTCCTCTACTCTACTCAACGCTAGGGCTTCTTCCTCAAAGCAAACTTCCCTCGAAAACTTTTCCAAAGATCTCGTCTGAACATCCTCAGAAGGGATCCTAGGTTTATGGCATTAGTTTATGGCCTTAAATGGCATTCATCTAAGGCTTATCGCTGCATTCTTAGTATTTTTTGGATGCTGAAATCTTTAGACGCTTGATAGGATTCCAAAGTACGGAAAGGGTTCCGATGCAAATAAATTCGTACAACTTCTTTTATCTGGCAATCGTGAAAAACTTCTTAATCTAGTTCATGGTTATCGATACAAAACCACGGTTGAAAGCCTTATGGATAGCCGAATAGTTTTCCTCTTGGGCGCTGCCCTAATATGGGCTGTCCTTTATGCGATTTCCAAGGCCTTCCCCCTCGAAAAATACGGTATTGAGATGGGTCCATTGCTTCTCGCCCTAAAGACAAAGAGGCTCAACGGTTTTATTGAAAGGACTGCTGCAAGCCATGAAAAGCTTTGGAGGATCCTCGTATCCCTTGGCGCCCTTCTCTCAGGGGGTCTATGCCTAGGCGCCCTTTACTTCTTAGCTAGAAACGTTTATGCCTTTTTCTATTTCCCTAAGGAAGCTGGAGCCGTTGCTCCCATTATTCCAGGCTTAACCATAGGTCTTGAGCCATTAGCCTACCTTCTCATCCCCCTCATCATCGTCATGTTCAGCCATGAGCTCTCCCATGGAATTGCCGCTAAATTGGAGGGCATTCCTATCAAATCCTCTGGCCTCATCTGGGCCTTCGTCCTTTTCGGAGCCTTCGTAGAACCTGACGAAGAAGCCTTCAAGAAGTCCCTTTGGAAGTCGAGGGTGAAGGTCCTTGCCGCCGGTTCGGCCGCCAACATAGCCGTCGCCATGCTGACCTTTTTGCTCATGCAGGCGGTTTTCCAGGGACCCTGCGGTGCCATCGTCGCCAGGGTTTCTCCATCGGGACCCGCAGGGATGGCTGGTGTTAAAAGCTGGGATGTCATAGCAGCCATGAACGATACTGCCGTGAGGAGCTATGAGGATCTATTGAAATTCCTCAGAGGAATCGAAGGTAATGCCACCGTCTTGGTCACAACAAACCGGGGCACTTTCTCCGTAAAGGCTGTTCCTACGGAAAAAAACCTTATAGGAGCAACGTTTTATATACTGCCCTATTTCACCATTAGAGGCATTCCCATAGCCTCCATATGGTCCTTCTATGTTTATGGCTTCTTATCTTCCGTCTTCGCCCTCAACCTTGGGGTAGGATTGATCAATATGCTACCCCTCTATCCCTTCGATGGCGATGGATATTTTACGGGAATCCTCGAAGGCCTCGGGCTATCAGAACGTCTCAGAAGGGCGATTAGGATCTTTGTGAATGCCATCGCCTTGTTACTAATCGTATCGAACATAGTTCTTACAGTCATGCATATAGGCTATTACCTAACTTTGGAAGTCTGAAAGGGGGGTTTTCGCCTTAGCCTCCGCCTTCGCCTCCTCCTCCACCTCCGTCATCGCCTCCGCTCCCTCTTCTCTGTGCCAAAGATGCGGGGCTAAAGCCCTTTTTCGAAGACCCTACTCGGGCGAGATCCTATGCGAAAGGCACTTTCAAAAATCCCTGGAGGAGCGAGTAAGGGGAACCATCAGACGTTACAAGCTCTTTACAAGAGAGGATAAGATTTCCATAGCCCTCTCCGGGGGAAAGGATAGCACAACGCTTCTATACATCCTTTCGAAGTTAGAGGCCAAATTCCCCGAAGTCTCCCTTTCAGCCATCACCATCGATGAAGGGATCGCAGGTTATAGGAGGGAGGCCGTTCGAATCGCTAAGAAGACCTGTTCCGAACTGAAAGTTCCCCATCTCATCCTTTCCTTCAAGGAACTCTACGGTTCCTCCTTGGACCAGATAGTAAAAAGGGCAAGGGAATTGGGATCCCCCATGGAGCCCTGCTCCTATTGCGGGGTCCTTAGGAGGAAGGCCTTGAACATTGGAGCTAGGAAACTCGGAGCCACCAAGCTTGCCACAGCCCATAACCTCGATGATGAGGTCCAGACTCTCCTCATCAACATTTTCCATGGGGATCTTTTTCGCCTGGCTAGGAGCGGTCCCATAAGCCCGAATTCCATGGGAAGGTTCCCCATCAGGGTTAAGCCCCTCTACGAGGTTCCAGAGGCCGAGGTCGCCCTATACGCATACCTTCGAGGGTTTAGGTTTCAGTCCAAGCCCTGTCCTTACGCAGGGACTTCCTTGAGAAACGAGGTCAGAAGCATGGTGAACCGCCTAGAATTCGCCCATCCAGGAATAAAGTTCACGATCCTTAAGACCTTTGAGAAGATGAAGCCATGGAGCCATTTGGCGGTAAAGAATTTGGAACTCAGGGAATGCGAAAGCTGTGGAGAACCCAGCGTAGGAAGGCTATGCAAAGCCTGCGAAATGCTCCTCCAGATTGGAATATCTCAAAGCCACTAAATGCGTATGGAAAAAATCCTCAAATTGTAAGCCTTGAAAGCCTAAAGGCTTCCAGCATAAAGCATTATTATGTTATGGAAGGACTCGGGGATTTTGAAAAAATTTTCTGTAGCTTTAGTATACCATAGGTCCATCTATGGTTCCGCTGTAACTGGAAGGTGAAGGATGCTAGGTGATGGGCGCATTCTCCCACTCCCACTTCCAGGTTTAAGAGTGCGCCAGAGGTCTTGGAATAATAAAATCATTTGGCTCCATAGGAGACATGCCGAAGAATCCATTATCGTCCATGGACTGAAGGGATGAGGCTATGAGTCCCGAAAGGAGGATAAGGCTTAGAATAACAAGTACAGCATAGAGAAATCATGGCTCATTTAGGTTAGGATAATAGCCAATTTTTCGACACGCCCTTCCATAAGGAAAAAGTTAAGTACTTATTCCGTTTTTTGAAATTTGATTGATATGAAAGCATCCATGGACAGACGTCCAAGGCTCCAAGGTATCGTCAAGGAAGTTGAACGAACTGGCCAGTTCCTAAAGGATGATGATGGAAATCTATGGGAAAGATGCATCTATACCTTGGAGCTTACAGGCTTTTCGAAAAGAACTCCTGATATGAGTCTCCCGAGGGAACTCTTGGGAAAACAACTTAAGGTCGTCCGATATGCTTGCTTCGATTGGCATTTCAAGATAGGCGTAAGAAAGACCTTGGAGCCAGATGAGACGGAAGCCGTCCTTAGAGGGGAAAGAACCGAAACCGTCTTCTGGTAAGTCTTCTTGTAAGGTTGTCTAGGGCTTTTTTGATGCCGTAAACCTTATAGGATTGGAAGAGGCTGAAGCCTTGAAAGAAAAAGAAAAGGAAAGGAAAGAAAAGAAGAAAGCTCCAAATGGGGTGTCGAAGAGTGAGCCTTGAAACCTTCGAGAAGGTTTTCCTGAACGCCATGAGGAAAACGATGGTTTCGGTTGTAAAGGATCCAGAGATTCAGGCATCCCTTGAGAAGAAACTTCAGGAAAAGCTGAGGAATAGCGGAATTCCTTCATCGAAGGTTCTAGGCGCCCTTGATGACATCTGTACCTACGTCTTTGGCTCCCTGGCGGCGGACATTGCGATAGCAAGCATTATCGAGGGCAATAGTGAGTCCCAGAAGATCCAGAAAATCGTTGCTGATGCGGTCATCGAGGTTGCGGGGGATAAAGGAGTCAAGACCCTTCTGGAGCATTGCAATGTGCCCTTAGCCAAAGAAAAGTTCGGTGAAGAGAAGATTGAAGAGATTGCTGAACGCGTCACAACCACGAGTCTTTATGAAGTTGATGAGTTCAAGGAGTTTTGCGAAATCCTAAAGGCTTTTTTGCAGGAAAGCCTTAAGAAAAGAATGTAGATAAGTCTTGGAGATCGGAAAAGGGAAGGATGGAATCATCATTTCCCTTCCCTTCCTTTTCCTTTATTTATCGATGGGCCGGGGTTGCGGAGTCTGGACTAACGCGCAGGCCTTGAGGGCTTGGCAGTTTCCATGGAAAGTTGGGAAAGCCTGTGACTCGCACGAGTCTCGAGGGTTCAAATCCCTCCCCCGGCGCCATATTCAAAGCGCAGAAATAGCCAGAATTGAGCTCTTTTTGAGCTAAAAAACCGCTAAAATTTCTGCTCAGTTTTTCCATTGCAAAGTTATTTTACTTCTAGGTTTGGGAGTAAAATAACTATAAGCTGAGGAGTTAATGTTTAATAGTAGTGCGTCCAAATTATAATGGTGGAAAATGTCCAGTGCTATTAAGGATTTTGAGTGGCTAAATTCGCATTATTCAGAATTGCAGAGGAATTATCCAAACATGTACGTGGCTGTGAAGGATGGTAAAGTCGTAGCTTACGGTAAAGAGTTCTGGAAGGTTTACGACGAAGCTAGGAAGAGGGTCGGCGAGGGGTTTATGATAGATTACATCCTATCGGTCACCTGAAAATTCTCGGGTAAACGCTTATGCAGAAGTCACACATCTTCCTAAAGTGAAGCATCCCGTTGATCCATACTTCGTGAGTCTTAATGCATTTTTGACAGACGATCTTTAAACATTCGTCGCATATTCTTGAGCAGTTAACGCAAGTCCTCTTACCGCATACCCTACAATAACCTCTAACTTCATCCCTTCTAACTACTGAGCCGCATGATGGACATACTACAAAAGATTCATCCATCCTGATTACCCTTCAGAAACTTCTTGAAGCAAGTAGGCCAGAGCTTCTTATCGTTAAACTCTATCAAGCAATCCTGATAGCAAAGCTTACCGCATAATTCACATTTAGCTCCTTGGTTAAAAGGCGTAACTCTATGCCTATATCCTGCAATTATGAAATTAAGCTCTTCAGCCATACTAATCGCCGGAAACGCTTAGAAATCCTTTTTAGGTTTGTAGAGCCTGCCCTGTGGGACTAGCTTTTTTATCACTAGATCAGGATCTCCGAATCCCTTAGTCCTTAACTCTTTGATTGCGCCCTGTATTGGAATTAATCCCCGAATAGCTTTGCCATTTTGCTTAGCATATTTTCCACATCACTGAGAGATTGTAGATTTTGATGGAATCACTTCTTTTGCCTTCTCAAACTTGAAAGAGCCGTTTTCTGTCTCATGAGAATATGGTAGATTCATAGACTAAGGTATAGGATTATATATGTAAGCTTTAATCTCATCGTAGCTAACTGGATAACCCTTCTCTTATCTACAATGCTTGAAACCAATTTTCAAGTTCCTTTTCTCCAAATCTTTCGATCAATTGTAGATTCAGCTTTAAACTATCATCTTATTCCTTTATAAGGCTTTAGAGATGTTCTAAATTTTAGGCTTATATAGCTTGTCGATGGCTTTCTTTGGTGGTGAATTTCCTTTGAAAACGAGAATCCTTACGATGGTGCGAAGGGTCCTTTGTCTTTTAGCCCTTTATTTCTCAACAATTCCTTCAGCTTGGGTCTTCCTCAACCCACTTCTTTACATCATGTTCTTTCCTTTAGGCATACACTTTCTCATGACTATGCCATGGCCCCTTTTGAAAGATCTGCCAGATCCCTTCGGAAGGGAAACAACCCTATACTTTCTTACCCATGTTTATTCCCCATCCCTTTATGATAAAACGGCTTGGAATGCCCTTTCGACAACCCTCATGTTCTCAGGTAGCCTCCTTTTCCTTTGGGGCTTCCTTTATTGGATAAAGAGCCGGGGAAAATTAATGACGGGAGGTCCTTACGCCTTGATAAGGCATCCTCAATATCTGGGGATCATCATCGCAGTTTTGGGCTTGTCCCTTAATGCGGCAAGGCCTATGGCGTTAATTTCTTGGGGGATCATGGCTTACGCCTATATTCTCTTGGCCTCTTTCGAGGAGCGTTCCTTGGAAGCCAAACTTGGGAACTATCGTGACTATCGGGAAAAGACATGGTTCATGGTACCGATTCCAAGGTCCTTGGGAAGAGCCTTTCAGCATCTCAGAGCGAGGGATGTCTTGATCGTTGCCACCCTTATTTTAATCCTCTACACGATGATAGTAATCTACGCATCTTACTACTTCGTGACTTCGCTAAGGTCTACTTTTTAAGATTTAATCCTCCAATGCTTTCTGTAGAGTAGATACCATGGAAGCTTAAAACTTCTTATGGAGTTAAAAAAATAAGCGTAGGAAGCTGTGGACTCATCCTAGGTTTTTCTGGGAACGTATCCTAAAATTCCACAGGAACCCTTGGCATATGGTTCCTAGCCCTTCTTGAGGCTCTAATCTATATCTATCTTCTATATCGATATCTCTATATTATCGATCCTTTGCTGGCTTCGTAGGCCGCGAAGAGTTCCTCGATACTCTTGGGAGGATAACCAAAATTCACCCTCACTAACCTATACCTTTGCCTTCCAAGTCCCACTTCCTCCGCCGCATCTAGCATCACTTTCCAATTAGGAGCCAAATGGTTAGAACCAGGAGTTGCCAGCCATCTCATTCTGGCTATAGCATTAAGCTTTTCCGATCCAGGCTCAAGGACCTTAGCCTCATCAGCCATGGAGCCTACTATTCCTGGCGATGCGTTTACAAGGTCTACACAGGCTTTATCGATGGCAACCGGATCCTTCGAAGCGAGAACCCCTATGTCAGGCACGAAGGGAGTACCTTGAAAGGCATCACAATCGCATAGGGGAACTATATCGATCGCCAGGTTTACGAAGGCTGCCCTTCCTTTAAAGTAATCGGCGATGCCAGCGGCCGATTCGCCAACCCTTGCCTCCTGCTCCTCTAGGCTGGGGAAGGTTCTGCTTGTAAAGGCTCCAGCCTGGCAATAGTCGAGGCAGAAGGCACAGTCCACGCATAGCTCCGTCGCTATCCTTGCCTTTCCACCAACCATCTCGATAGCGCCTACGGGGCACTGGCTTACGCATTCACCACAGCCGTTGCACTTCGAGGGATCTATGGAGAGCTTGGCATTATGGTGGATCCACCACTTCCCACGCTTTGAGGAGCAACCAACGCCAAGGTTCTTTAGGGCACCCCCTATGGCCATGACATCATGACCCTTGAAATGGGAAAGGCATAGAAGAACATCAGCTTCTGCTATGGCAGAGGCGATGTAAACCCTTTTGATGTATCTTCCTTTGAAGGGATGCTCGACATAGCTCAATCCTTTCGGGGCATCGGCAAAGATGACTGGGCAACCCATCGTTTCATTCGTGAATCCATTCATGGCCGCTGTAAGAAGGGCTTCATCCAAAGCCCTCCTCGACCATACAGCCTCCCCCCTATCGTCCCTAAGAACTCTCCCACCAGAGAATAGGGTGTCGCAAACAAAGGGTCTTCCTCCAAGTTCCTTGACCTTATCCACAACCTTCCTTACATAGATGGGGCGGAGATAGGCCTGCGTATAACGCTCCCCTAGGTGGACCTTTATGGCGACCTTCTTCCCGGAAGAGACTAGGTCCTCCAAAACCTTTCCCGCAAGTTCCTTCGTCTGGTAGACTAGGCTATGCGTATACCACTTACTCGAGGGGACTCTGGAAATGTAGGTTATGGGCACATGAGCTCCCACGAAGTAAACCTCGGATTCCACCAAACCCACATCCCACCATAATCATTACTATCTTTTCATGGGTTACGAAGGCTTAACCTTTATGTATGAAGAGGGCACGCCAAAAAATGGCTATTATCCTAACCTAACGAGCCATGATTTCTCGCTAGGCTAATGGTTGTTCTAAGCCTTATCCTCCTTTCGGGGCTTATGGCTTCGTCCTTCAGTCCATGGACGATAATGAATTCTTGGGGATGCCATGTATGAAGTAAGGAAGAAAAAAGGAAGGAAGCCTTTGAGCCAGTCCTTCTTTCACGGCATGGATTAGGCCTTCTTAGGCTTAAGCCCTATACTAAGGGCTCCATGGAGCAAACCTATAGCCGCCCCCTGGATCGATATAACATAAAGAACGGACAAGAGTAAAGGAAGCCCCAAGTCTATTATGGTCCCATATATCGTTCCGCTGATCAAAAACCCTATGCCATAAGCCATATTAAAGAATCCGTAAGCCGTTCCCCTAGAGGAGATTGGGCTTAACTCGGAGACGGCCGCCCGGTATATGGATTCCTGCATTCCTAGAATGAGGCCGAAGGAAATGGAGGCGGCGACAAGATAATCGAATCCTCCCTTTAAGGCGAGAGGCGTAGGAACGATCGATAGGATGAAGGGTAATGCCAATATTTTTGGTCCAAGCTTATCGTAGGCATAGCCGGAGAAAAGGGCTATGGAAGCATCCACTCCTTGAACCAGGAGGTATAGCAGAGGGACGATCCACTGCTGTCCTGATTCTAGGATGCCGGAAGCCTTGTAAAGGATTAGGGCGACGGGAAAGAGCCCTGCCGTGTTGAGAAGGACGGCTAAGGAATAGAGGCATAAGGGCTTTCCCAAAAACCGAAACTTGAGGCTTACATTCCCCCGGTCCACCGAAGGAGCGGTTCCCTTCCTCCCAAACCTCCTATGGGCGAAGGCTAGGGATGCCATAAGGGCTGCATAGGGAATTAGAAGAAAGGCAAAGGTATAGCCATAATCGTTGGCGCTATAGAGCATCAGGAAGGCCACGATGAGGGGCCCGAGGATGGCCCCTATCTGGTCCAAAAGCTCATGGAGCCCAAAAGCCTTGCCCGCCCCAACCCCCTTGCTTACGATGGATAGGACTGTATCCCTAGAAGGAGACCTTACAGCTTTCCCCAGCCTTTCTAGGAGGACAAGGATGGCGGCAACCTGCCATGCCTTCGTGAAGCCTAGGAGCGGGATCGATGCAATAAGACCATAGCCTAGGAATATGAAGCTCCAGTAGGCCCTGGTGGAGTCGGCCAAGAGGCCGCTCAGAAGCCTTAGGGCATAGCCTATGAACTCGCCGAAGCCCCCAACCATTCCGACGATGAAGGCCGAAGCTCCAAGAAAGCGAAGGTAGTCTGGGATAAGACCCCTGGAACCCTCGTAGACGATGTCCCCTAGGAGACTTACGATTCCGAGGAAGAGAATGGCCGCATAGGCTTCCCGGGCTCCCCCTATTCCCTTTTCCCCAAGTTTCATAAAACCATCTTTTTAGCCTAATAAAGGTCTCAATGCCCTCTTGGCTTTTGGCTTAGCTTAGATTCCGAAGGTCCTAGGATCCTATAAAGCTTTATTGAAAAAGCCCTCCTTTAAAGGATCCTTCTTCCCAACTCCTCATCCGTCTTTTTAAGCATATCCATTATTGGGAGATGGTAAGGGCATCGGCTTTCGCATTCCCCACAGCGATTGCAGAAATATGCCTTCGTTGGAAGTCCCCGATATTTCTTTGATGCATAATCCCTGAGCCCGTAGTAGCTGAAGAGCTTGTGAAGTCTCAGAACCATAGGGATTTCGATAAACTCGGGACAGGGCATACACAGTCCGCATTCCCTGCAGAAGGGTTCCGGGGGCAACTCTCCAAACCTCGTGATTCGCTTCTCATCCTCCCTAAGACCTTCGAAGCCCCGAGCAATCGCAACGGCTCCCTCAACCTCTTCAACCGATCGGAAGCCCGGAACGATGACGGAAACATCATGGGCTAGGGCATACCTAAGGGCAACAGCTCCCTCAACACCGATTCCCATTCCATCTTTGTCTTTATCTTTATCTTTTTCCCGATCCTGTGTAAAACGCGCAAAATCCCCTCCACTTCTTACGATGTTTGTTTGCTGATCGTAGTGGAGGAGGAAGGGTTTCATAACTATGAAGGCTACTCCCATTTTCTTAGCCAAAGGAAGAAGCTCCTCTGTGGCTTCCCGCTCAAAGATGTTGAGGGGTGCCAGAACGGTATCGAAGTTCCCCGTCTCCAAGGCCCTGCTGAGGACATAGGGAACATGACCCGTAATGCCTATGAATCGAATCCTCCCCTTCGCCCTCGCTTCTTTAAGGGCTTGCAAGGCTCCATCTGGAGCCATCGCCTTTTTAAGGTCTTCAAGACTGTCTATGCCATGGAGTTGTACGATGTCTAGGCTTTGGACTCCTAGGCATCGAAGGCTGTGACGAAGGGACCTTTCAGCCTCCTCCTTCCTTCTGTAGTGGACCTTTGTCGCCAGGATAAAGTCCTCCCGGACATCCTTGAGGGCTAAGCCCACCTTCTCTTCGCTGTCCCCGTAGCTCCTTGCCGTATCGAAATAACGAATCCCTAATTCGAAGGCCTTCTTAAGGATCCTGACGGACTCTTCGATTCCCATATCGTGGATGCCGATTCTGGCTGCTCCAAAGCCGATGACAGGAACCTTCAAACCAGTCCTTCCGAGGCTTCTTAGCTCCATAAACCCACCAGGCCATCCGATACGATACGATATGATGATAGAAATGAAATATGATGGAATAGGCGTGGAGGCTATAAAATCGTTTCTGTTCAGGCGAGGGGATGGCTACGAAGGCGATTCCTTAGCCATGGAGCCTTCATACCCTTCCTTACTGACCTTAGGATTGACAGAATTTTTTGCCTGAAGAAGGAGGGGCTCCGGCACCTTCCTTGGAAACGGAAGCTCCTTGGCCTTTGAGACCTCAGCCACGAACCTAAGGCTGTACTCGGCTTGGAGCCTTAGGGGCTTTGATCCAAGGAGTTTTGAAGAATCCCTATGGCTATGGGTGTTATAATGGTTTCGATTGTGGTAGATCGATGGAATACCCAAGGCGTTAAAGGGAATTGTATCATCGCCGCCAGGACTAAGGCTTACGAATGCCGGATAGCCCATTCCTTCCGCCAAATTGGAGGCGAAGGAGATGAGCTCCGGTGGTCCCGTGACCCTTAAAAAATTCCGACCTAGAATCGCCCCTCCTCCATCAATATTCATCGCGAAAAGGCAAGCCTCAAGCTCCGATGAATGACGCTTGGCATAGCATGTGGCCCCTATGGAGCCCACTTCCTCAGCTCCCAGGGCTAAGAAGAGGATTCCCCTTCCCAGCCTTTCCGGGGCGAGGCATCGGGCAACCTCTAAAAGAACTGCTACGCCTCCAGCATTATCCGCACCGCAACCCCCAACAGGAACCGTATCGAAGTGGGCGCATAGTAGGATGAATTCCTCAGAAGAATCTCCCGGAATGTATCCGGAGACGTTCCTCGAAGCCGATTGGCAAATTCTTTGAACAACCCTCATGTATGCGGAGGACATTCCTTCGGCTATGATGGAGTAGGCATCTTGTAGGGATATGGAGACGGAAGGAGGTGGAAGGCTTCCCAGGAAATAGGCTGAATGGAGCGAGTGGTATGTGGGCCAGGGGGCCATGTCCGCAACGATGAGGCCCTTCAGCCCTCTTTTATCCATGGCTTCCATGGGCGTAACCTGGGCAGCCAAAACGATCGAATCATCAAATTTTTCGCACCTCAATTCCATAGGATCAGCGATTTTCAGGGGAGCCTTCACCCCTTCTTCGACGGTGGATTCGCAGAACCCATAGGGATAGCATTCTATGATCCTTCCTCCTGCGCTCGGAACCCTCAGCTCAAAGGCTAATGGAAGGCTTTGAGGAGCTTTGAATTCCTCAACCGAAACCTTAGTAAGCCCATACTCCTTGAACCTAGAGGCTATGTAGTCGGCTGCCCTACGCTCCCCCTCAGTCCCAACATATCGCTCCCCTATTTCATTGCAAAGATAATCAACATGATCGAAGGCCTTTCTCTCGGAAACCTCGAATCTATCCTTCAAAGCCTCATCATCCTTTATCCTAGAAGATCTTCCCTCTTTTTCTTTTTTCCTTTCTCTTTGAACGGGGTTAAGCCCTTCGCCATTAGGAAGTACAAGAAAAAAGATCGTATTTCATTCTTGTTTTGGTATCAGTTTACGTCCTTTATGGCCCAAGTTTTCATATCCATACGCAGATCGACTTCCAATTATGTCTTCCCTTCCTCAGCTTTCTCAGCCTCTTTCGTCTCCCTATCTTTTTCGGAACCTTCGCTTACCTGGGAAGTTTGTTCCGATGCTTTCGGAGCTGGAGGCATGGAAGGGGTCTGAGAAGGGGCCTTTCTCTTATACTTCTCTAGGAAGACTATCTCCTTCACATCAGGAAGGAACCTTTCGATATCAGAAGCGATTCCTCGTTTGATAATTTGAAGCCCCTCTAGAAGGAAGGCCTCCTCTGGAATCGTGATCCTTACAATGCTTCCCTCATCGAATACCAAATCAAACCTATCGATGGGAATCGATGGTATGCGCCTATGGATTAAATGCCTCAACCTTTCCATAGGATCGGAAAGGATCTTCTTCACAACCCCTTCGAAGATGATGGTCTTGCCTGCTAGGGGTGGATTAAAGTCCAGTTGAACTCTTCCAGCACCAACAGATCTAACGATGGCAATCTGATTGTTAACTTCAACCTGCATGCCCGGTTGGAGGCGCCTATCGAGCTCCCGAAACCTTCTGAGGGGCATAAGCCTTATTTTATTTGGATCCCTCGGACCCAAGCCCTTCTCAGGGGGAATCTCCACGGTAAAGGGCTTTCCCTCCTCCATGCCTACGAGGGATTCGTCCAAGCCCTTAAGGACCCATCCAGCCCCTACGACCACGAGGATGGGCTCGTAAATGGCGCCTTGTCTATAGATCTTGGCCTCCCGAGCCTCCTCTTCCCTTGTTGTGTCGAAGAGTTCCCCGGTTTCTTTTATCTTCATCGAATAGTCAAGAAGGATGAAATCTCCCTTTTGAACGGCCAAGGTCATTTTCCTCCTTCATCCTATCCTAAGACCTTTAGCTCCAGCCCTCCTTCCTTCCGATTTTCCTTCTTTCCGAGTCATTGCCTGTCCTATCCTTTCTTCTTTGCGTATGAGAAGGCTACTTTAAAGCTTTCTTCTGCTGGACGAAGAGGTTTCTTTCTATGAGAAAGGAAGATAGCCTCTAAGATGAAGGCTCGGCTTAGGCTATGAAGGCTTCTAGGCTCCTTACCATATTACCCGAAATGTTTCAAACTCTCCCTTGTAAGGCTCGTAAAACTCTTCTACCCTTTCAACTTTCGCACCGGGAGGCCCCCTCCTGCACCATTCAAGGGCTTTTAGAACCCTTTCCTCCTCCCCTTCGAAGACAGCCTCCACCTTTCCATCCGGAAGGTTCCTTACCCATCCCTTAAGCCCGAGCTCTAAGGCGATGTGCCTCGTACTCGCCCTGAAGAATACGCCCTGGACGATGCCTGAGATGCGAACCCTTACCCTTACGAGACGCTTGGACAAGGGAGTCCTTTCATCCTCCATAGCCTAGAGAGGCAAGGGATCCCTTAAGGGCTTCCAAGGTTCTCCTCACGATGGTCTTTGATATGATGCCCATGCTTCCTATTCGAAAGATAGAGTCCCTAAGCTGTCCGAGGCCGGAGGCTATGACGATTCCATAATTCGTTTCCATGAGGCTTCTGAGCTTCGCCATGTCGATGCTTTCTGGCTTTCTGGCGGCTATTACTGTGTTTGATCTGAAATCCTCCGTTTTTGGGAAGGGCTTTATGCCCATCTTTTCCAAGCCCTCGTAGAAGGCCAAGGCGCATTCCCTATGCCTCCTAAACCTGGCCTCCAAGCCCTCCTCCATTATAGCCTTTAGCGCTTCATTAAGGGCGAAGAATAATGGAATCGAGGGCGTGTATGGGGTTTCCCTCCTTTCCTGGAAATACCTAAGATATTCGAGGGCGCTAAAATAGAGGGTACGGGGAGCCTCCTTCTTCAAGGCTTCCAGAACCCTTTCTCCTACGGATACAAGGGCGAGGCCTGGAGGCGCCGCTATGCATTTCTGGGTTACGGTCACACAAAGGTCAATGCCCCATTCATCCACGGGAAGAGGATCCCCTCCAAGGTTTGATATGGCATCTGCTATGAAAAAGGAACCATGCTCCCTAGTAGCCTTGGCTATATCCTTCAAGTCCGGAACCCTGACACCTGTCGATGTTTCGTTACAAACGATGACAACCGCCCTTACTGATGTCTCCTTCTCTAAGGCTTCCTCCACAAGGCTCAGCCTCGGGGCCTCTCCAAGGGGTACTTCAACCCTTATAGGCTTGCCCCCATAGGCCTCCACAGCCTTGCATACTCGTTCGCAGAAGAAGCCGAAGGAGGGGACGAGGACCTTATCTCCCGGGCGCACGACATTGGATATGGCAAACTCCATTCCTCCAGTTCCAGAGCATGTTAAAGGAATAACAGGATTCTTCGTCTGGAATAGATACTGGAGACCGGCTTCTATCTCCTCATAGAGCTTATGGAAGGTTGGGCCCCTGTGGTTGATGAGGGGCTTTACAAGGGCTTTCATCACTCTGGGGCTGACATTCGTGGGACCTGGAATCATAAGAAGGGTTCTCAATGCCCTAGCCTCCGAATCCACAAAGCCACCTCCTTTCCTTAAGACCTTAAAACCTTAAGAAGCTTCCTTCTTAGATGTAAGGCTTGCTCTCACATCTTCGACGATTCTTTCGATCTGCTCCCTTGAGGTTCCTAGGTAGTTGAAGGGATTCATGGCTTCCTCGATTTCTTCTAGGCTTAGGTAGCGCCTAACCTCCTCCCTTTCTTTTAGAACATCCTTCAAATCGACCTGCCTCCTAAGGGCTTCCATGGAGCATTGTCTGAGAACCTCATGGGCCCACTGCCTTGGAGCACCCTTCCTAGCCATAGCCAGCATAACAGCCTCTGACATCAGCAATCCCTTTGTTGCCTCCATGTTCCTCCTCATATTTTCCGGATACACGACGAGCCCCTCGATGACCCTGATCAAGGTCTTTAGCTGCTCATCTAGGAGGATGAGGACTTCAGGAACCATGGAACGTTCGCAAGAGCTGTTCGTAAGATCCCTTTCATGCTCAAGAACGACGTTCTCTAAGGCTGCTGTGGCGAAGCCCCTTATGATCCTTGCAAGCCCGCAGACCTTTTCGCTCTTGATGGGATTCCTTTTATGGGGCATGGTGCTCGATCCTACTTGCGTAGCCTCCACAAAGGGCTCCTCGACCTCCCTGATCTCCGTCCTCTGGAGGTTCCTGATCTCATTCGCCATCTTTTCCAGCGAGGAAGAGATGAGGGCTAAAAGAACCATGAGCTCCGCAAGCCCATCCCTCGGCACAATCTGGGTCGATATCTCGGCAGCCCTTATCCCTAAGCGCTTCATAACAAGGTTTTGGACCTCCATGGCATGGGGCCCTAAGCCTGCCATCGTCCCGATGGCACCGCTCATCTTTCCTACGCATACACGGGGCAAGCATTGAGATAGGCGTTCCCTATGGCGCTTTACCTCCGCAGCCCATACGGCGAACTTGAAACCAAAGGGCATAGGAAGGGCTGCGATTCCATGGGTTCTTCCTAGGCAGATCGTATCCCTGTATTCGATGGCTTTATGGATGAGGGCTTCGGCTAGCCTCTTGAGATCCCCATCAACGATTTCCAAAGCCTCCTTGAGCTGAAGGGCTAGAACCGTATCCGTAATGTCGGAGGAGGTGGCGCCCAAGTGGATATAGGCTCCATAGGGTCCGCATGCATCGCTTAATGCCTTTACGACGGCCATGACCTCATGATCCGTGATCTTCTCGTAGCGATCGACGTCCTCGAGGCTCACGTATTTCAAGGAAGCCCTAGCCGATATGTAGTCTGCCGCCTTCCTGCTCACTTCTCCCACGTCCGCATAGGCTTGGACGAGGGTAGCCTCTACAAGGAGCATTTTCTCAAGCCAACTTTCGCGGCTGAAGATGCGTTTCATGGCAGGGCTTCCGTAGCGATATTCGATGGGATGGATCGGCAAATCGCACACCCTAATCTCAAAGGGCTTCAGATCCATATAAGTCCTTAAGGTATGGGCTTAGGGCTCATGCTTTGAATTAGCCAAGGTTTATGTGCCACTCCTTGGCGAATCTTCCTAGAAGAACGGTGAGCCCTTGATAGGGGAAGAACTAAAAGCGGCCGCCATGGAGCTCTGTAGGGAAATTTCTAATGAGTTTGAAGGCTCCTCCATCGTTGGTGCTTGCTTCTACGGCTCTAGGGTCTCCGGCCATCCTAGGAAGGATAGCGACCTAGACCTTTTGATCATTCTTGACCCCTTTCCAAAAGGGGTTCTTTATAGGTATAAGGTTGTGGGCGATGTGACGGTTTCAGCCCTCATAGTAGACAAAGGACTTTTCGAGGGTGATGTGGAGAAGGCCCAGCTTGGAGAGTTCGTAGCTGGAAGGCTTTTGACCCCCTACATTCCCTTCCTAGGGGCTGACTATCTACGCCATCAGGAAGTCAAGGCGAAGGAGAGGTTCGTAATAGAAAGCCTCGAATCCCTGGTGACGAGCTATCCAAAGATTTCCAGGGAGCTTCGCATAAAGCCTGAGTTCTTCGTGTTCGACAAAATGGAGAGGAGGAGCCGAATCTACCCACCTGTCGCTTACAGCTACCAGAAGATGCTCGTGGAAGACCTTAGGAAGGCTAACCTGGCTTCTATCATGGAAGGCTTTTTCCAAGCCCTTAAAAGGCTTGAGGGTGAAGGTTTGATAGGTTTTGATGGAGAATTCATCGTCATAAATCCCTCCTTCCTTAGGGATTTTGGAAGGCGAAGGCTAGGGGCCCTTCAAGTCCTAAAAGACATAAGGAAGGCTGCCATGGGCTATGTCATCCATGGCTTTGCAGGGCGCTCCGTCAGCCCCATAACGGTTGCCCAAGAATTCGCCTCTAAGATCAAACGTGAGATAGCCAAGGAGGAGGAGCTGGGGAAACTTGACGATCCTTTGAACTATCTTTACCTCCCTTCCAAGGCTGGGCTTGTGAGGCTATCGGAAAGGGCTTACATTGAAGCCCTTCCGAAGCATGTGGAATACTTGAAGGACTTTGAGATCTTGGGCGTAAGGAAGCTTGGAAGCGCCGTGAACTTTGTATACCTCCTTACGATGAGGAGGGGGGAAGAGAATCGCCTCATCGCCGTAAAGCTCTTTAAAGACTGGCATGGATTGAAATGGTTCCCCCTTGCCCTTTGGACCCTAGGAGTTCAGAAGTTCTCCCTACGAGGAAGTTCGAGGCTTGCCAACGAGTATACGGCTCTTCTTCAAATGAGGAAGAAGGGCCTCCCTGCGCCCGAAGTCTTGCATGTAAGCTGGGCAAACCGGACGCTTTTCACGGAGTACATCGAAGGGTCGAACGCCCAGGAGTTTATGAAGGGCTTCCTAGCCCAGGAAAAAGGCGAAGAAGGGGAAGGAGATGGAGCTGCCGATACCCTTATACGAATAGGCGCAACCTTGGCTAGGGTCCATGAAAACGGAATCGTCCTTGGCGATCCTAAACCAGAAAATATCATCATTGACGAATCGGGGAAAGTCTATTTCTTGGACCTAGAGCAGGCAGTCCTAGAAGGCGGAGATCCAGCCTGGGACTTGGCTGAGCTCCTATACTATTCTGGGCATTACACGTTCAGCATGGAGAGGGTTTCCGCCCTTACAAAAAGCCTTGTACAGGGCTATCTGACAAGAGGTTCGAAGGATGTAATCAAGAAGGCCCTTAAGCCAAAGTATGTGAGGGTTTTCGCTGTTATCACGCCACCCCACATCTTAAGGGCGATAATAAAAGAATGCAAAGAACTTGCCTCATAGCCTAAAGGGGATTCATGGATTCGTAGAAGGAATGGCATCATGCTAATGCCCTATATCTTTATCTAAAGGAAGCGGAGTAGCAATCTCTAGGGGATAGATCGTGGGAGAAGCCATACCACCAGCCTTACAGGAAGAGATTGCAAGAATCCAGCAGATCCAGCAGACCCTCCAGGCAGTATCCCTCCAGAGGCAGCAGCTTGAGCTGGAGCTTATGGGCATCGAGAGGGCCGTATCGGAACTTGAAAGACTGACGGACGATGCCGTCGTTTACAAGTCTGTAGGCTCCATCCTTATCAGGTCCACGAGGCAGCTCCTTCTCCAGGAGCTTAAGGAAAGGAAGGAGCTGTTGAACACGAGGGTGGCAACCCTAACGAGACAGGAAGAAAGGGCGAGGGAAAGGCTCAAGGATTCCCAGCAAAGGCTTCAGGAAAAACTCAAGCTTTCCAATCTGGCTCCCTAGCCAAGGATAGCTAAGAAACTGAGATTGAGATTGATATTGGCATAGGTATTGTATTGCATTGCATTGGCAGAGGATAGGCATAGGCATTGGTATAGGCATAGCGATTGGCATTGGTATCGGTATAGGTATCGGTTATATGGCTATTTTCCGCCTCCTTACATCTTTTTAAGCCAAGAGGGTTTAAATCCAGAATCCTATGGATTTAAGGATCGCATAATCGAAGGTCGGGGAAGCCCATTGCCCCATGTGGAAGTAAAGAACCTCTCCTACAGCTATGGCGAAGGGGAGGAGAAGGTCCTAAAGGACATAAGCTTTGAGATCTCTAGGGGAGAATTCGTCCTCTTGACGGGGCCCAGCGGCTGCGGAAAGACAACCCTATGCCGCTGTTTTAATGGGCTCATCCCCCATTTCTACGGAGGGAAGATGGATGGCGAGGTCTCAGTAGCAGGCTTAAGGGTTTTGGATCACCAAATCCACGAAATGGCGACCGTTGTGGGCTTTGTCTTCCAGAACCCTGAGAATCAGCTCTTCGCCCTGACAGTCGAGAGGGATGTTGCCTTCGGCCTAGAAAACCTTGGTCTGCCTAAGGAAGAGATTTCCAAGAGGGTTAATTGGGCCCTTAAGATCGTAGGGATGGAAGGGTTTCGTTTTGCGGCACCCTTCGAGCTCTCGGGAGGCCAGCAGCAGCGAGTGGCCATAGCCTCCGTATTGGCAATGCAGCCAGAAGTCATCGTCCTAGATGAGCCAACCTCCTTCCTAGATCCAGCAACAGCTCTGAACATCTTCCAGATCCTCAAGAGGCTTAACGAGGATCTTCGAATGACGATCATCCTTGTGGAGCATAGGCTTGAGCTTGCCTCAGCCTTCATCGATAGAATCCTTCTCATGAACGAAGGCTCGATTGTTTTGGACGGGGATCCCAGATCGATCCTTAGCCAAGAGGAGTCGAGGCTCCTTGGCATAGGGATTCCGAAGGTTGTAAGGCTTTTCAAGATGCTAAGGAAGGAAGGCTTCCCCTTGGAAAGCTTTCCTCTAACCCCTTCAGAAGGTGCCATGGCAATAAGGAGACTTGTAAAGGGCTATGATCAAGGTTGAAAATGTATACTATTCGTACCCCAACGGCTTCGAGGCCCTAAAGGGTGTAAGCCTAGAGATTCATAAAGGCGAGTTTGTCACCATCATGGGGGAGAACGGGGCCGGAAAGACGACCCTTGTCAAGCTTTTCAACGGCCTTCTTAAGCCCAGCAAGGGTGTCGTGACAGTAGACGGCATAAGGACGGTTGATGCAAGCGTCGCAACCCTGGCAAGGAAGGTTGGCTTTGTCTTCCAGAACCCTGACCACCAGCTTTTCTGCGAGACTGTAAAGGAAGAGGTGGCCTTTGCCCTAAGGAACATGGGCTTCCAGAAGGATGTGATAGAAAAGAGGGTTGAATGGGCACTAAACCTTCTGGATATAGCAAAATATAGGGAGGCATCTCCCTTCACCCTGAGCGGTGGTGAAAGGAAGCGCGTCGCCTTAGCATCAGTCCTCGCCTTCGATCCGGACTATTTGATCCTCGATGAACCAACCATAGGACAGGACTATTCCCAAAAGGAGCGCCTTCGCCACCTCGTCCTTCAGCTCAACCAGCAGGGAAAGACCATCATCATCGTAACGCATGATGTAGAGTTCGTAGCCGAATGTAAGCCAAGGATCATCCTCATGTCTAAGGGTAAGATCCTTGCCCAAGGGCCAGCTAAGGAGGTGCTTCCAAAGGCTGACATCCTTTCCCGGGCATCCCTCCTCATGCCTCAGATCACCCAGCTTTTCCAGATGCTCTCTGACTTAGGGCTTCCCGGAAACGTTTTGGATGAGTATGAGGCTTGGGAGGTCCTTAAGGGCTTAGGGGGGATAAGGCTTGCTTAGGATGCTCGATGGCTTCAGGTTCAGGAGGGGGGATTCAGTCATTCACAGGCTTGACCCAAGGATAAAGGGCCTTTACGCCATCGTTATGATGGTAGCCGCTATGCTCTACTCCGAGTTTTATGCAATGGTCTTCTTAGCCCTCCTTCCCATCCCCCTCGTCTTTTTGGCCCGGGTTCGGAAGGAATGGCTCCGTTCCCTGAAAGGATCGGCCTTCTTCGCCTCCTTCATCTTCCTAATCAATCTCATAACGGGATACCTTTACGCAGGCCTCGTTTTAACCTCTGAAACGATTTTCTACTCCTTGAGCATGACCCTAAGGTTCATCATTCTTATGGAATCCTTCTCCCTTTTCTTTCTCACAACGATTCCTGACGACCTGAGCCTAGCCATTGAAAAAATAGGTATCCCCCACGACTTCTGCTTCGCCTTTACCTCGGCCATAAGGTTCGTCCCTGATCTGGCTTTAGAGATCCAGTCCATCATGGATGCACAGAAGTCGAGGGGGCTTGAACTTGAGAAGGGTAGCTTTATGGAGAGGGTAAGGAACTATATTCCCATCCTCGTTCCCATGCTGATTCGAAGCTTCCAGAGAAGCCTAGAGCTGGCTGAAGCCATGGAATCCAGGGCCTATGGTGCCCAGAAGAAGAGGACGAGCCTCTACGAGCTGAAGATGACGAGAAGCGATTACATAGCCCTAGGCCTCATCCTCCTCTTCCTCTTTACGATCGTTTCTTTAAGGTTCTTCATTCCACCTTCTTAAGATAGGGTTCCATAGGTCCCTACTTTCTTTATGGCATAAGATACGGATACACATACAGGCTTTTTTAAGCCCTTGATAGAATCTAAAGTGAGGAATGTGCCAAGGCTTAGGATTGTGGCCGATGAGAGGGAAAAACCCTCAGGGGTAGCGGATGCCCTCGAGAAGCTAGGAGCCATGGTAGAGTACCGTAGGCTAGAAGTAGCCGACTATATCATCTCAAAGGAAGTTGCCGTCGAGAGGAAGGGGGCTGAAGACTTTGTAAGATCCCTTTTCGATGGCCGCCTCTTCGAACAGGCGGGAAGGCTATCCCAGAGCTACGGAGTACCCATCCTTATCATAGAGGGGAATGCTGAACGCTTATCGCAGCTCATACAGAATCGAAGATCCCTATTGGGAGCCCAAACAACCCTTTCCCTCAAATACGGAATTAGGCTCTTCCAAACTTCCGATTCCCAAGGAACGGCTGAACTCCTCCTTTCCCTGGCAAGGTATGAGGGGAGAAGGGGGCCTCCTAAGCCCATAGTTTCTATCAGAAAGCCCAAGGGAACCGCCGAAATAGCCAAGGCCCAGATCGCTGTCGTGGCCTGCCTTCCTGGTATTGGGCCAAAACTTGCTGATGAATGCCTAAGAAGCCTTAAAACCGTAAAATCCGTTTTTTCAGCCACAGCCTCCCAATTGGCCATGGTTCATGGCTTAGGAAGGAAAAGGGCCGAGAGGATCGTTTCCTTTCTCAACCATCCCTATGAGCCCCACGCCTCCTCCTTTTCCTTAAACTTAAAGCTTCCATCGCCCCCTGCCTCCTCCCCATCCTCCTCATTCCCCTTATCCCGCCAATCCCCCTCATCCCCTCCATCTCCCTCATCCTTCCCATCCTCAGATGCGCCTGCAAAAAGTTAAACAGAGGCCTACCGTATCTCCTATAGAGGATCTTTGAGCGTATTGATAAAGCGCCCCCTATTGGCTTGCCACCTTGACTTTGAGAACAAGCCGGTTTCCCTAATTGCCTCTAGGACTCTGCCGGAAACAAGGCTTTTAGGCATCACCATCGGTCCTTATGAGGAGGGGAAGGAGTATAAAGAAAGGTTTTGGATAGCGAAGGCCCTTGTGGAGGCAGGAGTGGCGAAGTTTAAGCCTGAAGGCTTCATGGACTTTTCAACCCTTGCAAAGCTCCACTGGACAGAGATGATCCAGAACAGAAGCAGCTTTTCGAGCCTACCCCAGGGCTTCTACGAAAAACTTCGCCTATATATGGAGGACCTCAAGGAAAGGAGCAAGAAGGATCCGGATTGGGCAGAGAAGTATGGAAAGTCGAAAAGGTATGCGGAAGAGATCCTTAACTACCGCCTAAAGAAAATCGTCGTACTAGCTTCATATCCCACGGTTTCTAGTAGCGTTCTTCAGGCTTTGACAGCGGAGGAAAAGGTTCTATACGAGGGGCTCCGTAGCCTTATCTCAGAGTGGAGGTCCCATCTTTTAGGAATGGAATCCGAAGAAGGGAGATCCTGAGATGCTCGAAGAAGTAAAGGTTGACGTTGAAGAAAGGTTCTATGAATTCCTCAAGTCCTTCAAGACGGAGGATGGTCGCCTTAAGTATTCATCCTTACTCGAACAGGCTGCCATTGCGAACCTTAAGTCCTTAATCGTCGATATGGAGGACCTTATCTCCTTCGACGGTATCCTTGCCAAGCTTGTCCTAGAGGATCCGGACAAATGCCTTCCGGGATTTGAGAGGGCAGCCATTAAAGCCCTGGAGAAGGAAGCCCCTGAGTATAGGGCTGAGGTTAAGCGATTTCATGTTCGCCTCAGGGGCCTCCCCCATAAGGTGAACCTCAGGGAGATAGGCTCGGAGCATATAAAGAAGCTCATACGCTTGGATGGTGTCGTCGTAAGATCCTCGCCCGTGAAGCCCCTCCTTATCGAGGGGGCCTTTCGATGTCGACGATGCGGCCAGGTTACGGTCGTTCCCCAAGCAGGCATCTATGTCATGGAGCCCTCTAGGTGCAGCAACCCTGCTTGTCGAAGAACAGGACCCTTCGAACTCCTGGAATCCGATTCGACCTTCATCAACTTCCAGGAAATTCGTGTACAGGAGAAGCCGGAGGACCTTCCTCCAGGGCAAATACCTCGATGGCTGAACGTGAAGCTTGAGGAGGATCTTGTGGACATCGCCAGACCTGGGGACCATGTATCTATAACGGGCATCGTCAGGACGGAGCAGGAGGTCCTGACCCGGAGAGGCCGTTTGAGGACCTTCAACATCGCCATCGATGGGAATTATGTAGAGGTCCTAGGGAAAGAACCAGAAGCCGTGGAGATAAGTGCCGAGGATGAAGAAACCATACGGAAGATTGCCCAAGATCCCTGGATCCATAACAAAATCATACGATCGATTGCCCCTAGCATCTATGGTTACGATGACATTAAGGAAGCGATTATGTATCTCCTCTTCGGAGGAGTCCCCGTAACGACTCCCGATGGAGTCCAAATAAGGGGTGACATAAACGTCCTTCTCATAGGAGATCCTGGAACGGGAAAGAGCCAGCTTCTCCAATATGTCCATAGAATAGCCCCCAGGGGACTGTATACCCATGGAAGGGGTACGACGGCCGCAGGGCTTACCCTTGCTGTCCTTAGGGAGCCTAGGGGTGGGATGACCCTAGAAGCTGGAGCCCTCGTCCTTTCGGATCGGGGGATCTGTGCCATCGATGAGATCGATAAGATGCGGCCTGAAGATAGGGTTGCGATCCATGAAGCCATGGAACAGCAGACATGCTCCGTAGCCAAGGGAGGTATCGTAGCAACCCTCAATGCCAGGGCATCGATCCTTGCCGCCGCCAACCCAGCCCTTGGTCGCTACGACCCCTACAGGACCATAAGCGAGAACATCAACCTACCGGTAACGATCCTCTCAAGGTTCGACCTCATATTCGTTCTAAGGGATCAGCCCTCCAAGGAAGCTGATGCTAGGGTGGCTGATCATGTCCTAACACTCCACAAGACAGGGGCCCCACCAGTGGAGCCTGTCATCGAGCCGGAGCTCTTGAAGAAGTACATCAGCTATGCAAAGCGCATCAACCCAGTCCTTACGGAGGAGGCGAAGCAGAGGCTCAAGGACTTCTATCTTCGCATGAGGGCCATGTCCGAGTCCGCGGATTCTCCCGTAGCCATCACGATACGACAGATCGAATCCTCCATAAGGCTGGCTGAGGCGAGGGCAAGGGCAGCCCTCAGAAGCCAAGTGACAGCCGAGGATGCGGAGGCCGTCATAAGGCTCATGCAAAAATCCCTGATGCAAGTGGGCATCGACCTTACGTCTGGGAAGCTGGACATAGACCTCATCATGACGGGAAAGCCCAAGAGCATCAGGGATAAGCTCCAGGTGATCATAGGAGTCGTAACAAAACTCGAGAAGGAGAAGGGATTCGCCGAGGAGGAAACGGTCTATGAAGTCCTTAAATCCGAATACGGCATCGATCGTGGGGAAGCCATGAAGCTTCTCCAGCAGCTTAAGAGCGATGGGACCCTTTATTCCCCCAAGCTTGGCTTCATAGCAAAGGCCAGGTAACTTTGAATTTATGAAAGGATAAAGGAAGGACGAAGGATGAATGGATGAAGGTTGAGGAGCTAGGGATCCCTGAGGCTTTGAAGGAAGCCATAAGGAAGAGTGGCATCGAGGAGCTTTACCCTCCTCAGGAAGACGCCCTTGCAAAGACGAGGGTCCTGAATGGGGGAAACCTTGTCCTCGCCAGTCCCACGGCAAGCGGTAAAACCTTGGTCGCCGAAATATGCGCCCTAAAGCATGTCCTTGAAGGCCGTGGGAAGGTCCTCTACCTCACACCCCTGAGGGCCCTAGCCTCAGAAAAGTTCAGGGACTTTCGGAAGTATGAAGGTCTTGAGAAGCCAGGGGGAGGAAGGGTTAGGGTAGCAATAAGCACAGGAGACTACGATTCTTCGGATCCATGGCTAGGAGGCTTCGACATAATCATCAGTACAAACGAAAAGGTCGATTCCCTCCTCAGGCATAGAGCACCATGGATTGGGGATGTTTCTATGGTAGTCTCGGATGAGCTGCATTACATAAGCGATGGGGATAGGGGTCCAACCCTAGAGGTTGTCCTTGCCAGGCTCATGCAAATGAATCCAAGGCTTCAGATCCTCGCCTTAAGTGCCACCATAAGGAATGCCAAGGAGATTGCCGAATGGCTTAAGGCCGATTGCATCACGACCGAATGGAGGCCCGTAAAGCTCAGGGAGGGAGTTTACTTGGATGGCTTCATAAGCTTTAACGACGGCTACGTATACCAATGCCGAGAGCTTTACGGGAATCCGGCTGTCACAGTAGCCGTGGAGGTCGTAAGGAATGAGGGGCAAGCCCTTATCTTTACGGAAACCAGAAGGTCCTCCGTGGAGCTGGCCTCAAGGCTTGCTCCCATGATAAAGAAGTTTCTTAAGAAGCGGGAGGAAGCCAGGCTTAAGAAAATAGCTCATGGAATCCTCAACTCAGGGGAAAGGACAAGGTTAAGCGAAGCCCTATCGAAGCTTGTGGAACAAGGGGTTGCCTTCCATCATGCTGGTTTAGCTGGAATCCACAGGCAAGTCATCGAGGATTCCTTCAGGGAAAGGCTTATCAAGGTCGTTTGTGCAACACCAACCCTCGCGGCTGGGGTAAACCTTCCAGCCAGGGTCGTCATCATCAATAGCTACCAGCGCTACGAGGCGGGCTATGGAAGATATCCCATATCCATCCTAGAATACAAGCAGATGGCCGGAAGGGCAGGAAGACCGAGATACGATGTCCTTGGGGAGGCTGTCCTCATAGCCAAGTCTAAGGATGAGGAAGAATATCTCATGGAGAGCTATGTTAAGGCACAGCCAGAGCGCCTCTGGTCTAAGCTTGGCATAGAGAAGGTCCTCAGATCCCATGTCCTTTCAACGGTAGCCTCGGGCTTTGCCCACTCGGAGAAGGGCATCCTCGATTTCTTCGAAAGAACCCTTTACGGCTTTCAGTATGGTTCAAGGAACATCAAGCCCTTGATAAAAAACATCCTCGAATTCCTCATCCATGAGGGCTTCCTAGAAAACGAGGGTTCAAGCCTTGAAGCCACGGCCTTCGGTCGACGAGTATCGGAGCTCTACATAGATCCTATCTCGGCTGTCATCATCCGGGATGGCCTAAAAAAGGGATCGAGACTTCTCACGGAAATAAGCTTCCTCCATCTTGCATGCCATACGCCGGATATGGCCCCGAAGTTTTATCCAGCTCGTAGGGAGGAGGGAAGCCTCCAGGCCTATATGGAAGCCCATAAAGAGGAGTTTATGATAGATCTTCCTGATGAATTGGAGGATCCTGTAGCCTTCGAGGAAGCCCTAGCCGAAATAAAATGTGTAAGGGTTCTGGAAAGCTGGATCGAAGAGGTTTCGGAGGATGGCATCATCGAGAGGTTCGGAGTGGAGCCAGGGGATCTGTACAGGCTTCTGGAATCGGCGAAGTGGTTGCTTCATGCCATTAGAGAGCTTTCCTCCCTCTTGGGCAGGAAGGAATACCTTTCCCCCTTAGAAAGGCTTATGGAAAGGGTCAGGTATGGGGTCAAGGAGGAGCTTCTCGCCCTGACGAGGCTCGAAGGGATAGGAAGGGTTAGGGGAAGATCCCTTTATAACGCAGGCTACAGGAGCCTAGATGACCTGAGAAGGGCTTCCTTAACAGACCTTACAAGGGTTCCCATGATAGGAATGGAGCTGGCGAAGAGGATAAAAGATCAGGTTGGAGGAAAGTTGACGCAGGAGGAAATGGAGAAGCTTAGGGGCGGATGGATGAGGGAACAGAAACTCCTTACGGAATATGAACCATGAAATAAAAAAATGCTTCCTTTGGGAAGCCAAGGCTTTTTCTTTGCCATATCCTCTTTTCTCTATCCTATGCCTTTATGGCCTCTTCCGCTTCTGTAGAACTATGGCCATGGCTACGAGCATCAGTCCTAGGACATCGGAAACCATCGTGGGTTCCGGAATGGCGATGAGAAGCATTCCTAGGCTCATAAGCCCCGTTTGTTCTTTAAGCTTGATTACTCCTTCTTTTTCCAGCATCTCTATCTGGGAAGCCATACGGGCGACCTTGTGGGCTTTGTCCAATCTTGGATCCCTAGCTACGCTTAGGATGCTTTCCCTGAATTCAGCAATCCTAGCCATACTTTCCTTGGAAACGAGAATGTCGAGCTTCTCCATCACTTCCTGAAGCCTATTGAGGGTTTTTTGATCCATCCCATCGATCAGCTTGTTTCGAATTTCCATAAGGTGGTATGTTCGTTCGATACTTGAAAGGGCATGGTCCCATTGGCTCAAGGCATCTTCCCCCACCGAAAGATTCTAAGGTTCGATATTCTCAGGAGCCCTAGGAATCCTAAAAGCCTTAGGGGTCATGAAAAACCATCAACCTTACAAAGGCCTTGGATCTTGTTTTCATCATAGGCGAAAAGATTTCTACAGGCAAATGTTAAATGCTTTGAAGCCATTCAGGGAAGGCTAGACTTAAGTTAAGTCCAATCATTAAAGTCGTTTATTATGGTTCCTTAGGTATTGTCTGGCAGCCCTCTCCAGCTCCTCTATGCATCGGTACGTATGGTTTGTGCATACATCCCTTTTCAGCCCCCTTATGACCCTACCTTCGACCTCGTTTAGGCTGGGCGAGTACCTAGGCAGATAGAAGGGGCTTATCTCCCTATGCCTTTCGAGGAAAAGCCTCGTTTCCCGGCTTGTATGGATCGTAGCGTTGTCCATGACGAGGATAAGCCTCCTGAACCCTTGCTCCCTCGTATGCCTGAGAAGGCTCTTCAGATGCCCCTTGAACTCCCTGCTCCTACGCCTTCTGTAGGCATTGTAGAGAACCTTCTTTGAAGGCCATAGCATGGTTATGAAGACGTTCGTCCTTTCGTTCCTTCCAGGCGTAGGGATATGCCTCTGCTCTCCTTTAGGCATCCATCCGTATCCTATGATAGGATTGAGCTCAAGCCATGTTTCATCCTCAAAGGCTAAGGCAACCCCTTTTTTATAAGATCCGAGGCAGAATTCTTGTATTCCTCCAGGATCCTTGCCTTCTCCTCGTATTCAGGATCAGGGCTTTTGACAACGGCTTTAGGCCTTTTATAGGCAATGCCAAGCTCCTTCAGGATGAGCCATACGAGGGACTTGCTTATCCTTATCCCGAGCTCCTCGGTCAGGTGCCTTGCCAGGAGCCTTATGCTCCATTCGTTCCTAAGATAGCCGAAGGCCCTCGGTTCCTTGAGGACGATTTCGGCAATCATCCTCCTCTGGGCTTCATCTATGCGCCTCCTTCCCAGACGCTTTCTACCCCTAAGCCCTTCTATGCCATGGGCCCTGTACGCCTTAACCCATCTCTCGACGCTTCTTTTTGAAACGCCGATGGTGCCTGCTACATCCTTGTTCGGCGTTCCTTTAGCCCTAAGGATGATGGCTAAGGATCGCCTGTACTCCCCCTTATCGCCTTCAGCCATGAGCTTCCTCAGCCCTTCCTCCTCAGCCTCAGAGATCACCAAAGGTAGGGCACGTCTCATGGCCTTAGGATAGCGAAAGAAACTTATAAACGACTCCAAAGATTGGACTTAACTTAACTACGATATGAGTTTGGAGGAAAGGTGGAGTAAATAAAAGCTTAGGCGATAAAGAGATCAATCGGAAACTAGGCTAGACATCATTAAAGCTCCGAGCTTACAAGAATGATCATAAAGAGATTCTCAAGCTACCAGGGCTAAGGGCTTTAAAGCCATCTGAAACCCTTTGGGGATGCAATAAATTTTGAAAGACCTGCCTCACTACCACTTCCATAATTTTTTACCCATAAGAATTTCTGGAAAGATGAAAAATCCCCAGCTGGCTACGCCTACAACGTATGCTAGGTCCGACGGGGATAAAGCCGTCAAGTGGAAAAGTTGCTGGGTTATTGGAATATAGGTTATTCCAATAGTTAAGGCTACGGATACGATGTCTGCCACGACAAAGAACTTGTTCTGGAAGGCTTTTTTCCCCATCCTCCAAACGCTTTGCCTCTCTGAGCGACAGTTCCAAACAACAAAGAGCTCAAAAAGGGCCGCCTGGACAAAGGCGGTTGTGGTAGCCTCAATGTACGTAAGTCTTCTTGCCTCCTCATCTATCCCCCATGGGAAATTCCATGGATGGGAGGGCCAAACATAGTATTCTAGGCAGAAGACAAGGAAGGTTCCTGTTGCCTGCAGGATGAAGGATGTTACGATAAACCTTCCCATTCCATGCATGATCCCTTCTTCAGGTTTGCGGGGCGGCCTTTCCATAACATCAACATCGGGAGGATCCGTCGCGAGAGCCACTGCTGGAGCTCCATCTGTTACCAAGTTGATCCATAATATCATCGCAGGAAGGAGGGGGAGGGGGAACATCTCTGTTCCAAAGATTCCTCCTAGAATGGCAAAAGTTCCTATAACCAGAAGTTCGTCGAAGTTACAGGCCATAAGGAACCGTGCATACTTTCGTATGTTATCGTATATGACCCTCCCTTGCTCAACAGCCTTCACTATCGTTGCAAAGTTGTCATCCATTAAAACAAGGTCTGATGCCTCCCTCGTAACATCTGTTCCGCTGATACCCATGGCAACTCCAACATCTGCCGCCTTCACGGCCGGCGCATCGTTTACGCCGTCTCCTGTCATGGCTACAATGTGGCCCTTCTTCTTCAAAGCGTTTACAATTTTCATCTTATGCTGTGGGGAAACCCTCGCATAAACCGTAACTTTCTCGACGATTTCCTCAAATTCTTCATCCCTCATCTTGTCCATTTCGGCGCCCGTTAGGACCATATCTCCCTCTTTGAATATTCCGACCTCCTTAGCAACTGCTATGGCTGTGAGCTTGTGATCCCCTGTTATCATGACAGTTTTTATTCCTGCTTTTTGGCATAGTTTGTTTGCTTCTATCGCCTCCTCCCTAGGAGGATCTATCATGCCCTCTAAACCTACAAAGATCATTTCGCTTTCAACGGTTTTGTCATCGTATTTCGTTACGCCTTCCGGAATTTTTTTATAAGCCATGGCTAGGACTCGTAAGGTATTCCCGGCCATTTGCTCATTGAATCCCAGAATCTTCTTCCTCCTTTCATCCGTTAGCCTTCTTTCTTTACCATCCTCGATGACATGGGTGCATCTTTCCAATACTGTTTCCGGGGCTCCCTTCATGTAGGCATGGATTTCGCCCTCTGGTGTTTTATGAATCGTCGTCATGCGTTTTCTTTCTGATGTGAAGGGGATCTCACCGATGCGGGGATAGGTTTTTTCTAAATCCTCCTTTTCCATTCCAGCCTTGGCAGCTGCTACAATAAGGGCTCCCTCTGTAGGATCCCCAAAAATTTCCCATGTATTATTTTGATCGCTCCTTCTAAGACTTGCATTGTTGCATAAGGCACCGATTTGGAGCAGGAGTTTTAGGTCGCCTTCGGGCTTTATGGCATCTCCTCCCTGGCGGAACTCTCCCTTTGGCTCATAGCCTACGCCCGTAACTTCGACGAGCTTTCCGTCGAAGTAAACCTGGCGGACAGTCATTTCTCCTTTTGTTATCGTTCCCGTTTTATCTGAGCATATCACGGTTACCGAACCGAGGCTTTCAGCCGAAGAAAGTCTTCGCACAATAGCGTTGCGTTTTGCGAATTCTCTAGCCCCAAGGGCTAAGGCAATCGTAACGATGGCTGGAAGCCCCTCAGGAACGGCCGAAATTGCCAAGGCGATCGATGACATGAATGCTTGTATGAAGCCCTCTAGCTCAAAATGCATCTGCATGATTACTTGAATGGCTTCGATGGCAAAGATCATGATACAAACAACTGTCACTACCTTCGCTATCCTTCCAGCAAACCTATCCAGCTTTCTCTGGAGGGGCGTTTCCTCTTCCTCGGCTGTCTGCACCAATTCAGCGATTTTTCCAAATTCTGTTTTCATGCCAGTGGCTGTTACAACGGCTTTCCCCCTACCATAAACTATGTGGGTTGCTGAGAAAACCATGTTCCGCCTCTCTGAAACTGGCGCCTCCTCAGCCAGGACAGCCAGCTCCTTGTTAACTGGTGTCGATTCCCCTGTTAAAACAGCCTCGTTAGCTTTGAGCTCAACAACCTCGATGAGGCGTGCATCGGCAGGAACATGATCGCCCTCTTCAAGGGCAAGAATGTCACCCGGGACAACCTCCCTTGCAGGTATGATGATTTCCTTTCCATCCCTGATTACCCGGGCTTTAGGAGCTGCCAGTTTTTTCAGGGCTTCTATGGCTTTTTCTGCTCTATACTCTTGGATAAAACCAGTAAAGGCGCATAAAACAACGATTGCACCTATTGTAATCGTATCTGCAAAGGCTTCCATAAATTCTCCGCCATGCATGATCTCCCAATAGCCGATAACGGCTGAGAAAATTGTTGCTGCAATAAGAAGCAGGATGAATATGTCCTTAAATTCCTCTAAGAACATGCCGATGACAGTTCGGCGCTTTACTCGCTTGATCTCATTATAACCATACTTCGAAAGCCTTTCCATGGCCTCCTTGGAGCTCAAGCCTTCGCGGCCGCTGCCTAGCTTCTTTAAAACCTCATCGATCTCCATAGCATGCCAGGACTTTGATGTCTCCATTTTAAGGACCACGATTTTCAATGGATAGGAAAAATAATAATCTTTGAAGCTTCTTATAAAAATTCTCTTGGCAAGGGCTTACAAAAATTTCTACCATCGATTAAGCCATAGGCTCTACTATGCTTCGGCATGGAAACAGAAACAGAAATGGCAAGCGAAAGGGAAAAGGAAAGGGAAATGGAAAACGAAGGGACAGGATGCTCGCAGACAAACTCGGATTCAGGTTTATAAACATTGAACAAAATATTGGGCTGTTTAATTTCCCATTATCTAGGCTTTCATAGGCACGCCAGATCATGGAGCTTCTCATTTTTCCGATGCACACTAGATGTCCATAAAACCTGTCTTCCTACTGGAATCGAGGATGGGTAGCAGAAGCTTGGCTTAGATGTGCTTGATAGCAGCCCCCATTAACCTTGAACAAAAACGAAGGGTGCTCACTTGGTCAGGTATCTCCATGAGAGCACTATGCCTATTGCAGCTAAGATCGTAGCGAATATGCCAAGGTATATGAGGTCGAATATTAGGGCTGAGGCATCCAATGGCATTATCGTCAATTGCCTGACAGCATCTGTTAGGTAGGTTAGAGGGTTGATGCGTGCTACCATCTGTATCCAGTCAGGCATTAGGGATACAGGGAAGAAGGTGTTGCTTGCAAACATCAATGGCATTGTGATTAGGCTTATGATTTGCATCGGCCTCTCCATCCGGGTGGATCTTAATGAAAATGCGATGAATACTGATGAAAGCCCTACGCCAAGTAGGAATATCGAGGCATATATTCCTAATAGATTAATTAATGAGAAGCTTGGGCTTAGCTGTAGCCCAAGTAGGTAGGCAATTGCTAGAATGATCGTTGCCTGGAAAATCGCCCTTAGGGTTGCGTTCAGAACCTTCGATAATGTTATTGCTGCCCTTGATACTGGAGTGCTTATCACCTTATCCAAGAAGCCCAAACGTCTATCCCATACTATAGACATGCCACTGAACATGGTGGTGGTCATGACTATCATGGAAACCATTCCGACGGCCATGTAGCTAAAATAATCGACAACACCAAAGGTGTTCTGCATAACCTTTGTGCCTATATCGGAAAAGACCCTCTGAAGCTCGTGAGCAATTAATGCTCCTGGAATGACCACAACCCCGCTGATGGGGGGGTTCAATAAGTTTCCTGGTATTTGGATGTTGGGTATTTCCATGTTGCCCAGGCTCTTAGCCGAGAACATGGCGTTTATGTTCATCGATTTGCCTAAAAGTCCCATCCAAATCAACGGTTGGAGCACAAACATGAGGACCATTACTGGATCTTTCAACCATTTCTTGAGCTCCCTAGCCGTTAAAGCCCATAAGCCACGAAACATGCTTGGATAGTACTCTTCTTCTGCTGCTGCTACTGCTTCGTCAATTCCTTTTGCCATTGCTGTTTCTTTTGCTTTTGCCTCTGCTTCTGCTTCTGTTACCACTACAGCTCCCCCTTTCATTTCCTAGCCCTCCTCAGGGTTAGTCTTTGGACTCTAAAGGCTTCCTTCGACTCTTCAGAATCTCGAATAGCTCTGCCAGTATATTCGAGGTAAACCTCGTTCAGGGTGGGCTCCGTAAGAGAGAGCCTTGTCACCGTATAGCCCCTTTTCCGCAGGGCTTCGATGATGAGGGGGGCTGTTACTTCCCCAGCCTCCGCCTTAATCCGGTAGGAGCCGTTCTCCCACCTCACTTCTTTTACATTTTCAACGCTTCGGATGAGATCGCTTACATCCTCGCTTTCTTTAATGCTTATAGTTATTATGTCACCCTTAAGGCTCTCTTTGAGCTCTTCTGGGGTTCCTGTTGCGACTATTTTGCCATAATCAATAATGGCTAGGCGGTCGCAGAGGGCATCAGCTTCCTCCAAATAATGGGTTGTCATGAAAATCGTCATGCCATACTCTTTCTTCAAGCGCATGATATACTCCCATGTGGCGGCCCTCGTCTGAACGTCTAAACCCAAAGTAGGCTCGTCTAGGAAGAGGACTTTGGGCCTGTTTATCAACCCGCATGCAAGTTCTAGTCTTCGGCGCATTCCACCAGAATAGGTTTCAACCCTTTTGTCCTTGAATTGGGTCAGCTCCACCAGGTCGAGAAGCTCAAGGGCCCTTTTCTTGGCAGTTTCTCTGGGAATACCATACAAGTCTGCGCATAGCATTATGTTTTCGTATCCTGTTAGGTCTTCATCGGCCGTATATTCTTGGGGCACAACACCTATGACCTTTCTCACATTTTTTGCCTGCTTAACAATGTCGTAGCCAAAAACAGAGGCTCTACCCTCCGTGGGCTTCAGGACGGTTATCAGCATGTTTATCGTGGTAGTCTTGCCTGCGCCGTTTGGACCTAAGAAGCCAAAGATTTCGCCGCTTTTCACGCTAAAGGTTATGTGATCAACTGCCACTAGGCTTTTGTTGAAAACCTTTGTTAACCCATCAGCCTTAATCACTTCTTCGCTCATGCCCCTTCGCCCTTAAGTCCTTCGTTTGTTTCCCAATTTTGGTAGCTTTCTTTGAAAGCTCCAATGCTTGCTTTTAAGGTTTTCTCGGAAAGTTAGTCTTGTAGATTCCCATAGGCTGAAGGGGCCTCATGAGGCATCTTACAGCTGTTCGCATCTCTTTCTTGCCTCCTAAAGAGATGATAAGCCATAAGTTGCTGGAGAGGAATGGTGCTAAAATTTTACATCCTTTTCCGAACTTCACGACAAGAGGGGCGAGGGGAAGGGGGGAAGGCAGAGGAAAGGCAGAGGAAATGACAGGCATGGAAGGAGAAAAAGAAAGGAGAAAAAGGAAAAGAAAAAGGAGAAGCCTCGCACCACCTCTAAGCCTCGACTCCCGCTCCTAGAACCCAAAGAAAGGGTCGCCAATTGTCGAGCTTTAAGCTACTCGAAATAGGTCTCCCCTTCAGCCAGATGCTTCCTAACGACCTTCTCTTCGAGCTCAATCCCCAATCCTGGCGTATCAGGGACCCTAACGAACCCATCCTTGATAAGAGGCTTCTCTACGCCCTTCACGAGATCTTCCCACCAGGGGACGTCGGCCATGTGATGCTCGAAGGCTATGAAGTTCAAGGGCATGGCAGCGGCTGCATGGACATTGGCCATAAAGGCTATTGGAAGTCCTAGGAAATGGGGGGCTATAAGGACTCCATAAAGGTCCGCAAACTCGGCGATCCACTTAGCCTCCGCTAAGCCTCCCACATCGCAGATGTCCGGAGCCACTATGTCAACGGCATTCTTTTCGATGAGGCTTCTGAAGCCATTTCTCAGGTATATCTGCTCCCCCGTAAGGATTGGCGTGGATGTGCTTGTTGATAGGATGCGATAGGCTTCTGCATCCGTGAAGGGCGTATAATCCCCAGTGAGAAGATCCTCTGCCCATAGGAGGTTGAAGGGCTCCAAGGCCTTGGCTAGGCTAATGGCGGCCGGAAGGGATTGTCCTGGACCGCAGTCTAGGGCTAAGCCTATCTCATCTCCCAAGACTTCCTTCAGAGCCTTCACAATCTCTATTTCGGCCTTCAAGCCTCGTTCGGTTACATGTCCCTTACTCGGATACATATCGAGGGCTTCATAGACGCCTCCAGGAACACTTAGCAACTGGCGTCCATGAAAGCCGATGTCGAACTTGAGAATCGTGAAACCCTCTGGCAGCCTCTTTCGTCTCCTTGCCTTCTCAGCATAAGCCTCAGGACTATAAGCTGAGGAAGGATCCTTCGGATCCAAGGGAACCCCTGAGCCACAATCGCAGTAGACGCGAACCCTATCCCGGATCTTTCCTCCTATAAGCCTGTAAACCGGTAAGCCAGCCGCCTTTCCAGCTATGTCCCAAAGAGCCATCTCTATGGCACTGACGCCAGCTCCCCAGGGCTTAAAGCCCCCCCTATGGCGTATCCTTAGCATCACCCTCTCGACATTCGTTGGGTCCTGCCCAAGGATAAAGGGCTTCAGGTCTAGGACATGTTGCTTTGGGCAATGGGCTTCCCCATAGCCATAGATACCTTCATCTGTATCTATACGGATTACAGGGATCCTGTCTATTATGGTAGCCTTAAGGTCTACGATCTTCAAATCGAAACCCTCCAAGAAATCGCTTTGAACTCATTTAACCTTTTACACTTAAAAAATATTTTTTAAAGAGTGAAGGGACTCTAAAGCTTCTGTGAGGGATTGAATAAACATCCCACAGATATTATATCGAGTAATCATGGCTTAGGTTGACTATTTTGAAACCAATCTCTCTTACGAGTCAAAACGACCAAAAGCATTATTTCCATCCAGCGCGAGCTTTTGGTTGTCATAAGCCTATTTACGGGAGTGAAGGAATCCATGGAAAAGCTAAGCGTTTCAGCCCTAAGTTATGCAAAGGAGACGATCCATGTTCTCAACCATGAAGGCCTTCTGTTGGCCTCCACGGATGGTTTGGGGCGCTTCAATGTAATGACGATAGGATGGGGACTCATAGGAACCCTTTGGAGGCGTCCTTTTTTCCTAGTAGCCGTTCGACCATCAAGGTATACCCACAGTCTGATTGAGGCGACTGGGGAATTCACAGTCAATGTACCAGCGAAGGATATGGAGGAGATCTTGAAATTTTGCGGCTCCGTATCTGGAAGGGATTATGATAAGTTCAAGGAAAAGCAGCTAACAGCGTTACCCGGAAAAACTGTTAGGGCTCCAATAATACTAGAGTGCCCCATCAACTACGAGTGCCAAGTTCTCTACAAGGTGAGCATCCAGCGGGAGGGATTGCATGAAAAAATCGTACAAGCCATCTATCCTCAAGGAAGCTATCATACCCTTTACTTCGGGGAGATTTTGACTACTTGGGCAGACCCCAGCGCCAAGGAAAGAATTCAAATTGGCCAGCCATAAGGACATAAGGAACTTATAGGCTTCCTAAGTCAAAGGGAGATTTTCGCTCCCTTTTATGATCCAGCCGGGCTGGAAGATATGGCCTTTTCCCTTTTCGAAGAAGCCGCAGCAATCCATCTTACGGTAAAACAGGAAGCGTTCTTCAGAAGCTTTGCCCATAAGGCGAAAAAGCATTAAATAGAAGGCCTATCTCCTCTTTGAGAATCCCGGAAAGGGTTCCCAATAGCCGTGTAAGCTATGAGCTTCCTTAGACCTGTAAGGCTTCGGAGGATGAGGGTCTGGCTGAAGGACAGAGGCGACTTTGAAGCCCTGATAAGGGGGCTTGAGGGCTTCGGAAAGTTCCATCCTAGCATCATATCGCAGCTCCCTTCTAGCCCCTATGGGGAATCCTTTTACATGGCTGGCTGGGTTCCTACTTCGGACGCGGAGGAGGCATCGAGGATTGCCATGGAGGTTACGAACCAGCATTGCAGGATTAAGTTTGAGGAACCCTCGAAGGAGGATAGTCCTCCAACCTTTCAGACCCATAAGGAGTTCCTGAAGCCCTTTGAAAGGCTTGTGAATTCCTTCGGAATTCCATCTTATTGGGAAATGGACCCTACGCCTATGGTTGCCCTTTCCTTCGCCTTGATCTTTGGCTTCATGTTTGCGGACATTGGCCATGGGCTCATTCTGGCAATCGTTGGACTCTTAGTTTTATACCTTCGCAATAAGCTTGGGCTGAGGATGGGAGGTCTCCTTTCCTATGTTCTCGATAATGGGAGCCTCCTCTTTGTCTGTGGAATATCGGGCATCCTTGGAGGCATTCTCTTCTCCGATTTCTTCGGGTACCATGTTCACCTTCCGATACCGGAGATCGAGATTCCAAACCCCGTGGGAATCCGATTTCCCTTCAGGCCCCTTGAGGAACCGACGAAGATGTTCAAGCTTTCCCTTTTCATAGGAGCCCTCCACATATCCATAGGGCTGATCCTGAACCTCCTCAATAAGCTCCTGAGGAGGGAGTTTCGGGAAGCCTTCTTCGAACCCGTATGCTGGCTCTGGTTTTATGGAGGGCTTATGTATTCGGTCTTCTCCTTCAAGCTTGACCTTGGTGCATGGACAAGAAGTCCATCATTCCTTTGGTGTCTCATCCTTCCATCCGCTCTTATGCTAATCGGAAAATTGTCCAAGGAAGGCTTAGACGGTCTCATATTCTTCATCGAAGCCCTTATTTCGACCGTAAGTAACACCATATCGTACCTTCGCATCATGGCCCTCTCCCTGGTCCATGCAGTCATGGGCCAGATGATCATAAACACGACAGGGGGAAATCCCATAGCCATATTCCTTGGATCCCTAGCCGTCATCGCCCTCGAGGGGCTTGTCATCTTCATCCATACGACAAGGCTCGTGTGGGTTGAATGGTTCTCAAAATTCTACAAGGGGGAGGGAAGGGCCTTCAAGCCCCTCCGCCTGGAGGAAGTAGGAAGCATTAAGCCTGGGCAGGCTTATCGTGACATCGACGAGAAGCCTAGGGTCTAGCATAGTTGCTGGAAAAGGGCTAGGAGAGCCTTGAAGTCTTCGACGATGGAGTCTGTCTTGGCATCGAGGAGCCTCGATACAGAGTGTATGGAGCCAGAAAGGACTACGATGGCATGAACTCCCGAGGCTTTCGCAGCCTTTATCCCATCCTCATCTACCGTTATGAAAGCGGTTCTTTCCCTTCGGCATCCCAATCTTTCTAGGCATGATAAAACCTGCTCTGGGTAGGGCTTTATTTTCAATCTAGGATCCCTTCCGACGATAGCTTCTACAAAGCCCCTAAGCTGATGCCTCCTCAAAAGGTAGGATACAATCTGACCAGAGTTTGGGGAGACAACCCCAACATGGACGCCTTGCCTCCTCAGCCAACGGAGGACCTCCTCACAACCAGCGATTATTGTAGCCTTTGGTAAGGCCTCGAACTCCTCAGCGTCCAGAATTCTTAAGGCTTCTTCCGAGATCCTCAAAGCCTTCTCCTTCGGAAGGATCTTCAAGAGCTCCTCATTTGTATGGGATACTAAGGAAAGGGGATTGCATAAGTATTTGCTGAATATCTCCTTAGGTAAGCCCTTTCTTATGTAAAGATCGACGATGCGCCTGCATGCCCTCTCCCAGTTCACATACTGGCTAAAGCTCACAAGAGTTCCGTCGAAGTCGAAGAGAACACAGTCGAACATTATAAACATAATATTGAGGAGACCTATAAAGGAATATAAGATGTCTATTGGCCCTTGATCCCCTCATCTTAGGGAGCTATAAAATTGCTCATGAAGGGCTTTAGGTATAAATATAGGATTCTAGCCTATAGTTTCTTCAATGTCCCTTTATCGTCTCGTAATCCTCACTGTAAGTTGCTGGATAATGGCGGAGGGCCTTTTAGCCCTGTTTCTTGTTTATCCACCTACGGATGTTTGGATCATCGTACGATTTATACGCATCTTTCTCGGTGCCCTTCTGCTTCTGGAGGCTCGGCGGATTAGAACTATACTCCTATCAGATAGGAGGAGCCCAGAGATTGTTCAAAAGTATGCCAGCGCTTACATGGATCTTCTTGACTTTATTGGCGTTTGGCTTATCGTGGATGGTATCGGAACAGGCTTCTTAGGATACATATACCCGATCCTGATCTGGCAAATTATACGCCTCATGAGGTTCATCCTTGGTCTAGGCTTGGCATTGGGATCCCATTTTATATGGTTTAGAAGGCTGAAGAATCTTAAAGCATCGAAATAAGCCTACGATGGGGAACAGCATCGGAAGGTAAAAAGAAAAGAAAAGAAAAGAAAAGAAAAGAGGAAAAAAGAAAGATATAGAGTAGCTTCAGGACCTTCTCTCTATCAATTCTATGGATTCTCCATCAGGGCCTAGGAGAAAGGCATTCCTGATCCTTCCCGGAACGATGACCGTAGGCGGCCTTACGAAGCTCACCCCCTTCCTCTTAAGCTCTTCGCATACTCCATCAAGATCCCGTACGATGAAGGTAAGATGGCGAAGACCAAAGGGGTTGGCTTGGGGGGCTTGGGGTTTGGGCCCTTCCCCTTTTTGCCCATAATCCAAAAGCTCGACCATGGCTTTTCCTGCCCTTAAGAAGACGACATGAAGATGGAACTGGGGGACATCGAATTCCTCAACAACCCTTAAGCCAAGGATGTTTTTGTAGAAATCCAAGGATTTTCCTAGATTGCTGACACTTATCCCCACGTGGTCTAATCCCTCGATCAAGTCGATCAAGAGCACCACCCATGGTTGCTTTCGGATCTTTTATTTGGGCATCAAATCAAATTCAAAGGGCCTTTATGTCTAAGAGCGGGATTCCCTCTGGGGCTAGAGCCCTTGTAAGAATGTCTTCGATGATGCCCCTATTCCCAGCAGGATCGAACATGGCTTCGACGATCGGTCCATAATCTAGGTTGTTCAGCCTTGCACAGGCAGCCCTAAGGGCATTTATGTTAAGGATCAGAGCCCTCTCCACTGGCATCCTCTCGGGGTTTATGTCTATTCCAAAGTAGCCCCTGTACCCATACATCTTTAGGGTCATTAGGGCGGCATAAGTCTGGTCGATTCCTAGGACTCCCACATTCAGGTCCTGATCGTAGTTGCCAAGAGGCTGGCTGTTCCAATGGGTATGCATAAGCCTTCCATCCCTAAGGATGGAGGCGAAGGCATAGGCCAGTTCCTCGTGCCCCATAAGAACATGGCCAACCTCAGGATTGAGCCCTACAAGGACTTCCCCATCGCTTAAAAGGCGCCTGTTCAAAGGTGATTTGAGAAGGGCTTCAATATTGCGCGCAGCCAAGATACCGTTGGCTGTATTTCTGTAAATGTTATTCCCCCTCGGCTCGTAGGGCTTCGGCTCAAGGGCCACCCTGACCCCTGGGACTTCGTCCATGGCTTCGGCAAGGCCTTTCTCAAACCTATCCCACATTCCATAAAAGTCCATGGCGAAGGGATTCTCATAGCCATCTATGCCAGGCCATAGAACCGCGAATTCCGTTCCAACTTCTTTGTTCAGTCTCAAAGCCTTTATGGTTCTATCGATGGCCCTCCGGCGGATCTCTTCGTATGGGTTCGACAGCGATCCGAATTCCCATTCTTTATCGTAGAATAGATTCGGTATGATTGTTAATAATCGTATGCCTGTTTCCCTTTCAAGTTCCCTGTAGGTATCGATATTCTCTTCGTTTACCTCGTTGGGATAATGGGCTTCAAGCCTGAAGCTCTTTTCCAGAAAGCCCTTATCGTATAGAAAGCGTACCTTGGAGAGGACATCTTCTATGCTTCCTGGTGGTATATAGCGTTCATGAAACCTTCCTCCTGGAGGAAAGAAGTACCAAACCCCTGCGGAGAACCTCGGGATTATTTTGAAGCTTTCGAGTTGCTTTAGGATTTCTTCTTTTCCCCTCCTGATCCTCTGTTCCTTTAAATAAGACATGGAATTCCACCCCATCTCTTCTTTAATCAATTACTATAAAACATGATTTTAAGCTATTTCTTCCTTCTGTATGAAGGAAAGGATCGAAAAGCTTCAAACTGCAAGTACTGTCCTTTCAAAGAAACTTCTTCTAAGCCCTCTTACCCCTTCTTCCTTTTCCAAAAACATAAAAATGGGCATAATTTCAAAAATAGGCATTCCTTTGGCTTCCCTTATCCAAGACAGGATTCCTTTGAAAAATTCTTGAGCTATAATCCTATCCTTAGCATAAAAGCCCCCAAAGCAGTTCCGTAATAGAGGCACAGCTATCGAAGGCTACACAACCCGGAACCTTATCGGGCTTCAGCCAGAAAACCCACACCATTTATGGATGAGATGAATTCCGAAGACCTATGAAGCCTAAAGCCTGTGTTGGCTGAAGGTTAGAAAGGCAATTTAGCCCTGCCCATGGGTTAAAGAGATGCATGGGATGAGATGTGATGGGATGGGGGAGCCGTGAGTTCCTCGAACCAGCCAATGAGGAGATAGGACGCAAAGCCTGCTTTAAATGCTGGAATCCCACGGGCTTCAGCCGTGAGCAGCTCACGGAACCATTACTTCCCTTTGGCTGTAGAGGGGATATCCCTTCACTTTTACATCCTCGATTTTAGCTCCCCTGACCTCAATCCTCGATAGGTCGCAGGTTCCTAGCCCCCTATCTTCTGCCCACTTGATGTGGAGGATCTTTTTTGGGTCGAGGCTCATACAAGCTGAAGCCACAGCATCCGCCGCTACCATATCTTCGCTTGCAAGGATCATATTCGTCCTTTCAACAATGATGCGCCTTCTATCCTTGGCAGCAAAGCCCTTGTGGTAAGTACTTGTAAGTCCATCTATGAGGCTTATATGCCATCCTTTTGCTGCCGAGACATCCACAATAGCCTGAGAAACCGATACCTCCTGACCAAGGATCGTCTCCCCGCTTCCTAGTTGGTGTATGGGGAGGCCCGCATCACAACCCTTCCTTCGATGTCCTGTCTTGTTCCATCCATAGTATTTTCCCGGTAGAACACCGAGCCCCCAGTTCTTGAGGCAAAGGGTGACGACCGTGGATCCATGGACCTTAAGGATTGCCTCATTTATGATGAGGTCTGCCTCCAAAATGACCTTCGGAACCCATACATAGTCGAGTAGAAACCTGTTCGGGACTCGAACCTTTTCAGCTTCCGCATAATTCAGGTCGATAAGTTTAGCACCATACTTCTCAGCCATGGCGTAGAATCCATAGGCCTTATATGGTATCGTTGTTTCGCAGCCTCCCGCCGCCTCCCCTATGGTTATGTTTCGAACACCAAGTTTTCGAAGGTAGATAAGCGTTCCCTCGACAACCTCGGGATGGATATCATCGCCTTCTAGCACACTTATCTCGTAGGCCCCCTCCTCATCCTTGTATGGGAGCAAGGGGGGAGCTCTAACAAGGTTTGGCTTTATGAAGACCCTTGAATCTGGCTTTACCCTTTCTTGGACTCCTATGGTGTTGAGGGCTTCTTCAACTAGGGAAAAAGCATCCTTTTCTCTGGCTATAGCGACGATGGGCATGTTTAGCCACTGGATATTTAGGCTATGGTATGTCCAAATAAACCTTGCATTACAGGAGGCAAGAAATGCCTTATTTAGCTAAGGCTTTATATGGGAATGGAATGCCCTTAAGGTGGCGTAAAACTGGGGATGAAGAAGCCTTCCTTAAGGGAAGAAATAATCGGTCATGGAACTTGGTACGACAAGATTGCCTTCGAGCTAGAGTCTAGAGAGCGGAAGCTAGGAAGAAGCCTCGATCTGATAAGGGCGGAGAGTGGTCTTGGGGCTTCAGGATTCCCCCATATTGGGAGCCTCGCCGATGCATTAAGGGCCCATGCCGTAGTCCTAGCCCTTCAGGAAAGGGGATTGAAGGCTTCCCTTATCGCCTTCTCAGACGATATGGATGCCCTTCGGAAGGTTCCTGCAGGCCTTCCGAAGGAACTTTCGAAGTACCTAGGCTTCCCTGTTACGTCCATTCCCGATCCCTTCAAGTGCCATGAAAGCTACGGGCATCATATGAGTTCCCTCCTCCTCGAGGCTCTGGATGCCTGCGGGGTATCCTATGAGCATAGATCGGGAAGGGAAGCCTACAAGGGCGGCCTTCTCTTGGATCAAATAAGAAGGATCCTTTCAAAGGCCGAGGTTGTTGGAAGTATCATCGACGAGGAAGTGGGGCAGCAGAAGTACAAGGAAGTTCTTCCTTACTTTGCCATCTGTGAGAAATGCGGGCGCCTAACGACCCAGGCTTTACAGTGGCTTCCTAGAGAAGATAAGGTTCTCTATAAATGCAGCGGAACGGAGATTTCCGGGCTATGGCTTGAAGGTTGTGGTCATGAGGGCGAGGTTTCCATAAAGGGAGATGGCGGAAAGCTTAGCTGGAAGGTGGAGTTCGCAGCTCGATGGGTAGCCCTGGATGTGAGGTTTGAAGCCTATGGAAAGGATATTGCAGACTCTGTACGCGTCAACGATCGCATCTGTCGGGAAATCCTTGACTTCGAGCCCCCCCTCCATGCAAGGTATGAGATGTTCCTGGATAAAGGGGGAAGGAAGATCAGCAAGTCCACGGGAAACGTCCTGACGCCCCAGCTATGGCTTAGGTATGGCTCACCGGAATCTCTCCGCCTCCTCACCCTCAAGAGATTCGTAGGGACTCGTAGGCTCGCCATTACAGACATTCCGACATATATGGATGAATTCGATAAGCTCGAGGACATCTACTTTGGAAGGATAAAGGTTTCCAATGATAGGGAGAAGGCCAAACTCATAGGCCTATACAAATATGTCGTAGGTCTTAAGCCTCCAAAGGAGCCGAGGCTTCATATTCCCTACAATCTTCTTGTATACTTAGCAAAGGTGGCGCCCAATAAGGGAAAGGAAGAATACATAGTCTCGAAGCTTAGAGAATATGGGTATAAGGCGGAAGGGGTCTCGGAGGATCTCAGGCGCAGGATCCAATATGCTCTTAACTGGGCCTTGGATCAAAGGAGAATTAAGGAAACCTTCATAGAACTGGGCAAGAGTGAGAAGGATGCCATAGCAGCCCTCATCCATATATTAGGTACCGATGTCGATGAGGCGAAGATCCAAAACTCCATCTTCGAGATTTCCAGAAGCCATGGAATTCCTCCACCAAGGTTCTTTCAGATTCTTTACTCCATCCTCCTAGGTTCAAATCATGGCCCTAGGCTCGGACCGTATATTGTTGCCATGGGAAAGGAGGCTGTCTCAGAAGCCTTGAAACGAGCCCTTCAGGCGAAACCTAAAGAAACGGGGACTTTGTCTTAAGAAATAAGAAAGATTTCAAAAAAAGCATACGGGACAAATTTAAGCTTTTTATCGAAAATGGGCTCAAGCCTTATAGCCTCGAGGGAGCCTCAGTCTTCTTAGAAAGGAATTCCATGGCTCGAAGGATATTCCTTGCTACGCCAAGGAGTTCCGTAAGGACATACATTGCCAAGAAGATTTGAAAGTCAAGGGTGAGGGCTATGTTTCCCCCAATTTCAGAAGGAAAGCTAAAGGTTAGGATGCCCCCGTTAAGCACTAGCCATGTGAAGACGATCAGGGATAATCCCCTAGCAAAGCCGAAGATGTATTCGAATATGGTTCCTGATGAAAGGCTCCCCATCACAGCGAAGAAAAGAAGGATGAGAATGAAGCCTTCAGTTGCTATCCTAAACCCTTGGGGAAGGGTCTCATAAGGAAGAGATCGATGGAGGAGAAAATCTAGAAGGAGGTAGAAGGCAGTCCAAAGGACAGCCTTCAATATTCTTGGAAGAAGGGTTCGTAGGAGCCGGATGAATCCCTTCTCCTCAAAGCCTTCCGTCCCAAATTCATCCTCAGCCATAGGAAAGTACCACCGGCCCGAGGGTATAGAGCTCCGTATCCAGATAGAAATGAATATGCCCTTTCTTTGTAAGCTTAGAAGGATCCCATACGACGGCCTCAAGGGTTCCAGCAAAGCTCGATTGGGGTGGGGCTTCCACATCGACCATTCCATAAGCAAAAGGTTCTCCCAGATCGTTGATGACTTGTATCCTTATCCTCCCCGAAACTCTGAGGAACTGGGAATGGTTATCGAAGCTTAGGCGAACTGGAAGAATAAAAAAGGTTCCATTGAACCTTAAGCTTTCAGGCTCAAGGGATAGATGGCTCAAGGGAGCCCCCCATGGAAAAGAAATATTTGCGATTACGAGCCTGAATCCTAGGGCGAGGGCATACCTGAAACCTATCGAAACATCAGCCAATAGCTCCCCGTCCTCAAGGAGCATCCTCGTAAGATTTCCCGAGAGAAGCTTCCTAAGGCTTATCGAAGCCCCATGGGTTCCACAGGCCATAGAGCCCTTAGCCACTAAAGCAATAAAAGTCTCATCTTTGGACAAAACCTTTCCATCTAAATCCCTAAGAGCGGTCGTCAGATTCAAATCGTTGATGTCGTAGTAGCTCGTATTGTTGAAGGAGAATGGTATAACCAGGGTTAAGGCATCTTTCGTAACCTTGAAGGTAGGTTCGCCTAAGGAAAAGCATCCAGCCGTAAGAAGGCTGTATATAGAATAAAGGGATGTTCCTAAGTACAGAAAAAGGAAAATCAAAAGGACCCTTCCTGTCCAACCCAAAGCCCTAGCTGGACCCATTTCCATTCCATCCTAGCCCAGATGCCCATTTTATAGGGGCTTTAAGATGTTGCCCCCTGGGTTTGTGAGACCTTCTTTTCAGCCTCGAATTCCTCCCTCCTCGCAACCTTCCCTTTGGTCTCTACTTCTCTCCTTAAACCTAGGATTATTTGGACAGCCCTAAGGGTTACAAGGGAGCCTACCCAGCCCATGATAGCAAGGTAAATGGCATGAATGGCTGCCTTCATAAGGGGTGCGAGCGTCTCCCCGAAGGTTCTGATAAGATCCGCTGAGCCTACAAGGCTAAGCTCCTCCCTGAGAAAGGCATAGGCACAAAAGAAAGTAAAGATGAGGAGGGCGATTCCTATGAAGAGAACAGAATAGCCTAGAATTTCACCCTTCTCCATGTCACCACCATCTTAGTATGGGTAACCGTCATTCCTTTTAGTTTATAAAACTTACTAAGAAATGGGGCCATGCCCAAAAATTGGCTATTATCATAACCTAGCAGGGCCGAGATTTCTCCATGGCTGATGGTTGCTCCAAGCCCTATCCTCCTTATGGGACTTATGTTCCCATAAGGAAGTTCCTTTCTTTTCCTTTCCTTTCAGCTTTTACCCAAGAAGCTTTAGGATTAGCCATAGACCCAATCATACGCATTCTCTCAACTTATACGAATTCTTAGCCTCATTTTTCTAAAAATTTAGCTAAAACCAATCGAAAGGGGCATGGGGACCCAAAAGCCAAGACAGGATCTAGAGGCTTTCTATGGAAGAGGCTGCTCTGAAAACTGTCCACCATGAAAAAAGAAATATACCAAAGGCTCGAATCGGTTTCTACTGAAACCTTAAAAAGGGGCCATCCTTCCTTTTTGGAGTTCTATGCCCGCCGAGGAAAAGACAGTCCTTAAAGAAAGAAGAAAATGGAGCTTTAGAAGCCTGAAGGCAATATTGGAAAGACAGTCTCAGAACTTCAGGGTGATTATGGCGTGGCATATTGCCGCCGGTCTTCTTGGAGGACTGGCAGGCTCTTATTTGGGCATGTATCCCTACAATCTTGGTGCTACCCTAACCGAGGTTGGCTATCTTACGAGCATTAACGCCCTGAGTGCTTGCCTTCCCGCCCTTCTGGGAGGAGCCTTAGCCCAAAAGTATGGAAGGAAGCGCCTTATCCTTTGGATATGGCCTTCTTATGTTTTCTTCTACATCATCATGGCTTTAGCACCAAGCTGGCATTTTATCATATTGGCTTATTTGATTTACTCAATCGCTTACGCCGGCGATCCAGCCTTAGGATCCCTTTATGCCGATTCTCTGGACCAGGATACAAGGGCGGAAGCCATATCCCTAGACTCCACCATATCCGGAATTCTTAGCCTAATCATGCCACCAATAGGAGGTTTCCTCATAGAGTATTTTGGAGGCATAAGGAATCCAAACTCTCTTAGGCCCTTCTATGGACTCTATGCAGCCTTTCATGCGATGACGCTGCTGTACTTTTGGAAATGTCTCAGGGACGATGGGTTTTACGAAAATGATAAAGGATTATGGAAGACCATCGAAAGCCTCGGCTCCATTTTCAAGGAAGGTCGGCTCCGCCGCTACCTCATATTTACCGTTCTTGCATCTCTAACATCAGGCCTTTCGGCTCCCTTCGTGACCATTTACATCTTCTCCGAGTTAGGGGCATCTCCAACCTTTATCGGATTGATGGCTTCGCTTTCCACGGGCCTTACCTACTTAGCCTTGAACCTTGGTGCCCTTTGGTCTGACAGGATTGGACGCAAAGTACCAATGGGCTTAGGCTACCTGTTTTCAGCCTCCGCCCTCATGATCCTTTCCCTTGCTAAGGATACAGCGCTTCTTATCCCTTATTATATAGCATCGGCCATGACTGCCATTGGGGGAGCCGCCAGCTCTGCCCTTATTCAGGAATATGTTCCCCAAGACCTAAGATCCCGCTATTTTGGCACCAACGAAGCCATTATGCTTCTTTGCCTCGCTGCAGGGCCAACCATAGGAGGTGTGATCTACGCCTCCTATGGAGCAAGAGCCCTCTTCTGGTTACAGGCTTTTTTGCAAGGCTTCCTCATTCTACCATACTTCTTCTTAGCCATCCCTGAGACAAGGAAACCTAAAGAGCGCCATCCTGCCCGTTTCCTAAGGCGGCCTCGAATACCGAGCTGGCTTGTGCTCCATCCAAAAACGCACCATTAGCGAACCTAAATTTGAGGAGCATGCCATTGTTTTTGGCATGATTGAAAAGAAATGAAAAAGGCATTAAGGGAAGGATTAAAGATTAGGCAAACAGGAAGGAAATTCCAAAATCTGGTGAAGATCATTTCATCTTTTCTTATATGCATTCATGAGCATGATAGTTATCACCAAAGCTGATATATTAATGCTAAAAATTTTCAAAATCGAATCTATAACTTAAATAGAAAAATGGATCTTTTTTGAATTTTAGTCCTTCGGCAAAAGAGATGGAGCTCCGACTGGGCAGATGGCTACGCATAGCCCACATCCATCGCATTTGTCTAGGTCTACGAAGGCCTTCCTTTGCCTTATCTGGATCGCATCAAAGGGACATGAAACGGCACACTGGAAGCAACCATTACAGCGGTTTTCATCGATTTTTGCCTCGTACATAGTTGTCCTATCGAGGTTTTCGAAGGGAACGATCCTAGGAAGGGCTTTTCCTATGAAATCCCCCAGGCTTCCGTAACCCTTCCTAAGCATCCAATCCTCTAGGCCCCTAAGGGCATCCTTAAAGAAGGTTGCCCCCTTAACGATTATTGCCGTGCAGGCTTGCACAGCCTTTGCACCTACTAGGAGGAGACTCACAACATCCCTCCAATCGCTCACACCTCCGGAGCCTATGATGGGCACCCTCACTCCCGCCTCCATGAGCTTCGCAACCCATCGGCAGCTCATAGGAAGCATCCACGGTCCTCCATAGCCTCCATAGCCTCCCCAGAGGGGGGGAGCTTCAAGTTCCACATCTATCAGGAGGGCGCTGAAGCGAGCTGTAGCCACGAGGGCATCGACACCTCCAGCAAGCATCCCAAAGGCTATTTGGACTGGGTTGGATCCATCTGGAGTGATCTTTCCGATGACAGGAATACCCGTAGCCTTCTTTACGGTGCGTATCACAAAGGCGCATGTTTCTGGATCAGAACCCGCCTCCCGACCCCAGAGGGAATCCTTGATTCCTGTCGTATGGGGGCATGAAAGGTTGAGTTCCAGCATGTCGGCTCCTGCTTCGGCCATCATCCTCGCCAGTCTTATCCACTCTTCTTCGTTCCTTCCTGCTATGCTGGCGATCACAACTCCATCCTCCCGCTTGGCTAGGTTCTTCACTTCCCTCACTTGATCCGCGATTTCCTCTGGGGTGAATCGGGCAGCAAGTTCCACTGAGTGAAGGGAAAAGAAGCCCGTTTTGAGAGCCTCCTTATGAAGGATGTTGAAGCATGGTCTTGGGCTCCTTCTATAGTCTGGATCGTAGCTTGCGGTCTTCGTAACGACACCGGCGGCCCCTGCCCTTATGAGCCTCACCATGCGCTCAGAGGTGGCCGTCGGGGGACCTGAGGCTGCAATGAGGGGATTTCTTAGCCTAATCCCCGCTATCTCGGTCGTCAGATCTAAGTCCATACTTCCCATCCCCTCTTTCATGAAGCTTCTTTCATCCTATCTTTCCTTAGGCTTCATCAGGACTCCAGCCTTTATTAGGGCTTCCTTAATCATCCGTCTTTCCGAATCGCCTAATGGCCGAAGGGGTGGTCTTACAACGGCATTCCTAAGAACACCCATCATGACAAGGGCTTCCTTAATCCTCGCTCTGTAATCCACAACAGGAGGGGCGAAAATGGCATCCGCTAGGATCTGGATCCTTTCCCTGAGGCCTAGAGCCTTCTGGATGTCTCCTTTTCGAAGGGCTTCGAACATCTCTATTTGAAGCCCCAAGCCCACATTACCGAGGCCAAGAAGCCCACCATCACAACCCAGAAGGAAGGATTCGAAGATGAAGTTGTCGTTACCTGTAAGGAGGCTTATGGGTCTTCCCAAAGTTCTGAGGATCCGAAGGACCTGAGAGTACCTGAGAGGATCGAAAGATGCCTCCTTCAAGGCGATGACTCCCTCGATCTCGGCTAGATGCTTTAGGGTTTCAGCCTCATAGAGAACTCCCCCTAGCGCTGGCTGTAGCTGGAAGAGAACAATTGGAATGCCTACCTCCTCCCAGATGGCTCTATGGTATTCAAAGGGTATCTCGTAAGGAAGAGGAGATGAAGTGAAGGCAGGTATGGGGAAAACGAGGACTGCGTCGGCACCAGCCCTTTTGGCATCCTTAGCCTCTTCTATGGCTTCCTCCGTGAATCGGGCACTAAGCCCTGCTATGATTGGGATTCTTCCCCTAACGACCTCCACAACCTTCCTCAATACGAGATTCTTTTCCTCCCTATGAAGATGGGGTCCCTCTCCCGTATCGGCGTTAACAGCAAGGCCTCCAGGCCTGAAGCCCAAAATCCAATCCATATATCTTTTCAGGGTTTCTAGGTCTGGCTTTGCATCCATCGTCATAGGTAGGATAATGGCCGGGATAATTCCCCCAAGCTTTAATGGATTCAATTCAACCTCCTATGAGCTTATCGAAGGGTGGTAATAACCCTTGGGATCGATGTATTGGAAGGATCCATTAGAGGATTCCTAGCCTCATGAATCTTTTGGAAGGATGCTAACAGGATTGCATATTTCGATTCCTTAGGAGGCACCTAAAGATGTTTCCTTAGCTGGCTATAGAGGCCCGGGAGGCAAGCCGAGCATCTCCAAAGAAGATATAAACTTAAGTTCCTTGCACCGAGAGGATCTTGAAGAGGTGACTCTGTTATGGAAGCCCCGCATACCCAAAACGATAGGATGGCCTGGTGGAGGGAAGCCCGGTTCGGTATGTTCATCCACTGGGGCCTCTACGCCATACCCGCAGGCGTATGGAAGGGCCGCTGTATACCTGGCATAGGCGAATGGATCATGCACAACGCCCGGATACCAGTGAAGGAATATGAAAAGCTTGCAAAGAGGTTCAATCCCATTAAATTCGATGCAAAGGAATGGGTCCGGATAGCCAAGATGGCGGGAATGAAGTACATGGTCATTACTGCCAAGCATCATGATGGCTTCTGCATGTTCGATACGGATCTCACGGACTACAACATCGTAAAAGCGACCCCCTTCGGAAGGGATCCCCTGAAGGAGCTTTCCGAAGCCTGTAAAGAAGAGGGTATAAGGCTAGGATTCTACTATTCCCAGACCCTCGATTGGCACCATCCGGATGGTATGGGGAATTTCTGGGACTATGACCTCTCGAAACAGGACTTCACAAGATACCTTAGAGAGTATGTAAAACCGCAGCTGGAGGAGCTCCTCAAGAACTACGGTCCCATAGCAGTGCTATGGTTTGACATAACGACCCCCACTCCAGAGCTTGCAAGGGAGCTTAAGGACTTCGTCCGAAGGATGGCGCCAGAAACCATCATAAGTGGGCGCATAGGTGGAGGTCTAAGGACCCCCAGCACGGCCTTCAAGGGCCTCGGAGACTACATAACGATGGGGGATAACCAGATACCTGACAGGCGGATCGACGACTACTGGGAGGTTCCCATGACCCTTAACGATACTTGGGGCTATAAGAGCTACGATCATAACTGGAAGACTCCTGGAAGGGTTGTGCAGATGCTTACTGACATAGTAAGCAAGGGAGGCAACCTTCTTCTTAACGTGGGCCCTACGGCCGATGGGGAGATACCTAAGGCTTCCGTTGATGTGCTTCTCAAGGTTGGCGAATGGCTCAAGAATAATGGTGAGAGCATATATGGAGCTGGGGCTGCACCCTTCGATACACCGGCTGATGCGCCCTATCGTTGCACCTACAAGCCTGGAAGGGTTTATGTTCATATCTTTGGATGGCCCTGGGATCAGAGCCTGAGGGTCTTCGGAACCAAAGGTAGGATTGCCTCTAGAAGGGCATTCTTGCTAAGGGAGCCATCTTACACCATGAAATGGGAATGGAGTGAGATGGATTTGGTAGTCCTTTTGCCAGAAAAGCCTTTAGATGGAATCGATACGGTCTTAGTTCTGGAATGAAGAAATGATCGTAGGAAGGTTTCCTTAGGAATAAAAATAAGAGCGAGAAACGTTTTCAAAGACTTTCTTCCCCTTTATTTTTCATGCTTTTGCTTCGTGGTTTAATTAATTTCTCTACTTAACTCTTTTTTCAACTAGGAAAGGGACCAAAACCAGAAGAAATAAGCCAGAAGCTCATGTTTTTTATTCTAAGGGCAAATTAGAAGATTAATCGGGTGAAAAAAAGGAAGGAAACAGGAACGAGGGAAGGGATGGGCCAATTTTAGAATTAAGAGAAATCACCATATTTGCCCTCCTCGGAGGTCTGGGAATGGTTCTTTCGGAAGAAAGCGATGCCTTCCTTAGGCTCTTAAGAGGAGAACGGGTCTATAAGCCTCCCTTCTGGGAACCCTGGTTCGCCATGACTGGGTTCTTCCATAGGCATTACGGCATTCCTGAGAAAATCGAGAACAGGATTAGAATGGCCCAAGACCTTGGTATGGCGGCCATCAATCTCGGATCCATCGACATAAATGCCCATTTTCGAAGGGACGAGATTACTAGGAACGGTCAAAGCCGCTATGCAGGGGGCTTTTTAACAAGCCTCCAACAGCTCGAGGCCCAAGAGATGCCGGACTGGAGGGAGGTCTCGGAAAGATGGAGGAAAGATCAGAACATGGTCGAGAGGGCAGGGCTTCTTTCATGGATCACCCTTCCATGGTGCTTTCACACGATCGCCACAGCCATGGGTCATAAAAACTTCTTCATAAGGCTGTATAGAGACCCTGGTTTCATCGAGGCAGCCTTCGATTGGGTAGAGGAGAGGACTCGCAGGGCGATCGATACCGTGGTCAGGGAGGTCAGACCATCCTTCGTTCTCTTTGATGGAGACTGCGCCTACAAGGCTGGCCTCATGGTGGACCCAAAGGTCTTTAGGCGTCTCGTCTACAGGAGGACAGAGGAAACAGTTTCTCGCCTTATAAGGTTGGGCATACCTTACGTTTTCCATACAGATGGGAAGCTCGATGACGTCATCCCATTCCTCATAGAGCTTGGCTTCTCATGTGTCCATGGATGTGAAAGAAACGCCAACGACCTAGGGCATCTCGTAGACAGGTTCGGAGATGAGATAGTCCTGTCGGGGAATATGGATGTAGCCTTCCTTTCGATGGCAAGCATCGAGGTGATTAGGCAGGAGACATGGAGGATGCTTAAGATAGGGAGTAGAAAGGGAAAATTCATAGCGGCATGTAACACAAGTCCCCAGGACTACATACCAGAGGAAAATTACCTAGCGATGGTGGAAACCATAAAAAACTTTGATACATTTGCTGGGGAGCTGTGAACTTTTGCTTTACTTTAGATTTAGGGAAGCCCTAGCTTCTTGATTGAGAAGGCCCAACAGGCCCTTAATTCCAGAAGGGAAAGGACTCTCCCAGGCATAGTAGCCTATTCCATCTTCTATGCCATTAGAGCACTAGTAAAACAAAGCGAAGGCTGAAGGGCTTCTCTTCTCTTTGGTTTCTCTTTGATTGGACCTGTCTTATCTTTCCATACATGCCCTAAGCCCTTCAGGCATGTAAAGTTATGGCTTAAAGCCTAGAGGAGCCATGACAACTGGATCCGCTACCATACCATAGAATAGAATAGAATAGAAGCCTTAGACTTTTTCTAGGGCTTATGGAGCCCTAAGCCCTGCCTTCTTCCGCCTATTGAGGCGGAGTGCCGCAGCTAAAGTTCAAAGCGCCTTACAAAAATCAATCAAGTTCAGAAGGCTTTTTAGGTTGTAGATAAAACCATTCAGTTATGGGAAAAGGGAAGGCATCAGGTTCTAAACCCCTCTCTCTTATAGAGGTGGTTATATCGCTTTGCCTGCTTCTCTTAGCCACCCCTTACCAAAGTCTTTCATCGCCACTATCCCTTTGCATGCCCATCCATACCTTTGCGATTCAGAAAGTCTACGCCTTCTCCATATTCAGGGCTGAGCTCATAGTCTATAGGGATGGAATCGTCCATGCAAAGATAATCCTTTATGCTAATGAGACGGAGGCTTCCATACTACTCCCACTTCTGGCTTCCTCCATAACCAATGTCTTAGTCCTAGATGAGAACAAGAGTCCCCTAGACTATGAGGTAAACTATACGTCCCAAAGCCTTATGGTCTACAGCCTTGGAGCCACCCAGATATCCATCGAGTACGATACGGATGCCCTCACTTCAAAGATCGCTGGCCTATGGACCCTCCAGCTGAAGGCTCCCTTCGTCCTGAAGGTTCTTCTTCCTGAGAATTCAACGATCCTATACTTAAGTTCGACTCCAAGTTCCATAGGAACCGAAGGAGGAAAGGTTGCGGTAACCCTGTTCCCTGGGGATTGGGAGATCGACTATGAAGTTCCACTAATAAAGCCTCCACCCCCTAAGGAGCCTACGATTTTTGAAATCCTCCTTCAGTATGGTGTTCCGATAGCTGCCATCGCAGCCTTGGCCTTTTTTGGGATTTCATTTGTAATTACGATCCTTAGGCGGAGAAGGCTTCAGAAACTTAGGTCGGAAGAGGCCGAGATCCTAAAGTTCATTAAGCAGAAGGGGGGAAGGGCCTTCGAGGCGGAGTTGAGGGAGAGATTCCCGGAAATTCCAAGGACGAGCATGTGGAGGCTCATAAGGAGGCTTGAGAAACAAGGAATCGTTTCAGTGAAGAAGGTGGGGATGCTGAACGTCGTTGAATTGAAGTGATCGAAGGAATGGAAAGAAGATATGGGATGGCTTAACCCATGATGGGGCGAAAAGCAAGTTTTCTTGCTTTTAAAGACTTAATTTTCAATCTCTAGAGCCAAGCTTCGCTAGGGCCCTTTCCCTGACAACACAGGCCCTAAGGAAGTATTCCTCCCTTGGTTCGAGCTGGAACTCCTCCTTCACTTGCTCAACCGTAATTCCTTCGATAAAAGACTCGAGGAGAAAGATGGCCTCTGGTCTCGAAACTTCAAGCCTAACACCATGACCGTACTTCCTTTTCATAGGAATCCATTTTTCATGGTTATAATCGATATGGAAGACCCCATAGTCTAGGTTTATGTCCTCGCATATGATGGGGTTGTAGGCATCGGATCTTGCCAAAATCCTTCCTAGGGGGTTTATGATGATGCTTCCCTCCCCTGTATAGGCAGAGACCATGTAGAACCCATACTGAATGGCCCAGCAGGAGAGCTGCAGGCCGCCAGGGTACATGGATGGAAAGAAGACGAGCCTTGCCCTTTGTCTATAAAGGCCCTCAGCGACATCCATGAAGTTCAGGTCGAAGCATATGGCGGCTCCAACCTTCCCGAACTCTAGGTCGAAGACCTTTGCCTCCTTTCCAGGGGTTATTCCACCTTCGATCTCGGAGATCGTTGGATGAACCTTATAATAGCTTCCTAATAGCTCGCCATTTTTGCTAAAAAAGATGGCTGAGTTGTAAACTAACCCGTCTTTCTCCTCCATCATAGGGCACACAAGATAAAAGCCGAACTTACTGGCTAAAGAGGAGAAAGTTTCCAAGAGATGGGATCCAAACTCCCTAGCTGCTTCGATGGCCTCCTTTATGCTCAGCCCTAGCATAGGAGAGGCTTCTGGAAAACAGACGATGTGAGGCTTGTCTAAAGAAGCCCTCTCGAGGAGGGAGGTCATCGCCTTTACATTTCTTTCAACCGTCTCTTTGATACTAGATCCCCTTCCGGCTCCGGAGAAGGATATGGAGGAAACTCTGACAAGCTTAACCAAGGTATTCTTCCTCCAAAAATAAACAATTTTGAACTAAATAAAAGGATTGGGGATCAATGCGTACAGATTAATCGAAAAAAGATTAGTTGACGAGAAAATAATTATAAAGAAGAAAAGAAAAGAAGAACGATCATTAAGCCAGTATATCATACTGAGAAAGGTCGATCCTACCATCAACGGGTCTTCCGCTGAAGAATTCTTCAAGAGCCTTAAGGGTGCTCTCGCCTATTTTGAAGTAACCATAGTAACCCGCTCCTGCCACATGGGGTGTTACAAGGATGTTTTTAATTCCTCTGAGGGGGCTGTCCTGGGGAGGGGGCTCTGGATCCGTTACATCAAGGACAGCAAGAAGCCTTCCGGAGGAGCATTCTTGAATAAGGGCTTCTTGATCTATAAGGCCTCCCCTTGCCGTGTTTATGAGGATAGCCCCATCCTTCATTCTTTTCAGAAGATCTCTATTAATCATCCTCGAAGTCTCGGGAGTCAAAGGAGCATGGAGGGAAACGATATCTGATCTTGAAAAGAGTTCCTCTAAGCTTGCCTTGTAAACTCCTAGAAAGCCCGCCTCCCAATCTGTAAGGTATGGGTCGTAGACGAAGATCGTAACATCAAAGGGTTTCAGAAGCCTTATCAACTCCCTACCGACGGTGCTGGCTCCAACGATTCCCACAATGCTTCCCCTAAGGTACTGGCCATTGGAAGGTATGGAGATATCCCTCCAAAGACCCTTCTCCCTAAAGGCTAGGATATGATCTAGGAGCCTCCTCGAAGCCATTATCATGTAGCCTACCGTCGCCTCAGCCACATTAAGGGCTATGGCATGCCTTGCGCTGAAAACGCATATGTTCCTCGGCAAAACATAAGCCTGAACGACCTCTCTACTCAGTATTGGCTTTATAGATCCGGCGGAATGGGCTATGATCCTGAGCTTTTCAGCCTTTTCAAAGAAATCCTTTTCTAAAGGCGGGCATCCCCAGCCTGTTACGATTCCATCAGCCTCGGAGGCCAGCCTCAAGATCGTGCTGAGGCTCAGCCCTCTTTCATCATAGACCACGTCGAAAAGCCTCAGAAACCTTTCGAAGACCTCTTTTCTGAAGACTCGCTCCGTATGTTTCTCATTCGGGATGTAAAGAATTCTGGGACGATTCATCATATGATGGTAAAAAAGCGTATCGGTGAATTAGTTTTTCGATCCGTGAATCTGAATTTACTCGAAGAAAATGGAGATTTCTCCCGAAAAACTCCCTCTTTTTCTTTTTTTCTTTCTTTTTAGGGATCTTAGGGACCCAGGGGCATCTAGCTTTCGCTTTTTTGAGAGGAGCGTCAAGATTCTCCATGTTATAGAGAAGCGCAGGAAGCCCATAACCTCTATCCAAGGAACCTAGGGCTGCCTTTCCCCTTTTCTCTGCAGCGCCAAAAAGATCCATGGAAAGCTAAAGCCCAAAAAAAGGACCTGGGGCAAAATCCCCAAAAACAGGGTTATTATTAGCTTTATTTTTGCCCTTATTTTACCCTTTTTTTAGCCCTATCTTAAGCCTATTTGAGGCCCTATTTTTGCCTACCCCCCTCCCTCCCCTTGCCCCTTCCCCTTTGAGTTTTGAGGATTTCCTCTCCGAGATCCCTAGGAGGCCTCCAGGTCCTTACAACCATGGGAAGATGCCCTTTGGCTATATCCCTATCCTAAGCTGAACCTAGCTTCGGAGGGGACGACTTTAGCCAAACAGGAGGGATCCCTTTTTCAAAATGCCTCTCAGGAAGCTCTCCCTAGGGATCCTAAGATAGGGACCTAAGGAACCCTGAAATCTTGATCCCCCGAGGATTCAACCACAGAAATTTTCTTTTTCCATCATGAGAGGAAAAAGGGGCGTGTCCAAGAATTCATCCATAGAGCCATCTTGCAAGAATCTTTAGGCAGTATACCGTGATCCTCAGGAGCACCCTCGTATCGCTAGCCTCCTTCCTCCTAGTTTTCATCCTATCCCCGAAC